>ENA-ORDI01000243-ORDI01000243.1-marine-metagenome-genome-assembly--contig:-NODE-243-length-39352-cov-4.714628_pt1 | contig 39352 bp, 35 predicted proteins | sample MGYA00248628_ERZ508525 | MGnify/ENA primary metagenome ERZ508525 (study PRJEB26195, sample SAMN05422138) | marine metagenome | isolation source: East of Porto Seguro, South Atlantic Ocean | place... | reverse complement strand
ACCATCTTTTCTGTAGGATGGAAAAGTGTCGTTCTGCTACTTTTTTCTTTTTAACCATCACTTGAACCGAATCCTTGGATCTACCGTAGCCAGAGCAAGATCAGAAATAATATTTCCTATTAAGCGAAGTAAAACAACCACCACCAAGAATCCCATAGTAATGGGATAATCTCGTGATAAGATCGCCTCATAAGCCAAGCGGCCAAAACCATCAATATTGAATACTCGTTCGATAAAATAGGATCCGGCAATAACAACGCCCAAAATATGACCGATCCCGGATGCGATGGGGATAACACTGTTTCTCATGGCGTGGAGCCAAACAACCCGTTTCTCTTTTAAGCCTTTGGCAAAAGCGGTACGGATATAATCCTGACTTAAATTTTCTAATAAACTATTTTTCATCAGGACAGTCATTGTTGCAAAACTGCCTATGGACCAGGCAATAACGGGCAAAATCATGTGGTGAACCTGATCAATGACTTTTTCCATAAATGTCATTTCTTCCCAAATTTCAACCGGACTTCGGAATCCCCCTAATGGGAAAAAATCCCAGAAACTGCCGCCGCCAAACAAAACAAGGAGAACCCCACCTAACGCCCACCCGGGAATAGAATAGGCCATAAAGATGGCAACACTGGACCCAAAATCAAAAACTGAGCCATGATTGAGCGCTTTTCGTATTCCCAAGGGGATACAGATCAAATAGGATAAAAAGATTCCAGTGAGTCCGAAAAATAGGGAGATTTTGAATCTGGGTTTCATGACTTCCGTAACAGGTCTCAGGTAGGTATATGATTTCCCCAAATTCCCGGTCAAAATTCCTGAATATTCCTGCTGAAATATAACTGCTTCCCGTGTGCCATCATCTTTGGTTTCATCTATGGTTGCATGCCAAACTGGACTGAGTTCTCCATCTTTTTCGAAAACGGATAAATTATTTCCATCAAGTGATTTTACATCAACACGCCAAATGCGGCCGTCACGTTTCCCAACTCGTTTTTCAACGATAGATTCACCCACAGGGATTGTAAAATCCCGATGTTTGATTTCTCTTGGCCAAATTCCCAACCAAATGAGATAACGCTGATAGATCGGTTTATCAAATCCATAGAATCGCTTCAGCTCTTTCATGGCCGATTCTGGAAGAGCACTGCCACCATCAATCCCGGCTGCAGATCCTCCACCACCTTCTCCACCGCCGGCAAATCCACCCATCTGGAGTTGCAAGATCGTTTGCTCCAATGGACCTCCCGGCGCCAATTGAAGAATGGTAAAAACAAGAATAGTTGACCCCAAGAACGTTGGGATCATGAGCAGGATTCTTCTTAAAAAATAAGTTGCCAATTCGGATTATTGATTATTCTTCAAATATTCCGGCCAGTATTCTGTATCCAATGGCAGAATTTCTAATTGATCTCCATTGGCCATTGCATTATCAAGTCGGGATACTTTATCATCATCTATCCACCAATAATAAAAAATGTCCCAATGTTCACCCACATAGCGGGATAACATCCAATCGGGATAATCAAATTTATCCCACCACATGGTTCTAATATAGTTTCGGACTGTACTCCAAGCCGTTGGATGGACATCCGCCACAATACCATCAATCTCGCGAATAATTTCAATTCTCCTGTCTTGATCAAAACAAGTGTCATATTCATCTAACAATACATCCACACGATCACTTTTAAAGCCCCAAACATTGTTATTATCATTTTGATCGGCTAATATCGAGCGATAGGATGTTTCAGGATTTGGATAAACCAAGCCGCTATAAGCCAACATCCCAATGGTGAAATTGCGCTCATTCACATTCTTGATCATGGTGTTATAATCCACAAATTTTATTTGCATATCAATACCATAGTCTTTCAGCATTTGTTGAACAGGTGTGGCCATATATTCATACGTTTTGGGTAAATCCAATTCAAATGCAAAGATACGACCCGATTCATCATGGACAAGCCACCCATCATCATTACGAGATGTATATCCTGCTTCCTTTAATAATTCAACTGCTTTATCAGGATTAAATGGGAATTTGTTATTATTTGGATTTTCATACATTGAACCGGCATACATAGAATTCATGTAACCATATTCATTGTAATACATCTCCTTATTCATCTTTTCCCGGTTGTATAAATAACAAAAAGCATATCGAACCCATTTATCATCAAAAGGCCATTTCCGCATATTAAAGAAATAACCGGATGTACCTGCTGGACGTTCCGAGAATACGCGTTGTTTCTTAACCCAGCCTTTTTGTGTGGATTCAAAATCTGTTTCTTCTACCCAGCGACGGGCACGACTCACGGTAAATATATCTTGTTCGCCTTTCTTGAATTTTTCGTACTGGAGGGCATCATTATCCTTCACTACCGAAACTTTAATTTTATCAAAGTTATACATGTATTTAGAGAATGGACTTTGAGCTGCCCAATAGTCATCTCGACGAACAAAAGTATAAGACTCTTGGTTAAGAATTTTATCTTCTGGGATTTCATAGGGGCCACTCCCCACAATCATAGAAAAAGCATATTCTTCCAAGAAGGCCGTACCATCCAAATCTTTCAATATATGATTCGGATGAATCGCCATGGTACTGAAATAAAGGAAATTCCGCCAATTCACAGCCTTCGCTTTTACAGATACGATATATTTACTTTCTGCTATTGGACGTTCAAATTTTCCAAAGGTCAATTGTTCGCTGGGCATAAGGATTGTTTCATCCATTCTCAAATCCCATGTTGCTACAATATCATCAGCGATCACAGGCATGCCATCAGCCCATCGTGCATCAGGGTTTATACGGAATTTAAAAGTAAGTTTGTCATCAGAAATAAACCAATGAGATGCAAGGCCCGGAACAAATTCCAAGGTAGCAGAATGCTGCCCCAAAAGCGTTTCATAACATAATGCTTGAATAGTTCGAGAATTAATGACTTGGCTGGAATTTTGACCCAATACCCGCATAGTTCGTGGAAAAAGGGAATGTATATAATGCAGGGTTCCACCTTTCTTTGCTCTTGGGTCGCCAAAGAACGTTCCATCTTTTTCAGATAAAATATAGGTTTGGAATCCTAAACTTTCTGCAAGATTCTCAAACCCATACCCTCCATGCTCTGCAGATGTATTAGAATCTTTACTAGTTTGAATTGATTGGGGAAAATTTTTTGAGGCGGATTTATTATCTCCGCCTCCACAACTTATAAACATCAATGCAATTAAGATGAGTGAAGTTTTTTTCATGTTATTTATTTAGTTTATAATCCAAAGATTATGATTAATAATTAATGTTGAAATTAATAATATATTAATGCACTTGAGGGTCAGTGTATAAACGATAAACTCAATTAAAGTCCTTAAACTTTATTTTGTAGCTAGCCCTAATCCAACGAAATAATAGACCATCACAAGAAAAACACAAATTGAGAAAGTAGAAGTGAAAGAGGCCATGGTCTTGGCTTTTCTGTAGTCCCGCTGCCAATCCTGATAAACAATCTGATCAACAACCTTTTCTCCACCCACCTTTTCGCAAGCTTTCATCAATTTTCGAAATCTAAGAATGTCTTTAATCGGAATAGCTTTAATCCCCTTTTTTTTCGCCAGTTTAAGTAAGGAATCTTCACATGGTTTAGGAGAATCTTCCATCGATTCTTGCCCAAATAAAAACAGCAGTGAAAGAAGGATGATAATTATTTTTTTCACTTCAGTCCATAAACAACTTTTATTGAAAACACAGGGATTTCATCAATTTTCATGACGGGACCTTTTACCTTTTCCTTTTGAAGACGCCAACTTTCATTATTGTAAGAATTATTCATAAATCCCATTTTCATATCGATGCCTATCCGTGTTGACAAATAATAACGAAGACCAATCATCCCGCAATATCCAATCCAATCGGTGATCATGGCATCCGCCGAACCCATTTCTGACATGGGATCAGAATCGCCAAAACTATTTAAGAGTTGATTCCAGTCTTCAGATTTATCCCCAGGCGATGTATCCACGGAAATTCTACCACGTCCCCAAATCGGTGCCAGGGTGAAATTGAGTTCTATTCTTGGTTTCCAGCGAAAAAACGTTTCTAAGGGAAACATCCTGTAACGAATCGTACGCCGAAATACAGATTTGGAATTTACCAAATCCAATTTTCCTATTTCGAAAGATGCGAAGGAATTGTACCCCACTCGAGCGTTACTGAAAAATTCATAATAAACTCCCCAATTAATGAGCAGATTTCGATTTAAAATGTTACCGGTTGGAAAAGGAACATCACTGTTATCGTCGAAACCAGTTAATGTTGGCTCGTAAAACCCAAACCCCAAATCGACACCTATTTTAGGTTGAGCCGAAGAAAAAGATCCCGCAAAAATGGAAATTAAGAGAATTAAACCATGGATTTGACTCTTCATACAAGGTTCTTAATTTACGCCCCATGAAACGAATGGAGAGCATATTCCTTTTTGTGATTTCATTTACGTGGTCGAATACCCTGGAAACAGACGTTAGACACATGATTGTGAAATACAATGGCGAGACCCTCGTGGGGTCCATTGATTCCATTGGATTGGAATTTGTCCATTTTGTCCGTGAGGATTCTGTGGATACAGATTCACTCTATCTAAGAAAGATTTATTATATCTACAATGATTTTGCCCGAGTATTCCACACCAGTTGGAGTTTTGAACAAAATCTGCAAAAGATGACTAATCGAGCCGGAACCCTTTACACACTGAACGGGGACACGATTCAATTTATGGATATACAATTCAATGAGGATATGATAAACCCGGAGTTATTTATCAAAACGGGAGTCCATAAGTCACAATTTATTCCTCTGCTCCAAATTGAAAAAATAGAGACGGATTATTCAATTTTGGAATATTCCATTGAACGGGGCTTCTTTTATTCTTTTTATACATTCCTGATTGGCGCCACTCTGGATATTCGATTCAAATGGGATGATAGCCGACGAATGACACCGCAAGTCTGGGATCAATATAGTGATCTGCTTCCAAGGGTCGGTCTCGTGGGAATGAATGAAACAGGTGTGACCTATGAATCTGTTACATTTCTAATTCCTATTTCTGTTTTATCCTCAATGCTCTATGATATTTGGAGGCAAAAACATGCATTTTACTTCACACCGGTTTATGAAGAAAAAACATTTGGAAGAAATATGTATGTTTTTTCATTTAAGCATATTGCTTTCACCTACGTACAACGAATGATATTTCGAATTGAAAAAACAAAATTCGGTGGAAAGGTCATTAGGTGGATTAGGAAAAAAGGTTCGTAAATTGTAATCATGGTTCCAACGCATAAATCCTTATCCATTTTTGGGATAATCATCATTTCTCTTTTCGGCTTATCGTGTGGAAATGAAAAAATCGAAATACCCACAGCTGATACGACACCGCCGCAAGCCGTCATTATTCACCCAGTTGATGGTGAATCCGTTTCAGGTGATATCACGGTTCTAGCCCGGGCAACAGACAATGAAAAAGTTGATTCTGTACAGTTCTATATCAACCAAAAATGGGTCGGAACAGACAACACAGATGAAGAAGACATTTATGAATATGAATGGAAAACCAGCGATTACTCCGAGGATGAGTTCCATTTTATATCGATCATTGCTTATGATGCTGTGGTAAATGAATACGCATCTTTCCCCATCCGTATTAAAGCAGATAATCATGACAATGAACCACCAATCGCATTTTTATTAAATCCATTTGCAGGACAATATGTGAGTGGAATCGTTGATATCACGGTAGAAGCATCAGACAATGACAGTATTCAATATGTGAGTTATTATGTAAATAATGTTCTCCAGGGATACGTTTTAGAGTCGCCCTATATTTTCCCTTGGAATACCGTTTTGCATCCGGATGACCAGTACTATTCGATTTACGTTATCGTCCGGGATATGAGTAATAATTTAACCACAGTTCCCCCCGTCAGTGTCATTGTTGATAATGATATCCAAAACGATGTGACACCACCAACAGGATCCATTACAAGTCCGCCAGCAGGATTAACGGTCAGTGGCGATGTGGTCATTATTGTCAGCGCATCGGATAATCGTGCCATGAGTGAAGTCGCACTTTCTATTGATGGAAATTATATCACATCAATAACGGAAACACCTTACGCTTACATTTGGGATACAACATTGGAAGAAGAAGATGTGGAACATACCATCAGTGTCGTTTTGATCGATCTTGCCGGCAATGAATCCCCTTTAAATCCAATATCTGTTTTGGTTGACAATAACCCTCCGGGAGATACGACGCCGCCAACCGTATTGATCACGGATCCGGCAGCTGGCCAAGATTTAACTGGAATTGTCTCAATCGAAGTTTTAGCTGAAGATGATATTGGCATCAATCGTATTGAATTTTTTATCAATGGCGATTCTGTCCATACGGATGATTCCGATCCCTATAATTATGCCTGGGACACAGAGACAGTAACAGATGATATGGATCATATTATTGCCGTGGTTGGATTTGACCTGGATGGGAATGCGACCCTTGCGCCGCCCATTGCAGTCTATGTGGATAATTTTGATAATATTCATCCCTCTGGACAAATCCAGAATCCGGTGGCAGGACAAACCGTCACCGGAACTGTAACTATCGAAATTTCAGCGATCGATAATATTGGTGTGGCACAGATTGATCTTTCCATTGATGGTATCCCCAAGACCACTTTAACTGATTATCCTTACACCTATGAATGGGATACCACAAGTGAGACCGATGATCAAGATCATGTCATTAGTATCATCGTTGCTGATTCGTCTGGTAATATAACCTACGTGCCACCGGTGAGTGTTTATGTTAATAATATCATCGATGACATCACGCCACCTGTTGCATCGATCTCGAATCCCCTTTCCGGACAAACTGTGAGTGGAACAGTGGCGTTTACTGTGCTGGCACAGGATGACTTTGGTGTCTATGGCGTTGAATTCTTTATTGATGGGGAATCGCTGGGTACAGATTCCACTGAAGCTTACCAAATTGATTGGGACACAACACCCTTGGAGAATGAAAGCCAGCATACCTTATCTGCTTTCGTAACGGATCATGCCGGGCATACCACAATCGCTCAACCTATTCTTGTTACCGTATCCAATTGATGAAAACATTTAATTCAAATATCATTTTACTGATCATTCTGTTTTTGAGTTGTGAAGGTCCCCTGTTCGAAGTGCCGAAGGAACCAGATTCTATACCACCGACACTAACCATCACATTCCCTCCAGACCAGGCAACTCTGTCTGATACAGTGATTGTGTCAGCTTATGCCTTTGATGCTGGTGGATTGGAAATAGTCACAGTTTATTTGAATGACTCAACAATCATTTCCAGCAAGGACAGCCCCTATGAATACACCTGGATCACATCAGACTTTGCCGAAGACGAACAACACACTATTTGGGCCAAGGCGGAAGATGCTGCAGGCAATATAAATCAAACCAATCCGATCCGTGTTTTGGTCGATAATGTAGATAATATAAACCCAACCGGTACATTGATCTTTCCTTACACTGGCCAAACCATTTCTGGCGAAATCACTATCATTGTTGAGGCCGACGATAATGACGAAGTTGCTTTTGTGAATGTTTACATTGATGGAGATACCATTGCAACACTGACTCAGTCTCCTTATACCTACAATTGGGATACATCGCTTGAAGTCGATGATATTAATTACACCATACACGTTCATATTCAGGATAGGACCGGTAACCAAATCACTCTTGGACCGATCAGTGTTTTGATTGATAATTATGAAGCGGAGGATATTATTCCGCCCACAGGAACGATCACCTCTCCCCCGTCTGCAGCCACCGTTTCCGGTACCATTGAGATTCAGGTTTCCGCCTATGATGATGTTGAAATGGGATTTGTAGATTTTATCATTGATGGATCAGCAGCAGGACAGGATTCAATCTCACCTTTTGAATATTTATGGAATACAACAGAAGTAGCCGAAGACGCAGATCATGTCATTAATGTGAATCTTACTGATGCAGCTGGAAATACAACTGCCCTTTTCCCTGTTACGGTTCGGGTTGATAATATTGAAGAACCGGATGCTATACCACCCACTGTTGTGATCTATGAGCCTGCAGCTAATCAAACGGTTTCCGGTATAGTGGATATCACTGCTTTAGCTTCCGATAATGTAGGTATTAACCGCGTTGAGTTTTACCATAATTATGAATTGGAATCCACGGTCAGCTCTTTTCCATATCAATATGAATGGAATACAACAACATTGGAAGATGATTCCGAACATTCCTGGTATGTTAAAGCGTATGATACCAGTGAGAATGATGCCCAGACACAACCCATTGCTGTCTTCGTAGATAACGAAGACAATATACCTCCAACAGGTTTTATTCTTTATCCTTATGCGGGTCAGACCGTGGATAGTTTGATTGTGATTCAGGTTTCTGTATCGGATAATTTAGGGATTGATCAAGTGGAATTTTTTATTGACGGCAATTCAGTGGGAACCGATACGGAGGATCCATATACACACGATTGGGATACAGAAACAGCTACAGAAGATGAAGAACACGTCATTTCTATCACAGTCACAGATTTGGGTGGAAATTCTACAGACGTCTCTCCCATTGCTGTTTTGGTGAATAATGTTTTCACGCCTGGAAATGACACGACACCGCCGGTGGTGGCAATCCTGACGCCAGTTTCTGGTCAAACGGTGAGCGATACCGTATTCATTTCTGGCTTTGCTGCAGACAACATGGGAATTAATGATGTCAAATTTTTCGTGGATGATGAATGGGTCGCCACGGTGACAGATTCTCCCTATACCCATAATTGGGGCACCTATGTATTTGCGAATGGTTCTGAACATGTGATTCAAATGACTGCCAGCGATTTATCTGCCAACGTAACAACAGCACAACCGATAGTTGTAACCGTTCAAAATGAGTACTATGGAGAAATAGAAAATGTTACCTTATCCGTCACCGAAGAAAATATTTCCCTGAGTTGGGATGCGCCTTACAATGCTGCAACGTTTAAGGTGTATAGAGACAGCGTTTTCCTGGCAGAGACTTCAAACCAAAGCTATGATGATTCTGTTGCTGGCGGCCTTGAATTTTGTTATCAAGTATCCGCTATAAACAGTGTGGGGATCGAAGGCCCTTCATCAGAAGAAGAATGCGGTATCCCGCTTTTACCGGCCCCGGAGTCCTTTAGCGCCTCCGTCAACGATACAAATGTAACCCTGGTTTGGAGCGCTGTTGAGAATGCATCTGGATATACAATTAAACGGGATGATTCGGAAATATGGAGTGGTACAGCATTAACCCTAATAGATTCGGGTTTAGCCTACAATACAACCTACTTTTATACCGTGGTTGCCTATGATTTTGAAGGAACCAATGGTACCGTTTCTGATCCCTTAAGTGTCACCATGCCGGAAGAACTCATTGCACCAGTACTTTCAATTTCTGTTTCCGGGACTAATGGAACCCTGAGTTGGACCTCGGTTTCATCTGCTACAGGATATCGTATTTTTAAAGACAACACTTTTGTTGAGGAAGTCACAGCAATTAGCTATGAGATTGAGCTGGAAGAAGGTATCTCAACTTGTTTTTTTGTGACGGCTATCAATGAATTTGGTTCTGAAAGTGATCCATCCAATGAAGAATGCGGTATCCCGCTTTTACCGGCCCCGGAGTCCTTTAGCGCCTCCGTCAACGATACAAATGTAACCCTGGTTTGGAGCGCTGTTGAGAATGCATCTGGATATACAATTAAACGGGATGATTCGGAAATATGGAGTGGTACAGCATTAACCCTAATAGATTCGGGTTTAGCCTACAATACAACCTACTTTTATACCGTGGTTGCCTATGATTTTGAAGGAACCAATGGTACCGTTTCTGATCCGTTAAGTGTCACCATGCCGGAAGAACTCATTGCACCAGTACTTTCGATTTCTGTTTCCGGGACCAATGGAACCCTGAGTTGGACCTCTGTTTCATCTGCGACAGGGTATCGTGTTTTTAAAGATAGTACTTTTGTTGAGGAAGTCACAACAACAAGCTACGGGACAGAATTAACCCATGGGATTGAATCTTGCTTTTCAGTAACAGCCATCAATGATGTTGGTTCAGAAAGTGATGCGTCGAATGAAGAATGTGGCACTGGGGATTTTACACCGCCTGTTCTGTCACTTTCGATTACAGACTCAACAGCTTCCCTTAATTGGAATTCAGTGGTCTCTGCCGAAATTTACTGGGTGTATCAGGACAGTACTTTCCTAGTGGAAGTTTCAGATATAACACTTGATGTTGAAATTGGTACCGGGACGGAAACTTGTTTTGGTGTCACAGCCGTGAATAGCTATGGCACGGAAAGTGGTACCTCCAACGAAGAGTGTGGAACTGGATCTTAGGGGAAAAACTTTTCCCCATCACAATCATTTAAAGTATGAACCAGATGAATTGTGTCATAGCGACCTGAAATAAATGAGATCGTCCCCGCATGGGGATCAGAAAGGTCTATCGAATAATATTCAGGTAGTTTATCATATTTGACTGTATCAAATCCGGTACTGTCCTCGTTGAATTCCAGAACTGTATAATTATAAATCATCCAGCCATTTCCAATCCAATCTAGTGAATCCAAATACGACTCTGATGATAATGTCATAACGCCAACTGTGTCATTCATTGCCGATAATGTATCGCCGATATATAGCTGAAATGTTGAAGGTGGGCTATAAATAACAGTCTGGACACAAATTGTCGTTGAATCATGTTCTGGAAAACCCCAATTCCCAGATGGTTTATAACACTCAATAAAAATAGAGTCTGAAAAATCACCTATATTTGTGGATTGATCTTTTGCCCTGATCTTATATCCAAATGATTCTTGCCAAATAATGGTTGTATCTGTAAAAGATGAATCAGATGACCCAACTGTTGACAATAAATCAAAGGAGTTGCCCAAGCCGGCAGCCCTGAATATATGGTATTCGCTCACATCATCCGATTCGGATTCATCCCAGGTGATCTGAATTCTAGGGTTACCATTTGCAAGCGTAAAATAACCTCGAAGTCCAGTTGGGTGTTCTGGAATATCCTCATCAATATCGCAGCCCACAAATAATAAGAAAACAAGTAAAAATATTTTCCGGGTCATGATGAAGATTATAGGATATATTTCAAATAAAAAAGCCCCGATCGGGGCTTTAATAAAAGAGCGAGAGAACTGCCTACACCACATGCCGGTGTTTATAGCGGTCAGGCGAGATTTCCTCCCAATTTTCGGGAGGACAACCCTCATAATGCATTGATTAATTTTTCAATTAGTTTTCTACTTTTCCAACTTTTGATCTCTTTTTCGCGAGTGATACAAAATTGTGACTTTTTCATTTTTATCCAAGGCCTCCAGCACATCTTTCATTTTGTACCGAAGATTAACAACAGATGCTCTCATTTGTATTATTCACTATTTATGTATAGTCTATACATATTTAAGTTATTTCAAAAGAAGAATCTTTCTGATTTCTCCATATCTGTTCTCTAATATTATTTACGGTCCGATGACCAAATCAGGGATGCAGCACCCAAAATACCCGCTTGGCCAGGCGGCAATCCCGATTGCAGGACCTTGATCTTCCCTTTCAAATTATCCATCAGATAAGTTTCTAGAGCAATGCGGGTTGGACCTAATAATCTATCCCCTGCCTGGCTGTAGCCCCCATAAAAAATAAATGCTTCCAGACTCAAGATCGTTGCCGCCTGTGCCAATCCATAGGCAAGTTTATCGGCTGTGAATTCGTAAAGCGAGATTGCGGATTCTACGCCATCATCAATGGCGCGGTCGATCATTTTTCCATCAATAGAATCAGGCTCAAGAGATGATAAAAAGTCATCACCAGGGTTAACCTTTTGTAATTCGATCACAGTTTCTTTTATCCCTTTTGCGGAAACATACATTTCCAAACAACCTCTTAACCCACAAGAACATTTCCTTCCATTTTGGTCTATGGATAGATGTCCCATTTCGCCCGCCATACTGTCATGACCATATAATATATTATCGCCTGAAAAAATGCCGCTTCCAAGACCTGTACCCAGCGTGATCATGATAAAATCACTCATGTCTTTTGCAATACCATAATTTTTCTCACCCAAGGCTGCTGCATTGGCATCATTGGTGAGTATGATTTCACATGAGAATTTTTCTTTTAAAATGGAAACAATATCCACATCACCCCAGCTTAAGTTTGGCGGATTCTGGATAAGACCTGTAAAATGGTTGCCATTGGGTGCACCAGCACCAATACCCGATAGTTCACATTCGGGGTGAGCTTCTAAAAAAGAATCTACTTTTTCCCAAAACCGGATTACGAGATTTTCTACAGGCTCATGGCCAAAGGTTGGGATCTGTCCCCTAAACACTATATTTCCGGATTTTTCGACCAATCCGTAAACCGTATTCGTACCGCCAATATCAATTCCCAGAACAACCAGTTTCATATTTTTCCCTTATTCAATCGTAAAAGTTTCATCACTCATATCAGACTTATTTGTTTCCCAACTCACGACCTTGATCTGGTAATCATCACCCAATGTTAATTCATAAAGTGGTACCCATTCGTAGAAAAACTCATTTTCCAGCAGATAATATATATCCTGCAATTCTGAACCTCCCTTCCATAATTCAAGATGGACATTTTGAGTGGTACTATCGTTAGTCCACGTAATGGTTTCTGTTTCACCCCGTGTCCAAACTTCCCCTCCATTGGGATTGATTAATACCAATTCATTGAGATAAAGCCTGAAGGGAGCGTCGCTGAAATCCCCATAGCATCCACCGCAAAAAGTCGTTCCGTTTTTGCACAGAGACTCTACATAGATCAAATAATCATTCGCCGGTTCGATATCCCACAGTTGAAAATGAATCCGGAAATTTTGTACACCATCATTGGGCGTATCATATCCCAGGGTAACAATCTCTTCAGACTGCTTATATAAAACGATCTTCATCCCCCAAATGCAATCAGGTACATTGGTGTCCCAAGATACCTGGACGGAATCTTCACCAAGTTCAAAAGTTTCTCCGCCATTGGGGGCTATGACTAATATGTAAGGTTCAACTACATTTTGGGTGATGGTAAAGGATCCCGGACTTTGGCTGTAGATGCACCCATTGCAAAAATCTCCATTGTTGCATAATCCATCAATCCTGATTTGATAATCCTCATCATGATCTAATTCCGTATCAATATACCAGTCGAAGGAACCATCGTTCGGTGTATTAATGGCAATATTGGATTCATCTTCATTATCCCGAAACAGGATGATGTTCACACCCCACTCACACGTATCTATTGTAGAATCCCAAGTGATGGTCACAATCGTTCCTGGGTCGAAAGACTCCCCACCCATCGGATAGGTAATGGATAAAGATTCTATTTCAAAACCACCTTCATCATCGCTTATTTCAATGGATTCTATTTCCGGGTTAAATCGGAGCGAATCGCACCCTAATTGGATTAGGATTAGGATCAGGAATGAGGATGAGGATCGGGATGAGGTTTTAGTTGACATGCCCGAAACCTAAGGTAAAATGAAACCCCAACTGCATATAAAATTGATGTTCATCAAATAAATTGCCATCACCGACGACGTACCCCAAAGCGACATAATATAAATTCCGATAGATCTTTACATTCGCGCCCACATACTCCCAAACATTGTCTTCGTTTTCATACAAGCCACCATACTCATCATTGCCAATAAATTCTGTTTGCCCTACGATGAGATTAATACTGGCGCCTGAACTGTTAAATTGCCACCATCCATAGCCAATACTGATCTCACGGCCTGAAATATATGTTTCCGACGAATAATCACTGTCACCTAAAAAAGATTTAAATTCCTGATTCTCTAATTCAGTCCAAGCATATTCGTGATAACTGCCAGAACCCATAAGTCCCTGGCTATACTCCAACATGAGGGGATAATGGTTGAAACGCAATCCCCAGTTCCATTGACCAGGTTGGCCCCAAGATGTGGAAAATCCAATGGCATTTCGGTGATAACGGTAATTGTCTTTTTCAACAATTCGATCAACATAAACTGGTTTTTCCACAATGACTGTTTTGATGGAATCTTTTTTCCCAATTTGTTGAATGGTATAAACTATTTTTTGCAATTCAGTTCTTGCCGGGATAACATAAGTAGAATCTATTTTTTGGATAATCATATGGCTCGCGTCTTCCACACCCCTCAACAAATCCAATTCAGTTCCCAGTGTTTCTTTTGTGACCTTCTCTGTTACAACGCCTTTTTCAATATCGATTATCTTGATGTTGATTTGAAAAAATTTTCCAATCCGATGATATTACCTGTGATCAAATAATTCGCCCCCAACAATTTTCCAAGTTCAACAATACATGAATCTTCGAAACATCCGGACCATTGGTCTTTTTGTTCCTGGAGAACCTGGTCTCTTTTTTCTTTTTCAATCACCTGAAACCGGCCCGATTCGATGAGCGCAGTTTCTAATTTGTTATAACCGGCTTGGCGCAATGCACTTGAGACTTCGGTCCCCTCAAATGGGAGTAAACTCAAACTATGCTGCCCATATCCAGTTGTCAAGAGAATCAACAAAATGGATAATCGTTTCAAGGTCATTAATTTAGTTCAGAGCCTTGTCGAACCTTCATTTCAATGACAGGCGGCACATTTGGTTCCGGTTCAATCACAACCGTTTTGATCACTGTAGTTTTTGCACCATAATCATCCGAAACAGTTAGTTCAAAAACATATTCCCCTGCAATACCTTCAAAACTAATCTTCCCGGAAAAAGGATTTGGTTTGAGCTCAACTTTTGGACCCGATGTTTGTCGCCATTTAAAATGAATCTCATCTCCAAGGTCAGGATCAAAGGATTCCGTGGCATCCAATATCATGGGGTAAGTTCTGGTGAGCGGTGAATTGTCATGCTCGATCATAACCTTAACCTTGGATCGCTCCGCCAGGGCCATTTGTTCAAGCTGTGATCGTCTCGCAATCGTAACTAGCGATGGTTCGCGGGGAATGGTTAAAGAATCCGTCCGTTTATTTTTTGCAGCTTCCCTAACACGTGATTCATATTCTTTCCATCCAAAAACCATTCCTGCCACTAGGACCAAAAGAAAAAATGGGAAAAACCTTTTCACAGTATTGTATTTGTTGTTTATCAGATTTAAAAAATGAGTCATGAAATGCGAAAGAATTTAATGATTCAATAATTGTTCGTCTAATTCCTTTACAATCTGTTTTGCCATGATCTCATAGGCGCGGATACCCGCCGTTTGCTGGGAACCAAAATCGCCCCCCTTCACATTTGAGATGTGAGATGAGAAAAATTCTTCATCTGTTTTTGCATCCTGGAATATGACAGATGCATTCCCATAAGTGAAAAATGGAAAATTTTTCCAGCCCTTTCAGATTTTTTATTTGTATTGGACTCAATTTTTATAATCATTTCAGGATTCTGATTCACAAATTCAACTTTTTTACTGAATGCGCTTTTAATTGCAGGTGTCAGGATTGGATTTTGAAGAGATCTCCCCAGGTTTTTTTCAGAAGATACAATTTTCACCTTAGCGGGAACCACCTCAACCTGAACAAAATTAACCTTGGATTTGAAAGATAGCATATTGACGCTATCCAGGAATTCTTTAAATAATTCATGTTTATCCAAGAAGAAATTTATTGAAAAAGAAGCATTTAAAGATGTTCCTGAAATATCATGGAAAACCTTGCCCTTTCTGTTTGAAACAACTGTTAATTCTTTTCCGGGCATTTTGATCTTTACCGGAATACCACTTACCAAAGTATTATTCATTCTATCCAATACTGATATTTGTATCGAATTTTCCCGATCTACAAACGTTTTTACCCGGACTTTGTCTAAGCGCCCAACCAATTGGATTCTGTCCTCGTATGCTTCCATTTTTCGTTTGATCAGTGAATAAAGATTAAAACGCTTACCTTCATAAACAATTAGAATCGGTTCATCGGTAAAGGGCATAATTTCCAGCCACGCTTTTTGGATCATTGAAAAGGAATGCACACCAAAATTAGCATCAGCGTCCCGAATATAACCCAGAGCAGTTTCGGTTGCATTTTCTCGTAAACGTGCCATCGCGGCACGGTACTTTTGTTTATTTAGGCGTGCATAGAAATGATAAGTATCCTTTGTGTTGTATATGCCCACAAATTCCAATTCTGGTAATAATAATTTTACGCGTGACCGCATCACGTATGAGGATGCACTTTCCAACGATCCGTCAGATTCCCGAATCACTGTTTTCATTTCGGAGGAAATATTCACTTTAATCTGGGATGATATTTCGTGGATCGCAAATTCCTTTGCCCGTTCCCTGGAATCAGCATAGGTGGACTTATCTGCTCTGCCGATACCGTGCCAATATTTTGAATCTGTGGGTTGAACAGATACCCAGTCTGGCACAGTGGCACTGCAGCCAAACCAAACTAACAGGAAAGGAAAAAATAAAATTCGATACATGTAAAATGAAAATGCGGGATTCAAAGAATCCCGCTTCACTTAAACATTATCCGCCCATTCGCTGACGATATGCTTCAACCTTACTTTCCATTTCTTTAATCAATTCAGAAGCACGAACCGCGTCATAAATTTCCTTGTCTGCCTTGATTTTATCTAATAAGCGTTTATGTGCAGCGCCCTCATCCCATTCCAACAATACATAGGCACGGTAAATGTCTTGATTATCAGACCGTTCTTCCAATATCTGCTTTTTGGCGACGGAATAATCCTGAAGAGCTGTGGCAATTGTCTGACTTTGAACTTGAGAATATCTATCCAAAATATCGGAATCGGCGCCTAATCCGTTTTCTTCCTGGACACGTTTCGTATATCCTTCCATTTGAGAATTGATTGTTGCAGCCAATCGACTCGCTGCGTCCAATGTTGCTTTATTCACTGATAATTGTAAATCCTGACTAGTTGCCGATCCAGTTTCATATCGGTATCCATCCTGTTTTGGTAAATCAATATACCAATCCGGGATATTTTTCATCACCTTCCGGGTGGGTTCAGGTGAAAGATCAGGTCCACTGTTTGAACAATTGAAAGCAATGAACGCTAAAGTCAGGGTTAAGCCTATCTTGATAATCTGGTTAGCCATTGTGATACTCCTTTGTTTTAGCTGATAGATATAATGGTTATGACACTGAAAAGTTCGGACAGTTAAAGAAAATTATCCAATAAAATTATCTTAAATCAAGAATTATTCTTTTAAGGTCCATGCCGTTAAAAGAAGGATTCTGCCGGGATGCATTGGACACAGTTCGGGCATATTCGGGCACAGCCTTATAGATGTATTCCGTGAGTTCTCCCAATTCAATCACATTGTCACCATCATCGGCACCACCAGCCAACCCCTTTAAGAGCGCATAGGTAAAAATGCTGTGTTTTTTCTCTTTATAGACTTGGGATGTTTCTCCATTGGAAGCGGCACTCAATATACAGATCTTATCTGGGAGATCAGGGAAATCCCAAATAGAACCAGCAGATTTTTTCGGATTGATATAGGTAATATCCAGGAAAATGGTGATGGTCCGAATATTGCCTAACACCGATAATAAAGACAAGTTACTCACCAGTTGTTCCAATGGATATTTGGTGACATGGCGAGTGATTTTTGCATCTTTCGGAATCAAAAGCGGTTTCCCTTTTATCCATTCTCCATAGCCACGGTAATACAGAAAAATATCCATCTCATCCACACCGGAATATTTCTCCGCTGTTATAATTCTTTTTCGAAGATCACCCTGGTGCGGATCAAAGATATTCCGAAGGTCGTTCCCGCTTGGCCCGCCTTCCATTTGCCATGTTTTCGCTGGCAGTAATTGAAAATCAGATAACCCAAATGCATGAATAAAATACTGGCGAACCACATCGCCATCCCGACCTGCGTAATCCAACGGGGAATAATTTCTATCGTCATAACGCTCCGTGGCTAAAATAATGGCCATGGCATTGGGATTTTTCCGGCCCAAGGGAATTCGCCGATCAACATCGATCTCCCCGAGAGCGTCCGGGTAATGTTCCACATCTTCTGTACCGAGGGGTTGTGTTGTCAATTCCATGGGAGACCGGTAGTGTCTCATAACTTCAAGGTTGAGCCGCTGGGAAACAGTTCGATCTAAATAATCCGTCAATTCGATATCCGCTGAAAAATTATCCTGGCTACTCAGGATCGGGATCTCAATATCCATATAGTCGCCTGGACTAAATGCGGGAAGACTGACATTGCCTGTGAAATCCGGTGTTGTGAAAGAACGGTTTTCCTTAATTTTAACATCGACAGATTCAGTGCCACCTTCTCCCACATTCTGGATTCTGATCGTCAGGTTCACTATTTCATTTTTCGGGATATAATGGGTTCCAAAATCATTTGAGATTGCAAAATCAGCTACAATCAGTTTTGGCGGTATGACTGATTTTGTTTCTACCTTGAATAGGTAAGGTTCATCCAGTGCCATTCTATCTATTGATGAAATTTGGAGTTCAAATTCATGCTCACCCGTTTCCACTTTCAATAATCCGGCCAAACTGATCTCGACAAATTCAATTCTCCCGGCATTCAATGTATCAATAACCACATCCTCGCCAATGACTAAATTTTGATTTGGCTGTTTTGAGACTACGGAAATGTTCACTTGATGAGCAGGACTCTGGCCATCATTAAAAACAGCAAACTGAAGTGAGCCTGTTTCCTGGGCATCGATGACCCTATTGCCAGAGGGTTCGAACAGATTCATTTTCTGAATGGTAAAATGGGGTGGATCCAAGACAACATTACAGGCTGAAGAACTAAGATCGCTTTCTTCACCCTCTTGATCCAACGCTGATATCTGATAGCATTTATCAGCGCCATAATCCAAGTTTCGAATCGTGAGTTGGGTCGATTTTACCTTTTCAATAAATAAAAGAGAATCCTGGTCAACTTTTTCATAAACTTTGTAATAAACAGCACCGGGAACTTTATTCCAATTCAAATGCATGGAAGCCACATCTCCATCAGCCGTGATACCCGTTGGCGCTTTAATGGGCACTTTTGCGCAATGTGTGTTTGATCTTTCACTTTCCACACCATATCGATCAATGGAAGTAATCTCATAACAATATTTTTCACCTGGCGGCATGGCATCCGAAAAGGAGTTAGACTGTATAAAGGTTAGCAATTTATCCCCGCGGTAAATATTGTAAGATTTGGCGACTTTGACTTCATTCCAAATTAACATGATCCTGGTGTCATTTTTCATGGAAGACAGAATGGGCGGTGCTACAAATTCACGAGTTGTCCCTTTCACTTCAACGGAGGGATGGCTTTCCAGATCCAGTGCATCCAATGCAGTTATTTTATAAAAATATTCAGTGCCAAACTCCAGTTCAGAATCGGTATAAGAGGTTACATCCGTATTTTTGATTTTTTCATCATTGCGGTAAACGAGATAGGATAATGCACCTTTAACAGGCGTCCAGTTCAATGAGAGTGTGTTTGTTGAAACATCAATTTGGATATCCCTGGGGATTGCCGTGGGAACACGGGTACAGAAAAGGTCCGACCGCTCACCCTGCAGTCCAAATCCACCCAAAGCCTTGACGGAATAACAAAATTCCTTTCCCGGAGATACATCTTTTTCAAATCGTGTTTTCTCACCCCGGTAGATCTCAATATCATTTTCAAAAAGAATAAATGACTTTGCCTGTTTAATGTCCATCCAGGTGATAATAATATGTTCCGCGGAGGGCTTGGCATTTAAACCCTTAACTTTTAAAATAGGGTCAACGTCTGTGGGTTTATTATTTGAAAATAAATAGCACTGAACCGGTTCATCCTCCCCCGTTAATTCCAATCTTAATACAAGGTCCCTATTCCGTGTTTTTCGCGGATTAATTTTTATTCGCTTGGTCCCGTCGTCCTCATGTTCGATGACAAGAAAATAAAATTTGGGTTCAACTTTTTTAAAAAAGAATTTTCCTTTTCTGCTGGTTGTCTCTTCCATCAGTATCTCGTCCTTCATATTTCGCAGGGTGACCGCTGCCTTTTTAATCGGTTTCCCGGCGTGACTATGAACCGTACCGGAAATGGTGACCGGATCTGCGAAGGCAGACGTAACCAGCGATAGGAATAGGGCTGTTTTAAGGATCATGGATGAAGAATAAAAGAAGGGCGTCAAACCTGGACGGGATATTTAGGGCAATCTGTAGAGAACCCTATCCGGATTTGATGAGAAAAGCTGGGGTACCTGTGGCAAATCCTTGTACAATTTTCCAGTGGTATCCTGGACATGTTTGCTGATATACTCGTGGAGTTCAGCGATGGTGACTTTCTTATCACCATTGTCCGCTTCACCTCGAAGTCCGCGGAGGAGATAATAAGTAAAAATCCCATTATTCATGTCCGGATGATCATAGGTGATCTGAGTCGTATTGGAGGCATAAAAAGCAGTAATTGATTCCGGCGGCATGATCTCTTTTGGTAATCGAGCGACCGGCTCTTCCGGTTCACCCTTTTTCTTCTTCTTTTTCTTTTTCTTCTTCTTTTTCTTTGCCTTTGGATCTTCCTCTTCTGCACTTGTTTTCACAATATACTGCTGGAAAGCAGAATTATTAAAATCAACATCCATAAAAAGTGTAATTTCCCCAACTTCTTCCATTTTTTGGATTTCAATCAAATTGCTGTACAATTTATTGATAGAGAAAAATGAATACTGATTTTTGAGATCTGCATCATAGGGAATCAAAACCTTCTCACCCCTAAACGTGGTTCCTTCCCCACTGTAATATAGGATCAAGTCCAATGATTTCTGCCCGGAATAGTCTAAATTTGATTCAATTTTTTTCCGTAGGTAACCAAGATCCGGATCGAAAATGGCTTGTAAATCACGACTGGAAATCCTTTCACTATATAGCCAAAATTGGCTTGGAATGATGGCATGGTCTTCCATACCAAAAAGATCATGGAAATACTCCCGAACCATTCTAACATTATCAGAGGTAGAGGATTTCCCAGGAATTTCCGGATTCCAAAAATCCAAATTACCTAATACAATCCCAATTGTACCACGTTCGGTGGAACCTTTTGGAATACCTGTCATTAATTCAGGTATTATGGGTGCTGCGCCTACCGTCAAATCATCAGGGTAGGGTGTTTCTACAATGATTAAATCATCAGCCCCTTTATACTTTTTCATTGTTTCCAAATGAAGAGGTATTGTTTTCTGTGTTTCAAAATAATCGTAAAGTTCTATATAAACTGTGAACTTATCTTCCCGGCTCATAATCTCAAATTTGAAATCAAGGTATTCACCAGCATTCACAAAACCAAATTGATGCAGTTCATCTGCATCTTCCGAGACAAAAGAACTGTCCCTGCGAAATCGAACACTTACTGTATCTGATTTCCCTTCTGAAAGGTTTTGGACACGTACTGAGAAAGTTACCATTTCATTTTTTGGGATGTAATGTTGGCCCCACTCATTATCGATGGCAAAATCGGTCACAACCAGATTAGGGGCAATAACTTTAAGCGTTGTAAAGGAAATTGGCTCCGGTTCCAGATCTAAACCGGTAAATTCGCCAACACGAATATTAAAATTCCGCTCACCTGATTCTATCTTTAGTTTTGCATAAATGGGAAAATGGATTGTGAGTGTATCTCCCATATCCAATTTGGGTGTCATTGCGACAGAATCAATTTTCAATGAGGGTGTAATAGCATCCCCTATTGGTTCGAGCCAGGGCTTTAACTCTCGTGCCGGACTTCGGCCATCATTCACAATTGTGGCAATGATCCATCCATGTTCTCTTCCATCTAATATTTTGTTACCTGAACCTTCCACAAATCTTTTTTCGATTAAAGTGATGTGAGGAGGTGGTAATACCCAACCGCATTGCACCGGTGACAATGGACCTTCATCGCCATCAGCATCCACGCATGAAACTTTATAACAATATTCTTTATCAAATTCCAGGTCCTTATGCTCGTAAAAACCTTGTTTTGTTTTGGTAAGAAGTGTTTTCGATTCCGTTTCTTTATCTACGGTATAAATATTATATATCTCAGCACCAGTCATTTTTTTCCATTCAAACATGACGCGTTTAACATCACCGGTAATCACCAGGTTTTTTGGTGAACTCACAAGAACTTTATGGCATTCCTCATTGGATTTTTCACTTTCGGTTCCATAGTGGTCCACAACCGTTATGATATAGCAAAAGAATTGACCGGCAGGCACAAAATCCTGGTAGCTTGTGTCGGTTGTCTCATCTAATAATTCAGCGTCACGGTAGATCCGATATCTGTGTTCCGCTACAAGAATTGATTTTTTCCAGGAGAGTGATATTTTTTGCAAATCTGATTCACCTGTCACCTCTGTGGCCAGTACTTCTTCATGGGTTTTTATTTGGACCACCACTTTTGGTCCTTCGTAGACATCCTGGTCATGACTACAAATTTCATAGGTATAATCTGAATCAAATTCTAATCCTTCATCCAGAAACTCAGTTGCATCTATTGTTTCAAAAATTAGTTCATTATTCCTGTATAAATGATAACCGGATGCCCCCAGAACTACCGTCCAACTTAGGGAAACTTCATTCCGAATTACTTGACCATTAAAATTCCCCGGTGGTGCATAATAAGCTTTTCCACATTGAATATCTGCCTGCGGGCCCACCGTTTGATAATTGTCTTCTGCAGCAACGGAATAACAATACTCCTTCCCGGGTTTAACATTATCAATAAAACTTGTATCAGGCGTATCAGCGATATTACTCCCGTTCCTAAAAATCTTGTAGTTCACAGATGTCTCTAAACTCGGCCAATCTAACGATATGGCATTGATCACAGGTGTTAACTTGAAATTGGGTACAAGAACCTCAATATGAGTATTCACCGGAATCTTGGGTGAATTCACACCCTCAATATTATCGTTATCGATAGAATTGATCTCATAAATATAGGTTGTTGCATATTTCGTATCTGTATCTTCATATGTGGGTTCTGCTTGTTTACTCAACAGGGTACCATCACGATACAGGGCATAATTATTCACACCGGCAACGGGCTGCCAACTTAGATTAATGTGACGGCCACTCCCATCTTTTGTATAGACTCCGGAAACAACAAGCGGCGTGAGTTCAGGATGCTTAAATGATGATTTTTCTGTGACCTCATTTGATTTCGGACCTTCAAGATCATACACATCGATCGTTCTCACATCATAAGTTGTTGGGATCCCCGGTGCAACGTCCGGATCAAGATAAGTTGTATCATCTGTGATGGTCGCAATGAGACGATTATTTTTATAAACAACGTATGATTTGGCTGCCGGTAAGTCATTCCAATTAATCGTAAGCTGTCTCACCCCTCTTTCAACTGAAATTGTCGGACGAAGACCCTCTGTAGATAATTTTATTTTAAGGTCTTTTATATCACTGGTTTTTACATGGATCCGTGCACCACCATTTCCACTGCCATTTCCATAAGCTTTAAGAGTGTATTCTCCTGAAATAATTGCTTTTTCGAACCTGAATTTTCCATTTCTTGAAACCAAATATTCATCCCTGAGTTTCCCACCTTTTGAATAAAGAAAAACCTTAGCTTGATCCACATTTTTAGAAGTGCCCATCTCATCCAAAAGCAGCCCTTCAACAATATAAATAGCCGGTACTTTAACCTTAAAAGTTTCCGACTCCGGACCTTCTACTCCATCCGTAGTCAGAGATGTCATATGGTATTTAAATTCTTTATCCCACTTTAACCCGTTATCTTTGTATACCAAGTTGGCGGTATTGGATAACATTTTGCCATTGCGGTAAATATTGTAGGATGAAGCACCGCTCATTGCTGCCCATGTTAATGTGTTTTGATTAAAGAAATTAGTCACCTGAATTGAATCAGGAGGTGCGACCATACTTTTATCGCAGGCAGGATCAGACTTCGGTCCCTGGGTGCCATATTGATCAATACCAGAAACAGAAAAACAGTTTTCATCACCTGCGGCTGTTGTGATTGAAATTGTGAGTTCTGTCGTCGAATCAACTAATGTTCCGTTTTGATAAATATAATATTGAATAACAGGACCGTCAGATTCCCAGGTAAGGATCATTTCACCGGTACCGCTTTCTGCATTAAGTTTCACGGGCTTTCTCACTTCCGGATGCGTTGTGGCGAAAACCGCAGCAGATCGTGCACCTTCATCGCCCTGATGGTCTAATGCAGCGACTGTATAAGCAAATTCTGTCCCATACTTTAACTTGAAATCCATATAGGAATTTTCTGATGTGGAATTCACCATTTTACCATCGCGATATACATTATAAGCGGTAGCACTTCCCATGGCATCCCAAGAGAGTTTTACGATGTTTTTCCGTGCTTCAGTTACGATATTTTGGAGTGCAGGCATTAAAGCTTTGCCAAATTCAGTAATGGACCGTGACCCTTTAGATTGATCACTATTCAAGGGAACGACATTGTAAGCATAGGTTTGGCCCGGTTCCACTTTATCTTCATAAATGGTTTCATTCACCTGTCCCACTTCATTATTATCACGATAAACAATGAATCCCACAGCGCCGGGTGTTTTCCGCCAATTGAGTTCCACAATCCCAACACCGGGTTTTACTTTGACTTGGGGTTGGTCATCCAAAGAAATTATGATCGGTTTTAAATCAGCGATGTTCGACCCGCTGACAGAAATATTTTCAGTCCCAGAATGTCCATCTTCACCATAAATATTCATGGTGTAATTACCATCAGGAATATTTCTTAATTTGAATTTTCCACTTCCTGGTGTGTCAAAATCCACAACTTTTTTCTTATCCAAATCGTAGAGTACGATCCGGACGGGCCCAATTTTCTTGCCCGCTTCATTAAAAGCACGCCCGGTAATTGTATGGCCTTGACCATAAGCGCAGATTCCCCACAGAAGTGCTGCTAGGATAGGAAATCGTCCCCAATGAGACGGATTAAGTATGGATTTCATCCCCTTCATATTACCTCGGTTTTTTTAAGTGCCAATATAACAATGGATTACATAATCGGCTTTCAACTGAAAACTTAAATATTAAGAGAATCATTGTAAACATCTTTATCCATTTTCATTTTAAGGTTCTAACTCCGCAAATTCCTGCCAAAATCGAACAGATTCCGCCCACGTATCTGATGAATAATGTGTTTGGGTTCCTCCGGGGAGTTCCAGTTGATTTCGCATCATCGTTACCGGCCCCATGGGGAGATTCTCCAAACCTGCCGGGATTGCATTGATACTGATCAGTTCCCATTCCGCAGCGGTGGTTTGTTCATCATTTTCCGCTAAAACATCATGTCGGTACAAGATCAGATCTACCGCTCTCGCTTTTAAGGGTGTGCCATTTTTTGCGCGAGTTTGAATATAAAGATCTTCTTCCGGTCTTCGTCTCACCAATTTTGAAACCAATTCTGTATTTTCATCCAATTTCACGAAGGGGCAAAAGAACTCACCTATTATTGAAGAATCACAATGGACAATGCGGACACCCTCCCGATATCCTTCAGAAAAGTGTCCATTTTCCATTTGGGATTGGGCGTGTTCGGCGATTGCTTCAAAACGCATGGTCTTAGAATAGGTTTTTCCCGAGCCTTTTACCTGACGGCGGACAAACTCGTTTACAGTGACCTTCATCTTTATTCCTGTTGTTGATTTGACTGACCCGAAAATTAATTCATTTCTCATGGTCAATCATTGCCATTTAACAACTTACACAATAATTTAATTCATGGCATTTCCGTATTGGATTCCTTTTGAGAATGAATGGTGGACGTTTACTGCCTTTCTTTTCCTGATCCTAGGGTTTGTTGGAATAAGTGATTTCACACTGAAAAGTGGCTGGATCTCACCTGAAGCCAACCGTAAATGGGTTCATTTCCTGGTGGGTATTTGTGTATCTGCATCTCCCCTGATCTTTTCATCCAATCTTCAGCCAATCACCTTGGCAATCATTTTTATTTTCCTGAATGCGTTTGCGCTAAAGGAAGAAGCATTTAAAGGGATCCATAGCCAGGGCAGGATGTCCTATGGAACGGTTTATTTTCCCATTGCATATTTTTTACTGGTTCTCGGTTTTTGGCCCTATCCTGAATTTCTGATCATATCCTTGCTGATTTTGGCCATCTCGGATCCATTGGCTTCACAGGTTGGCCAATCCACACCCATGCCATCCAAATTCAAAATATGGGAAGACGAAAAAACCATCCAGGGAACCATTGCATTTTTTTCCAGCGCATTTATGATTGTTTATATGGGCGGTCATTCCCTTTTTGATTATTCAAACAATTACCTTTTGGGGATGGCACTTTTTACAGCATTTGGTGCGACCATGGCTGAGGTCTCCAGTTGTAAAGGAACTGATAATATTTCTATCCCCCTTGTGAGTATTTTATTCATGATCGGTTATTTTGAACACGTTTCTGAAACAGGCCATTTTTTTAACTTAACCATATCTGCTTCCTCCATTTTTCTCTTTTTGATCATTTTACTTTTTTCCGTGGCTTACCAATTTCATTCTCTTTCAAGAAGTGGTTATTATGGTGGATTAGTCATGGGAATCCTGATTACCCTTATTGGAAGTTGGCGATTTTTAGTCCCTCTTGCGGTTTTTTTCATCCTATCATCCATTTTGAGTAAACTCATTAAAAATGCTTCCTTTTACAAAAGTAAAGGATCGCAACGGGACATCGTCCAGGTGTATGCTAATGGTGGCATTGCACTCCTGATATGCATTTATGATTTTCTTCAACCTAATGCCATTACCTTTTTCTTATTTCTTGCATCGGTGGCTGCTGCCATGTCCGACACCTGGGCGACAGAGATCGGAAAATTGTCCCCTAAAAAACCCGTTTCAATCCTGGATTTCAAGCAGATGCAGCATGGACTTTCGGGCGGGATCACCCGCATTGGTACCATTGGATCCCTTCTTGGAGCCTGTATGTTGGGTCTCGCAATTTGGGCTATTTTACCCATGCCTCCCTTTGTGATCTACGGCATCATTTTATGCGGATTCCTGGGATCAGCTTTCGATTCTTTTTTGGGTGCAACTGTTCAGGCAAAATACGAAACCCAAAGCGGTGAGATTGTTGAATCCCCACAGGAGGATGCTGTCCTGATTTCAGGCGTTCGATGGATCAATAATGATATGGTGAATTTGATGAATACGGCTTTTGTGCCAATTCTCATGTATTTTTATTTGGTACTGTTTTAATATTAAAAAAAAATTAAGCCCCCAAGATTCGCCAAGTAAAAGACAAAATCTTGTTAATCATTGTTTAGTTAACCACAACAGTCCATATGTGGCCAAATTTGTGTTCCCTGCCGAATTGAAGGATTGGCTAGGTGCCCCATCACATAAAAAAATCAAAAAGCCTCCCCGGAACCGAGAAGGCTTATCTTTTAAATGATATGTTATAGTGAATTAGATCACTTTATGGACCAGCAGTCCAACCATGACGATCAGAGATACAAAGATCAGGGAAACACCCATGTTCCCTTTTTTTATCTCTTCCCATTCATCGATTTCTGTGGATAACCAATCAAAAACTTTTAACGCAATTCCGATGCCAAAAGCAAAACCGACCGCAGCAGCAATGGACCAGCCAACAGCGCGGGCGTATTGTGTTAATAGTCCCATTAGTGAATTAGGATCAGGCATAGTAAACTCCTTATTGTATTTCCATTTTTATTTTTTGCATGAAATCGGATGATTCCATTGTTCCGTTGGCTAACTCAATGGCCATTTGTTTCGAACACGTGGCTATAAACATATTTGTTTCGCCCTTTGATATTGGAACCGCAACATTAACCGTCACAGTTTCCGGCGTATAAGCATTTGCCTTACCCATTTGAATTTGATGTTCTATCGCATGTCCTGCCGCAGCAAAACCCACAAGCATCACCATTTCAAAATTATTTCGGCCACTTTCAAGATCAATTGAAAATTCATTCTCCCCAAGGGTAAACTGGGTTGATTCGACCATGATCCGGTATGATTGACAAACATTTTTTACTTTTTTCTTAAAAGCATAATTAGCCCAGAGACCGTTTGTCCCAATCAAAAGCGCAAAGAGCACAACAATTAGAATTCGTTTAGATTGCATCGTTCTGTTCAAAAAGTTCACAGGGATTTTACACCACCACCCGACGGTGAATCAAGGGGTAAAAAAGGAATTTTTGTCCTTCCATTATTTTTAACTGGATTACCGATCAATCCGAAAATGACAGAATGAAAAAACAAAGCTGTCATTCCGGAAAATTCGCCAGCCTGCTCCCGATCAACGAGAGGGCTAGCAGGACAAAAAGTTAAGAAACAATCACCCCGTTTTTAACGACATTCTGAATTTGATGATCCGACACCAAATAAGGAATCTGGACTGCTCGTTCAATATCCCAAACAATGATATCCGCTTTTTTCTCAATTTCGATAGACCCAACAGTGTCATTTAAAAACAAAGATTTTGCTGACGTAAAGGTTGCAGCTTTAATGGCCTCCAGAACGGGTATTTTCATAGCGATACAGGATAAGGATAAAATAAAGGGCATGGACTGGATGTGGCAGCTTCCAGGATTAAAGTCCGTGGCTAATGCAACCTCGACACCGGCATCTTTCAATTTTTGATAGGGCGCATATCCCGATTTTCCTAGAAAGAATGTGGTTCCGGGAAGTAAAGTTGCAATCACACCGTTTTCAGCCATTTTCCGGATACCTTCATCACTCACAGCCATAAGATGGTCTGCAGAGATTGAACCGGACTCCCCTGCTAATTTCGCTGCGCCGGAATCTTCAAATTCATCGGCGTGGATGCGTGGCATAAGTCCATGTTCTTTTCCCACATTCAGGATTCGCCTAGATTGCTCAAGCGAGAAATAGCCATTCTCACAAAAGACATCATTGAATTTGGCAATGCTTTGCTTCGCAACGGCGGGAATCATTTCATTACAAATTAAATCAACATAGGCATTATGATCATTTTTGAATTCCGGCGGGAATGCATGTCCACCCATGAAGGTGGGAATCATGTCAATTTTATGGGCTTGATTCACTTTATCTATCACTTTAAGTGATTTTAGTTCTGACTTTGTATTTAATCCATATCCACTTTTACATTCTACCGTTGTTGTGCCCAAAGAAAGGAACCTGTCCATGCGGGTTTTGACCGGTGAAATAAGATCAGATTCAGATGAATTCCGGATACCGTTTATGCTATTAATGATCCCGCCACCGGCTTCTGCAATCTCTTCATAAGTGGCACCCTGGAGCCGCATAGCAAACTCATCTTCTCGTCCATCCAAGAAAACGGGATGGGTGTGTGGATCTACAAATCCCGGTGTGACGAGTTTTTGGTTACAATTGATGAGTTGGTCAGCGTCACCCAGATTTGCACCGATCTCAACAATTGTGTTTCCTTCAATGGCGATCTCGGTATTTTCGAGAACAACCATTTCATCCCGCGGGGAATCATAAGTGACCAATTGACCGATGTTTGTGAGTTTTAATGAATTCATTTTATTTTTTAGCCACTAAGAACACCAAGTACCGCAAAGAATTTTTCTTATTCTTAATCCTAATTCCAAAATTCTAATCCTTTTTCATCATCGGTACATCTACATTCCATTTCTTGGCATTCTCGATAGCATCTTCATAGCCAGCGTCTGCATGACGATAAATCCCCATTCCAGGATCGTTTGTTAATACTGATTTGAGCCGGGAATCCATTTCATCTGTTCCATCGGCAACGATCACTTGTCCAGCATGAAGTGAATAACCCATGCCTACGCCGCCACCATGATGAAAGGACACCCAAGTCGCTCCTCCGGCAATATTAACCATGGCATTGAGTAAAGGCCAATCAGCCACGGCGTCCGTACCATCTTTCATGGCTTCTGTCTCTCGATTTGGAGATGCCACAGAACCACAATCGAGATGATCTCTCCCAATCACGATAGGAGCAGATAATTCACCAGAGCGAACCATTTCATTTAAGGCTAATCCAAATTTGGCCCTGTCACCATAACCCAGCCAACAGATTCTTGAGGGCAATCCCTGGAACTGCACCTGTTCCTGTGCCATTTTAATCCAGCGGCATAATGCTTCATCTTCCGGAAACATGTCCAAAACTTTTTGATCGGTTTTATAAATATCTTCCGGATCACCGGACAATGCAACCCAACGGAATGGTCCTTTCCCCTCACAGAAAAGTGGTCGAATGTATGCCGGTACAAATCCGGGATAATCGAATGCATTCTTCACACCGGCTTTCACGGCTTGGGCACGAAGATTATTTCCATAATCAAATGCAATGGATCCTTTGGCTTTCAAATCGAGAATTGCCTGGACATGCTCCCCCATAGCGCGAACAGATTCTTCAACATATTTTTTCGGATCCGACTCACGAAGCGCATTAGCTTCATCGAAGGTATAATTGTTTGGAATATATCCCACTAATTCATCATGAGCCGATGTTTGGTCTGTCACCAAGTCTGGAACGATCCCCAGTATTACAAATTCCGGTACCAGATCAGCCGCATTCCCCAGCAAGCCGATAGAGAGCGGTTTTTTGGCCTCCATGGCTTCCTGCGCCCATTTAATGGCTTCATCAAGATTATCGGTGGATTTATCCAAATACCTAGTCTCCAACCGTCGCTGGATTCGCCATGGGTCAATTTCAATATTAATGGATACGCCACCAGCCATGGAAACCGCCAAAGGCTGTGCACCCCCCATTCCACCTAGGCCAGCCGTTAAGGTGAGTTTACCCACTAATGAATCCGTATTCCAGTGGGTTTTTGCCGCAGCAACGAATGTTTCGTATGTCCCTTGAAGAATGCCCTGCGTACCGATGTAGATCCAACTTCCAGCCGTCATCTGGCCATACATCATGAGACCTTCTTTTTCCAATGCGTTGAAATGCTCCCAATTCGCCCAATTGGGAACAAGATTGGAATTGGCGATCAAAACTCTCGGTGATGTTGTGTGTGTCTTGGCCACACCAATAGGTTTTCCGGACTGAACAAGTAAGGTTTCATCCGGTTCAAGTCTTTTCAAGGTTTCAAGAATGGCGTCATAACATTCCCAATTACGGGCTGCTTTCCCCTTTCCGCCATACACAATGAGTTCATCGGGCGCTTCAGCCACATCCGGATCCAAATTATGTTGAATCATGCGATAGGCGGCTTCGATCTGCCAATTCTTGCAGGTTAGTTCTGTTCCAGTTGGTGGATGAATGGTTCGAGAAATTTATAACTCCAAATTGAGTATAAAATTATTTCAAATATTTGATCAACTTATTGGCATAGGACGGTTGATCCTGAAATACAGTATAGGAAAAAATACTGATACCGCCAAAATCATTTTTCCCGGTATGGTAAATCTTTCTCCCGGCATTTCTCGCATTCTGGTTATAGGTGGCAATTCCCATGACAATCCGTTCCATGTATTTATCCGGAAGATTGTTTTTCATGATCTGGATATTCTTATCAAATGTACTTAAGTCCATGGTGTAATTCATGGGCACAGCCCAGTCAATATATCCACCGGCGAGCCACACATCCCATTCCTGGCCAAAGGTATTCCGGGCATTGAATAAATTGGGTTTTACCGCCGCGGAAATGATACAATCCGGTTGGTATGCTTTTATGCGGGTGGATGCTTTGCTGATAAATCCTGTAATAGACGATCGCTTATATTCCGCAAAGGATGGCTTTTGTTTCACTTCGAGAGATGACAACCCGGGTATACTACTGTTATAATTCAGGAAAAATTTGAGCCCGATTGGGTTCATTCCCCAGCTCAGATCATGATACCGGATATAATCGAAGTGGATTCCATCCAAGCTATAATTTTGTAATAATTCAGTTAAAACTTTCTGGAGATGGGCATCCACTTCCGGATGAGTTGGAGCAAGATAAAAACCTTCACTATTGGCTTGTCTGTTCTTTTTCATTTCAGACATGGTTTTAGCAATATCCAGTGGATCAGGTGATTTGGAATCAATCCACCCGGGATGGGACAAAAGTAAATGGTCCGCTTGGGATGGGATATCAGGTGAAGACCAGAGATAATACACATTGAACCAGGCATGGATTTTGATATTGGACCGGCGCCCTTTTTTCAGAATATATGCTAAAGGATCAAAATCTGTTTTCGTCAAAAGGTGTGAGCGTGGGACCAATCTTGATTTATAATAGGCATCCCCCCTGCCGCGGATCTGGACAAAGAGATGGTTATAATTATTCTCCTTAGCGAATTCCAGGACTTCATCGATTTTATCTTTAGAAATGATATGATCCCGAACAACCCAAAGAGCCCGGACATCGAAGCCTTCAGCGAAAATGCTCGATGTAAGAAAAAAAAGAAGGGCAACGAATATTACCCTTTCAAACGTGTTCCTATTACGGTTCACAAATTTAAATGAATAGCTTTTTGTTTAATCTTTGGATGCACTCTGGGGTGCTATTTCGCCAACCATATCCACGAATTCGATCATGGAAATTGGCGCACAGTCATTATCACGAAACCCAAGTTTGGTGATCCGCGTGTATCCACCATTGCGATTTGCGAATGCTGGCCCGACCGTGTCAAATAATTCCCGAACGATCATCTTATGTGGAATCTTTTTCAGAACTTGACGCCGTGCATGGATGTCACCCCTTTTCGCGAATGTGACCAATGGTTCAACAAACATACGGAGTTCTTTGGCTTTTGCATCGGTGGTTTTGATCTTTTTGTGGGTGATCAAAGCAGATGCCAGATTTGACATCAGTGCTTTACGATGGGCCGTCTTGCGGCTCAGTTTACGTCCGGATTTATTATGTCTCATTGTTTAGCCTTCTTCTGCCATAATATTGTCCACTTCCATGCCGAAGTGAAGACCCATGGTATCCAATTTTTCAACTAATTCAGTTAAAGATTTACGACCAAAGTTTTTGTATTTCAACATTTGGTTTTCTTCTTTGCTGACCAATTCATGAATGTATTTGATTCCGGCAGCCTGCAGGCAGTTGTAACTCCGTACTGATAATTCCATTTCGTCAATGGTCTGGTTCAGAAGTTTCCGTAATTCCATTGTTTCTTCAGAAACACCATCAGAGATCTCAAGAACAGAAGGATTCGAGATTGCCTCGATGAATTTCAAGTGTTCACGAAGATAGGTTGCCGAATATGACACCGCATCTTTTGCAGTGATGGACCCATCTGTTACTACATCTAAGGTCAAGATCTCGATGGGCTTTTTCGCACCAGGAACGGGATTAACATTAAACGTAACACTAGTTACAGGGTTAAAGATACTATCCATGGAAAGCGTACCAACGGTCAAGTTTGGCAGGTCGTTCTCTTCTGAAGGAACATATCCTTTTCCAATACCGATCCGCAGTTCCACTTCCATTTTCGCTTTGGAATTGATCTCGGTGATATACTGATCAGGGTTCAAAACTTCGTACTGATCGCTGGCATCCTGGATATCTTGCGCTGTGAAAACTTTTTTCCCTTTCAGGGTCAGTGTTACCTTATCCGGTGTGCTGTCCATCAGTCTGAACCGCACTTGTTTCAGGTTCATGATGACGTCTGCAACGTCTTCTTTTACGCCAGGCAACGTAGAGAATTCATGCTGAACACCATCAATTTTTATGTGAGTGATAGCCGCACCGGGAATGCTTGTCAACAAAACGCGACGCATTGCATTTCCCAATGTGGTACCATATCCACGTTCTAAAGGTTGTACAGCGAATGTGCCTGTATTGCCAACTTTTTCTTCTTCTTTGTAATCAACTTTAAGTTCTAATGGTTTAGTAGCCATGAAGGGTTTTTCCTTTTTTAATTATTTTGAGTATAATTCTACAACCAACTGTTCATTTACAGTCAATTGCATTTCATCTCTATCAGGGACATCAACAAAGGTTCCCCGCAATTTTGCTTTATCTAATTCGAGCCATGAAAGGTCAATGTCTCCTTTGATGCGGCGCATGGATTCAAGAATGATATCCATTTTTTTACTTTTATCACGAACTTCGATCACATCACCTGGTTTCACAATGTAAGAGGGAATGTTTACAACTTTATTGTTCACGAGAAAATGTTTGTGACTCACCAATTGTCTTGCTGCTGGGCGAGACGGGGCGAATCCAAGACGATACGCAACATTATCCAAACGGCTTTCCAGCAATTGGAGCATCTTTGTGCCGGTTTCACCTTTCATTTGATCCGCTTTTACAAAATTCAAACGGAACTGATTTTCCAGAAGACCATACATGAATTTAATCTTCTGTTTTTCCCGCAATTGAATACCGTAGTTCGATAATTTTGACCGACGTCCCTGACCGTGTTGGCCCGGTGCGTAAGGCTTGCGATTCAAAAGGCGGTCATATTTTGGATTTCCGAAAATATTTTCCCCAAATTTCCGTACAAGTTTACCTTTTGTGGTTTGTGATTTAGCCATTAATTCTCCTTACACTCGTCTGCGTTTTGGGGGACGGCACCCGTTATGTGGCAAGGGTGTCACGTCTTTAATGCTCGTGATCTGTAAACCGGCAACAGCCAGGGCACGAATTGCAGATTCACGTCCTGAACCGGGTCCTTTCACTTGGACATCCACACTGGAAAGTCCCATTGCCATGGCGGTTTGAGCTGCTTTATCCGCAGCCATGGTTGCAGCATAGGCTGTACTTTTCCGGGAGCCTTTAAAACCGGATGTCCCGGCTTTTTCCCATACGATCACATTCCCGTATGTATCGGTCAACGTGACGTGGGTATTATTAAATGTGGATTTAATATGTGCAATGCCTTGCGGCTCTACACTTTTTTTCTTTTTCTTTCTTGGTTTATTCTCGGCCAAAATAGACTCTCTTTATTTATGTTTATTTCTTGCCCAACCCAATGGTGCGTTTCTTACCTTTCCGTGTCCGGGCATTGGTTTTTGTCCGTTGTCCGTTTACCGGAAGGCCACGACGATGACGAAGACCGCGATAGGTACCTACATCTTTCAATCGTTTGATGTTCATCGCTGTTTGGGACCGCAACTCACCTTCAACCATAAATCCCAGGTCGGAGATAGCATCACGAAGAGCAACAACCTGCTCTTCCGTTAAATCTTGAACGCGTATATTTGGATCCACTTTGGCTTCTAAACACAATTTTTGTGCTGTGGTCAAACCAATGCCGTGGATGTACCGCAATGAATACGGAACTTTCTTGTTCCGTGGGATATCTACACCAACAATACGTGCCATAGGTCTCTTTTATCCTTGACGTTGCTTATGTTTCGGGTTTTCACAGATCACGAATACAACGCCTTTTCTTTTAATGACCTTGCACTTTGAACACATTTTCTTTACTGATGGACGAACTTTCATTCTTCTCTACTTTTGTCTGTATGTAATACGACCACGGGATAAATCATAAGGTGAAATCTCTAATGTCACCACATCTCCGGGTAAAATTTTTATAAAATGCATTCGCATTTTTCCACTGACATGTGCCAGAACTTCATGAGGATTACCACCTATTTCTACCTCAACGCGAAACATGGCATTTGGTAATGTTTCCTTAATGATCCCATCAATTGTTATGGGTTGTTCTTTAGCCATGGGTCCCTACACTCAATATCTTTGGACCATTATTTGTTATGGCAATCGTATGCTCAAAATGAGCTGAAGCTTGACCATCTTTCGTTAAAATTGTCCAACCATCCTTGGCAGTAAACACTTCTTTAGCACCAGCATTGATCATGGGTTCAATGGCGATACACATACCTGAACGGAGTTTGTACCCTTGCTTTGCTTTTCCATAATTTGGTATCTGTGGTTCTTCATGGAGTTCCCTTCCAATACCGTGACCAACCAATTCTCTTACAACGGAAAATCCATTGCTTTCAGCATACGTTTGAACAGCATTTCCAATATCGCCAACATAATTCCCAGGAACAGCTTGCTCGATCCCTTTCATGAGAGATTCGCGAGTTACATCCAGTAATTTTTGTTTATCGGTATCAAGGGTGCCAATGGCAAACGATCGGGCATGATCTCCATAATAGCCGTCCAGTTCTGCACCACAATCAATGCCCACGATCTGGCCATTTATTAGAATGGCTTCTCCGGGAATTCCATGCACAACTGCATCATCAATAGACACACAGAGTGTTGCTGGAAATCCCATGTAGCCTTTAAAGGCCGGGCGAGCTCCCTGGGAGCGAATAAAATCTTCTGCCATTTGATCCAAATCGGATACGCGAGCACCAGAAACCACATGAGGTTCCAGCATAATCAATGTATCCGCAACAATTTGGCAACTGCGGGAAATTTTATCTATTTCGCGTGGGGACCGTGTATGAACCATTACATGCGTCTCCGACCGCGAATTTTACCTTTTGTTAAAAAACCATCGTAATGCCGCATCATTAAATGGGATTCAATTTGCTGCAAAGTATCCAAGGAAACACCAACAATAATCAACAAGCTTGTGCCACCAAAGAATGAAGCCAAATCATAATTAATATTCATTGTTTTCATCAGGATGTATGGGAAAATGGCTACAGATGCAAGTGCAATAGAACCCGGTAAAGTTACGCAGGTCAAAATATTATCAATGTATTCTGCTGTTTTCTTTCCAGGACGAACACCAGGTATAAATCCGCCTTGCTGTTTCATCGTTGAAGATACCTGAACGGGATCAAAGGCAATGGCAGTATAAAAATAAGTAAAGAAAATTATCATCAAACCAAATACAGCCCAATAAAATGGATGATCAAAAGAAAACCAATTCATCAGAGATTGAGCAAATTCGCTGTCACCCAGGAATGTAGAAATAGTGCTGGGAATAAACATGATGGACTGTGCAAAAATGATTGGCATCACACCGGCGGTATTCACGCGCATTGGGATATGTGTATTCTGTCCACCATAAACTTTGCGGCCAACAACACGTTTCGCATATTGAACCGGTATTTTTCGAGTTCCCTGTGTCAGCAATACAACAAAACAAATGATCAGGAACATAATGCCCATCAGGATGAATTCTGACAGTAAACCACGAACACCTTCACGAACCAGTGTGATTTCACTCAAGATCACATTCGGGAATGCTGAAATAATTCCCACCATAATGATGAGAGAGATCCCGTTTCCGATTCCGCGTTCGGTGATCCTTTCACCCAACCACATGAGGAAGAGAGTCCCTGTCACCATACTGATAATTCCGGTGAAGGTAAACATAAAACCGGGATTCACGACGACAGGCTGTCCATTCGCCGTCAGGCTTGGGAGAAAAACAGCAACTACACCATAAGATTGCATGGATGCCAACATCACCGTTCCGTACCGAGTGATCTGTGTGATCTTTTTTCGGCCGGCTTCACCTTCTTTCTGCAATCTCTGGAAGTAAGGAATAACTGATCCCATCAACTGAATAATAATGGAGGATGAGATGTAAGGCATAATTCCTAAAGAGAATAAAGACGCCTTCTGGAATGCACCCCCGACGAAGGTGTTAAATAATCCAAACAGGGAATTCTGCAGGTTGGTGAATGCACCAGCGAGCGCTTCTCCATCTACACCAGGAATCGGAATATGTACACCGATCCGTACAATGATTAGAACACCAACCGTAAAAAGAATTCTTTTACGGAGTTCTGGAATTACAAAGATACTTTGAAATTTATCAATCACTGTACTGTCGCTGTTCCGCCTGCTTTTTCAATTTGTTCTATTGCTGACGCACTGAAAGCACTGGCTGTAATTGTCACTTTTGATTTCAATTCACCATCACCGAGAATTTTGATCGGTTTCAATGCTGATCGCACCAACCCATTATCGGCTAAAATTTGAGCATCGACCGTATCGAGCCCCAGGCTTTCAATGGCCTCAAGATTCACAATTTGAGATTCTTTTCTGAAAATATTTGTAAAACCACGTCTTGGAAGACGACGCGCCAATGCCATTTGACCACCTTCAAACCAGGGACGGCGTTTGAACCCAGAGCGTTGTTGCGCACCTTTATCTCCACGACCGGCAGATTTGCCAAGTCCGGATCCATGACCGCGGCCAACACGTTTTCTGTTTTTCGTTGAACCGGGAACGGGTGTTAATGAATCTAATTTCATACTTCTTCAACCTTCAATAAATAAGGGATCACATTGATCATGCCGCGAATCGCCGGTGAATCGTTGTGTTCAACGGTTTGCTGCATTTTGCGTAGCCCCAATGCTTTCAAGGTCGCTTTAGCTTTTTTTTTGTACCCAATACCACTTTTGATCTGTGTGATGCGTACTATTTTTGATTTAGCCATTAGTTGAATACCTCACCAATGGTGATACCACGTTTGTTTGCAATGGCAACGGCATCTTTCATCCGCATCAATGCATCCATGGTGGCATGTACAAGGTTCATGGAATTTTTGGAACCTAGGCGTTTTGTTAAAATATTATGAATACCAACTTGCTCCATCACAGCACGTACCGCAGAGCCAGCAATAATACCCGTTCCTGGAGACGCAGGTTTTAACAAAATGCGGCTTGCTCCATGTTTACCAATAATTTTGTGGGGTATGGTTCCATTCACGACAGAAACTTTAACGATGTTTCTTTTTGCGATCTCTTTTCCTTTTTGGATGGCAGAAATCACCTCGTTTGCTTTACCTAGGCCCACACCAATGTGACCTTTTCTGTCCCCCACAACAATGAGAGCAGAAAAACGAAAACGTTTACCGCGAGATGTTACTTTCGCAGTTCGATTAATTCTTACAACCGCTTCTTCTTGAAGATCAAGTTCAGCTGGGTTTATGATAGCCAAATCAGACTCCCTTAAAATTCTAATCCGCCTTCACGGGCAGCTTCTGCAAATGCTTTAACACGACCATGATAGGGATATCCGTTGCGATCCAAAACAACTGGACCGATTTTCGCGGTTTTGGCTTTTTTCGCCAATGCTTCACCTACAATACGGCTAATATCTGTTTTATTTTCTGCTTTTTTTACAGCAGACTGTAATTCTTTGTCCCGGGATGAAACTGCCGTCAAAGTTGCTCCTTCAAAGTCATTTACGATCTGTGCTTCAAAATGCTTCAGACTGCGATAAACAACCAATCTTGGACGACCTGAATGCAGACGGGAAGTCTTTTTACTTCTGTTCCGTCTCCTTTCAATTCTCCGAATATCTGAACGATGCTGTACCATTATTTAGCCCCTACAGTTTTAC
>ENA-ORDI01000242-ORDI01000242.1-marine-metagenome-genome-assembly--contig:-NODE-242-length-39391-cov-4.790100_pt1 | contig 39391 bp, 34 predicted proteins | sample MGYA00248628_ERZ508525 | MGnify/ENA primary metagenome ERZ508525 (study PRJEB26195, sample SAMN05422138) | marine metagenome | isolation source: East of Porto Seguro, South Atlantic Ocean | place... | reverse complement strand
TTTGTCTCTTAGGGCTAACAATAGAATTGGTATCTGCAGCAAAAATTGAATCAGTTAAATCACTCATCATTTGCTTAGTAGTGTAGGTATTTCCATAAAGACTGGAATCGGTTATTCGATCTAAGGTCCATCCACTCAGAAGATGTGAAAGTATTAATGATTGTACAGATAATATATATCTATGGATTTGTGGATCTTCATGCTTTTTATTGAAATCAAAACCCCTTCTTTCTATTTGCAAAATAGAAATTAATTCAGCATTAATTGGGAATGCTTCAGGTGAAAAAGCATGATCAGATAAGACTTGCATTGCTCTTTTTTGAGTTTCCTCAGGAACTGGTTCTAGGGGAACTAGTTCAGTTTTTTGATTAGGAGTTGATCTATGAACATACACACCACCTACGTATCTCGAGACCGTTTCTAAAGCCCTACTAGATTCTCGGAACAAAATTTGGGAGGCATTGACATATTCTTCCCAAGAGTCTGATACCATTTTTTCAGGGAGTTCTTCCATGGTTGTGTTAACCAATTCTATCCTTTGCTCAGCGTAAGTAATGGGGTCATTTGACATATCATTAGTCATAGCCCTTGGGTCAACTCCCTTGCCAGGTCTACGCATATCATCAGCATCATTTGCAAACATTAACTGTGGTTCATCAGACCTGAATAACAAATTTTCTCTTTCTGAAGCAGTGAGACTAGGTTTGTAACCAAATTCAATTGCCCATTTATCGTAAGCCCCAGGGATCACGTCATAATAATCTCCCTGGCTAATGCCTAAAGGAGCTAGATTTACGGCAGGATATTCCATAACTGAAGCCGTAACACCGCTTTTCTGAGTTACCTCTGGATTGTGAACCGTTACGGGATCGTGTAGGTAACTAGCTTTGAAATTGTGATTAAGACCTAATGTGTGCCCCACCTCATGTAAAGCTAAACGTATAATACCTTGCTCTACAATTTTTGGATCTGGAATCCCATTTGATTTGACTGAGACTATTCTAGCCAAAATACTTCCTTCCTGCATGAAGTTTCCAGCGTAACAAAAGTTGTCTTTATCAATTGGAAAGACCGAATTTAAATTAATTCGATTTGTTAAATATGCCCATTCCAACATAATATCGGCACCGATGATTTCACCGGTTCTGGGATTAGTAAAACTAGGACCATATCCACCAAAAGGAGGATTGGGCGAAGAAGTCCATCTAAGAACGTTGTATCTTATATCTCCAGCATCCCAATCTGAGTCATCGGGTTGAACTTTTACTTCAATTGCATTCTTAAAGCCAGCCTGTTCAAAAGCTATATTCCAAGCTAGTACGCCTTTTTTAATAAATGGTCTCAATTCTTTAGGCGTAGTGTTTTCCAACCAATAAGTAATCGGTTTAACAGGTTCGGATAAAGGTTCTTCAGGATTTTTCTTTTGTAAATTCCACTTATTAATCAGATCTGCATAGGGCGTTACATCTAAGGAGGTTAGGTCTGTGATTCTTTCAGTAAAATAACCAATTCGCATATCAGCCTGTCTTGGCTCAAAATCATTTTCAGGCATTTCTATAAAACTGTAGCGAAGAAAAATGCTAATGTTTCTAGGATCAGCAGCATCTTCTTCTTCATACTCAGTTGAAGGTGGATTTTCAAAGACATACTCAACTTCCACATCCGTGTTTTTAGGATAGTTATGGGTAGATTTTATTCTAGATTTTTCAACACTTAGTTGTCCCCACATGAAATCTGGAGGAGGGTAATCTGGATTTGGTATGGGCTTTATTGGCGTGAGTGCTTCTGATATAAAAAAAGAAGAAACATTGATAAGGAATTTATTCTCTTCTTTATTCATAGAGTTTATAGGGAAAACCTGAATCACTGAATTAGAAATATTTGCACCTGAGGACTTTGAAAGGGCAGAGGTCTCATCAAGAGAAAAAGCAGTATTAACTCTTATCAACCTTATTGTGTCGAAGTGCTTTTCAAATTTAAAAACACCATTGTCGAGATAACTACCTCTATTTCTCCTAGCCGTGACCACTCCGTCTTTAACATGAGCAAAATAAATAAACTCCTTGTTTAATTGGTTTTCATCTAATGAGAAATAGAGGGAACTGGTTTCAGGATCTTGATAAGCCTGTATGAAGCCTGTAAAAGAATCAAAATCTTTTACTTTATCTTCGATATATTCTTCTTTCTCTTCCTCTTCTTTTGTTTGTTCTTCTATTACTTCTTTAGCATTTTCATCTTTTATTTCATCAGATATCAAATATGCAGAAAAAAATAGAATTAGGAGTAGAGAAATAGCATAAGTTAATAAATGTTTAAACATAAATTATCCTTAGAATATAGATATTTTTAATAATAAGCTCTCTAAGATTAAACAAAACGGAGGGGCATTATAGGGAATAACTCCTCATTAGACTATCTTAGGTCAAGAGAGCACCGAGTATTCAAGTAAACTCAATTCGAGTTAAAATATAAGAATGTACGATCTAATTATCAAAACTGGGACCATATATGATGGAACAGGCGAAAAGCCTTACCAATCAGATATTGGGGTCAAGAATGGAAAGATAGAAGCCATTGGTAAAATTAATGAACCTTCAAGAAAAATAATAGATGCAAAAGATCGTATTGTTACGCCAGGGTTCGTGGATATTCATACTCATTACGATGGACAAGTAACCTGGGATCCATATCTTAGGCCTTCAACTTATCATGGAGTAACCACCGTGATAATGGGAAACTGCGGAGTTGGTTTTTCTCCCTGTAGACCAGAAGACAGAGACTGGTTAATAAGCCTTATGGAAGGTGTTGAAGATATTCCAGGGACTGCTTTACACGAAGGCATAAATTGGCAATGGGAAAGTTTTCCAGAATATTTAGACACCTTAGAGAAGAAACCATTGGCTATTGATGTAGGTACCCAGGTGCCTCATGGGGCTGTACGCGCTTATGTAATGGGTCAACGAGGAATTAATCATGAAAAGGCCACTTCAAATGAAATTAGGCAAATGAGTAAAATAGTCAAAGAAGGCATTGAGGCAGGTGCTTTTGGATTCAGTACTTCGCGAACGGAAAAACATAGGGATTCTGGTGGGTCTCTTACTCCTAGTATTACGGCACATAAAGATGAACTTGTCTCCATAGCTAAAGCAGTCGGGGAGCTTGATAAAGGCGTTCTTCAAGGTATTTCTGATTTTTATGACTTTGAATCTGAATTTGATATTTTTAAAGAAATGGCAAAATCTTCTGGACGGCCTATCTCTTTAACTGTTGAACAACAGGACAGGCGACCTGATTGGTGGCATCAACTTCTCGATGGAATAGAGGAAGCTCAAAATGAGGGCATTCCAATGTATGGTCAAGTACCTGCCAGAGCTACTGGAATTAACATGGGTCTAACGGCTACTTTAAATCCCTTTACTCTATACCCCTCTTTTTATGAGATATCAAAAAAATCTTTAAAAGAGAAAGTTGAGATAATGAAAGATCCTGTTTTCAAGGAAAAACTTCTTTTAGAAGAACCAGTGTCTATAGGCAATCCTTTGGTTGAAGAGATAACTGGATCATTTAATAAAATGTTTAGATTAGGAGAACCGGCAAATTATGAACCCGAGCCAGATAGTTCATTTGAGGCCATTGCAAAAAAACAGAATATATTACCTGCTGAAGTTGCTTACGATTGTCTTCTTGAAAAGGAAGGAAGGGCACTAATCTATAACCCTTTATTTAACTATTTATCAGGCAATCTAGATTATGTAGAGAAAATGCTTAATCATCCTTATTCCATTTCAGGTTTAGGAGATGCTGGAGCTCACTGCGGTGCAATCATAGATGCAAGTTTCCCCACCACTCTAATTCAACATTGGGGTAGAGACAGGAAAAGAGGAGTCAGAATTCCCTTAGAGAAACTTATCAGTAAGCAAACTTTAGAAACTTCACGATTATTAGGCATAAAAGATAGAGGAGTTCTAAAAAAAGGGTATAAAGCCGATATTAATGTCATTGATTTTGAAAACCTTACTTTACATGAACCTGAAGTTATTAATGATCTTCCAGCAGGAGGAAGAAGGCTTATTCAGAAAGCTACAGGTTATGATTACACTATAGTATCAGGAGAAGTAGCTTTTCTGGGCGGGGAAGCTACTGGGGTGCTGAAAGGCAAACTGATTAGAAATCAGGTTTCTTAAGAAAAGTGAATAAATTAGATCTTCATGGAGTAAGACACCATGAAGTTGACTTAATGGTAGAAAATTTCATTTTCCTAAATCAAAACGAAGTTCCCTTGAATATAACCTGTGGTAGTAGCTCTAGAATGGTGGAATTAGTGCAGAAAGTTTTGGATAGGAATGGTTCTGATTATATTGTTGGCAAAGGGCTAGATTTTGGACGAATAACTTTACTTAAACTTTGATCTGAAATGAAAATCCAAAGCATTAGTCCTTTAGGAGCTGAAATCAGTGGTATAGATTTATCAAGTAAGGTCGATGAGCTTGACATTAAAAATATAAAGAAAGCCTTTTTAGACAATTTAGTACTTATTTTTAGGAATCAGAAACTAAGGCCAAATGAATTACTATCAGCTGCAAAACTGTGGGGCTCCCCACAAATCCACCCAGTTTTTAAAGGCTCAGAGAGTTTCCCAGAAATTATTAGGATAGAAAATCTGGGTGAAAAGTATCATACGAATGCACATTGGCATTCAGATGTTACTTTTGAGGCTAAACCCCCTGATGCAACTATTCTTTATGCCTTAGATATACCTTCAGTTGGAGGCAATACCTTTTTTTCCAATCAGTATCTTGCTTACGATCATTTAGACTTATCCCTAAAAGACAAACTAGAAAATTATCATGCTCGTCATTCAAACAAGTCTGTTTTACAACTAGTAGGAGCAGATACTTCTTTGGAAAAGTCAGTTTTACATCCAATTTTCAGAACACACCCTGAAACAAATATGAAGGCTCTTTACGTAACAGAAGCATTTGTTAAAAAAATTGAAGAATTGCAAAAGCAAGAAAGTGCAGCTACCTTAAAGAAGTTATACTCAGTAGCCAATAATAAGAAATTTCAATACGAACACAGATGGAGAAATGGTGATATGGTTGTCTGGGATAATAGATGTGTTCAACATTATGCCGTCCATGATCATGGAGATAAAACCAGGACTTTGAATAGAATTACGGTGGAAGGGAGTAGACCATATTAATGAACCAGTTAGTTATAAAAAACTCTGTCATCATCAACGAAGGAAAGGCGTTGGAAAAAGATTTACTAATAAAAGATGGAAGAATAGAGCGAATAGAGTCTTCTATCGATGTTGAAGGAGATTATATAGACGCAACTGGGTTATATGTTCTACCTGGGTTTATAGATGATCAAGTTCATTTTAGGGAACCGGGCCTAACGGAGAAGGGAGATATAAAGAGCGAATCTGCAGCAGCGGTTGCTGGAGGCACCACTTCTTTTATGGATATGCCAAATGTAAATCCTCCCACATTAACAAGTGATTTGTGGCAAGACAAAAATAATATTGCTGCAAGGAACTCATTGTCCAATTACTCTTTTTATATGGGTACTAGTAATCACAACATAGATGAAATTAAAAAAATTAACCCTAGTGAAGTATGCGGAGTAAAAATTTTTATGGGATCTTCTACAGGGAATTTGCTCGTAGACGACGAGAAAAGCTTAGAGTCTATTTTTAAACACTCTCCTGTTTTAATTACTACACACTGTGAAGACACACCATCTATTACTGAGAACGAAAAGAAATTCTTTAAAGAGTATGGAGAAGATATTCCTATTCATTTTCATGAACATATTAGATCAAGATCTGCCTGTTTAAAATCCACTAAAAAGGCTATAAATCTTGCAGAACAATTTAATTCTGATTTACATGTTTTACATATTTCAACTAAAGATGAGGTTGTGCTGTTTGAATTAGCACCTATTGAAAGTAAAAAAATTACCTGTGAGGTATGTATTCCACATTTATTTTTCTCCTCTGAGGATTATGAAAATAAAGGAGCTTTAATCAAATGTAATCCTTCTATTAAAAGCAAAGCTGATAAAGAAGCTCTTAGAAGAGCGTTAGCTGAAGGAAGGATAGATTATGTTGCTACAGACCATGCACCTCATGTTCTAGCGGAGAAAAATAAGCCGTACATAGAATGCCCTTCTGGTATGCCTTCTGTTCAGCATTCCCTATTAGTTGTATTAGAAATGGTCCATGACGGAGATTTAAAACTGACTGATGTTCCTAGAATAACTTCTCACAATGTCTCTACACGATTTGGAATAAAGGAAAGAGGTTTCATTAGAGAAGGTTATTGGGCTGATTTGGTTTTATTAAACTTAGAAGAGAAGTACGAGGTGGATAAAGAAAAAAACTTTTATAAATGTGGCTGGTCATCATTCGAAGGTTATACTTTTAGGTCCACGATAATGGGAACTATAATAAATGGCGAAAGAGTTTATAGTCAGGGGAAAATATTGACGGATAAACCAGGAAAGAAATTAGAATTTTTAAGAGGTTAAAAGTGAGTTTTAAAGAATATGATAATTATGATGCTTTGGGTTTGGCAGAGTTAGTAAAGAATAAAGAAGTATCAGCAGAGGAACTTCTCGACGAAGCTATAGAGCGAAATGAGAAAATCAATAATCAGACTAATGCTGTTGTTCTTAAGCATTATGATGAAGCTAAGGAAATGATAAAGAAAGGTCTACCTAAAGGTCCCTTTACTGGAGTTCCTTATCTTCTTAAAGACTTGCATGTCCTTCTTACCGGAACTAAAACAACTTACGGTTCCAAGTTCTTTGAAGATTATGTGGCTGATCACAATAGTACTTTGGTAGACAGGTATTTAGATGCTGGCTTAGTTATATTTGGCAAAACTAATTCACCTGAATTTGGTTTAACAGTTACCACTGAACCTGAGCTTTACGGGCCCACAAGAAATCCTTGGAATTTAGATCACTCAGCAGGAGGATCTAGCGGAGGTGCTGCTTCTGCAGTAGCTTCTGGTGTCCTTCCCATGGCTAACGCCAGTGATGGAGGTGGTTCCATAAGAATACCTGCTTCTTGCTGTGGTCTATTAGGTTTAAAGCCTACGAGAGCAAGAACTCCAATGGGACCAGACAGGGGCGAAGGATGGGCTGGACAATCGATCAGCCACTGTGTTTCCAAAACAGTTAGAGACTCAGCTGCACTTCTTGATGCTACTTCAGGATTTTCTCCTGGCGATCCTTATGCTCCAACCGAACCTTCTGGAAGTTTTCTTTCGGCTAATGGCAAAGACCCTGGTAAATTAAAGATAGCTTTAAATTTACCAACTGATGCAATCAAAATTGATGACGATGTTGTAGCTTCCATAGAAAATACTGCTAAATTGTGCGAGGGTTTAGGGCATCATGTGGAGAGGGCTTCTCCGGAACCAGACCTTGAGGCTCTTTCTGAAGCAATTGGAATAATAATCTCAGCTAACGTTGCTTTAACCTTACAACAAAGAGCTGATGCTCTGGGTACTGAAGTTACTCCGGATGTTGTGGAAAACATAACATTTAGAATGTTTGAAAATGGGAAAGAGTTTTCAGCCGATCAATATGCAAAAGCTACTTTAATTAATCATCAAGCCGGTAGAGTATTGGGTGATTTCATGGAGAATTATGATCTCATTCTTAGTCCAGTACTAACCAAACCGCCAGTTAAAATTGGAGAGATAGACATGTCTTCAAATGATGTGAGAACTTATATAGAAAGATTATCTTCATATTCTTGTTTCACTGGCCTTTATAACCAAACTGGACAACCAAGTATTTCTGTACCCCTTGGATTTAGCAAATTGGATTTGCCAATTGGTTCTATGTTCACCTCTGCTTTTGGAAACGATGAACTTTTAATATCAATAGCTTCACAATTAGAGGAAGCACAGCCTTGGAAAGATAAAAAACCTCCAGTCTATTCAAACTAGTGGGTCCAGAAATTCATCCAGATAATAAAGGTTTTACTTGGTCAGTTCCTAATGGGCCTTACCAATATTTATCTAACGAACAAGTTGAGCAATTTGATAAAAAAGGTTATGTATCTTTAGAAGATGCTTTTGATCTTGATTTAATGAATGAGGTTGTAAACCTTATAGATCCTTTTGAAGCCAAAGTGACACAAACCTTGAAAGGCTTAGAAGGGGACAAATTTTTTATTTCTCGGGCAGAAGAAATAACTTTTACTACACATTTAGTAACCCAATCAGAAGAGTTAAAAAAATTTAGTAAGAATGAAGTTTTCTGTGGTCTTTGTTTAGATCTTGTAGGAGACGATGTCCGTTTGTATTGGGATCAAGCAGTTTACAAAAAACCCGGAACGCGAGATGAATTTCCTTGGCACCAAGATAATGGGTATACCTTTATTGAACCCCAGGCTTATTTAACTTGTTGGTTAGCCCTTAATGACACCGACGAAACTAATGGCTGTCCTTGGATTATTCCTGAAATTCATCGATTAGGTACTCTTAAACATGAAGTAACTGATCTAGGTTTTGAGATACCCCTTAATAACAGAGAAGCAGTGCCAATACCTTTAAAGGCGGGTAGCATTGCAGTTTTTTCATCCCTTACACCCCATAGAACAGGCCCGAACACTTCTAGTGGAATTAGAAAAAGTTACATCTTGCAATACGCGCCTGATGGTGCTCAAAGAAAAATATCAGGATCTTTAAGAGAACCGGTAGATGATGAATCTAGACAATACTATGTAGTTAAAAATGGTCTTATCTTGTCTTAATTATTCTTGCAAAAATCCATCAAGCCTTTCATAAGCATTAAGAAAATCTTCTTTGAATTCCTGAACCACATCACTGGCAGATATGGTTTGGTTCATAAGACCTACGCCTTGACCTACAAAGTGAGTTGCAAGATCTTTTGCCCCGTCATGTCCACTTGCAGCAAGCTTATTAACTTTAGCTAAAGCTGGTTCAGCAACCATAGGCTGGAGGGGCATTGGAAGAGGATCTGGGGCTTTATCTGATTCCCATGCATCTGTCCAAGGTGACACTAGTTGTCTAGAGTGTTTGCCTGTTCTGCTTCTTGACCTAACGGTTTGACTAGAATTTGCAGCAATCATTTTTTCCTTTACTACCGGGTGAATTTCTGATTCAACTGTAGTTAACCAGACAGATCCACACCATGCTCCGGAGGCACCCATAGTCATGGCTGCAGCCATTTGTTTTCCTGTTACTATTCCGCCTGCAGCGAGAATAGGCACATCTCCATAAGGTTGAATAGCTTCATAAACTTCAGGTATTAGAACCATGGTGGAAACACTACCGCAATGACCGCCAGCTTCTGTTCCTGAGACCACCAGAATGTCAACTCCAGCTTTGACTTGATTTATTGCATGTTGAGCTGTTCCCAATAAAGCCGCAACTGGTACATCATTATCTTTACCCATTTGAAGCATCCAATCGGGTGGAACACCTAATGCGTTGGCAATGAGTTTAATGGGATGTTCAAATGCAACATCTAGAAGAGCCTTAGCTCCTCCTGCTTGTGTGTTTGCAGCAAAACCTGACCCATCCGTGTTTATTGTTCTTAACTCTGGAGCTTGAATACCGTGTTTCTCTAGAATATCAACTCTAAAATCTGCATATTCTTGAGGAATCATTCCAACAAGTTTTTCTGGATTAAATTTCTCATCTTTACCAACCATCTTGCTAGGTATTAATACATCAACGCCATATGGCTTATCTTTTATATTCTCATCGATCCAATCTAACTCTTGTTTTAGTTGTTGAGGAGACATACCAACAGCTCCCAAGACACCACAGCCACCTGCTTTTGAAACAGCAACCACTACGTCTCTGCAGTGCGAAAATGCAACTAAAGGGAATTCTATATCGAGCAGTTCGCATATTCTTGAATTCATCATTTTTTACCTCGCCTTTTTTATACAGTAGTTCGAATAAACTGTTAATCAATTATATAAGGAATTTTAGACCAGTGAGAAAATAAAAGAACAGATAGAAGAAGAATAAGCTTAGTACCAAAACCAATCATTGAAAGTACTTTCTAATGAATTATTTGGATGTAGATAGAAAGAACAAGCAGGGCAACTAAAATGACAGCAATAATGGCTAAAAACACTCCTAATGTAATAAGAGTTTTATTATCATCTTGCACAGCAACTCCTAAATAAAAAAGGGTATTATTAGTTTTTATGGAAAGGAGGTCAAAGAAATTAACCAAATCAGCTTGGAGTTGGGCTTTCTATGACTGGGCTAATTCTGCTTTTGCTACGACAGTAATGGCAGGTTTTTTCCCTCTATTTTTCAAATCTTTCTGGGCCACTGATCTTTCAGCAGTTGAAAGTACTGCAGTGATAGGCACTACAAACTCATTATCTGGATTATTGTTAATGTTTTTAGCTCCTATTCTGGGAGCCTATTCCGATCTAGGAAAATTAAAGAAAAAGTTTTTGGCCTTTTTTGCTTTATTAGGAGTTTTGAGTACTGGATATCTCTATTTCATTCCCCAAGGAGAATGGATTACTGCTGCTTTCTTTTATACCGTCGCTGTACTTGGATTTTCAGGTGGCAATATTTTCTATGATTCTTTGATCGTCTCTGTTTCAGATCAGGAGCAAAGAAATAAAGTTTCTTCTTTAGGATTTTCCTTAGGCTATTTGGGTGGAGGATTACTATTCATAGTCAATGTGCTCATGTATTTGAACCCTGCTTGGTTTGGATTGGCCTCCGAAGTAGAGGCTGTGCTTTGGTCATTCCTGTCTGTGGCAGTATGGTGGGCTGCTTTTTCTTTACCTACTTTTTTGAATGTTACCGAGAAAGGCAGTCCAGCAACTTCAAGCAGTTTTTTTTCTACTATAAGCGAAGCCTTTAGAGCTGTAATCTCGACAATCATGGAGATAAAAAAATACAAAAGAGTTGCTCTGTTTTTAGTTGCTTATTGGCTCTATATAGATGGAGTTGACACGATCATTAGAATGGCTACCGCTTATGGGTCTGACATTGGGTTAAGTACTTCATCAATGATTACGGCGTTAATTCTAACTCAATTTGTGGGATTTCCTGCAACACTAGTTTTTGGTATTTACGCTGACAAGATTGGGTTTAAAAGGATTTTAACAGTAGGCGTTTCAGTTTACATTTTGATTTGTTTTTACAGCGCATATATGAGTACGGCTTTAGAATTTTACTTTTTAGCCGGAACTGTAGGTTTGGTTCAGGGAGGTATACAGGCAATAAGTAGATCTTTCTTTAGTAATTTAATCCCTAAAAACAAAGAGGCACAATACTTTGGCTTTTATAATCTTGTAGGAAAATCAGCAGTAATAGTCGGACCAGCTTTAGTAGGTTGGGTGGCTTTAATGTTAGGAAATCCTAGGTATGGAATACTTAGTTTGTTGATTCTTTTTGTCCCAGGGCTGATACTTCTAAGGATGGTTCCTGAAAAAGACTAAATCAAGTTTTTATCTTTAAGTACTTTATGTAGGACGCTAGGTCTGTCCGTCATTAAACCGTCAACACCCAGGTCAATTAAGTTATTCATTTCTTTTTCTTCATTAATTGTCCACACATGAACAAGTTTGTTTTCATTGTGAGCGCAATTAATAAATTTCTTTGTGACTATAGGTATACCCCATTGAGAAACTGGTACCTGAGCACAATGTCCCACAGACTTTGGAAAAGGTAAACTATAGGATCTTAGAAGTAAATTCACAATTTCATTTTGACCCATAGAAGTACAACATTTTGGTCCAGCAATATTTCTAATTCTATTCAATCTAGCGGAAGAAAAAGATGCTATGCATACTCTATTAAAAGCATTTAGATCCTTAATAATGCTGACTGTTCCTTCAACAGCATTTTCAGTTTTAATATCAATGTTAAATCGGAGACTTGGAAACGAAGAAAGTAACTCTTTTAAAGTTGGGATTTTTCCTCCTCCTAAAAGATTTAATTCTTTTATTTCATTAAAACTTAATTCATCTACGGTTTTGTTGACATTGGCCATTCGACTAAGATCAACATCATGAAAAGCTACAATTTGTTGATCTTTTGTGGCTTGAACATCTGTTTCCATAAAGGTAAAACCCATGTTGGATGAATGTTGAAAAGCTTCGAGAGTATTTTCTGTGGCTTCCTCAGCCCCTCCTCGATGGACGAAAGCAAAAAAATTAAAATCTTGGAAACAAGAATGACGTTGTTCAATATTCATATGAATTCAATTGACCAGATATTTAGATAACAATAATATCAGCCTTCCAGTACAACTTTGATAATTAAGACTTGAATACTTTAAAAGATAATTTTGGATCCATAGCTCCTTATTCTGATGAGCAAGTTCCTGATGTAATAAAGTCTCTTATAGAAGATACAGAGTTCCACAGCTCAATTTCTAAAGAATGGTTTCCATTAGTTTCCAGATTATTTCCTCAATTGGGGTCTTTTTTATTCAAATGGATTTTCATTAAGAGTTTTGGAGAGTCAAAAAACATAGAGGAGTTCCAAAACAATCTAGCTCCATTTGTTCAAAATATGATAGATGAAACAACCAGTGGTTTTACTTATTCAGGAGTAGATAATTTAAGCTTAAGGCCTACTTTATACATTTCAAATCATAGAGATATCTCCTTAGATCCTCTTTTCTTAAACTTTGCGAGGTTTTTAGAAGATTACAAAACAGTACGTATAGCAATTGGAGACAATCTTTTAGATGGAGGTTTTTTTGAGAAATTGATGAGATTAAATAAAAGTTTCATTGTTCATAGAGATATTCAAGGTGCAAAGGAAACTTTAAAGAAGCTCAGCAATCTCTCTAGTTATATCAATCACTCCATTCAATCAAATAAAGAGAGTATATGGATAGCACAATCAGAGGGCAGAGCCAATGATGGAAATGACTTTACAGATCCGGCGGTCCTAAAGATGCTTTATCTGTCTAATAGGAAACTTTTACAATTACAAGACTGGGTTCTAGGTGTTAACTTGACTCCGATTTCTATTTCTTATGAACTTGATCCCTTAGACATTTCAAAAGGTATCAGTTGGGATGGTTCGGAAGAACTATCCTATGAAGAGAAAAATAGAAAAGATTTAAATGAAATGGTTAAAGGAATCAAAAATCAAAAAGGAAGGGTTCATCTTCATATTTGTAATAGCATTGAAAGAAATTTCAATACCTTGGAAGAGCTAGCAGGATTGATTGATGACGAAATTATTTCTAATTACAAATTATGGCCAAGTAACTACATAGCTGGACATGCTTTAGGTATTATTACTAAAGAATCTAGCGATCTTGAAAACAAGGAAATTTCTTTTTTAAAAAGGTTTAAAGGGGTCGATAGTGAAATTAGAAAGAAAGTATTAAAAATGTATGCGGCACCTCTTGTAAATTCTAAACAGAGAGCCCAGACAATATGATTTGGCATTGTCTAGCCTTTAGTTTATCTTCACTAAATAGACGAAAAAAGAAATGTTTAGATTTTATTTACAGCGAAAAGGTAATAAAAAATCCATCTTCATCCGCAGTACCGTCAGCAGAATCAAAATCACTTAAGCCGATACCTATGGAAAGTCCTGCAAGCTTTTTAGGTAAATCAAAACTTAAAAGAGTGTATTTACCGACACCATCATAATCACCATAGGTAACTCCTACACCTGAATCTCCTAGATCAACAGACCATTCAGTGTTATCTGGTGCTTCGTCTAGACCAGTAGAAATAGTAACTCCAACCCATTTATAAGCCACACCAACATAAATCTCTTCAAAGTCGAGGCCGGATTCTCGAGGATAGTTATAACTTATATAGCCAATATCAAAGTTAACTCCTCTAGCAGATTCATCGCTGTAACCAAAATAATAATCAAGCTCCTTATTAGTTTCATTGTCAAAATCTACGTAAGAACCCCAGGCACCAACATAAGCTCCACTGTCTGATGAAACATCAAAGCCACCCGAGACAGCAGCATCTTCACCAGTTTGAGTCATACCTCTCCAAATGTAATTATTTGTAAGTGCAGCATTGTATTCAAATTCAGCGGCGCTCACAGACAAAACTCCTAAGCTTAATAAAGCTAGAATTATAATTTTATTTATCTTATTCATTTTCACTCCCGATTAAAAAGTAATAAATCACATACACTATTATGCAAGACATATGCCAATAATATTGCTCAGTATACTAGTGTTTTTGCCATTATTTGGTGCTTTTTTAGGTTGACTTACTCCGAAAAGATGCAAAATCATCATCAAAAGTTTTTAAACGACAATATATCGTGTAATATTCGCGACCCTTGACGATAAACTTTCGAGAGATTTTATGGATATTTCAGGCAAAGTTGCACTTATAACCGGAGGTGCCTCTGGATTAGGCTTAGCTACTGCTAAAAAACTTTTATCTTCTGACGCCAAAATAATGCTGGTTGATATAAATGAGGATAATGCAAAAAAAGCTGCTGAAAGCTTAGGAGATCAAGCGACATATTCAATTGCTAATGTTACAGATGAAAGTTCGGTTCAAAACAGCATAAAAGCTACTAAAGAAAAATTTGGTGCAATTCATATTGTTGTCAACTGTGCAGGTATAGGAAGCGTTAGTAAAACTGTGGGAAAAGATGGTGCCCATCCGTTAGATTATTTTAAAGCCGTTGTAGATATTAATTTAACGGGGACTTTTAACGTACTTAGATTAGCAGCTGTTGAAATGGGCAATAATGAGCCAGGAGATGATGGAGAATGTGGAGTCATAGTTAATACTGCTTCTGTAGCTGCATTTGATGGTCAAATTGGCCAAGCTAGTTACAGTGCAAGTAAGGCAGGTGTAGTAGGAATGACTCTACCCATTGCTAGAGATTTAGCCCGTATGGGCATTAGGGTTAATACAATTGCTCCTGGTATCTTTGATACCCCAATGATGGCAATGGCTTCTGATCAGGTAAGAAATCCTCTAATAGAAATGACTCAATTCCCTAAAAGGTTAGGCTTGCCGGTTGAGTATGCTGCTTTAGTCCAACACATTATCGAGAACCGCTTCCTGAATGGAGAAACAATTCGTTTGGATGGTGGAATAAGAATGGCACCCAAATAAATAATGGTTGATCTACTAATAGCTTACGCCTTTTTTGTTTTAAAGATTGTTACCGTACTTATAGCAGTTCTTATTCCTATTTTGATTATCTCCAGCTCTAGTAGACAAAAAAAAGAAGCTGATAAGGGTAGGATAGTTGTAAAGAACTTATCTGAAAGATTAGAAGAGATAGGAGTCAGTTTAAAAAGTGCTGAAATGGATCCCAAGTCCTATAAGAATTTCTTAAAGAAGAGGTCAAAAAAGAAAAAGAAAGATATTAAGAATAAACCCAAAGAGATAGTTTATGTGTTGGAGTTTCAAGGAGATATTCAGGCCAGTGGAGTAGATAGACTTAAACAGGAGATAAATGCCATTATTTTTTCTCAGGTTAAATGCAAAGAAGTTGTGTTAAAGGTTGAAAGCACTGGCGGTTCAGCTTATGCCTATGGATTATGTGCTGCTGAACTTAAGAGACTGATAGATCACAAAATTAAATTAACAGTTTGTATTGATAAAGTAGCCGCAAGTGGAGGTTATTTGATGTCTTGTGTAGCTTCAAAAATAGTTGCCGCTCCTTGGGCAATAGTTGGATCAATAGGCGTTATAGCTCAACTTCCAAATTTCCATAAATTTCTAAAAAAGCAAAGTATAGATATAGAATTGCATACGGCTGGAAAGTTCAAAAGAACTCTTACTACTCTAGGGAAAAATACGCAGAAAGGAAGAGAAAAATTCATATCTGAACTGGAAGACCTACACCTTGTATTTAAAGATTTTGTTAAGGAAAATCGTTCTAAAATTAAAGTAGCAACAGTATCTACCGGTGAAGTTTGGCAAGGAGAAAAAGCAAAAAAGCTAGGCTTAATAGATGAAATAGGAACTTCAGATGATTACCTACTTAAATTGTCAAATAAATTTAAACTTTTAGAAATTAAATATTTAGAGAAAAAGCCTTTCACAGCAAGGATCGCTGCTTCAACTGAAATAATTCTTGAAAAAGCTTTTTATAAATTCTTAGATATTCTTAATAAAGATAGATTCATAACTTAAAGAAGAGATATGAGTTCAAGCTTTAAGGCTCTAGTGGTTTCACATGAAGATGGCAAGTTTAGTTCATCCATAGTAGAAAGGAGAATTGAAGATCTGCCAGAAGGAGATCTACTAATTAAAGTCAAGTTTTCATCATTAAACTATAAAGATGCTATGTCAGCTACGGGTATGCCAGGAGTGACCCGTGAGTATCCACATACTCCAGGAATAGATGCTACAGGTGAAGTTGTTCAATCAAGTTCCAGTGATTTTAAAGAAGGAGAAAAAGTAATCGTATCCGGTTACGATCTGGGCATGAATACTTCAGGAGGTTTTGCTGAATATATAAGGGTTCCTTCCCAATGGGCCGTTAGTTTGCCGGCTGGATTGTCTGAAGAAGATTCTATGTCTCTAGGAACAGCAGGACTGACAGCAGGCCTTTCAATCGCCGCATTGGAATCTTATAGGGGAATAGCAGGGACAAAATCGATAGTGACAGGAGCCACTGGTGGGGTTGGATCTATAGCAATATTGTTGCTCTCTCAACTAGGATCTGAAGTTACGGCATTAAGCGGCAAAGAAGAACAACAAGACTTCTTAAAAAATTTAGGAGCCAGTTCAGTAATGAGTAGAGAAGAACTTTCCAAATCGGTTAAGCTACCTTTAAGTAAAGGAATTTGGGATATCGGAGTTGATGTGGTGAGTGGAGATATCCTAGCTACTTTATTGGCTGCCTTAACACCAGGTGGAGCAGTAGCATGTAGTGGTTTGGTAGGAGGAACTTCTTTTGAAAGTTCAATCTTTCCTTTTATTATCAGAGGCATTGCTTTGTTGGGAATAGACTCTGTTGAAATACCTATAAAAAAGAAGAAAGAGATGTGGGAAAACTTTGCTAATAATTGGTCGCTCCAAGGTCTTGATAAAGTAACAAAAGTAGTTGAATTAGATGCCTTGGAAGAACAAATCAAAATCATTCTGGCTGGAGAACAGGTTGGTAGAGTAGTGTTAAAATTTTAAATAGGTGAAGGGATGTCTGATTTAGAAACAGAAGATAGGGAAAAGGAAAATCTACAAGACAGTAAAGCGGATGCTATTGCTGCGTTACTAGTAATAGTGGTTTTGACTACTGCTATGTACATTTGGGTATCAAGTCAGTAGACACTAAGTATGTCTAAAGAACTGAAAGGGAAGTTAAGAGTTCCCGTAATGGGTCCAGAACTAGATTTAAAATTTAATCACCCTTAAATTCAGGCTTTTCTCCAGAAAAAAAAGCTTTTATGGCTTCTGATCTATCTCTTGTTTCAGCCGTAAGCAAAGTTTGATCATAATCCATATGCATAATAGCTTCGGCACCAGCTAAAGATAAAAAGTTAACACTTTTTTTGATCATTTGTGCTGCCATAGGTGGTTTTAATACATAGAGATTGGCCATTTCTTTCGCGACGTTCATTAATTCTTCCTTCTCACAAATTTGGTCGTAGAATCCCCATTCTAATAAATCTTGAGCAGATTCATTTTTTCCTCCAATAACTAATCTTTTAGCTTTAGCAGGACCAACTAAACTTACAGCTAAAGGTAATCCAAGCCAGTTCAGATTTATGGCTAGATTAATTTCTGGGTAGCCGACTTTTGAATCTGAAGCTCCAATTCTAAAATCACAAGCAGAAACAATACAAGCGGCCCCTCCAAGACAATATCCATTTACAGCGGCTATAGTTATTTGGGGAATGTCTAAAATAGATTTAATAGCAGGTTTTCCAATATTACTTCTCCAAGCTTCCAGCTTAGAAGAATGTTCAACCTTTTCCTTTAAATCAGCACCGGCAGAAAAGCTTTTTCCTTTACCAGTAAAGATAACAACTCTTGTTACAAGGTCCTTGGAAAGACTGTTAGAAAAATTTGTAATATCTATTAGTAATTCTGAATTAAGGGCATTAAGAGAACCTGGCCTGTTAAGTTCCACATAACAAATTTTCTCTTTTTTTTGAATTTCAAGATTCTTATATTTCATTATTTATTTGTAGACAAATATTTCTCCGCATCCAATGCTGCCATACATCCTGTACCGGCTGCAGTAACGGCTTGGCGGTAAATGTGATCTGAGACATCCCCTGCAGCAAAGACACCAGGAATACTAGTAGAAGTTGCATTACCTTCTAATCCAGAATTCACTTTAATGTATCCATCTTCCATATCTAATTGATCTTTAAATATTTCGGTATTGGGGTTATGTCCTATAGCAATAAATAAGCCTTCTACTTCAACCTTATTTAAATCTCCAGAAGCCACATTCTTAATTGAAATTCCAGTAACTTTTTGTTTATCACCAAGGACCTCTTCTAATGTATGATCCCATAAGATTTCAATCTTGCCTTTTTCTACCTTATCAAAAATTCTGTCTTGAAGAATCTTCTCAGATCTAAGTTCATTTCTTCTATGAATAAGTACTACCTTAGAGCAAAGGTTAGATAAATAAAGAGCTTCTTCTGCAGCAGTATTGCCACCGCCTACGACTGCTACTTTTTTATCTTTATAAAAAAAGCCATCGCATGTAGCACAAGCACTTACTCCTTTTCCTAAGTATGCTTCTTCAGAGGGAAGCCCTAAATATCTGGCAGATGCTCCAGTAGCGATAATCAGAGAATCGCATTCATAGCCCTGTACATCTCCTTCCAATTTAAAGGGATTACTAAGAAGATCAGCTTTCTTTATGTGGTCAAAAATAACTTCCACATTTAAAGATTCAGCATGCTTCAACATTCTATCCATTAGCTCAGGCCCTTGAAGACCATCACTGTCTCCGGGCCAGTTTTCAACGTCGGTTGTGGTGGTCAATTGACCTCCTTGTTCCAGACCTGTAATTACACTAAGATTTAGGCCTGCTCTAGCTGCGTAGACTGCAGAAGTGTAACCAGTGGGGCCTGAACCTAATATAATTAATTTTTTCTTTACAATCTTTTCCATAAGGGCAAATTATAACTTCGAATTGGCAATAAGTTATTGTTGAAAGTTAGATCAACTAATAAATAATCTATACTATATATAAAACTTATCTCAGCAAGTGGCAAAAAAGGCTCAAGCAACCAAGAAATCAGCTAGACAAGCTGTCTCTATTTCTCGCTTAAAACTTAACCAACTATTCTTTGAATCACTCTTAATAATTCAAGGTTTTCTGGGAATATTTGTATTATTGTCTCTGATCACTTTCTCTCCGCAAGACCCAGGATGGAATTCTCAAACTTTCTCCAGTCCTCTTGTAGAAGAAGAATTTGGTATTTCTAATGTCGTAGGTTCATGGGGAGCTTATTTAAGCGATTTCTTATTTTCTTTTGTAGGATATATGGCATACCTAATACCTTTTTGGCTTCTGTTACCTTTGCTTAGTCATTTCATATTGTTTAGAAGACCAATTCAGTTTTCCCAAATGTATACGGGTTTGATAGGCGTTCGAATCTTAGGGTGGTCATTGTTTTTAGTCTCAAGCTCAACACTTCTAACTTTGTTTGTAGAGCCTGGAAATTCTTTCCTACCTCAAGATACCGGCGGGTTAATTGGATCTGCTGTTTCTGCTTATACTTTGGAACCTTTAAGTTTTGTTGGCAGTAGTCTTCTATTTACCTGTTTAGGTCTATTAGGACTAACTCTTTCTTTAGAGATTTCTTGGACTACTTTAATCATTAAGCTGCAGGACTATTTCATAAATTTTGGAGGAGATTTCGGGGAGAAAGCTTCTGGTTTCCTTGCTAACTTTAGAGAAAAGCAAAGGTTAAAACAGGAAAAGGTAGAAAGACAACAAAAAATATTACAAGAAGTTAAGAAGAAAGAAAAGATAAAGGATCCAGAATTTGTTAAACAAAAAGGAGAAGTTGAACCTAGCAAGAGAGTTCAACAAGAAAAACAAGAAGAGCTTTTTGAATACAAACAAAGTTCTACTCCTCCCAAGCTCTCTTTACTTAATGAAAAAGAGACTGAACTCTCAGATGAAACATCAGAAAAATCTCTAAGACAACTGGGAGAACTAGTAATAAGCAAACTTTCAGAATATGGAGTAAACGATGTTACTGTTGAATCAATTCAGCCAGGCCCAGTTGTCATTAGGCTTGAACTAAAACTACCTAGCGGCTTGAAAGTGAACCAAATTTCTACTATTAGTAAAGATTTAGCTCGCTCTCTTTCAAAAACCAGTGTAAGAATTGTTGAAGTGATAGAAGGTAAAGATACTATAGGGGTAGAGGTACCAAGGCAGGATAGGCAGCCTGTTCTTTTAAGCGAAGTTCTTTCAAGTATTGAATATGATGATTCCAAAAGTCCTTTAACAATAGCCTTAGGCAAAGATATAAGAGGTTCAGCTGTTGTCGCTGATCTGTCTTCTATGCCTCATCTATTAGTGGCAGGGACAACAGGTTCTGGAAAATCTGTGGCAATAAATTCAATGCTGGTTAGCATACTTTTCAAAGCCAGTCCTGAACAAGTTAGATTAATATTAATTGATCCAAAAATGCTAGAACTTTCGGTGTTTGAGGATATACCTCATTTACTTTGTCCTGTAATAACTGATATGAAAGAGGCATCAAGCGGTCTCCGTTGGTGTGTTAATGAAATGGAAAGAAGATTTAAAATGATGGCCAAACTAGGGGTTAGAAATCTTAATGGATATAACAAAAAAGTTTTGGAAGCTATAAACTCTGGAAATCCTCTTAAAGACCCTCTTTGGAAGAAAGAAGGTGATGAAGATGTCGAAGAAGAAGCGCCCAACCTAGAACAACTTCCTAACATAGTTTTAGCAGTTGATGAGTTAGCAGATCTTATGATGATAGTAGGTAAAACTGCAGAGCAACTTATTGCCAGAATAGCTCAAAAGGCTAGGGCTTCTGGAATTCATATGCTTTTAGCAACACAGAGGCCTTCTGTTGATGTAATTACAGGTCTTATAAAGGCTAATATATCTACTAGAATAGCCTTTCAAGTAGCTTCAAAAATGGATTCCAGAGTAATACTTGACCAAGGTGGGGCAGAGCAACTTCTTGGAAACGGAGACATGTTATATTTAGAAGCAGGTTCTGCAATTCCTCAGCGTGTTCATGGAGCTTTTGTTGGAGTTGACGAAGTTAAACGAGTTGCCGATGATTGGAGACAGAGAGGTGATGCTGTTTATGTGGATGAAGTCACTCAAGAACAGGGACCGGTGACAGGAATGCCTAGCATTCCTTCAGGTGGAGATTCTGATAAAGATGGGGAGGCAGATGAGCTTTATGATGAGGCTGTTGAATTTGTCTCTCAATCAAGAAGAGCCTCTATTTCGGCGGTACAAAGAAGGCTAAGAGTTGGCTATAACAGGGCAGCTAGGTTAATAGAGACTATGGAAGCTGCTGGGATTGTAAGTCCTATGGCTGCAAATGGTAATAGAGAAGTTTTAGTTTTTCCTCCCCCAGAGGATTGAATAATAAAATTAGTTTATCTAATTTTGCTTAAAATGAGATTTTTATTTTTTCCTCTTTTTATTTTTTTCATACCATCAATAAACGCATCAGTTGAAAGTGATGTTTTTTTTGAGTCACTCGAAGCGCATCAATTCTTTTCCGCTTCTTTTGAACAGAAAACAATTTATGAAGGAAAAGAAAGGGTAATTCAAGGAGAAATAATTGCAGATAGATCTGGAAAATTTAAGATTAAGTACTTTCACCCTCTTTATGAAACTATTTTTTCGGATGGACAATATCTTTATAGATATGATCCAGATTTAGAACAGGCAAGTGTCCAACCTTTGGATGAATTATTAAGAGAAACACCCATTGGGTTGTTTACTTTAAATGTAAACGAAATAAAGGAACTTTTTTCCGTTTCTAATTGTTCAAAGAAATTAAGCAAATTAAAGTGTTCTTTAACAAGTACGAATGAAGAAAGTTTTATTAAACAGATTGTTATTAGACTGAATAAAGGAATTATCTTTTATTTGGGTTATGAAGATACTTTCAATCAGAATATTTCTATAACCTTCAAACATGCTTCCTTAAACAAAATCCCTGCTGACAAATTTAAATTTATTATTCCTGAAGGAACCGATATTGTTAATTTAAAGAACAATATAGAATAAGGAATCAGATAAATGCTAGACCCAAAATTACTAAGAAACTCTCCTGATATTGTCAATAGGGCTCTAAAAAAAAGGGGATTTGAAACTGATTTAAGTATCTGGCAAAAATTAGAGAATTCTCGAAAAGGTCTTCAGGCAGACACAGAAAAAATGCAGGCTTCTTTAAATAAAATCTCGAAAGAAATAGGCAAATTAAAAAACACTAAGAAAGATAGCTCAAAAAGGGAAAAAGAAGCTTCTGCTTTAACCAAAGATATTAAAGGGAATTCTTCTAATCTGGATTCTATTCTGCAAGAACTTAATAAGTTTAGTTTGGGAATACCGAATATCCCTGATCTAGATGTCCCAGAAGGAAACACCGAAAAAGATAATAAAGAAATTCGTTCTTGGGGCAAAATTCCTGAATTCTCTTTTGAAATCAGAGATCACTTAGAAATTGGACAATTGATTGGAGGAATAGACATGGAGGCAGGTTCAAGAGTTACTGGATCTAGATTTTCTGTCTTAAAATCGGACTTAGCGGGGTTGCATAGAGCTTTGATACAGTTCATGTTAGAAACTCATATTTGTCAACATGGCTATCAAGAAGTGTATGTTCCCTACATAGTAAATAAAGATTCCTTATTAGGTACTGGACAACTTCCTAAATTTGAGGAAGACCTTTTTAAGCTTCAAGGAGATCAAAACTATTATCTAAGTTCTACGGCTGAAATTCCTGTGACTAATTTATTAAGAGATCAGATAATTGACTCTAAGGAGCTTCCTGTTAAGTGGGTTAGTCATACACCATGTTTTCGAAGTGAAGCCGGTAGTTATGGAAAAGATACTAGAGGATTGATGAGAGTTCATCAATTTGAGAAGGTAGAATTATTTCAGGCAGTAGAAGGAAATAGTTCTGAAGAAGCACTTGAAGAAATTACCTCTCATGCCGAGGCCATAATGCAGTCTCTAGAGATACCTTACAGAGTAGTTTCCCTCTGCTCTGGCGACCTAGGGTTTAGTGCTGCGAAGACTTATGACATAGAGGCATGGATACCTTCTCAATCTAAGTACAGGGAGATTTCTTCATGTAGTAATTTTAGAGATTTCCAATCAAGAAGAATGCAAGCTAGATGGAAAAATGTTGATCAGAAGAAGAATGAACTTCTTCACACGTTAAATGGTTCAGGTTTAGCTGTGGGCAGAACCTTGTTGGCTATTCTTGAGTTAAATCAACTTGAAGATGGTTCTGTTAAGTTGCCTAAAGTTTTAAAAAATTACTTTCACAAGGATACAATTTCTGTTGATTAACATTCTAAATAGAAGTCTGCTTGGCCTCTGATAGTTAGTATCTGGCTAGATTTTCTCGTTTCAAATACTCCATTAATTATGATTATTCCTTATGCTAAGGTTGTTTTATCTAAAATAAACCTCTTTCGACCAGGTATTTTTGAGGCATCAGATAAAAAGTTAAGATCATCTTCTTTATTAATTTGAGTATGTAAAAGCGCAGTTACTTTCTGGTCAAAAGCTATAGAAGTTGCTATCAAATTGAAAAGGTCCTTTCCAGAATATAATATTGACTCGTCTCCAGAAATAAAATTAGACACAAAGTTTTTCATAATTTTCCAATGACCAGAGTTTTTTCACTTAACATAACTCCCTCTTCTAGTTGACCCAAGCCAGAAACATGGATTAAAGGGTTAATTTTTTTTAGATATCTCTAGATAAAAGAGAATTTCGGCAGGCATATGGGGGGATGTTTTCTGATTGGGAATAATTTACCCATACATTAGAATGATTTTCATCAGTTAATTCAATCACAGAATTAGTGTAAAAAAATATTCCTGAAATATATTTATCTAAGGACTTTTCTTCAAGAAATCTTTTAGGATTAAAAGCCTCTCCTCTCTGCTTAGAGAAGTTGTTGATACATACGAAGGTAATCATTACAAAATATTAATTTGATCATTTCACATTGTGAACTAAAGAAGGTATTATTTGGCTTAAATATTTTAATATTTTCTCTTGTTGTAGCGAAAATATTAAGGGGGTAAATACTTAAATCACATGTTAGACGTAATCAGTTCACTAGAGCTTTTTGCAATGATAGGGCTTAGGTATTTCGGTTAATAATTATTTATAGGATTAATCTTATGACGAAATTAAAAAAACTCTTTATAGTTCCTGCACTATTCGCAGCTTTATTTACTTCCCTGCCTTTGCTGTCAGATGTTGATACTACATCTTCAATAAGAGGGTCTGTGAATGTATCTGGAGCATCTGTTTTAGCAGAACATACTCCGACAGGAATAACCAAAGCAACTTCTGCAGGAGCATCAGGAAATTTCTCACTTTCATTCTTACCTATTGGAGGTCCTTATGAAATTACAGTTTCAGCTCCTGGTTATCAAACTGCGAGATTGGAAGGTATATTCCTGGTTCTTAATGAGACTGAGAGTGTATCAGTAACTCTTTCTAGATCAGATGCAGAAGAGATCGTAGTTACAGCTGAAGCGGGTTTAGGAATAATAAAGACTGGAACTGGTACTCTACTAACAAGGTCACAAATGGATGGTATACCTACGATAAACAGGTCAGTTGCAGACTTCGCCAAATTAGATCCTAGGGTATCCATTAATAGTGCTTCAAGTCGATACACCGAAATATCAATAATGGGTGCAAATAACAGATTTAACGATTTTGCTATTGATGGAGTTAGCTTCAACGATCCATTCGGCCTCAATGCTAATGGCTTCGGTACCATGCGTAATCCAATCAGCTTGGATTTTGTAGATCAGATTTCTATAGATATTACTCCTTATGATGTTGCCCGCGGAAATAATACTGGAGGGTCAATGTCTGTGGTTACTAAATCTGGGTCAAATGAGTTTCATGGCAGTGTTTACTATTCGGAAAGGGATGAATCAAATGTTGGTGAAGACCAAGCTGGAGAAGATTATCCTAAGTTTTCTGAAGAAATCATCACAGTCACTGCATCTGGTCCAATTATCAAGGATAGACTTTTCTTCTTCGTTGGATACGAAGAGTTTGAAAAATCTAATCCTGCCCTTTATGGAACTGTAGATAGTAATGCTCAAAATAAAGCTGAAACTCTAACCTCGGCAATGGCGGATCAAATAAAAAATATTGCAATGAATACTTATGGTTATGATGCTGGGTTGATAAATGGAGCTTCTTTTCCTGAAACCCATGAGGAAATAACTGTGAAATTAAATGCAGTTATCAATGATACAAATCGAGCCGTTTTGAATTACTCCAAATCCGAAAGTCTCTATCCTCGTAAATATAATGGAGGCGCTACAGTTTTCAGTAACAACTATTATGCCAAGCCTCCAGTGATTGAACGTAAGTCAATTACACTTTATAGCGACGTTACAGACAGGTTGTCTACAAAACTTAAGTTTTCTCAATATGAGATGGACGAAAATGATGCCTCTATAGGCGATGGACTTTTTCCTGAAGTCAATATTAAAGTTGGAGGAGATAATGTTTACCTAGGTGGGGACAGATATCGAGGAGCAAATCACATCATGGTAGATGAGGACTTCTTGGTATTTAAAGCTGAATACGATAACGACAACAACGTAATTACCTTTGGTGTTGAAAGAGCAGAAACTTCCGTCTACAACCTCTTTATTGCTCGTTACAACGGAGAAATTAAATTTGACAGCATAGATGACTTTGCAGCAGGTACTTGGAGTTATTTAAGATTCCACACACCAATTGCAGGGAATGATCAAGTTGGAACCGCTGCTGCCGATTTTGGAATTGAAAAAGACACTGTCTACATTCAGAACAAGTGGTATGCAGATGATGATTTGACCATTACTTTTGGTTTTAGGTATGACAAAGTCTTGACTCCCACTTTACCGCATCTTAATCCCAAGTTCTTAGAGAGAAACGGAATTGGCAATAATGAAAGATTTGATTTTGATTTAATACAACCAAGGATATCGTTCAACAAGGATGCTACCTCGATGTTTGGAGATAGAGTGGTAGAAGCTACCATTAGAGGTGGAAGAGGGCTATTCATGGGCAGGATTCCAAGAGTTTGGTATGGTAATGCTTACTCCAGATCCGGAGGTCTGACTGATTACAATCGCTTTAGATCATACAGTAGCGTAATAGGCAACATGCCTGCTGCTAGTGTCGCGGACCCACATTTCTTCTGGTTAGGGCCAACAAGTAGCTATGAAGTAAGGAGTGGTTGGTACGGTGACGCTCAAGGAACTGATCCTAATTTTGAAGCTCCGAGTGCTTGGAGGACAAATATAGCATTGGATCTCCGTACTAAGAAAGGATATGAGTTCACGGCTGAATACAACCGAGACCAAGTAAATGAAGCAGTGTTCTATAGGGATTTAGGTATAACCAAGACCGGTACTTTAGCGGATGGAAGAGGAACTTATACAGGAGCTGGTGATTTCTGGCTATCTAACACTGATAAGGGTGGAGCAGAGGCAATCACTTTTATCATGAGAAAAGATTGGAATGACGTTAAGTTCATGACAGGTTATACCAACATGGATTCCAGTGATGTGTATGGTTTAACCTCTGCTCAAGCAGAATCTTCCTATGGGTATATGAATAGATGGGATGGTGAGAACATGAGTGCTGCTCGCTCTAACTTTATGGTTGAGCATAAGTTCTTAGCTACTTTGGATTACACCACTCAGCTAATTGGAGAAAACGACACACGTTTCTCTCTTGTCTTTATCAGAAAGAGTGGCGAGCCTTATAGTGTTTCCTTTGATGAGCCTGGTTACAACAGCGTAACAGGAAACTCACGATTCTATGCTGATTACAGTCTCGCATACGTTCCTACAGGGGCGTCTGATCCAAACGTATCATTTACCAGCGCTGCCGTAGCTGAAGCAGTGATGGCTCATGTAAATGCTACAGGTCTAAGTTCTTATAAAGGCACTTTTGCTCCAAGGAATGCATTTAACAGCCCTTGGTATAGTAGATTGGATCTTAGAATTACCCAAGACATAAGGGTGTATAAAGACTCAAAAGTAATTGTTTATTTAGACTTACTTAATCTATTAAACATGATTGATGATGATAAAGGCATTGTAAAAGAATACTCTTATAACAATAGCAGACAAATTATTGTTAATGGAGTTACTTCTACCGGTCAGTTCATCATTTCAGGAGTTGATCCTGATGATAATCTCTGGATTCAAAACAGGGATGGTCAATCTGCTTGGAATGTAAATTTAGGATTTAAATATCAATTCTAAGTGAGAATGTTTCAAAGAAACGCCACTTTCGAGTGGCGTTTTTTTATATTCTTGGGCCTCCAACCAAACAAACCTTAGTGGCATAATCAACCGCTTTTTTTAGAGAATCTTTAGGATTCAGCATGTCTATATGGGAAAGAAAAACACCTAACAAAGCGTCACCAGCACCATTAGTATTAACAATGGATACACTATCTGCATCCACTAGAATTTGATTGAATCTCGAGCCTTTGGCTCCGAGTGTCCACAGGATATCTAATTCAAGCTTGGTACTATCCCTGAGAAGGCCAATTTCAACATTATTTCCAACCAACAGATTTATTGGTTGTTCTATTACCCAATTAATTTCTTTTAGATTCGCCTCAACTAAATTAATGTCAGCTAAACCAAAAGCTATCCTTAAGTCGTTCTTTTTAGCAATCTTAAGTGCTTCTTCTGCAGTTTTTAGGCCATTTTTTGTACAAACTGAGAACGCATCAAAAACTAACCAATCACTAATAGCCAATTCCTGTTCATTTAAGCATTTTGGTGATAGATCTTCATTAGCAGATAGATTTGAAGCCATTGTCCTTTCTCCATCAGGAGTAACAAAGATAAAACAAACCCCAGTAGGCTTTTTGGAATATTGGTAAACGACCTGTGTGGAAGTACCCTTGAAACCATCAATGAAGATACTGCTTTCTTCATCATTACCTAAAGAACAACTAAATGTACAAATTGAATGTTCACTGGAAGCAGCATAAAGAGAGTTTGCTATAGAACCACCAGGTTGTCTGCTTACAATATTCTTTCTAAATTCTTTAAGCCAAACATTTTTCTGTTCTGAACTAATATGCACCATACTTCCTTTATTTATATTAAGAGAAGTTAGTTCTTCATCAGTGATAGAGATTTCTACATCAATGAGTGCATTTCCGAAGCCATAAATTTTTGACATATATTAAGTAATTCTCTTCATTCTCATATAGAATTTTAACTCTTATTTTATTGAGGTTGTTGTTTTGCCTTTACCTTTCTCAGTTTTGTCCTTAAATCTTTGGAAAGAAGATCCAAAAGAATTTGCTACCCAAATGGGAAGGAATTTTGAAAACTCAGGCTTTTGCGGAATCACTGAACATTCGATCAATGAAGAGTTAATCAACGAAGTTCTCCAAATATTTAAAAGGTTCTTTGCACTGCCTGAACAAGAAAAGATGCAATATTTTGAAACAAATCTGGGAGGAGCAAGAGGTTATACACCTATCAAGGTAGAGACTCCCAAAGGAGGATACGAAGCGGACATAAAAGAATTCTGGCAAACAGGTAGATCTTTACCTAAAGATCACGAGTTCAGAAAATGGATGCCTTCAAATAAATGGGCCACAGAAATACCAAGGTTTAAGGAGAAAGTACACAAACTTTTTGAACAATTTGATCTTGTCGGTAAATCCCTACTGAAGGCAGTAGCTATTTATCTTCAGATAGATGAAAACTATTTTGAGGAAGTGGCAAATGAAGGTAATAGTGTGATGCGAACAATACATTATCCTCCTGTAAGGCAAAACGAAAAAGGAGAAAGGTCGGGAGCACACGAAGACATAAACTTAATTACCTTATTGATTGGAGGCCATCAGCCAGGATTAGAAATTCGTTCAAAGAAAAAAGAGTGGCTTCCTGTTAATTTCGACCCAGAGGTTTTAATATGCAACATAGGAGATATGCTCCAAAGATTTACAAACCACAAATTAGTTTCTACTACACATCGGGTTGTGACTCCGGAAGAGTCATCCAAAAACACTTCCAGATATTCAATTCCTTTTTTTGTTCATCCAAACCCCAATTGGGTAATCGAAACATTAGACTCATGCTGTAGTGAAGATAACCCTAAAAAATATCAAGAAGCTATACTTTCAGAAGATTTCTTACAAGAGAGGCTTAAAGAAATAAAGTTGATCTAATGATGGAATACATACAACCAATTATAGGATTTTTTATTCTCCTCTTACTCGGTGCAATATTCAGTGAAAACGTTAAAGCTATTAAGATTCGATATCTTGTTAGTGCAGTAGTAATACAAGTTTTATTAGCTTTGGTGTTAATTAAAGTACCTTTGGTTTCGAATTTCTTTGAATATTTATCTTATGGAGTAATGACTCTTAAAGAAGCCAATGATTATGGTACGTCATTTGTGTTTGGTTACTTGGCAGATAACGCTCCAAACGCACCTTTTGACATAACTAACTCTGCGGGTACTTTTATCTTTGCCTTTGGAGGCTTAACCTTAATTATTGTTATGTCAGCAATTTCAGCCTTATTGTGGCACTGGAGAATAATCCCTGTTTTAGTAAATGCCTTGTCAGTTATTTTCAAGAAACCATTAGATGTTGGTGGACCTGTAGGATTGAGCGCTACTGCTAATATTTTCTTAGGACAAGTAGAAGCTCCTTTGCTAGTTCGTCCTTACTTAGCGTCAATGTCCAAGAACGAACTTTTAATTCTAATGACGGTTGGCATGTCCACCATCGCAGGATCGGTTATGGTGATTTACACAACCATGCTTTCACCTATTTACGGAATTGGATTGATTGGCCATTTCTTAACTGCCTCGCTGATTTCTGTGCCTGCTGCAATTATGTATGCCAACATCATCATTCCAAGCGAAACAAAGACAGACTTTCCTGCAGATAATTCTACAAAAATGTATTCGGGTACCATGGACGCTCTAACAAGGGGAACGCAAGCAGGTATAGAGATCTTCTTGAATGTAGCTGCGATGCTCATAGTTGTCATGGCTTTAGTGTTTTTAGTTAATGCAATACTAGGAGTGTTACCTGATGTTCTAGGTCAACCTTTAACCATGGAAAGGATGTTTGGATGGTTATTTGCACCTTTAGCATGGTGTATGGGGATTCCCTGGACTGAGTCTCAGACTGCTGGAGAATTGTTAGGAGTCAAAACAATATTAAATGAATTTGTTGCCTATCTCTATCTTGCGGATACTAACACTTATGTATTATCTGAAAAAAGTAATTTAATCATGCTTTACGCATTATGCGGATTTGCAAATTTTAGTAGTGTTGGAATTCTTTTAAGTGGCATGAGTGCTATGGTACCTGAAAGACGTAAGGATTTAATTGCTGTTAGTATTAAGGCACTTTGGGCGGCATTGCTCGCTTCTTGTATGACTGGGTTTATTGTAGGGATTCTTTAACTACCAAGGTCTTTTTTATTAAAGTGGGCTCGACAGAGAGGCACATACTTTTCATTACCTCCGATCTCGACCTGTTCGCCTCGGGTTAGAATATTTCCTTTTTTGTCCAGTCTTACTACCATAGTTGCCTTCCTCCCGCACCAGCACACGGTTTTAATTTCTTTTAAATTATCAGCCCACGCTAATAAATATTTACTTCCCTCAAATAATTCTCCTCGAAAGTCAGTTCTTATACCAAAAGCCAAAACCGCGATGTCTAATTCGTCTACAACTTTTCCTAGTTCCTTAACTTGCTCTTTGGTTAAGAATTGAGCTTCATCTATCAGGACGCATCGAATTTCTTCTCTTTCATTATCTTCTTTCAAGTTCTTAAAGAGATCAGTTGTATTTGTGAAAGAATGAGCTTCAGCACTTATGCCTATACGTGAAACAATCTTATTTACTTCAAATCTGTTATCGCCAGAATAAGTAAACATCTTCGTTTTCATACCCCTTTCCAAATAATTATGGTTAGCCTGAAGTAAAGCAGTAGATTTTCCTGCATTCATCGACGAGTAATTAAAATAAAGCTTAGCCATAAGGTTAGTTTAGATTTTGCTGTCAAGTTGGTCTAGTAGTAAGTATGCTAGTATGCTTCGCTTTAAATGTCACAAGCAAAGGATCTCGAAAGCAATATTCAAGAAAAATCTACTGAGATTTCTCATCCTGAAACTTTAAGCGTTTGGGGTTTAGCTTGGCCTCCGATCTTAGGCAATTTACTTTTTGCTAGTGTAGGGGTTATCGCCATTAAAGCCGTGGGCTCAATGGGAGCTGAGGCTGTGGCTGCTGTTGGAACTGGTCAAAGAATGGTTTGGGTTTTCCAAGCTCTTGTAATGGCTGTAATGACAGGAACAACGGCGCTAGTAGCAAGGGCAGTGGGATCTAAGAATATGGTAGAAGCTGCTCACATAACTAGATTGGCACTCGGGGTTAGTTTACTTGTATCTCTCTTGACTAGTCTTATTATCGTGCTATTCGCTGAACAGATGATAAGTATCTTTGGATTGGATCCGGGAACCCAAGAATTAGCTGTTACCTATTTGAGCATATCCATCATGTTCATACCATTTATGACTTTTGGAATGGTAATAGGGGCTTCCTTAAGGGCTGCAGGAGATGTTAAGACCCCCATGTATATTGGCATCTTTACCAATATCATAGCTATTTACCTGCTCTTGGGGTTAGTTAACGGTCAATATGGAATGCCAAAATTGGGCATTGTTGGTGCTGCTCTTGCCATGGGAATATCCTTTACAGCGGGTACGGCAATCCAACTTTACTTATGGTTAACACATAAATTGGTTATTCCTTTAGGTGAAAGAGGATCTTTTACTAAAATTAGATTCAATCAATTACTTACGGTTAGTTATCCTGCTGGCATTGAAAGTTTTGTTTTTCAATTCGGGATGTTGTCTTTCTTTTGGGTGGTAGCCATGTACGGCACTGAAGAAATTGCCGCTTATAATATTGGAGTTAACATATTGATGTTGTCCTTTATTCTCGGTAATGGCTTCTCAGTTGCTGCCGCAACTTTATCAGGTCAATTCTTAGGTGCTTCTAACCCTGATGCAGCTTACAAGAGTGGCTATCAAGCAGCTGGAATGACTATGTTAGCTATGAGTCTCAGCGGACTTTTGCTAGCTTTTTTTGCTGAACCTATAGCTTGGTTCTTTATTCAAGATGAAGAGGTTGTTAAATACGCAGTGATTTTTGTTTGGATATTTGCCTTGTCGCAACCTTTCATGGCATTGGAATTTTCATTAGGTAGTACTTTAAGAGGAGCAGGTGATACGAGATCCCCGCTAGTAATAACTATTATCGGCTTACTTTTAATAAGAGTTCCTCTAGCCTTTTTACTTTATTATTTAGAAATGCCCGTGCAGTGGATATTTGCTACTCTAATAATTGATTACATGGTCAAAGGAACTTTGCTTATTTTACGTTATAGATCAAGAAGATGGATGAAGGTGCTAAAAACATCTACCTAGATTTATAATGATCAAATGAAATTCAGCCCATTTCTTCTTTTAACATTTCTTTTACTAAGCTGTGAACCAACGAAAAAAATAGAGCAAACTCCTAGTTTAGTTCCTGAAGACCTAAAAAAGCATACCGAAGAATTTAGAAAAGAGGTTATCACAGTTACAGAAGGTATCCATGTGGCAATAGGCTACTCCTTAGCAAATTCAATGATGGTCGAAGGAGAGAAAGGAAAAATAATTATAGACACAACTGGAACCATAGAAACCGGTAGAGAAGTTAGGGCAATTTTCGATCAAATTAATCCATACCCAATCAAGGCAGTTATTTATACTCACAATCATGGGGATCATGTTTTTGGAGCTAGAGCTTTTATAGATGACGAAAATACAGAAGTAATAGCTCATGCCACAACCAAAAAATATATAAATCGTATATTGGGAATTCTTAGACCCATTATTAGTAAACGATCTTCTCGCATGTTTGGATCAGCAATCCCAGAAGAGGACTTTGAAAACAATGGAATAGGTCCCTTTTTAGAAATTGGTAAAGACGGTAGACAAACCAGTCTGGTTTATCCTACAAAAGAGTTTGAAGACAATCTAAAGTTGACCATATCTGGAGTAGACATACATCTTTATCATGCTCCTGGAGAAACCAATGATCAAATATTCGTGTGGCTTCCAAAATTTAAAGCCCTGTTTCCAGGAGATAATTTTTACAGAGCTTTCCCAAACCTATACACCATAAGAGGCACTCCTTATAGAGACCTTGTAGGTTGGGTGAAAAGTATAGATAAGATGAGATATTTAGAACCTGATTTCTTAATACCTAGTCATAGCAGACCTTTAGAAGACTCCCAAGAAATTCTCAAGCATTTGACCGATTACAGAGATGCAATTCAGTTTGTTCATGATCAAACCGTTCGCTTGATGAATAAAGGAATGACCCCCAGAGAAATAGCTAGTGAAATAGTTTTGCCTGAACATCTTGCTAGCTCCCCTTTCCTTAAAGAATTCTATGGAACACCACAATGGTCTTCTAAAAATGTATTTACAGGTTATTTAGGTTGGTTTGATGGAAACCCTACGACTCTAAACCCTCTTCCAGGTAAAGAGGAAGCTAAGAAAATAATAGCAATGGCGGGGGGTTGGTCCAAAGTTCTAGATGAGGCCAATAAAGCAATTAAAGAAAAAGAGTTTCAATGGGCTTTGCAGCTAACAGATTATTTACTATTAGAGAACCCAAATAATAAAGAAGTCATAAATATTAGAATTAATTCACTAGGCTCACTAGGAGAAATACAGGCTAATCCCAATGCCAGATATTATTATTTATCGAGTGCTGAAGAACTTTCACCCTCCTTTATTTTACCCCCTTTATTAAAACCTTCTCAAGAGACCATAGAAACTTTACCAATAGAGATAGTTTTTGAAATACTGAAAGTTAACTTAATTCCAGAGAAATCATTAGATGAGAACCTTCATTTGAACATAAATTTTAAGGATTCTTCAAAAGCTTTCTCTTTAATATTAAGAAAAGGAGTGCTTGAAGTTCAGCCATTTGAAATTGATGGGTCTGATATACAGGTAGAAACCGATGAAGTGGTTTGGAAGGAAATTGTTTCAGGTGTTAGAAGTCTTCCAGTGTCTTTGGCTACCGGATTGATTTCTGTTAGCGGGGATAAAGTCAGACTGATATCATTTTTTAGCGCTTTTAGAGAATAGAACAATGGGAGAAGAAATGGATTTAGATGTAACTCTAGAAAATCATGTAGGAATAGTTGAAATTAAAAGACCTCCAAATAATCATTTTGACTATAAGTTGATATCCAGCATTGCTGATGCCTTTGACAGTTTTGATCAAGATAGTGAATGTAGATGTGTTGTATTGTGTTCTGAGGGAAAACATTTTTGTGCGGGAGCTAATTTTGGCAAAGATAGAGATATGCATGACAAGACTGATCCTTATTCTGAGTTGTATATACAAGCAGTGCGATTATTTAGAAACAAAAAACCTGTTGTTGCATCTGTCCAAGGAGGGGCAATCGGTGGTGGCTTGGGTTTAAGTTTAGTGGCTGACTTTCGAGTAGGATGTGCGGAATCAAGATTCAGTGCTAATTTCTCTAGGTTGGGTTTCCATCAGGGCTTTGGAACTACGGTCACTTTGCCAAGAGTGGTAGGGAATCAAAATGCAGCGATGATGATGTTAACCGGTAGAAGATTAAAAGGAGAAGCAGCTCTGGATATAGGACTTATAGATTACCTTGTTCCATTATCCGATGTTAGGAGTAGAGCTATAGAGTTAGCAGAAGAGATTTCTGAAGCTGGACCATTGGCAGTAACATCAATTAGATCTACCATCAGGGCAGGTTTAGCAGACCAAGTAGAGGAAATAGTTGTTCGGGAACTTTCTGAGCAAATACGCCTTCAATCTACGAATGATTTTAAAGAAGGTATCTCGGCCTCTTTAGAAAGGAGAAAACCTAAATTTTCAGGTTCATAAATGAAATTTCCACCTTTTGAATTAGAGAGAATTCAATCTCTCTATGAAAACTCAGTAGAAGTAAACTTAACCGAAAGTGGAGTTGAACCACTTTCCCTCAAAGAGTTGATGAATGCTGAAGAGTTGGAGGAGCTTATTAATATACCGATAGGCTACGGATATACACAAGGTAGTCCTTTACTAAGACAAAGAATTTCTAATTTATACAAAGAATATGATGAAAAAAATGTATTGGTTACTTCAGGGTCTTCTGAAGCAATTTTTTTATCTGCCTGTTTAACGGTTTCCCAAGGAGATAGGGTAGTTATGATGACACCAAATTACCTATCCTTTAATGGAATTGCCGAAGCCCTAGGTGCGAAGGTTGATTATGTTCCTTTAGTTAAAAAAGAAAAATGGGGATGGGAATTAGATTTACTGTCTCAAGTAGTCACCGACAAAACCAAAGTTATTTCTATATGTAACCCCAATAACCCAACTGGTTCGATACTAAGTGAAGAAGAGATGAAAGAAATTATTGAAATAGCTGATAAGGTTGGTGCTTACATACTTTCCGATGAGATTTATATAGGAGCAGAGCTTTCAAATCTTGGAACAATAAGTTTCCAACATATTTATGAAAAGACGATAATAACTTCTGGGTTATCAAAATCTTACTCTCATCCAGGTCTGAGAATAGGGTGGATAGCTGCTGATGAAAGTGTAGTAACTAAAGCATGGGAAATTAAAGATTACACAACCGTAGCTAGTTCACATCTATCTCAGCATATTGCTTCTAAAGTACTTGAACCAGAAACAATAACCAGGTTAAGAAAAAGAACAAAAGATTTGCTAAACAGAAATTTAGTTACTTTCACGAAATGGGTTTTACCTTACTCAAACCATCTCTCTTTCATAAAGCCAGAAGCAGGCGGTTTTGTTTTTGTCGAATACGATATGGACATTAATAGCACTGACTTAATACATGACTTAAGAACCAATGAAGGAGTATTTATTGTTCCAGGAGATAGTTTTGGAATGGATAAATTTGTTAGAATTGGTTTGGGATCCAAGGAGGAAGAATTCACTAAAGGATTGGTGCTTTTATCTAAAGGTTTATCTAGAATATTTCCAGACATATTCACTTAATACTAAGCTGATGAAGTTATACGACTACCCAGGAGCACCCAATCCCCGACGCGTCAAAATATTTGCTGCGGAGAAAGATATAGAACTTGAATTAATCAACTGTGATATAGCCAAGGGAGAACATAAAACGAAAGATTTCCTTAAAAAGAACCCTAGCGGAAAGATTCCAGTGTTGGAACTTGATGATGGTCGCTGTATTTCAGAATCTGTAGCTATATGTCGTTATCTAGAGGAGATTCACCCTGAACCAAATCTGTTTGGTGTAGACGCCTTTGAATTGGCTTATGTGGAAAGTAGGAATCGGCAAATTGAACTTGAGCTTTGGACACAAATAGGAACTTCCTGGGTAAATGGTCCAATAGTAGGAAAGTTAGGTAGATTTAAACAAATCCCAGAGGCCAAAGAAACTAGTGATAAGAATACGAAAAATTTCTATGAGCGACTCAATAATGAATTCTCGACCATTCAGTTCGTTGCAGGGGCTCGCTATACTATTGCTGATATTACTCTTCTTTCAGCTATAGATTTTGCTACAGCTATGGTTGCTCTGAAACCGGATTCTACGCTGACACATTTATTTCGATGGCATAAAGAAGTGTCTGAGCGACCCAGTGCAAAGGTGTAAAAGAAAGACCAAAAGAACAGAAATAAGTAATATCAAGAAACGACAGCGTTTGGATATAGATTTATAAAGTTCTTAGAAAAGAATTTCTCGCGATCGATTTTGGATAAGGATTCTGTTGAGCGAACAAACCGACCGATTGGATCACGACCACCTTCCGCATGTGGATAATCCGAAGAAAACATATACAAATCAGAACTTGATTCAGAAACAAGTTGCGCAACATCTTCAAATGGGTAGGGAGTAAATCGTAGTTGCTCAGCTATCTGCTCTCTGGGTCGACGCTTCATTTTCGCCAACTGAGGCTCAGAACGAGACCAGATCTCAACTGCGTGATCCAATCTTCTAATCATGTCTGGGACCCAACCCGCCCCAATTTCAATTACACCTCCTTTTAAGTTGGGGTGAGCTTCAAGAACTCCATCCAACACCATAGTCGAAATAAAACGGTTCGAAGCGAAATGAATTGTCGTGAGATCTTTGCTCCCAATCACTTCAGCGCCACCTCGTGCGCTCAAATTACTGGTCATTCCATCATTCATCCATTCATCACCTATTGTTAATGGAGCACTGCCAACATGTAAAATGAATGGTAAGCCAGCTTCAGCAAGCGTAGCCCAAAGGTGTTGATGTTCCGGGTGTCCAGGTGAGCGTCCTCCGGGCGCGTTGGCCGCAATCCATACAGCTCCTAGCTTTAGTTTTAAAGCATGTTTGATCTCTACTAAAGCTCGGACAGGATCTTGAAAAGGCACCATAGCGACACCAATCAATCTAGGATCCATCTCACAAAAGGCGTTCATAGCTCGATTGTGAGCAGCAGCAGCACCGTAAGCAATATCGTCACTAGAAGCCCCAAAAATTAAGCGGGCACAAAAGGAAGAAAAAATAACCTGCTTCTGAAACCCGAGGAGGTCTAGTGCTTGACCACGCTCTTTGCCGTTAAAGGCACCTAACGCATCATGCCACTTGGGACCTTTGGTTAGATTATTCCCTAAAGCTAAGAGACGCTTAACATTCTCAGGGCTATGACCCATCTCCCCCACATGAGCATCTGGATCAAATTGACCTATTAGGGATTCATTTAGGCTGGGAAGGCTGTCACGAATATCAGCGCTCGCGTGGGCACTTAGAAAATCCGGCAATTCCATCAAGTGGCTGTCGGCATCAAAAATTATGCGATCACCTGCATACGTCATTAGACCATCTAATTAATCAATTTTTTCAATACTAATTCGATACTATTCTGATTGCTTTGAACATAAACATCAAGGTTGTAAAGCAAAGGGTAGGGCATAGCATTTATCATAGTAGGATATTGTTATAATCAATAAAAAAAGGAAAAGAGCCAAAGATGAAAACAGTTAATTTAGGTGACCTTGAGGTAAGCGCCATTGGTCTTGGCTGCATGGGAATGTCTCAGGCATACGGCGAAGCAGATCCGGTAGAATCTGAAAGAACTCTCCATCGAGCACTTGATATCGGTGTAACATTCCTGGATACCGCAAATGTCTATGGCATGGGACACAACGAGAAATTGGTGGGTCGCGTACTCAAAGGTCGCCGTACTGAAATGCAACTTGCCACAAAGTTTGGTATCAACGTGAAAGATGGTAAACGAGGTATAGACGGTCACCCTGACCAAGTAGTGACACGTTGTGATGAAAGTCTAGCACGGCTGGAAACCGATATAATTGACCTTTACTATCTACACCGTCTTGACCCTGATGTACCTATCGAAGACACAGTTGGTGCTATGTCCTTACTAGTGGAAGCAGGAAAAGTTCGATACCTAGGATTATCTGAGGTTTCTGCACAAACACTTCGAAAAGCGCACGCCATCCATCCTATTTCAGCTGTTCAGTCAGAGTATTCATTGTGGACCAGGGATCCAGAAGCATACGTGCTTGAAGCTTGCCAAGAACTAGGTGTGGGGTTTGTACCATTTAGCCCTATGGGGCGTGCAATATTGACTGGGGTAATCAAAGATGGTGAATCCATAGCTAGTAAGGGAGATATGCGCTCAACCATGCCACGGTTCCAGGGTGAAAACTTGGAAAAAAATTTATGTTTGGTCGAAGAATTAGGCGAGCTCGCAATGGCTAAGGGCTGTTCAAAGGGTCAACTCGGACTTGCTTGGTTACTTGCCAAGGGAGATTTCATTGCACCAATACCAGGTACTAAACATGTTAAGTACCTCGAAGAAAATGCTTCTGCTGTTAATCTTTCATTGAATGTTACGGAGCTATCAGAGCTAGATAAACTCTTCTCTCCAAGTAAAATTGCTGGGGACCGTTATACATCTTCAGGAATGGCCTCTTTGGATCGTGATTAAAATTAAACCCTAACCAAAATCCCTTGCTTCAATATCCCAACTGTTCTGCCTTTTTAAGAATGTTGATTTAAGGCTTTTGCACCTTTTGCAGAGGGTATACTGAGGGCATATGAAAAAACGAAAAGCATTTGATTAAAAATATCAGACAGC
>ENA-ORDI01000241-ORDI01000241.1-marine-metagenome-genome-assembly--contig:-NODE-241-length-39462-cov-4.463425_pt1 | contig 39462 bp, 32 predicted proteins | sample MGYA00248628_ERZ508525 | MGnify/ENA primary metagenome ERZ508525 (study PRJEB26195, sample SAMN05422138) | marine metagenome | isolation source: East of Porto Seguro, South Atlantic Ocean | place... | reverse complement strand
GCACAAGGCTCGATTACGCTGGGGGCCGTGTGCAGACTGTTTTGTGATCCGACGTGTAGGCATTCAGCGAATGTGGGACAGAAGGCTAATGGAGATCAGGTGGTGATGCGGCGAGCCCTCTGAGTTGTTGATTGTATAATCGTCTACGCTGAATTGTCTGAGTCTGAACCTCCTTTCATCTCTCCAGGATCTCCTCCTTGCAACCATCCAAGACGTCAGAGGGAGTCACGTTGCCTAGAGCCTTCTGGCAACGCCGATTGTTGTAGTAGTTCACGAACTCCGTGATCGCGACTTCCAGATTCCCTGGAACATCATATGGGATCTGGTTCACGTCAAGCTTGATGGTCCTGTGATCCCGCTCCAGTTTGCCATTGGTCCGAGGATGGAAGGGCGAAGCCAGGATGTGTCGGATGCCCACCAGCCGCAGGTATTCTCCGAAGGAATGAGAGATATAGCCTGGCCCGTTGTCCGAGAGCAACTCCGTGCGATGATCCCAGGGAACGTCAGTCATGCCTGTGAGGTCTACTGCATCCTGGACAACCTCGATGTCGTTCCCTAACGTCTGAAACGTCCAACTAACAGTGATATCATCGACACCGCCGCCCCCTAGTAGTCAGAGCCGCAGAGAAATTCGGGAATCCGGAGATACTTCCAACGCCTACCAGGCCGCTTGTCGCGCTGGGTTCGATGTTGGAATAGTAGCGAGAGGCGAGATAGTAATACGCGCACGCGATACAACCTTGATTGGCCCAGGAGATAGGGTGACCTCCATGAATCGGCAGACCCCACGCCGTTCACGACCCAGGTCGCAGATCCCATACTCGCCGATTCAAGTCCTGTAATCAAACACCACCGCCCGAATTCAATCCAACTCGCGTATCTGTCGTGACCAGATCGCGAACGGCACCGAGATTGCCAGTCCCACGATTCCCAACGCCGTGATCACGATTCGAATTCCGAACACGCCTGCAAGCCACCCCACTAATACGCTTGACCCCACCACAAAACCCTGTCCGTAACGCTGAATGCTCGTGACCCTAGCCCTCAGCTCGTCAGGAGCGAGCGACTGGACTAACGAGCCATTCGCTGTCCGAATTGTTGTCTGGCTCCCGGCGAACATCGCGATCACGACCAGGGCCATCGGCAGCCATACCGACTGAGCGAAAACCAACACGATCACAGAACTGATCACCGCGGTCGCCAGACAGACTATGCCTCGACGAAACACAAATCCAAAAGACGCAATCATCAACGCCATCACAAACCCGCCGAATCCGTTGATCGCCAGCATATATCCGCCTACGTCCGCTCCGCGTCCTAATACCTCAGTCGTGAACACCGGCAACAGGAACATCACCGGTTGCAACACGGTGTTGGGCACTATTGTCAACATTATCAGGTAAAGAAGCGCCCTGTTCCCTGACCAGACATATCGAAACCCCTCTGCAAGATCGGAGACAACCCCTCGCAACCCGTCACCCGTCGCTGGGGGCCTTCCAGTTGTGAACGGGGTCTTCATAGGCCAGTACGCCGCGATCATCGCCACGTACAACAGTGACTCAATTGCAAAGTTCCAGAAAAATCCCAACGTTGCGACAAGGATGCCCCCCACGAACGGGCCGATCATGCGCGTCCCGGGAATGGTCAAAGTGTTTGTGGCGTATGCGTTGGGGATCGCTTCCCGTGCAACGGTGTTGGCAATCAGCGTTTGGCGCATTGGTTGAGTCACCGACAGGCAAGCTCCGCTGATGACCGCGTACACATATACGTGCCACACTCGGACAACATCTGCCAGAACCAACAGCGCGAACCCAAAGGCGAACACCGCCATGAACCCTTGAATTGACATTACCAATTTGCGCCGGTCAACACGGTCCCCTAGCACCCCACCCCAGGGCCCCACTAGAAGGCCAGGCAGCGTATTGATGCCCCCAATTGAGACCACCAGCAAGGCCGAATTAGACGAACCTTCGGTCAGGTGAGTCACAAGCCAGCCCAATGTGAGAAGTTGAAGCCACTGAGCGTTGTTCGCGCAGAAATTTCCAACCCAAAGAAACCTGAAGTCGCGGTGCGCGGCCCAGGCATCAAAAATCCTTACCCTCGGAATTCTTCTAGGTTGACTCAGCGCCTTGGCCGATGTTGTAAAACGGTCGTTAACATGCAGGTTGAAGATTACTATATTTTCGCGCCAAATTGCACCTGAAATGCTTCGAATACCGTCTCACGCGCAAAATGCGCCGCTTGTGCCGTGGTGTCGCAGTTGGTAAAATCGCCGTATGACAAATTCAAAAAAATCAAACAACGAACTAGGCACTGGAATTTACGCTGATGTCCAAAACCTCCAGGAGATCTCACGAGACGTTTTGATCACCCTGGTGAAGCGCTGGCCCGACGACATGCCAAAGCCCACCAGACTCAACCTCTACGTCCGCGCCGACCACCAACACCTCTGGCGAGTTTGGGCCACCCACCAGTTCAACGAAATGACAGTTTCCGTGACCGGCGTCCAGCATTACAGCCTATCTGCGACCAAAAACGCTGCTGACCTGGCCATCGCAGTCGACGCCATGTCGGACCTGCTCCACAAATCCATCAGCCATGTCGCCGTAGTGAGCGACGACTCGGACTTCATCGCGCTGTTCGCCAAATTGGGTGAAGAAGCGGAGCGTGATCCTGATTCAAACGGCAGGGTTCCGTTCCTTTGGGTATTCACAGACAGGATGGACACCAAATCCATGCTGCTTGAAGAGTTCTTCCCCCGCGACTACATCCACGTAGTTGACCTTTCCAAGCCTCTTAATGAGGAACCAGAATCCGAAAATGAGTCACAGTCCGGCGACCAGAACGGTTCGAAACCCGGGGAAGACGAAAAAGATGAGCCTGCGCCAGTCGCCGAGCGGCCCGAACCAATGAGCCGCGCGGATTTGAGCGAGCAGATCGCGCTGCAATTAATCAGGGAAATGCCGGTCGGCAAATTCAAGAGCACAGACTGTCAGATGACCCTTCACACGAAATTCCCTGCCCATCCGCTCGCGAAGGCAGACGGCCCGGCGTTCGGCCAGTTATTCCGGCGTGACATCCTGCCATTGCTCCAGCGAAGGGGAGTCCGAGAATTGGGCAACCAGAGGCCCCGTCAGTATGAGATGACCCACGAGGCCAAGCGCTCCCTCACCCACGGGTAATCACTTTCGACCTCAAATTTCGTTGGGACACTCAGTTAGGTAAGGCCTAGATCATACCGGGCTTGAACCGAACAACTGTTGTTTTTGGGCATGCAGGAATCGGTTCGCCATGTAAGTTAGTGGCTTGCGCGCCGCCGCGAAATTCTCCTTCAGCGCCCCAAACACGCCTGCCAACTCAACCGTTCTGGCCGTCGGATGTTCCTGAGCCAGCCGGTAGAACATGGCTCCTTCGCGCTCATAATCCTCGAAGCTGCGTCGCATTCGCCACGTCCTGGGCATCGCAGAAGGCTTGCCGCCAGCCATTTGTTGGTAATCCCGATGAGTGTGACCGGGGAACACGCCAGAGACGAACAGACACACGTCGCCGATCCGCTTGTAATATCTGAACCGGTCCATCGGATCGGCGTCAGATGCGAACTTGATCAGGCTGTCGACATCCATGTCGTTGTATCGCACCCGGCGCCTGACGCCTCGGCGGACCCGCACGGGAACCACATAGCTTTGTATCTTCATGAACGAGGCCATCATGGTCGCCAGATATTCGACAATCCCCGGCCTTTTCATGAACTCCAGCACTTTGTCTGTGTCAAAAACTGGGATATTCTCTCGGCCCGACCTCTCCAGTGTGTAAGTCGCCACCTCTAGCTCGCTGTGAGCCTTGCGTAGAAGAATCTCAAAATACAACGTCGGCGAGACGCGCAGGAACACCTCATCGTCATTCATGACACGCTCGAACAGGCTGTCTTCACTCACCATCGCGGCCCGCAGCTTGTCGTCCTCGACAATCGCCCGTTTGAGCCTCTCAGGCTCGGCGCTTCCCCGGGCCGCGTGAGAGACAATGAAATCGAGGTCTTTGTCCGTAAACCTGAGTAACTTCGAATTCACCGATACCAACTGCTATGCCTCCCTGATCAAAGTATTGATCCACAGGCGGTTTTACCACCGCGCATGTCTCGATTCAGTCGCCGGTCAGCGTGCCAAACATCGGTTACAAAATAACGCAGTAGCTTCAGTCCTCAAACATCGCTCCTACAGATTGCCCATTGTGGATGCGGTAGATCGCCTCTCCCAACAGTGACGCCACCGACACGACTTTGGTCTTGGACATCCGTTTCGTGTCAGGGATGGGCAGTGTGTCAGTCGTCAAGAACTCCTTGATCGCGCTGTTCTCAATCAACTCTGGCGCTTTGCCAGATAGGACGCCATGCGTCACCCCGCACCAGATCTCCTTCGCCCCGTGCTCCATCAGCGCTTCCGTCGCCGCGATGACCGTCCCGCCGGTCAACATCTCATCATCAACGATAATTGCGGTCCGGCCCTCCACATCGCCAATCAGGTTCGAAGCCTCGACCATCTCCTTGTTGCCGATCCTGTGCTTCTCGATAATCGCGATATCGGCGTTCAGAATCTTAGCCGTGTCACCGGCCCGCTTGGCGTCGCCAATATCTGTGGCAGTCACCACAACATCTTCAAAATTCTTCTCCATGTAATACCGAGCCAACATCGGAATGGCCGACAGTTCATCCACAGGAATATTGAAAAACCCCTGAATCTGCCCAGCGTGGAGGTCTATCGTCAGAACCCGGTTCGCGCCGGCCACTTCTATGAGATTCGCCACCAATCGCGCGGTGATGGGAACCCTGGGTTGGTCTTTCTTGTCACTACGGCCATAGGCGTAATATGGAATCACAGCAGTGATCCGGCCTGCTGACGCCCGCTTGGCGGTGTCAATCATGATCAGCAGTTCCATCAGGTTATCGTTCACCGGAGCGCCCAACGGTTGGACAATGAAAACGTCCTGCTCCCGGATGTTCTCCAATATCCTCACGAAGGTGTTGTCATTGGAGAATTTGAACACCTCGATCTCGCCCGGACTCACTTTCAAGTACGAACATATGGCCTTCAACAGTTCTGGATGCGCGTTGCCAGCGAATAACTTCAGGTCTTGATTTGTTGCCATCGGTTCGCCTCCATGTGAAAAAGCGTCGCAGCCCACAGACGCCTATTTTCGCTGTTCATACACGCCGCCAATCGCCGGCCCCGCGGTCGCCCTCAGCTTTGCTTCTAAGGTCGAAAGCGCCACGAATTATAGCATAGGATTGACTCGCCGCCTTACGGGTCTCGTTCGCACTTTCAAGGTAAAACTGCGAGGTCTGTGGTAGCATGCACCGGTCGTCAAATTCCACCGCAGGACCGAACAATTCAAATGCAGCAGCCCATAATCCCCTACAAACCCCAGATTCGACCCGTCGAACCCAACTGGGTCGACCACGAAGGCCAGCGATTCCTGTATCTTAGAGACCCTCTCGGAATGTCCGACCTGACGGTTTTGCTGCCTCAACAGATCGCTCCGCTAGTGATGTTCATGGACGGAGAACGCAGCCTATCGGAGCTTCGTTCCGCTCTCCAACAGGCTGCAGGTGTCGCCGTGACCGAAGATGACATACGAACCATCGTGTCACAACTCGACCAGGCTCTCATGATCGAAAACGGCTCATACATCGCCGCCGCCAAGCGATCAATAGACGCCTACCGAAACGCCGATTTTCGACCGCCCACCCACGCTGGCCCTGTCTATCCAGACCAGCCGGAAGCGTTGGCTGAGACGATCACAAAATACGTCAGCCTCGTTCCGACGCCTCAACCGAAGGCAACAGGTGGCGATTTGGCGGGCATGCTCTGCCCTCACATCGATTACGATCGAGGTCACAAGACCTACGCCGCTTTGTGGGAAGCGGCGAAACCTGACCTCAGCGATATCGAGTTGGTCATAATCCTCGGCACCGACCACATGGGCGGTTTCGGAAAGATAACGCCCACCAGACAGAATTACGCGACCCCTTATGGAACCTTGCCCACAGACATCGAGATTGTTGACAAGCTTGCGTCGGTCATCGGCTCGAAAGCGGCGTTCGACGAGGAGATTCACCACGCCAACGAACACTCCATAGAGTTAGCATCCGTGTGGTTGCACCACTACACCCGCGATTTGGAAGTCAGCGTCGTCCCCATACTATGCGGCTCATTCCACCATTTCACATCAGGATCAAGAGACCCGAGCGACGACGAGAACATCACTGCCACGTTGGAATTGCTAAGAGAATACATGGCCCAACGACGCACACTGGTAATTTCAGCTGGCGATCTTGCCCACGTCGGTCCAGCATTTGGAGACGCTCAACCCCTGGACACCGGTTTGCGGGCGAAGCTCAGGGTCAACGACAAAAAATCCATCGAAGCCATGCTCAATGGCGACCCGGCGAAATTCTTCGAGATTTCACGAGAAGAGTCCGATTCCCGCCGTATCTGCGGCCTACCGCCAACCTACCTGATGCTCCGATTGTTGGAGGGCGCGAAAGGCGATTCCTTCGGATACGACCAGTGCCCGGCGGACGACCAGAACGCCTCGGCTGTGTCCATCGTAGGCGCCCTGCTGTATGATGGCTAGGCGCGACTCCCCATCCGAACAACAGCCAGCCGTCACAAAGGCGAGACGATGACCGAACCCCAGTCACTCCCGTATCCATCCATAAACGCCGTCGGGATAACCGGATTGCCGGAAATCCACGATGGCGACAACCTCGGCCGGATGATTGCCGAGGCCGCCCAGAACCAGGGAACGCCTCTCATCGAAGGCGACATCCTGGTCGTCACTCAGAAAATCGTGTCGAAAGCCGAAGGCATGCTCGTGTCCCTCGACACCGTGACCCCTTCACAGTTCGCCAGAGAATACGCCGAGAACGCGGATCGCGACCCGCGCCTAATTGAGCTAGTCCTGAGAGAGAGCAAGAGCATAGTCCGCATGGATCAGGACCGTGGCGTGCTGATAACAGAGACGAAGCACGGCTTCATTTGCGCCAACGCAGGCATCGACCAGTCAAACATCCCTGACGAAGACGTCGTTTGCCTGCTGCCCATCGACCCCGACGCATCAGCCCGCAGAATTAGCGCCGAAATCAATGCCGTTACCGGTGTCGCCCCCCCCATCATAATCTCTGACACCTTCGGAAGGGCCTGGCGCGAAGGTCATGTGAACTTCGCCATCGGCGTCGCGGGCATGGACCCGCTCAAGGACTATCGAGGCACGGACGACGCCAACGGGCGCATTCTACACGTCACCACCATTGCGGTGGCAGACGAGTTGGCCGCCACCGCCGAAATGATAACTGCCAAAGCCATCAACGTGCCAGTTGCCCTCATCCGTGGAATGCCATACCAGCCAGACGTTGGTTCGACCGCTTCGCTTCTCCGAGACCGCACACGCGATATGTTCAGATAGTCAGCAACCTTCGCGTTGTATCGGACTGGCCAAGCAAGTTTTGCTCAAAATCCCCAGCGAATAGTCTATTTCGTCGGTAGGCGGTTGGCTCATATAATTGACACGACAAACGCCGGTTCATATACTGACTAGACGTCGCGATTAATCGAAATGGGGACGGCATGGAAGGCACGAGACTACGGATTTTGGAGCATCTCCAACAGGAGAATCAGACCGTTGGCGGCTTGGCGACCATCATGGGATTGGCGCCCGCCACCGTGCGACGTCACCTCGACATCCTACAGCGCGACCACCTCGTCAATTTCATAGAAGTTCGGAAGAAGACCGGACGCCCCGAATACTCATTCCGCCTGACCGAGGAAGGTCAGGAATCTCTGCCCAAATCCTACGATCTCATGTTGAAATTGATGGTTGACGAAATGGGCGACCTGAGCCAGGAAGATATGAACGGCATGGACGGCCAACAAGTGCTACGTATGGTGTTTCAACGCATGTCTGCCAAGGCTGCGGAACGATTCTCCGGCGACATGGCATTGCTCAACATCGATGAACGCGTTGCCGGACTCCTCGGCGCTCTGAGCAATAACCACTTCGAACCGGTGGCCCAGAACGTTGACGGCATGTTCCAGATAAAACTCCAGAACTGTCCCTTCAGATCTGTGGCGATGACCAACAATGCTGTCTGCGACTTCGATGCCAATATGATATCCACCGGCATGGGCGTCAGCATGACACAGATTTCCTGCATATCGGAAGGCCAGCCCTGCTGTGTTTACCAATCCGTTGAGCCGATGACGGTTGACCTCGGAGTCTGACCCGGTTCCAGGCCCTCAACAGCGTCTCTCACCGCCCTCAGGTTTTCCGCTGGCGTCTCCGGAGGCGCCGCGCACGCAGGACCCACCATCCAGCCGCTGCCTTCGATCATCTCTGCCGTCCAGCTAACCTCTTCTGCCACTTCTTCAGGCCTGCCTGTTGCCAGCGTTCCGTGGTGCGACAACCCGCCAATAACCGCTTTGCCCGTCAGCTTTGCGCCCTCCAACAGCCACACATTGGTATCATCCTGCGCGTCCCAGCTATAAGCTTGAACCGGATAATCCCGCAACTCAGAGAGCATGTTGTCGCCCCCGCAAACGTGGAATACATTAAACTCCGCGCCCTTCGCGGCCTCCAGCACTCTCAGATCATACGGGCGGCCAAGAATCGCATATTCATCATCCGAGAGCCGATCATAAGAAGCCCAACGTGTGGTGGCGAAAAACATCCCGGCAGCCCCTCGGCTCATTACCTCGGCGACGAACGCGGTCAGCGTCTCTGTGATCGCATCCAACGCTGACGCCAGGGCATCCGGTGCATCCTCGATCAATCGCGACATGGCATCCGCACTCCCGGCCAACTGCGCCGCCACGGCGAGCGGTGTGAACAGCGTCATCAACAACGGGACTTCTCCGTCTGCCGTTGCCGCAATAAGCTCAAGAGCTTTAAGCTGTTCTCCGAGCGCGCCAATAGTCGGGTCGAGGTGTTCAATCCTTCCCCAGTCCTCCGGCGATTTTACGGGCCAATCAACAATCTCGTGACCCTGGGAGTCTGAATCGCTGAATCGCATATTCAATCCCCAGTCCTCGGCGTGGTAACTGGCTCTGGGGTTGATCTTCATGAAATCCCAGTCGAACTGGTTCTGAAACCCCAGCATTGCGTCAGCCAGGCCTTGCGCCGTCGTCTCCTGACCGTAAAAATGTCTCCAAATGCTCACGGGAGGCCGATCAATGGCGCTTCCGGTAAGCGACGCTCTCACTCTCTCCCCATGGGTCATCTGGTCTACCATTTTCGACTCCTGGCAAATTGCGTTTAAGGGACAATCTGAAAACATTCTGACATCGGGAGAGCAAAAAGGGAAGAAATCTGGGCAAAAGAAAAGCCACCGGCTGATTAGTTGAGCCAGGGGCAAGCGGCAAAGGAGATAATATATTTATATCATCGCTTTGGACGGACGGCAACGCCTCAAGGTCACCACAAGGCATACGTTCGGTATAGATTTGGGAAGCATATGCCGCCGTGCGATTTTCCATGCACGATTGGCCCGATTCCTACGCAGGAACTTGAACGCTAGACATTCAACTCCAGGATGTACAGACCGCCCGCGAATCGGTCGATCGCGTACACAAGCCCATTTTCGTCAACGTAAACATCGTTGATGTTGATCCCCTTCTCTTCATGGGCCTCCTCCGGCACGAAATACGCGACCTCCTCTGGCCTGAAAGGGTCGCTGATGTCATGAACCCTGAGACCGCCGTTGAAGTATGTCCCAAATATCAGAGTGTCCGATGAAAACGACGTCGGAAGGGGTTGGTTCTCGTGGAGGTTGTGCGCCCCGAACCTGCCCTTGCGTCCAAGATATTCGTCCGCAGGCGGCAGAGGCAGGGTGCTGATAATCACCGGATTCGATTCGTCCCGAATGTCCATGATCCACACCAATTTTGGATGGTCGGAGCCGTCCTCTCTCACTGACTCATCCGACACCACCATCAAGTCCCTGTCGAACAAAGGCAAAGCAGTATGGGTGAATCCGGGGAACGGAGGATGATAGTCCACCCTGCTCAACATCGAGGGGTTGGACAGGTCAGATATGTCAACAATGATCGCTCCACCGTCGATGTACCCCATATATGCCCTATCCGGGTGGTCTGGATAAACGTTGACGTTGTGAAGCCTGAAGCCGGTGTCGATGGCCTGCCGCTCCGGCGCCGCTTTAGAATCGCCGACCCGCGTCCCAGGCAGCCACCATCGTCCGGCTTCTTCGGGCTTTTCTGGGTTGCTCATATCGACGATCATGTGGAACTGATCGTCTTTTTGATTCCTTGGCTGGAAGTCTCCGGCGCCGGTGGTCACGTGAGCGTGCTTGCCGTCAACGAACCAAAGACAGTGCGCCCCTCTGGAATACGGCCCGCTGGTGTCAAAATGAGAGATTTGCCGCGGATTTTCAGGATCGCTGATGTCGTAAGTCCCAAACCCTGCGGGCTTCAGTCCGGGTCGTGAGGTCTGATACGCGACCAACAGCAAATCCTCATACACCGTCAGAGAGTTGGATCGAACGTCGCTGTGGGGCAGGTCGGTCTGAACCACCATCTTCGGATTCTTCGGATCAGTGACGTCCACCGAGGTGAAATCCTTCGGCGCCTGCTCATGGGCGATATACATGATGCGCCGACCGTCGGACGTCGTCTGGAGCCCAATGCCCTCACCGCCGTTCCCAAACCCGTTAAGCTTATGTTGGGAAATCAGTGTCAAATTTTTGGATTCAGCGCTGCGGTTGTTCATATAATTCACCTTGCAGAAAGTTCAGAAAATTGTGGAATAAAACCGGACACGCGGAACGTACCCGAAATCAAGAAAATTCGCAAGAAGATGCGCTGAATCACACCGACGAACGGCGCCAAAAAAACCTGATCCTCAAAATCCTCAGGAAGCCAACACTGACAGGTCTTCAAGATCGCGAGAGCGCTCCTGAGAGCGCTCCTGAAGGAACGCCAATCCCTTGCGTGTGTCGCTGGCTATCTTTGCCTTGTCGGACACTTTCAGCCGCACCTTGAAAAGCCAGTACGTGAACTCTTTCTGCTCCGTTAAGGTGAACGAGTCGATCTCAGGCAGGGAGCGTTCCTCTCGATAGGATTCCAACAGTTCGGTCATAGTGGTGCGATAGATGCGGAAGTGCGACTCATCCGAATGGTCCACGTGATATCGGCGACCACTGGCATAGAACCGCTTTTCGATCTCGGCTGTCACCGCCTGGAGCAATGACGACTCAACTTCGACACCGTAGAAGTAATTCAAAAACCCTCGATGCTTTTCTGCGCCCAGCAGGTCTTTGAAATCCTCCATGTTGAAGTAACTTGGCAACTGGCCTCTGAACAGCAGCTCTTCCAGTTCGTCAGACGGAATCAGGCCTTCCACTTCGTAACTGAGCCGCTGGGCCAGCGCAAGCCAATCAAAAGCCTCGCCGCCGATGAAATAGTTGAACCGCGCGCGCTTGAAGGTCTCCTCCGGTAGAGACCATAGCGAGATGGCCTTCAGCAACGCCGGCGGCCAATCGTCGCCATCAAGAAGCGCTGTGCGGAGATGCTCGATGGCTTCCCGCTCTGCCGTGCCCTGTATTGTCCGTTTTTCAGGCATGGGCAGCCGACTTAATGCTTCGCTCGGATTTGTCCATCGCCAACCACGCGCCAAACTGCTTCGCATCCAGCGTGTTTAATATGTGCTTCGCCTCGCACCATCCTCTGCGCGCCTGACGGGCTCCGTGCTCCAAGTTTCGCAGGGATTCAGTCATGTGCGCGTCCGTTGAGATGACAAGCATCGCGCCCAACTCTCTCGCCCTCGCGATGTGGATGTCTTTCAGGTCCAACCGCTCCAGCGAACCGTTAATCTCAAGCACAGTTCCGGTGTCCGCCGCCGCCCTAAATATCGCCTCGTAGTCTGCTTCAATTGGTTTTCGCTCGCCGATCAGTCGTGTGCTGAGATGACCAATAGCCGACACATACGGATTCTTCATCGCGGCGATAACTCGCTCCGTCATCACAGTCGCGTCTTGGCCCATCGCCGAATGCACCGACGCTACCACCCAATCAAGCTCTTTTAGTATTTCATCTGCGTAATCAAGCGAACCGTCAGCCCGAATATCCATCTCCGTGCCGCAAAACACCCGAATCCCGCCAACCGCCGCCTCGACCTCCCTGACCAAAGCCATGTGACCCTTGAGTCGTTCGATGCTCAGACCGTTGGCGATCCCACGCCCGACCGAGTGATCAGTCATCGCGATGTACTCCAGCCCCCGCGCCTTCGCAGCCTCCACCATCGTCTCCATAGGGTCGCGTCCATCGCTCCAGTCTGTGTGGGCGTGAAGGTCGCCTTTGAGATCGGAAACATCCACCAATTTCGGGATATTCCCCGCCAGCGCAGCGCTCACTTCCGATTCGCCCATCCGAATCTCCGGCGGCACGAACTGCATTCCCAGACGATCGTACAGCGACTCTTCATCGACAAACGTTTCCAAATCACCGGTCTCGACGTCCTTCAGCCCATACTCGTTTAGCGAGAGGCCCAGGCTGTTGGCCCGGTCTCTGAGCATGACATTATGCTGAAGATTTCCCGTGAAATACTGGAGCATCGCGCCCAACTGATCCGCGGGCGTCACCCTCATGTCAACTTGCAAACCCGATTTCAAGACCACCGAAGTTTTCGCGCCGCCGTGTCCCAGAACGTCAGCGACATCGGGAAGCTCGGCCAGTGTGTTCAACGCTTTGTCACCGTCCTCAGTAACGCAGATCAGATCGACATCGCCGATCGTTTCCTCAAAACGACGGAGGCTTCCACAAACAATCAACTGGCTGATGCCAGGACAACCCTCTCTGAGCGAATTTGTCAATTGCCGCGTCACGCTCATCGCTCTGGCGATGGGCACGCGGTCGCTCTTGGAGCGGGCAAACTTAATACTCTTGCGAATGTTCTCGGCGCTCTTCTTCCCCAATCGGGGCAGCGCGGCCAGAGAGCCATCATCAACAACCGCCTCCAGTTGGTCAACCGTCGTGACGCCCAGTTCCTTCCAAACGCGCACAGTCGTCTTCGGCCCTAGGCCCGGAATTTGCATAAGATCCAGGATCCCCGGTGGAAACTCGTCCTTAAGCCTCACCAGGTACTGGAGAGCGCCCGTGTTCACCAACTCGCTGATTTTCTCAGAAATCGCCTTGCCAATGCCTGGAATCTCGGTCAGGTCCTCGTCGTTTCTCACCATCGCGTCCACCTCAGTTGGAAGACGCTCGATGGTTCTGGAGGCGCGTTGATAGGCGCGAATCGTGAACGACTTCTCACCCTTCATCTCCAGCAACCCGGAGATGCGCTCGAACACTTCGGCTATTTCGCCATTCGTCATATGTTGTCAGTTCCCAATCATCGCTATCTGAAGCGCCCGGGACATCTAGGCCCCGTGGCAGCGTTTATACTTCTTGCCGGACCCGCACGGACACTGCTGATTCCGTCCGATCTTCTGGCCTGCGGGAACGGCCTCGCGCCTTCGAGGGTCCATCACCTTGGCCATGACGGTTTCCTTCTTTGGCGCACCCGATCTCCCTGCCTGTCCATTTCTTCCGTTGGCCTGTTGGCCGCCTTTCGGAGCCACGGAAATTCGCGCGTTAAACAGCGTGTGAACGATGTCATGCTCAATCTTAGCCTGAAGACCTTGGAACTGCTCGTGGCCCTCCTTCTTGTACATAACCAGAGGATCGCGCTGTCCGAAGGCGTGCAGGCCGATTCCTTGCCGAAGATTCTCCATAGACGTCAAGTGCTGTACCCAGTTGGCGTCCACGGACCGCAGCATCAGCCATCGCTCAGCCTCTCGCATCGCCTCTGGCGTGAGTTCGTGCTCAATCTGGTCATATACCTGTCGAGAGTGGGCTGCCAATCGGTCTCGCACGCCATCGATGCCGAGCGCCTCAAGCTGATCCCAATCTGTCAGGTCTTCTGGGAGAGGCACAACCGTTCCAATTTCGGTGACGAATGCATCCACATCCCAATTATCCGAATTGCGGTCAGAGAGATACTCCTCGCCGATAGCACTCAACTCTGAATCGACCATCTCCTCGATGTTGGCTCTGAGGTCTGCTCCAGCAAGAATCTTGTCCCGCTCTGCATAGATTACATCGCGGTGAGTGTTCACCACGTCGTCGTACTCAACCAGGTGCTTTCGCATGTCGAAGTGATGGGCTTCGACCTTCACCTGCGCGTTCTCGATCGACTTGTTTATCATCTTGTTTTCGATGGCAACGCTTTCGTCTATCCCAGCCCAGTCCATCACCGCCCGAATGCGGTCGCCGCCGAACCGCCGCATCAACTCGTCATCCAGAGCCACGTAGAATCGAGAGCTCCCCGGATCGCCCTGACGACCAGCGCGACCCCGCAACTGATTGTCAATTCGCCGGGCTTCGTGACGCTCGGTGCCGATGATCCTTAGCCCTCCGCTGGCAACAACCTGATCGTGTTCTCGCTGCCACTCTTCCGGCGACTGATCGCCAACATCCGGGTTTCCTCCCAGAACAATGTCAGTTCCGCGACCGGCCATGTTGGTCGCGACAGTCACCGCTCCCGGTTTTCCAGCCTGGGCAACAATGCTCGCTTCCCGGTCGTGCTGCTTGGCGTTTAGAACATCGTGAGGAACGCCCCTGCGTTTCAGCATTTCACTGAGCATCTCCGACAGGTCGATGTCAGTGGTCCCGACCAGCACTGGTTGGCCTTGCTTATGCCGTTCTTCGATCTCCTCAACCACCGCGTTATACTTCGCCTTCTGGTCTCGATACACCAAGTCAGACTGGTCATCTCGAACCATTGGTTGGTTGGTGGGTACTACCACGACCTCCTGTTTGTAAATCTTGAAAAATTCCTCCGCTTCCGTCTCGGCTGTGCCGGTCATGCCAGACAGCTTCTTGTACAATCGGAAGTAGTTCTGAAGAGTGATTGTCGCGTATGTGATGGACTCGGCCTGAATCTTCACTGACTCCTTGGCCTCAAGAGCCTGATGAAGGCCATCCGAGAACCGGCGGCCCTCCATCATTCTGCCCGTGAACTCGTCCACGATGATGACCTGGCCCTCCTGGACCACGTATTCCTTGTCTCGAATAAACAGCGTCTGCGCCTTGAGGGCATTTTCCAATTGATGGACGACGCCGAAATTCTCCTGTCCGTACAGGTTGGTGATATTGAGTAGTTGCTCCAGCTTTGTGATGCCATCATTGGTCAGCGCGACGCTCTTGTGCTTTTCGTCTATGGTGTAATCGACGTCCATATCCAGGCTCGGAACTACGCGCGAGAACCGTTGGTACTCCCTGGCCGACATATCCGCCGGGCCGCTGATAATCAGAGGGGTCCGCGCCTCGTCGATCAGGATGTTGTCGACCTCGTCAACAATGGCGTAGGCGAGCGGTCGCTGAACCCGACCTTCAACCGCCGACGACATATTGTCGCGCAGGTAGTCGAACCCGAACTCATTGTTGGTGCCGTAGGTAATGTCGGCTGCATAAGCGTCGGCCCGAGTGCAGGGGCGCATATGCTCGAACCCGCGCTCTCCACTGTCGTGAGACAGATCGTAAAACTCAGCCGAGTCATGTTGCAGTGTGGCGACCGAGACTCCGAGACGTTCAAACACTTCCCCCATCCAATGGGCGTCACGCCGAGCCAGATAATCGTTCACTGTCACCAGATGAACGCCCTCGCCCGCAAGCGAGTTCAAGTAGGCCGCCAGCGTAGACACCAGCGTCTTGCCCTCGCCCGTCCTCATCTCCGCGATCTTGCCTTCGTGCAGCACCATGCCGCCCATCAACTGAACATCATAATGCCGCTGACCCAGCGCGCGCATCGCCGCCTCTCTTGTTGCGGCAAACGCCTCTGGGAGCAGATCGTCCAGGTCTTCGCCCTCGGTGATCCGTCGTTTGAACTCGACGGTCACAGCGCGCAGTTCGTCATCGCTAAGCCGCTGAAATTCAGGCTCTAGCTCATTTACTTCGTCGACATCCGGCTGCATCTTCTTGATGACTTTCTCGTCAGAGCTGCCGAACATTTTTGTGATGCTTTTGAACATTTTTACGTCCCTCTCGACGGGGTCTGTGTAGGATTGCGCTTCAAGTGTTATAACGTTCCGAATGCGGAAAGCGTTAATCCACAGCCTATATTATACCCTACCCGTTCCAAACTGCCCCCTTCGGCATATCCAGCGATTTCCGGGCCAGTTGCACGCAAATGGGCATTGGCGCCAGCCGACATCCCGTTGTGCTACCCTGACCCCATCATTTTCCAAGGAGCCGCCCGATGCCCGACCCGACGCTGTTCGACGCCAACTCCATCCACCCAGACGTGGCCGCATTCAATACAGAACTTGAACGGCTCGGCGCCGCGGCTCCGCCCATCCACACGCTGGAGCCGGAAACCATCCGCGCCGCGAGAGAAGACGGCTCAGGCCCGGCCGGCCCGATAATCTACTCTGATATGGCCGAAGAGAGGGTGATCGAGACCGACATCGGTGGATTGCCGGTCCGGGTTTTCGTGCCGGACACGGTCAAAGGCGTCTACTTGCACATCCACGGCGGAGGATGGGTTCTGGGCAGGGCGCATCACCAGGACATTCGGTTGGAAGAGATTGCGAAAGAATGTTCAGTCGCCGTGGTTAGCGTTGACTACCGCCTGGCCCCTGAACACCCCTATCCCGCCGGCCCTGACGACTGCGAGGCAGCGGCTGTTTGGTTGGTCGAGAACGCCAAATCCGAGTTCGGGACCGACAACATCGTCATCGGAGGCGAGTCCGCAGGCGGGCATCTGTCCGTGTCCACAATGCTGCGAATGCGAGACAAACACGATTACACAGGATTCAAAGGCGCCAATCTACTGTACGGGGTGTACGACCTGTCAATGACACCCAGCCAGGCAAATTGGGGAGACCGAACTCTGATCCTCAGCACGCCGATCATGGCGTGGTTCTACGACCATTATGTGCCTGAAGACATTCGCCGAGACCCCGATGTGTCACCGATCTACGCAGACCTAACCGGAATGCCTCCAGCCCTGTTCACCGTGGGAACGCTCGACCCGCTCCTAGACGACACGCTGTTCATGCGCGCCCGCTGGGCAACGGCCGGAATCGAGTCCGAATTGGCAGTCTACCCAGGAGCCGTCCACAGCTTCAACGACTTCCCAACTGACCAGGCCGAACAGGCGAACTCGAGAATCAACAGATTCATAACTGACACATTTAACGGGCGCTCCAACAAATAACACTGGTCTGGGACATAATTCGATCCATTATTGACTCCGATGTGCCCTGCTAATACACTCCGAATAATCAAAACACAGGAGATTTCGATATGACCTCCAATCAACCCACATCGAAGAACATCACGATCAATGGAGTCAACCTCCGATACCTCGACTGGGGCAACGAATCCAAAACGCCCCTAGTCTGCCTCCACGGACACACCGGACAGGCCCACATCTGGGACGAATTTGCTGAGGCCATGTCCGATCAGTACCACGTTATGGCCGTCGACCAGCGGGGCCACGGTCTCAGCGGACACGCCGACGATGGATACGCCAGAGACCGATTCGTTGAAGACCTGGCGGCGTTTGTAGACGCGCTTGAACTCAAGACATTCGTCCTCGTCGGGCTGTCAATGGGCGGCTGGCATTCCCTGCTCTACACCGCAGACCATCAGGACCGCGTCGAGCGCATCGTGATCGTGGACATCGGCCCTGAGCCGGACGCAGGGTCCAAAACCGCCCCTCATCGAACACCCACCCCGATGGAATTCGACTCAGTCCAAGCGTCCTTCGACTGGATGCGCGAGAGCAACCCTTGGGCCACCGACGACCGGCTCATGCAGGACGCCCAGGACAAACTCCGACAGCTAGATTCAGGAAAATGGACCTGGAGGGCCGACGCCAAGCTGTTTAACACGCCTCTGCCCGACATGACCGACCCTGGCCTGATAGGTCGCTACTGGAGCGCCATCGACACAATCACATGCTCCATCCTCGAAGTCCGAGGGGCAAAAAGCCCGCTGGTTTCCGACGAAGTCCTCGAGCGCATGATTTCCAGAGGCCACAACCTGACATCGGTGGATGTTGCTGACGCCGGTCATGTGGTAACAGTCGACAAGCCTCAAGAATTCATCGAGGCCGTAAACGCATACCTCGGCGTCAAGACCGCCCAAGCCGCCTGACACCTGAATCCTGATACCCGATTCCCGAAGGAAACACATGACAATCCTGAGAAGTCTCCTGTTCGTCCCTGGCAACACATCTCGAATGCTCGACAGGGCGGTGGCTCTGAAACCCGACGCCTTCATCTTGGACCTTGAGGACTCAGTGCCCATCGACGAAAAATCAAACGCGAGAGCGGTCACAGCATCATATCTAGAGCGATTCGCAGCGACCGGCCGGCCCGTCATCCCACGGGTAAATTCCCTGGACACCGGACTGTTGGAAGCCGACCTCGAAGCCATGGTCGGCCCTCATGTGTTCGGAGTCTCCGTTGGGAAAATCGACACGCCCGCCCACACTGCGGAGGTCAGCAAGATACTTCAACGTCTGGAAGTCAAATCAGGACTGGCCATAGGCACGACCAAGTTGATTCCGTGGATTGAGTCTGCAAGCGCAATAGTCCGTGTGTTCGACATCTGTCGATCCTCCAGTAGAATCGTCGGAGTCGCGCTTGGCGCCGAGGACTTCACCAACGACATGGAGATCGAACGCCGCGACGACGACCAAGAACTCGCCTTCGCAAGAAGCGCCATTTCCATTGCCGCCCGCGCTGCCGGAGTTCTCGCCCTTGACACGCCCTACTTCGCATTCCGTGACCCTGACGGGCTGCGGGAAAATTCTCAGACATCGAAGGGCAACGGCTTCAGGGGCAGGTTCGCCATCCACCCGACCCAAATCGACGTAATAAACGAGGTGTATTGCCCATCCGCGGAAGAGATTCAGCACGCCAAGGCTGTGATAGCCGCGTTCGACGAAGCCGCAGCGCAGGGCAGGGGTTCCACGTCCCTTGATGGCAAGGTCGTAGACGTGCCGGTTGTCAAGCGCGCGCAGGCATTGCTAGAACTGGCGGACTCGATGGGCGTCGCCCGCGAATGAACGATTTCAGGGTCACAACCGCTAGTTCGTGGCTAACCTCTAGTCGCAATTGGGGGCGTCACGGAAGTCACGAGAGCATCCACAGAATATACTTGAAATAGAAAAGTGGACATCCAAACAACAATACCCACTAGCCTATTGCCCGTTTTTTCGCGGAGGCCAACCATCGAACTCAAATCTTCCGTTAAAGGCGGGACGTCTCTCAGCACATTTATGCGACGGATACCGCTTGAGGAACCGATCGAAGCGGCCCAACCTCAATGACGTCTGGAGGCAGAGCGACGATCCTGCTTGTCGAAGACGAATGTGCGTTGCGCGTTTTAGCGGCTAAAGTGCTATCCGACCACGGCTACACCGTTCTCACCGCATCCAATGGGGCGGAGGCGCTGCAAATCGCTGACGCACCGTCCGTGCCTGAGATAGACCTGCTCCTTACGGATGTGATAATGCCGATCATGGGCGGCAAAGAGGTCGCGGACCGCCTGACAGCCAAACGCCCAAGCCTCAAAGTCCTGTTCACATCAGGGTACGCCTACGATGCAATCGCCAGCTAGAGAATACTCAAACCCGGGTCGGCGTTCACCCAAAAACCGTTCTTGCCAATGGATCTAGTCGGCAAAGTCAGAAAAGTGCTGGATGGCACACTTCCAACACAGGCAAGGTAAGACTACCATTTCGCGGTATTCAACGTGAACCCTGACAACACCCCTCACCTCCCGTCAACGGCTGACCTCGATCGCGAAATGTAATTTTCAGCGCACAAAACAAAGACCCATCCCCATGGGACGGGTCCCCTCGATGCTCAGAGCTATCGATCCCTCAACGCCAGCACATTCGCTCAGTCAGTGTTGATTTTATGAACCGTCTCATCCCCTTCACGCGATAATCCTCTGCCTGTAAGTTTCGGAAACCACGTGGGCGGCATCATTCACGCCTAGCCGGTCAAATATCGCCTGCATTTCCCAGTGAACGGTCATCTCGCTCACATACAGGTCCACGCGATGCGTTTATACCTGTTCCCTTCGGACACCAACTTCAGAACTTCCAACTGTCGAGGAGTCAACTGAGAGACTGAATTGACGTTCCTAAGCTCCGACAATTCTCGAACCAACTGCGTCGTAACCGACGGATCGATAGGTAACGGCCCTTGATCCGTGCCAACCGCGGTCAAGCTCGTCAGCCTGGGCGCATCGGATTACATCACAAAGCCCTTCAACACTGACCTAATCAAAATCACTGTCGCCAAAGTATTGGCCCAGCGCGAATTGTTTTCAGAGTCCCAAACCCAAATCGACAACATCTTTCTGGCTGTTCCAGACAGCGTCGTCGAGCCGTACAATTTCTTGCTGTTTAACCAGATGATCGAGCGCGAGATCGCCAGGTCTCGACTGCGACAGCATTCATGCAGCCTGATGATCGCCGAGATTGACGGGTTTGAAGAAGCCGTGCTTGGCAACGCAACAAAGAATTGGGAAGTCCACTTCACCACCATGTTCGGAATGGTCAACCGGTACACCAGAGCAGGCGACATCTTCGGTCGCACCGACCCTGATCAGTTGTCGATTATTTTGCCCGAAACGAACGCAAAAGAAGCGTACGGCCTTTGTCAAAAAATCTATTCCAACGAGTCATTGGGAGATGGATTCATTGTCAGGGCTGTAACGTATCCCAACGACGGGCAAAATGTTCAAAGCCTCATACGCTCCGCTAAGGTCGCCGTGCAAGCGGCTCGATCTGCTCCGCGCTAAGGCGTATCTCTAATCAGGGCAGCTCTTTGCAAACCTGCTTCGCCAAAGCTCTCCGCCAATCGCATTCCTCGCCCTTGAAGTTCAATTCGTCACTTCTCATGCTATGATGCTTCACGTCGCCGCAACGACGTATTGCCCAGTCCGGAGAGTGATATTGGCCCTCGAAATTGAAAGATGTGTCGCATGCAGGCCTGGGTCTCCTGAGATCACAGAACAGGAGACGGCCAACCTGCTGCCACAGATTCCCGACTGGAGCATCATCGTCGACGACAACGGCCAGCGGCTGTTAGAGCGCCAGTTTACTTTCCGAAACTTCATCAAACCAATGGAATTCGCGAACCTCATCGTCGGAGTCTCCGAGCAGCAAAGGCATCATCCCCGCATCATGGTGGAGTGGGGCAAACTGACCGTTTCCTGGTCAACGTATGCTATTGGCGGCCTTCACCGAAACGACTTCATCATGGCGTCAAAAACCGACAGTCTGTTCGATGGATTCCAATGAGGTGCGCCGCCGGCCGTGGCTGAGCTTCTGACACGATTTTCAAATTCGACGCCACTGCCCTTCTTGCGGCCAGTCCGGCCATTAAGTTAACATGCCCACGGAAAACTTCTAGGCAACAACCATCAACCCCACATCCGCATTCATTCGCGCGGCCCGCCACACAGGGAACTACTAGTGTACGACGCAATCATAGTCGGCGCCGGACCTGCCGGAAACGTGGCCGCCCTTAGGCTATCGTCCAAGGGCCACCGCGTCGCCGTTCTGGACTGGCGATTCGACATTGGGGACAAACTCTGCACAGGGATCGTCGGGACAGAGTGCGGCGAAGCGTTCCCAATTCCAAGCGAATTGATCTACCGCCAGGCGAACTCGGCCACGTTCATCTCCCCAAACGGCAGAGAATTTGGCGTCGTTTCCAGCCGCGATCAAGCGCTGGTCGTGGACCGCGTGGCATACATCAACGAAATAGCCGAGACTGCCATGAACGCAGGGGCAAGCTACCACCTGGGCCATCGAGTGTCGGGGATCGAAATGGACGACACCAGTGTTCGAGTCCGAGTTCGGGCCTCTAATAACTCAACAACTTTCTCCGCCAAATTGTTGATCCTCTCCAGCGGTTTCGGCTCCCCTCTGATCCGCATGGCCGGACTTCGAGAGGGCAAGGACGGCGATTTCATGATGGGCGCCCAGACGGAGGTTGAAATCGGAAACGTCTCCGACACAGAGGTTTACGTCGGAGATCAAATCGCGCCGGAGGCTTTCGGTTGGATCGTGCCGCTGGACGAGTCTCGCGCCCACGTCGGCCTCATGTCCCGCCAGCCGTTAAACGGCCATCTCTATAGTTTCCAAAGCCGCCTCAAAGAGCGCGAAAAAATATTGGATGACATTTCAGCTCCTCGGCGCTGGGGCATCCCCTTGAAACCTATCCCTCGCACATACGCTGATCGGACCCTGGTCACCGGCGACGCCGCAGGATTTGCCAAACCGACGACAGGGGGAGGCATCTACTATGCCATGCTCTCTGGCCAGATGGCCGCAGCCGCAGCCATCAAGGCCTTCGAGTGCGGTGATTTCTCAGCGGCTCAGCTCAAGGGCTACGAAGACGACTGGAAAAAAGTGTTCGGACACGAACTGAAAGTCGGATATTACGCCCGACTGCTGTTCGAGTCGATGAACGATACTCAGCTAGATCGAATGATGGAAATGTTTCTATCGCCGGAAGTGCAACAGGACACCGTGCTGTCTTCAGACTTCTCGTTCGACTGGCACGGCAAAACAATTCTGAAAACGGTGCGGCATCAGGAACTGGGTCCGCTCATCACATCCTTCGGCGCTGTGGTGGCCCCATTTTTCAAACGCCTCATCCGGTCCTCGATATTCTAAGGCTTGTCCAGAACCACCCTGTTTAGCCCAGAACGTGCCGAATAACCGCCATGCGGACGAACAGCGCGTTCTCCGCCTGCCTGTAAAAAGCCAATCTGGAGTCTTGCGTCTCTATCGAAAAGTCGCCGCTACGCTGCATCGGGTCCATCACAATGCAATCGTCCTTGAGTCGGGACATGAACTCGTCGTCAATCTTAAGGTGGCCGGAACCCCGAGACCTCAATAACTGAGCGTGCGCGACGGTCCTCGGCCCGTTGAGGTAGATCGCATCCGCCTCAGACAGCGAGTCGATGTCTCGATGCTCCTGCACCGTCACGCCGTTTTCCACACAATGGCTGATAACCTCTTCAGGCACCTGGCCGCTGAAAGGGACCAGCATCAACTTGATGTCATTGAACATCGCCAACCCCTTCAACAATGCGCTGACATTTCGATGTTCCAAGCGTCCCACGACCGCGATGGTCTTGCCATCCACGCCGCCGAGTTCGTGGTGTATCGTGTAAAGATCAGCCAGCGCCTGCGTCGGATGATCGTCTGGACTGCCGCCGTTGACCACAGGCATCGCTTCCGCCGACGCGGCCCGCTCGACGACCCCGGAATCTCCTGACCTCAAAACCACAAGATTTATGTGCAAACTCGCCAGAATATTGATGATGTTGTCGATGTAATTCGGCGCATGCACAGGGAAGAACTGCGAAGCGTCCTCAGTATGGAAAGCTTGACCGTCCATCAGTCCAGCCGCCTGTTCAAAGGAAGTTCTGGTGAGAAAACTCGGCTCATAGAAAAGGCAATACAGCGACCGCCCTTTCATGGCAGGTTCGAAATCAGACTGAATCCGAATCTTATCGCAAAGCGAAAACACCTCGCCCTCAACCCAGTCGCGGTCGAGTTTTGTGGTGTCAATCAAATGCCGGTGTTTCGCCATTCAGTTCTCCAACAGCAGCGATTTAACCAAAGGCTGCCAATTTCGGTTGTCAGCCTCGATTAGTTATCCTTGAGGCTCAACTGCGCTATCCAAATTTCTTAATCATCCCAGGAAATCAGACACAACCCTCGCGAACTCCTCCGGCTGCTCCAAGATAAACAGGTGTCCGGCATCCTTCATGACGTGGACACTGGAGTTGGCGATCTCAGACGCCAGCACATCGCCATGGGCCGAAGGCACGATCTTGTCGTTGTCTCCGACGACAATAAGAGTCTCATTCCTGATCCGTCCAGCGCGCCTGCGAAGCCCTTTCTCTGGTATCGGCCACAGAAATTTGGCCACCGCGCTTAGAGACTGCACCCGCTCGATAATTTGAAGCCCCAACTCCTCGTCAGAGTCGGTGTCAGGCAGAACAGACCTGGCGATCTCGGAGTCCGGCTCGGCGAACAGGATGCTGCGAGACTCGATGTGGGGTGTCGTGTTGTAGTCGACGCCAGGGTTATCGTCCAGCCAGAGACCTGCAGGCGCGGCCAGCACGAGTTTTCCGGTGGTGTGAGTGCAGATCGCCGACATCTCAGCAGCCACCATAGCCCCAGAATACTGCCCCACGATGTTCGGCTTGTCCAAGCCTAGAGCGTCCAACAAGTCCTGATGATACAAGACCAATCCGAGAAGATCGTCAATCTCGTTGATTCCCTCAGCATCCAGGAATCCTGGGTGCAATGGAGCATAAACAGTGTATTGTTCTGCGAGCGTGTCCAGAAACGACGGCCAGCCTTTGTACCCAAACGCTCCGTGGAGATACACTAGCGGATCGCCGCTCCCCGCCTTCTGGACCGACGTGCTGATGGGGCCGACCTGAACGGTCACCATTTCCTGTGTAGTAGTCATGCCTTGCCTCTAATCTGCTGCGATGACGCGGGTTTCGTCTGGGGCTGCGCGCTCGGCTTGGGGAAGAGCCTGCGGCCACCAGTGATCCTCGTACTCGTCCCACATATCTTGAAGGTGCGGGGCGACTTCAGTCGCGAACATCTCTGTGTTCTTCATCGTCAGGTCACGAGGCATGGAGCCGATCTGCAAAAGTGTCATAAGATGCCCGACCCGCAGGCCTTCGGCGGCTTTGCGAAGGTTTTCTACAACCGTCTCTGGGCTTCCTGCGATAATGTAGCCTTGCTCGATATAGTCCTCCCATGTCAGCCGCTGGCGGAACCGACTGGCAGCGGCCCCGACCTGTGCTAAGGCTCCAGACTTAATCGTCCGAATAGTCCGATAACCAGGGGCCTCGGCGAAGCCTTCGTAAACGTGGAGGCACTTTTTGTAGAAGTAATCCACATGCTCTTCATACAACTCTTTCGCTTTTTCGTCGGTCTCAGCTACGCACACCAACTGGAGGAAACCAGCCCGGTATGGGTTGTCATCGACACCCAACTCCTCCATCTTCTTCCAAAATCCGTTCATAACGTCGATGCCGCGTTTATAGCCGAAGTAGCTCAAGTAGCAGTAGACGTAGTTCTTCTCCGCAGTCCACTCCCACGTCTCCACGCTCCCGCCGCCCGGAATCCAGACCGGCGGATGCGGCTGTTGGAGGGGACGAGGCCAAATATTCACGTACCTGACTTGATTGTGCTTGCCGTTGAAGGCAAATGGCTCCGGCTCGGTCCACGCCTTCATGACCAAATCGTGGGCCTCGTAGTATTTTTCACGGAGGGTCGCTGGATTGACCCCATAGGCGTAGTTGGTGTCCATCGACGTTCCAACAGGGAAGCCTGCCACCAACCTGCCCCCGCTGATACAGTCGAGCATAGCGAACTCTTCGGCCACTCGGATGGGCGGATTGTAAAGCGCCAAGCTGTTGCCCAAAACAATTATCGCCGCGTTGCTGGTTCGTCGCGTGAGAGTTGCCGCAGTGATGTTGGGAGAAGGCATGATGCCATAGGCGTTATTGTGATGCTCATTCACGCAGATGCCATCGAAGCCCACTTCGTCGGCAAATTCAAGCTCGTCGAGGTACTCATTGTAAAGCTCGTTGGCTTTGATCGGGTCAAACAGCTTGCTGGGCACGTCAACCCAAACTGACCGATACTTCTCCTCAAAGTCCTCTGGCAAGTACCTATAAGGCATCAGATGGAACCAACAGAATTTCATTTTTCTCTCCCTCGATTTGGCTGTCAGCGATCAGCAGTCAGCTTTCAGGATATACCTGGTTAGTGCCGGTAATTTGCGACTAATCCTCTTCCAACCCACTAATATCACCCTCCGGAAGGCCGAGCTCGCGAGCCTTTAACAAGCGGCGCATGATCTTGCCGCTTCGAGTCTTCGGCAGACTGGGAATGAAGTCGATCTCCCTAGGGGCAACACCGGTGGAGAGTTTCTCGCGAACGAAGCGCATGATCTCATTGCGAAGCTGAGTGCTCTCCTCGTAGCCATCATTCAGGGCCACGAACGCCTTCACAACCTCCATCGCTATCGGGTCAGGCTTGCCTATGACGCCGGCCTCGGCGACGGCGGGATGCTCGATAAGCGCGCTCTCCACCTCGAATGGGCCAACAAGATGTCCCGCGGTGTTAATCACATCGTCAGAGCGTCCCACGAACCAGAAGTAGCCTTCTTCGTCCACGCGGGCGTTGTCGCCGGTCATATACCAGCCGCCCTTGAATCGCGAATTATACATCGATGAATTGTTCCAATACCCGTGGAACATGGACGGCCAGTTGGGTCGAACCACAAGGTTCCCATCCACGCCGGCCGGAACCTGTTCAAAATTGTCGTCCACTATGCCAAGCTCGACGCCTGGGATGGGCTTCCCCATCGAGCCGGGCTTGATAGCCATCGAGGCGTAGTTGGCGCACATTATCGCGCCGGTCTCCGTCTGCCACCAGTTGTCGTGGAAAGGCATGCCGATAGCGCTCTCGCCCCACACGACCGCTTCGGGGTTTAGAGGCTCGCCCACGCTGGCGGTGAATCGCAGGGTAGAGAGGTCATACCTCTTTGGCACGTCGTCTCCCGCCTTCATTAGCATCCGAATGGCCGTCGGCGCGGTGTACCAGACTGTGACCTTGTGCTTTTGAATCTGCTCATACCAGGCGCTAGCCCGGAAGCCGCCTTCGTAGATAAGCTGTGTCACCCCGTTAGTCCACGGCGCCATCATGCCGTAGGACGTTCCCGTCACCCATCCCGGATCTGCCGTGCACCAGTAAATGTCGTCCTCGTGCAGGTCCAGCGCCCACTTGCCGGTGGCATACTGTTGAACAGCCGCCTGATGGCGGTGGACCGCCCCCTTCGGCTTGCCCGTCGTCCCAGAGGTGTAATGCATAATGGAATAGTCATACTGGCTGGTATTGACGATGGAGAATTCTGATGGAGCCTTGCCCATCTCCGCGTAATAATCCAGGTCCTGCGTGTCGATGGGAGCAGGGTCGCGTCCGTCCTTATTGACAATGATAATATGTTGAAGATCGAAAAGTTCAGGGATTATCCCAGCGATTTTGCGACGCAGATCAGGCTGAGTGACCAGCACTTTCGCGCCGCTGTCTATCATCCGGTCTTTCACCGGATCAGGGCCAAAGGCCGAGAACAGCGGCCCGGCGATAGCGCCAGCCTTGAGAATGCCGAAAAATGCGAAATACAGTTCCGGCAGTCGGTCCATAAACAAAAATACCCTATCTCCGGTTTCGATCCCTAGGCTCTTGAGCACGTTGGCGAACTTGTCCGTCTCCTCCTTCATCTGTCCGAAGGTGTAGTCTTCCCGTTCGCCGTTCTTGCCCTCCCAGATGAGGGCGATTTTGTCCCGTTTGGGACCGTTGGCGTGGCGATCGATGGCCTCGTGGGCCTTGTTCAGGCCTCCCCCCGGGAGCCAGTCCAACTCTGAGTACAAATCCTGCCAATCGAACTCTCGCACGTTATCACGATCCAGGTTCGGCGTGACGTCGAACTTGTCTATCGCCGGCTTTTCGATTGTTTTGAATGTCGAAGCAGTCATGGCATTCTCCGGTGTTTTTGGATTTCGCCCTCGAGAACGGCACAGGGCTTTGGGCGATGCGTCAGTCTTCAAGGTCAAAGACTTCTACCCCGCCTGGCTCGTTTTTCCTGTCCCGCAAATCGGCAATAGTATACACCCATGCCCGTCAGTCAGCACTAGGCGACAAGATTTTGAGTTGAGCGTCAACTCACTGCCGCAAGGGGTCACACACAATGAAAAAATCTTGACCCTCCCAGCGTGCGTTCATATAATGGCGCCACCCAACGCTAGAGCAGGAGCGAGCAATTGAGCTACGAGCTATTACTCCTTGTACGACAGGACAATGTAGGCATAATTCAACTCAACCGGCCAGAGGTTCTCAACGCGCTGAGTCAGCAACTATACAGCGAAATCGACGCCGCCGTGACCGAGCTTGAAGACGACGACAGCGTTCACGCCATTATATTCACCGGATCGGGCGAGCGAGCATTCTCCGCCGGAGCCGACATCCACGAGATGGCGCGAAATGCCGAATCCGACGATTCGTCGCCTCCCGACCCACGAAGAGCCGACTTCGCATGGCACATAGCCGCATGCACAAAGCCGACGATCGGCGCGATGAACGGCCTCGCCTACGGAGGCGGAGCCGTGCTGGCATCCAGCATGGACATCCGAGTGGGATGCGAACGTTCAAGATTCCGTTTCCTAGCCGCCCAATATGGCCGCGTGAACTCAACATGGAGCCTGCCTATGCAAGTTGGCTGGCCGATGGCGAAAGAACTCCTGCTGACTGCTCGCGTGGTCGGGGCGGAAGAATCGCTCCGGATTGGACTGCTCAACCACTTGGTTCCAGCCGAGGAATTGATGGACAAGGCGATGGAACTAGCCAACCTCATCGCGGCCAACGATCCGCGCATGGTTCAGGGCATCAAAGAACTGCTAATGGACGATGTCGGTGAACCCTGGCAACAGATGTATAAGGGCGAACAAACGGCGCAGGCAGGCAAGCTATCGCCCACGCCGGTGCTGGAAGGATTCAAGCCATTCCTGGATAGAAAGGGGCGCAAGTAGACATGACCGAACAGAACACGCCGTTGGCCGGACTGAGAGTATTGGACCTGGGAAGGTATCAGGCAGGCCCTCGTTGCGCCCTGATGTTCGCCCGTATGGGCGCAGAAGTTATCAAGGTAGAGGCGCTGAATGGAGATGAGAGCCGTCGCAACGGCCCGACCGTTCGAGGCCAGAGTGCTTACTGGGTGCAGTACAACTCCGGTAAAAAGAGCCTCGCCATAAACCTCAGAACCGACGAGGGCAAGGAAGTGCTGAGAGACCTTGTGAAGGTCTCTGACATATTCCTTCAGAACTTCAGGCCCGGCACCATCGACATCATGGGCTTCGGCTACGATGTGCTGAAAGAACTGAACCCCAAGATCATCATGATCAACGTGTCGGCATACGGCCAGACAGGGTCGATGAAAGACCAGGTTGGCTTCGACCCTATAGGGCAAGCGATGGGCGGCCTCATGTCGTTGACGGGAGCGCCGGATGACGCTCCTATGCGGACCGCGTTCCCCCTGATCGACAGAATCACCTCTCTCCACGCCACCATCGGCGCTCTGGCTGCTCTGCGAGAGCGTGACATCTCCGGCGAGGGCCAGACCATCGACGTTTGTCTTGCCGACACCGGATTCACTACCAACGAAATTCCCATTTCCGCATATCTGGGTTCCGGCCACGTGGTCCAGCGCGAGGGCAACGGGAAAGGCCTCGGCGGAACCTATCAGACCAAAGACGGCTGGATAATCATTGCCGCCAACAACGACGCTATGTGGGGCAGGATGTGCGAAGCCGTGAACAAGCCCGAATGGCTAGAAGACACCCGATTCTCCACACGGGCCGACCGGCAGGCCAACAACGACGCGTTGGAAGACGAACTTACGGAGTGGTTCTCCGAACGGAACACCCGTGACGCCGCTAAACATCTGTCTGCCCACAGCGTTCCTTGCGCGCCCGTTAACACCGTCGAGCAGGCGGCCAAAGAACCCCTCTTGCAAGAACGAGAGATGATGATGGAAATCCCCGACCCGGTCGCAGGCACGATGTGGGTGACTGGCAAGTCCATCAAATTCGGCAGGACTCCAATGGTCGTGAACCCAACGCCGTTGATAGGCGAACACACGAGGGAGCTTTTGTCCGACGTTCTGGGATACGACGACGAAAAGATCGGCTCCCTCGAGGACTCTCAGGTGATCAAGACCACCGAATCCACGCCCGCGGCAGCTGACTAGCTATTCAGGACTCCCAGCGATCGACTGGCTCGACGCAAGAAAGGCATATGAAATATGGCTGACGCTCGAAGCTTGGAAGGACGAGTAGCACTCGTCACAGGTTCAGGTCGAAACATTGGCCGCGCAACCATTCTCGAACTGGCCTCAAGAGGGGCCGACGTCGTAACCAATGCCAGAAGCAATCGAGAAGAGGCGGAGTCTGTTGCTCAAGAGGCCCGCGATCTCGGCGTGCGGGCCGCCGCGACCGTGGCCGACGTGGCTGATCAGGCACAGGTGAACGCAATGGTGTCCGCGGCCCTGAACGAATTCGGGCGCGTGGATATCCTCGTCAACAACGCAGGACTCCGAGACGTCAAATCCTTCACCGATATGACGTTGGAAGACTGGCGATACGTCAACGGCGTTAACATGGACGGGCCTTTCTTTTGCAGCAAAGCCGTAGTCCCCGGAATGATCGAACGCGGTTGGGGTCGAATAATCAACGTGTCCGGCCTCAACGCCTTTAAAGGGCGGTCAGATTGGGCGCACGTATGTGCCGGCAAGATGGGCGCGCTGGGAATGACACGCGCTCTGTCCGTCGAACTTGCGCCGTCGGGCATCAACGTGAACCACATAGTCCCCGGAGCGTACGACACATCTCGCTCCCCGACCCAGGAACGTTTCGAACAACCCCAAAGAGTTGTAGGCATCCCGGTGGGCCGCCTCGGCCTCCCAGAAGAATTAGCCAAAGCATGCGCGTTCCTGGCTTCAGATGAGGCCAGCTTCGTCACCGGGCAAACCATCCACGTAAACGGCGGCGCATTCGCCGGGTAACAAATAGATCACCGCGACAATTACATATTACAATCCTGAATTTCTGAAATTCTGCCCCTAATCATTGGCACCGACTATGGCAATTAACTTGCCGAGTGAGAGATCATGGTAACTCGAATTGATCTTCTGGGACGCGATATTCAACGCCGATTAGGCGACGAAAAGAGGCGGGAGTTTGAGTACTAATCTCTCCCGCGTTACAGCTCTCAAAGCCCTGGTTGCAGGCAGCGTTGTTGCCAATTCTCAAAAATATCCCGACATTTTATTTGCGTTTGACCAGATAAATAGGGCACAGAAAGTTCGTCGTCGAGATTGTAAGAGGTTGCTACAAGTCGTACATGCTAATCGAGCCTTAGACACAACTCTCAAAGAGTCCAATAACGCATACAGAGTAACTGGTGGTTTCTCGATGTCACAATATCTGAAAGATTTGGTTAACCATAATAAATCCAACATACGTAAACTCCCAAAACAACTACAAGAGCAATATGAACTTTCGATCGTAAGATTCCGGAATCGATTGATGCATGAATCGGTGGTTGTGCCTCAGAAAGACTCAGATGTGCTGAACTTGCTCTCAGAGATGCACAGCTGTTTACAGACCGTAGTCAAACTCCGACGGCGAATTGGAATCTTAGGCTATGTAGGTTGCTCACAATCGCAGTTAATCAGGAGGCATCAAAGACATGGCAATAGGCATCAACTCGTACAGGCCCCCAGTGATGGGCGTGACTCACATGGTATCTGCAGGCCACTATCTCGGAGCGTCCGCTGGATACCGAATCCTGGAGCAAGGCGGCAACGCCATAGACGCTGGAGTCGCCTCTGGAATTGTCATCAACGTCACTCTCCCTCACGCAACCAACTTCGGCGGAGTGGCGCCGATAATCGTTTACATAGCCGAGTCTGACAAGGTCTCGACCATCAGCGGGCTTGGGACTTGGCCTGAAGCTGCGTCAATCGAACATTTTATCGAGAACGAGGGAGGCCAAATCCCCCCCGGAATCAAACGATGCGTCGTTCCATCCGCCCCCGACGCCTGGCTGACGGCTCTCGAAAAATTTGGAACCATGACCTTCGAGGAAGTAATCACGCCGGCGTTGGAACTGGCAGAAAACGGATTCCCTGTGTCTGGGCCGGTGGCAAGCGGCCTGGCCCAATCTGAAGACACAGCCCGAAACGACCCTGAAGCCTGGGCTTCCACCAGCGAAGTGTTCATGCCCAATGGCCGAGCGCCGAGGCTGGGCGAGCCATTAGTGCAAAAAGACCTCGCTCGCACATTCAGGCGCCTGATCGAAGTCGAGCGCGCCAATTCTCACATGGGACGAGCGGAGGCTATCCAGGCCACCCGCGACTACTTCTACAAGGGCGACATCGCCGAGGAGATTGCCAGATTCAGTGAGCTAATGGGCGGATTCTTGAGCCTCGACGACATGCGTAATTTTTCCGTCAAGATCGAAGAGCCTGTTGTCGGGAGTTTCAAAGACCTGGACATCTACACCTGCGGCCCCTGGTGTCAGGGGCCAGTCGTGGCTCAGACTCTCCAGATTCTTGAGGACGACGATCTGAGCAGCTTGGGACACAACTCCGGAGACTACGTTCACCTGGTTTCTCAGGCGTTGAACCTGTCCTTCGCTGACCGTCACCACTATTACGGCGACCCCAACCATGTCGACGTCCCGATGGAAGGCCTTATGGCAAAGGGTTACACAACTGCCCGACGCTCGGTAATCAACATGGACATGGCGTTCCAAGAAATGCCCCCTCCCGGCGAGCCGTGGACCTACCAGAACGGCGAAGGCCGCAACGCCTCAAACGGCAACCTCGCGGCGTCTCTGGGGCGGCTGGAGCAGGACACCTCTTACACGTGCGTCGTGGATAGATGGGGCAACGCTTTCTCGGCCACGCCTAGCGACGGACTGTTCGGCGCGCCAGTCGTGCCGGGCCTCGGCATCATGATCTCCTCTCGCGGAACCCAGAGCTGGCTGCAAGAAGACCACGCATCCAGCCTTCAACCAGGGAAACGCCCCCGCCTGACTCCGAATCCCGCTATGGCATTCAAGGACGGAAAGCTATTCATGCCCTTCGGAACTCCGGGCGGCGACGCTCAAGGCCCAGCTATGGTGCAAACGCTTTTGAACATCGTCGAATTTGGCATGGACCCGCAGGCGGCCATTGAAGCGCCCAGATTCGTTCCCTGGAACTATCCGAACTCATTCTGGCCCCACGCTTACCTTCCGGGCCGAATCCACGTCGAGGGCCGAATATCCGGCGAGGTAAACAACGACCTTGATGGCCGAGGCCACGACCTCAGAGCGATGAACGACTGGTCTCCGGCGATGGGCGCGATGTCTGCAATCGTGGTTGACCACGAATCCGGCGTTCTAAAAGGCGGAGCCGATCCCCGAAGAGACACCTACGCAATCGGGCGTTAGAAGCCGTCCGGCTGGTATAATTTAGCAAACGATTTCCAGTCGCCGATCAATCGACGACGGAGGAGGCCACGCGCTGAGAATCACGGTTCGTCTGTTTGCCAGCTATAGAGAAAAAGCCAAAACCAGCCAGATCGTGCTGGACCTGTCCGAGGGCGCCAGTGTGAAAACCCTGGTGGATGACGTTTGCGCGGCGTATCCTCACCTCACAAGCAACCCGGACTCTCTGGTGGTGGCAATTAACCAAGAATATCAGGACCACACATTCCCGCTGAACGACGGAGACGAAGCGGCATTGATACCGCCAGTGAGCGGAGGGGCGAAATGATCGAGATTACACACGAGCCTCTGGACGCCGAGGCTGTCACATGGAAAGTCCTGCACGATGCGGCGGGCGCAGTCGTGACCTTTCTGGGCGTTACTCGCGACCATACAGGCGACCGAAAAGTCCTGTTCCTGGAGTACGAAGCCTACAGACCGATGGCAGACCAACAACTCGCCCGCGTCGCCGAAGAGATGATGGAGCGTTGGGACCTCAAAGGCGTCGCCATCGCACATCGGCTGGGCAGGCTCGAAATCGGCGAACCCAGCCTTGTGGTCGCTACGTCGTCGGCCCACCGCAAGGACGCCTACGAAGCGTCAGAGTACAGCATCAGCCGAATCAAGCAGATCGTGCCAATCTGGAAAAAAGAGTTCTTCGAGGGCGGCGGCGTCTGGGTAGGCAGCCAGGAAGAATTCGACCCTCTCGCCGCATCATCATACATCGGCGGCGACTCCAACTGAGTCAGATTCATCCATGTCGTGAACTTCCAGGAAATCTCCGGCCGCCTACCAACCGCTTCATCGTTCTGAGCCGCCCGCCAGCTTGCCTGTCATTCTGAGCCGCAGCGAAGAATCTGGTCGACGCACGACACTAGCCGCGATTCCAGTGACACAGTGTTTTTGGTATTACGCTATGTGTCGGCCAAAAACTCACAAGAGCGATGTCGATCAATGGCGCCAGCATAGAGCCATTTTTATACAAAGTTCAGACTCCAACCGACATATATTGTGAAATCAAGCACAAATAACCGCTATTTTGTGATCAATTAAGCATTTACGCTAATATGTGAAAAATTTATCAAATTCGCTGACATCTCAATCCCGCAAAAACAAAGATGACGCTTATGATGCACAAACTCCAGGTATGTGACGGTTTTCGAGAGCCATCTTCCAAATAGTACCGAAATTCACAATGTTTTGTTTGCTCGGTGAAATTATCTCTGATATATTGGATTCCCGAGGAGGGGTCGCATAGTGGCCTAGTGCGGGCGCCTGCTAAGCGCTTAGGGGTAGAAATGCCTCTCGCGGGTTCGAATCCCGCCCCCTCCGCCATCCGAAAATAGATATATCAGGAAAATTTTCAACTATGGAAAGTTACTACATCTGGACCGTGGGATGCCAGATGAACAAGGCCGACTCTGAGCGCATGGAAAGCGCACTCGGTCAGATGGGCCTTGGCCCCACCGAAAGCCCTGGCGATGCCGACGTTATCGTTCTCAATAGCTGTGTCGTCCGCGAAAGCGCCGAGGACCGGGTTATTGGAATGCTTACCAGCCTCAAACCCCTCAAACAGAAGAACCCTGAAAAAGTTCTGGCGTTGATGGGCTGCATGGTTGGCCCCCAGACCAAAGCGCTTCAAAAACGCTACCCCTACGTTGACGCCTTCATGCAGCCACAGCAGTTCGGCCGACTTCTGGAAATCGTCGGAGAGCGCATCGGCATTGATCCCGAAGGTTGTGTCGGCCCCCTCACTGCCAGAGCCGACGTGGCAACCTACATCCCCATCATCCACGGATGCGACAAATTCTGCACATTCTGCATCATTCCTTATCGACGGGGCCGCGAGGTGAGCAGGCCAGTGGATGAGATCGTTCTTGAGGCACGCATGCTGGCCCGTCGCGGCGTCAAAGAAGTCACCCTACTGGGCCAAAACGTCGACTCATACGGTCACGACCTCTCCGGCTCAATAGACCTCGGCGACCTGCTTTCGGCAGTCAACGAGGTAGAAGAACTGGAACGCGTCAGATTCCTGACCTCCCATCCCAACGACATGAGCGACCACATCATCGACACTATCGCCCAACTCGACAAAGTCTGCGAACACGTGAACCTCCCGTTCCAGGCCGGCGACGACCAGGTGCTGAAAAACATGCGACGCGGGTACACAAACGACGAGTACCGCGCGAAAATCGAGAGGATTCGGAATCGGATTCCCAACGTGTCTATGGCAACGGACCTGATCGTCGGGTTCTGCGGAGAGACCGAAGAGCAGTTCGAGCGGACCCTGGAAATGGTCAGAGACATGAAATTTGACAAAGTCCACGCCGCCGCCTACTCGACAAGGCCCGGAACCATCGCCGCGAGGATGATGGAAGACAACGTGCCTCACGAAGAAAAACAACGCCGACTGAAGGCAATCACATCTCTTCAGGAAACGGTATTGACAGAGATCAATTCAACTCTTGAGGGAACCACACAGGAAATTCTCGTCGAGGGCCGCAAACGTGGCCGATGGTTTGGCCGCAACCGGAACGACAAACTGGTTTATTTCGACGAAGATATCAATCGAAGCGGAGAGATGGTGACTGTGAAAATCGAACGGGTTGGCCCCTGGTCGCTTCAAGGCACGCTTGCCGTCTGAAATCCATGAGGCCCCAAGTGGTCGCAGCAACTGGACCCAATTATTTAAGGTTTGAGACTAACTGATTCACCAGGACTCAGATAGGAGTCACATATACATGGTAATTAAGCTCAAGATACCGACAATACCAATAACCGAGATTGAGCAGTCCGCCTTCTGCCAAACCGACGAAGAGCTTGCTTCAAAAACGCTGGCCGAGGAGTTCAGCGCCGGTGTCAGATGGCAAAAACTACCTGTCGAGTACATGCGAATGTCTCCTGAAGAACTGCGACAGCGCATCACGTCGGCAAGAGCCAAGCTGGGCGACACCGCCGTGATTCTCGGTCACCACTACCAGCGGGACGAGATCATCGAGTTTGCGGACGTTCGGGGCGACTCCTTTAAGCTCTCTCAATATGCGGCGTCCCAGGGTCAGTCACAGCACATAATTTTCTGCGGCGTCCATTTCATGGCCGAGACCGCGAACATCCTCTCGGAACCCCATCAAAAGGTTATCCTCCCGAACATAACCGCTGGATGCTCGATGGCCGACATGGCGCAGATCGACGACGTGATGGACTGTTGGGACGACCTTGAACGTGTCCTCGGCGACAAAGGCGGAGTCGTTCCCATCACATACATGAACTCCACCGCGGCAATCAAAGCGCTGTGCGGACGCAACAACGGCATCGTCTGCACGTCGTCCAACGCCCCGGCGACCTTTGATTGGGCATTCGAGCGTGGACAGCGCGTGCTGTTCCTTCCCGACCAGCACCTTGGCCGCAACACTGCCCTGAAAATGGGCATCGGCGTTGACGAAATGGTGGTCTGGAACCCGTTCAAGGAGTTGGGAGGCCACACGGAAGAGGAGCTAATCAACGCCAAGATGATCTTGTGGCAGGGGCATTGCTCCGTGCATACAAGGTTCACCGTCGATCAGATCGAAAAGGCGCGCGAAACCTATCCCGACATCCACGTCGTCGTTCATCCCGAATGCACGATGGAAGTTGTGAACGCGGCAGACTCCCACGGTTCCACCGAGTACATTCTGAAGACAATTTCCGAGGCTCCTGCAGGCTCGAAGTTCGCAGTGGGAACTGAAGTTAGCCTCGTCAATCGCATCGCCGCAGAGAACCCCGACAAGACGGTGTTCTGCCTCGACCCTGTGGTCTGCCCCTGTTCCACCATGTACAGAATTCATCCCGCGTACCTGTCCTGGGTGCTGGATGGCCTGAACGAGGGCGTCGTGGTCAACGAGATCACAGTTCCCGACGACATCGCAGAGCAGGCGAAAATTGCTCTGGACAGGATGCTGGCGATCGTCTAGCGTTGGTCCAAAACTGAATGTAAAATAGGCCCGTCCTTCTTCTCGGATGGGCCTATTGTTTTGTAAATGATGTAGAGTGCAAGTATGCAGATTACGAGAGACATCCGCGACCTGATAGACCGCACACTGGCCGAAGACCTGAGCATCGGCGACCCCACCACAGACATTCTGGTGCCGCCAGATCTTGAGTCCACGGCGGTCCTGCTCGCCAAAGAGGAAGGCATTCTGGCAGGCCTCGACGTTGGCCTCGAAGCCTTCCGTCGGTTCGATGATCGCGTGTCCATTACTGCTCTTTTGGAAGACGGCGCTCCGATCCGTCCGGGCGACCATCTCGGCACGATACAAGGTCGCGTGGCGTCGTTGCTGAAGGCAGAGCGGACTGCTGTCAATTTCATGCAGCATATGAGCGGCATCGCAACACAGACTCAACGCTACGTCAAAGCGGTAGAAGGGCATCCTGTCAGAATCGTTGACACCCGCAAAACGACCCCCGGACTAAGGTTTCTGGAAAAGTATGCGGTCCGAATGGGAGGCGGTCAAAACCATCGCCAGAACCTCGGAGATGGCATACTCATAAAGGACAACCATATCGACGCCCTGAGGGGCGACGGGATGAGCCTCGGAGACGTCGTAAAAAAGGCCATCCGCGAAGCCTCGCACACCATCCGGGTCGAGGTTGAGGTGGAAACCCTGGAGCAACTAGACGAGGCATTGGACGCAGGCGCGGGCATTATATTGCTCGACAACATGGACGTGGAACAGATGACAATCGCCGTCCAGATCGCAAAAGGAAAAGCCTTCACCGAAGCGTCCGGCGGTATCACGCTAGAGACAGTTCGCGCGGTGGCGGCGACAGGCGTGGATATTATTTCGGTCGGCGCTCTTACGCATTCTGTGCTCGCGCTCGACATCAGCATGGACATGCTGGACTGACTTGGAGGGCTAAATGCGAACCAACGCGGGGATGGTTATACTGGTCTCGGCCCTCGTCATCCTGGCGGTGCTGGGTAGTCGCGGCGGCGTCGCGTCCAACCTGCCGCCGCTGCCCCCAGAGCCATCCGTAAACAGAATTGCCGTTGTTGGTTTGGACGGATTGGTCAGAACCATCAAACCCGATGGCACAGATATAATTGAGATTTCGGGTCCCCAGGGTTTCTTCACCTGGCCCACGTGGGCGCCAAATGGAAAGAAGATGGTGTACTCCGGGTTGGTCAACGACGCCAGAGGCGAGCCGAGCATAACGCTGTTCGAGTACGAGTCCAAAACCCACGTTTCTCGCAAACTCCACATTGGCGAACCCGGGTTCGCGGGCCTGCTGGCAGAAGGAGTTGTCCACTACCCTTTATGGGCGCCCAATAGCGAAAAGTTAGCATTCGTCGGAGTCACGCAACAAAACGGACTAACCCTCTTCTTGGACGATCTGTCAGACGACCCCGGCTCACTATACGTACTTGACCAGGGGCCGCTATGGATGTCGTGGTCCGATGACTCCTCTGACCTCATGGTGCACAGGTCTGACGATCACTTCCTTGTGAACACTGACGGCCCGCTTACGGTAAAGCAAATCGGCGTAAATTCGCTAAGTTACCGAGTCCCGGCTTGGAGACCAGTCGAGAAAGCAATCACATTTGCTCGTGAAATTGACGCCTCGAATTCGAGGATTTATTTCGCGCCGGTAACTCCCGATGGTGTCGGCGAGGCGATACCCATTACTGACGCAGTCTCTGATTCGGCGTTCCACTGGACCAGAGACGGGAGCAAACTGGCAATTGCTGACTCAAGCAATGCAGTCTTGTACCTGGGAGGGCCAACGCTGGTATTCAGAGAGTTAAAGATACTCGACTCCTCCGATTTCAGCGAAATTGCGGTGCTCAGAGACAACATCATCGCTTACTTCTGGTCGCCCGACGGCACGAAGCTGGCGGCTTCCATGGTGCGCGCATCCGGGGACCAAACTGCAGAGGTCTCAGTGCATATCCTTGAGGCCACCACCGGTCGCACCAGCGCCGTGTACGAAAACGAGGTTCCCGCCCTCATCGCCGACGGTGTCCCCCACTACTTTTACTGGTCGCCGGACAGCGAGTCCCTGGCATTTATAGCCTCGACACCCCAGGGTTTGACCCTATTCGTGGCCGACTCGGATGTTGGACGCCAGACCGGCGGGCAACCCTTGGCGGTGGAACGGGGAGCGCCCCTGTACTTCAGTTGGGCCAAGGATGGTAGCTCGTTGGCTCTGCACTCCGGGCCGGACGTGAAGCTGGTACAGCGCCCGTTCGACGCATTTTTGAGTCGCCAGATA
>ENA-ORDI01000240-ORDI01000240.1-marine-metagenome-genome-assembly--contig:-NODE-240-length-39464-cov-7.876177_pt1 | contig 39464 bp, 36 predicted proteins | sample MGYA00248628_ERZ508525 | MGnify/ENA primary metagenome ERZ508525 (study PRJEB26195, sample SAMN05422138) | marine metagenome | isolation source: East of Porto Seguro, South Atlantic Ocean | place... | reverse complement strand
CGCCTTGATATTAAAGTGGCAAGAGAACGAAAGATCCAAATTGATTGGAATCAATATCAAGTACCCAATCCAAAAATCCAGGGGATTAAAACATTTGACGATTATCCATTAGATGAATTGGTGGATTATATCGACTGGTCCCCCTTTTTCCATGCATGGGAATTAAAGGGTATTTATCCAAAAATATTGACCGATGACAAGTATGGGGATGAAGCGCAAAAACTTTTTGATGACGGCCAAGTACTATTGAATAGAATTGTATCTGAAAAATTACTCACTGCCAAAGGTGTGATTGGGATTCACCCCGCCTATGCTAAAAATGAATCCGTTTTTACAGATGGTGTGGAATTCAAATTTTCCCGTCAAACTGTGGATAAAGGTGCGAAGAAACCGAATTATTGTTTGGCGGACTTTATTGCACCAAAAGATGATTTTATCGGAACATTTGCTGTGACCACCGGGCATGGAATAAAGACAATTGTAAAAGAATTTGAAGATCAGCATGATGATTACAATTCGATTATGGCCAAAGTATTGGCTGATCGATTGGCTGAAGCATTTACGGAAAGGCTTCACGAAAGGGTACGAAAAGAATTCTGGGGATATGCATCTAGAGAAGCGTTGAATAATGAATTGTTGATTAAAGAAAAATATCAAGGCATTCGTCCAGCACCGGGATATCCTGCCTGTCCAAGCCATGAAGAAAAAGATAAAATTTGGCAACTGCTCAATGTTGAAGAGAATACTGGTATTTCTTTAACGGAAAACCGAGCCATGTATCCGGCCGCATCTGTATGTGGATGGTATTTTTCACATCCAGAATCATGCTATTTCACTGCAAAAGAAAGTAAATTATAATCAATAAGTGGAGCAAAAATGAATTACTGGCTATTAAAATGTGAACCGGATCATGACTACAGTTATGCAGATTTAGAAAAAGATGGGAAAACGGTTTGGGATGGAGTTTCAAATAATTGGGCACTAAAATTTATACGGGAAGTGAAAAAAGGAGATAAGGCATTTATCTATCATACAGGAAAACAGCGCTGCGTAGCGGGTATCGCCAATGTGGTGTCTGATCCTTATCCCGATCCAAATGAGAATAATGAGAAGCTGGCAGTATTTGATATTACACCGGATAAACCTTTGACAAACCCCATCACATTATCACAGATCAAGGAAGACGGACGGTTTGATGAATTTCATTTGGTAAAGTTCAGCCGCTTATCCGTGATGCCTGTGACTAAAGAGCAGTGGGAATTGATAATTGTATTATCTAAATAGATCTATTTAACACGTATCACTCTTTATTTAATCATCATTAATTTCCCAGCTTGTGTTCCGTATTGAAATAGTATTCTATAGAAAATGAATTCTGATCTATCCATTGCCAAAACAGCCGCTATTGAAGCCGGCGGCATAATTTTAAATTATTATAAAGCAGATTATGAGATAAAAGATAAAGGATATCATAATCCAGTAACGACAGCGGACAATGCCGCAGATACACGTTTGAAGGAAATTTTGATGGTAGCTCGGCCAAACTATGGCTGGCTTTCGGAAGAGACGGTGGATTCTCCGGAACGGCTCACCAAGGATCGGGTTTGGGTAGTGGATCCATTGGATGGGACCAAAGAATTCATTGAAGGTGTACCAAATTTTGTTGTGAGCATTGCCCTCGTCGAAAATGGTGATCCAATAGTTGGGGTACTGTATAATCCTGTTACAAAAGAAACATTTACAGCTGCAAAGGGTGAAGGGGCATTTTTAAACGGTAAATCGATTTTCTGTACCGCAAAGGAGAATGTCAGTGAGATGGTGATATTGAACAGCCGGTCCGAAACCCGCCGGGGACTTTGGAAATCCTATGGTAATACCTTTGGAGAACTGAAAGCCATCGGTTCTGTGGCCTATAAACTAGGACTCACAGCAGCAGGACAGGCAGATATTTTCGCTTCGTTGCGTCCCAAGAATGAATGGGACATATGCGCCGGGAATTGTATAATCAATGAAGCGGGAGGAAAGCTCATTGACCTGAAAGGGAATCGTGTTATTTTTAACCGGGAAAAGACACTTATAGAGCCGGGATTGATCGCCGGGGATATAGATGCGGTTGATAAAACATTTGAAGTGCTAAAAGCATAATGCATTTTGTGTCTGAAGATATTGAACAATATTGTAAAGACTATTCCGGGCAGGACTCTAACCTTTTAAAAGAACTCTCAAAAACCACTTGGGAGACCGAAGAAATTCCCCAGATGCTATGTGGGCCTCTTGTGGGTGGATTGCTGCAATTCCTCATCAAAATATCCGGTGCAGAGCGCGTATTGGAGATCGGAATGTTTACGGGTTACAGTACATTAAAAATGGCTGAAGCTTTACCTGATGATGGCGAAATTCATTCCTGTGAATTGATGCAAAAGCATATCGATACAGCAAAGAGATGGTTCCAACAGTCAAGAGTGAATCATAAAATCCATGTACATCATGGAGAAGCTGTAAAAACACTGGAAGAATTTAAAAAAAGATCATTCGATTTAATGTTTGTGGATGCAGACAAAGTGAATTATCCTAAATATCATCAGAAAGGAATGACCCTGCTCAAAAAAGGGGGACTTGCTGTTTTTGATAATATGCTTTGGAGCGGAACCGTTTTAAATCCCGATGACAGGGAGTCAAAAGCATTAAGAGAAACGGCTGAATTAATTAAAAATAATCCTAGATTAGAACAGTTGCTTTTGCCCGTACGGGACGGTGTAATGATATATCGAAAATTGAATTAGAGAATTAGAATGACACCAATACCTGAAGATGCCATCAAATGTTTAGATAAAGGGTTTGTCCGCTTGGTGGATTCCATGGGCGGTGATGATGCAATCGTACAGGCGGCTCGCGTTAGTTACGGCAAGGGAACTAGTAAAGTTTCCCAGGACCGCGGATTGATCCGCTATCTTATGCGCCATCGCCACACCACACCATTTGAAATGGTGGAATTCAAATTTCATTGCAAGATGCCCATCTTCGTGGCCCGTCAATGGGTGCGTCACCGCACTGCAAATATTAATGAATATTCCCTCCGCTATTCCGAAGCGAGAGATGAGTTCTATTATCCCGATCCGAAACATATTCAATTACAGAGTGCACTGAATAAACAGGGGCGAACTGGAAAAATACCGAAAAAACTCACTGATAAGGTGCTTCAGTACTTTAAGGAAATATCTGAAAGAAGTTTTGAAATGTACCAGGAACTAAATGAAGCTGGTTTAGCACGGGAACTGATCCGTGCGATTTTACCGGTGAATCTTTATACCGAATGGTATTGGAAAAACGATCTACATAACCTGCTCCATTTTATCAGTCTCCGTTCCGACAGCCATGCCCAGTATGAAATACGGGTTTTCTCCGACGCCATGGCTGAATCGGTGCAAAAGGTTGCTCCTTTCGCCTGGGAAGCCTATCAGGATTATGTGGTGCAGGGCATGCGGTTTTCCCGCATAGAACAAAGCCTGTTAGAAAAACAATTACCACCCAGAGTAGTAGATGATATATTAGAAGATGTCGCGTATCAGATTACGGCTACACTGCATAATAATAAACCCCGTGAAGAAGAAGATCTTTTTCCACTGTATCAAAAACAAGGTGGTTCCGATTCCGAAGATGATTTCAAACTGAAATGGGATTCAGGTGAAATTGAATTGGGTAATGTACGGGAACTGCGGGAATTCAAAGGCAAACTGGAGAGCCTGAAGAAATAGCCGCAAAGTCATAGAAAAAATGAGATTATTATACTTTAACAAAACTCGGTGATCTCTGTGGCTGAAAAAAATCAAACTGAAGGACATCGTCAGCGGCTCCGGGATAAATTCCTGAAAAGCGGTCTGGATGGGTTCCATGATTACGAGATTATCGAACTCCTGCTAACGCTCGGCACGCCTCGAAAGGACTGCAAATCCATCGCCAAGAAAGCCCTGAAAGAATTTGGTTCATTGAAAGAGGTGCTTGAAGCGAACCCAAATGAACTCAAATCTATCAAAGGTATCGGCGATAACAACGTATTCGGACTTAAGATCGCCCAAGCCGTGGCACGCCGCTATTTAGCAGACAGGATTATTGATAAGGAATTCGTCCGTTCTGCTGATGAAGTAATGGCCTATCTCAAACATAGCCTTCGTGATAAAAACCGGGAAGCATTCTTGGTAATCTATCTCAACGGCCGCAACCAGATCCTGAAGATGGAAGAACTGTTTAAAGGAACACTTACTACATCGGCAGTCTATCCCCGTGAAGTAGTAAAGCGTGCGCTAGACAATAATGCGGCGGCACTTGTGTTTGTCCATAATCATCCCAGTGGCAATCCAAATCCAAGCCAGGATGATCTCACTATCACCAAAAAGCTGAAAGAAGCAGCAAAGGCCAATGATGTATCAATTCACGATCATCTCATCATCGCCGGAAATGAAGTTTATTCATTTGCTGACCATGGCCTGATTTAAGTGTTAATGTGTTAAAGTGTGATGGTGATTAAGTGTTTTAACTTTCACACATGAACACGCGAACACATTTTAACGATGTCATTATTTAACCGAGCCGAAGTCATTGACCGGAACTTCACGCAGTTTGTGAAAGAGGGGAACCTACCGCCCGCAAATATGAGTTTATCCTTGTCTGGCACCCATATTCGTCCGTCAGAACTAATATCTCTTTTTGAATCACAGGTGTTGAGTCGCCACATGGACCTGAGATCAAGGCTATTAAAAGATGAAGGAAAATGTTTTTATACTATCGGTAGTGCGGGCCATGAAGGCAATGCCGTATTCGGCAAAGTGTTTCCTTACACCAACATGGCTTTTTTACATTATCGAAGCGGTGCTTTTTTCCTGGAACGGTCGCGTCAAATTCCCGGGACAACTCCGCTCTATGACATGGCGCTGTCTTTTGTAGCATCGTCTGAGGATCCGATCAGCGGCGGCCGCCATAAGGTGATCGGAAGTAAAAAACTGAATATTCCGCCTCAGACGAGTACGGTCTCAAGCCACATCCCCAAAGCGGTCGGGGCCGCCCTTTCCATTGACCGTGCTCATAGTCTGGATATTTACGAAAGGGAATTGGCTGATGACAGTATTGTCCTCTGCAGTTTTGGAGATGCCAGCGTAAACCATACCGCAGCTTTGAGCGGATTCAATACGTCAGCGTGGGTGAGGCATCAGGGCGGGTATGTACCGATTGTGTTTATCTGTGAGGACAATGGACTCGGAATTTCCGTACCGACACCGGAGAACTGGATCAGGGATTCTTTCGCAAACCGGCCGGGTTTTGAATATATTACCTGTGATGGATTGAATCTCATTGACCTCATTCAAAAATCTAAGGAAGCAGAATCATTTTGCAGGAAAAACCGGACGCCTGTTTTTCTCCACATGATCACAGTTCGGCTCATGGGCCATGCCGGTTCGGATATTGAGAGCGGATATCATTCCCTGAAGGAAATTGAAGTTGCTGAATTCAATGATCCCTTGCTGCATTCAGCCAGAATATTGATTGAGAATAAATGTCTGTCAGCTGAGGATATTTTAACTTTGTATGAGTCCTCCCGGATCACTGTGGGCCAGGTCTGCAAAGCAGCGGCGCTGCGGCCTAAGCTTTCGAGCGGCGAGCGTGTAATGGAATCGATCACAGCGAATAGAAAAAAACAATCAGCGCCACCGGTGCCGAATAAAAGAGATAGGGAGTCGGTTTTTGGAAAAGAGTTCGACCGTTTGAAGCATCCCCATCACATGGCGAAGCTCATTAATTATACACTGTCAGACATTATGATCCGCTACAAGAATACACTGGTTTTTGGAGAAGATGTGGCACAGAAGGGCGGTGTGTATCATGTAACGGCGAACCTCTATGAACAATTCGGGGTTCGACGGGTTTTCAACAGTCTGCTGGATGAAACTTCTATCATCGGTTCGGCGATTGGTTTTGCCCACAACGGATTTATACCGATTCCGGAGATTCAGTTCTTGGCCTATTTTCACAACGCAGAGGATCAACTTCGCGGTGAGGCGGCTACTTTACCGTTTTTCAGTGACGGGCAATTCACCAATCCCATGGTGCTGCGCATTCCTGGACTCGCTTATCAAAAGGGTTTCGGAGGGCATTTCCACAATGACAATTCTCTGGCCGTATTTCGCGATCTGCCGGGCGTGGTCCTAGCCTGCCCGTCGAACGGATCGGATGCGGCAAGAATGCTGCGCACAGCAGTTCGGGAAGCCTACGAAAACGGGAGTTTGACAATCTTTGTTGAGCCGATTGCTCTGTATATGATAAAAGATCTCCATCAATCGAAAGACGGAAAATGGAATTTTCGATATCCCGATGTGGATGAAGAAATTCCCATGGGAAAATTCAAAGAATACGGAAAGGGAAATGCGCTCAATATTATTACTTATGGCAATGGATTATATTTGTCACTGCAGGCAAGACCGGAAATTGAAAAGAAGCTTAAGAAAAAGATAAAGGTAATTGATTTGCGGTGGTTGTCCGACATTGATATCCCCAAAATATTGAAGGCAATCGGGACTTGTGTAAATGTACTGATTGTGGATGAATGCCGGAGAACAGGCTGTCATGGAGAAGGGCTCTTGGCCAACTTGGTGAGCGAAAGTCCAAAACCGCTGAACATTAAACTCCATGCAGCGGAAGACAGTTTTATTCCATTGGGAGAGGCGGCCACGGTCACCCTTCCAAGCATGGAAAGTATTATTGAAAATGCGCTGGAGTTGGTAAATGGGTAGGATTTATTCCATCCAGTCCCTGCCTGACACAGGCGGGGACTTAGGGGAGGTCATGTAAAAATGAAAGAACGCATTGTTGTCATCTGCCCCGGACGTGGTACCTATACGAGGGAAACAACTGGTTATCTAAAATCATTTGGTAAATCGGCAAAAGATAGGATCCATTTTATGGATGAAAACCGGAAAGCTGCGGGTCTGCAAACCATCACAGAATTGGATGCTTCGCCTTTTAAAGCGAAAGTCCATATGGAAGGTGAACACGCTTCGCCGCTTATCTACGCCTGTAGCCTGTCTGACTTTTTATGCATCGATCAGGCGAAATACGAAATTGTTGCTATCACCGGGAATTCAATGGGCTGGTACATCGCGCTTGCCCTGAGTGGCGCGTTGAATCATGAAAATGCTTTTCATTTGATTCAGACCATGGGTTCCATGATGAAAGATAAAATCATCGGCGGACAAATTATTTATCCCATTGTAGATGAGCATTGGAACAGAGATACTGCCAAAATAGAATTGGTGATGGAAGCGATCGAAAAAGCCGGTGCCCATGTTTCCATATTTCTGGGTGGATATGTGGTAATCGGTGGGGAGCAAAATAAATTGGACTATGTACTTCAAATACTGCCGACTGATGGTAAATATCCCTTCCAACTGTTCTACCATGCTGCCTTTCATACACCGCTGATGGAACCAGTTTCTCAAAAAGCATCAAAAATGTTGCCTGACTCTATGTTCCAAAAACCAGATGTTCCTCTGATTGACGGACGAGGTACTATTTGGAAACCCTGGAGCACAGACAGGCATGAATTATGGCAGTACACATTGCGGCATCAGGTTGTAAAATCATATGATTTTACAGCATCGCTCACTGTTGGTATGAAGGAATTTTGTCCGGATAAATTGGTTTTGCTTGGTCCCGGGAATACATTGGGCGGTGCAATCGGTCAATTAATCATCCAAAACAACTGGATGGACATAAATTCCAAAAAATCATTTATTGATTATCAAAAGGAGAATCCATTCCTGATTTCCATGGGAATGGAAGACCAAAGAAAACTCGTATGCTGATCAATCGAAAGATACAAATTTTGGATTCTACCCTTCGTGAGGGAGAGCAAACACCGGGCGTATCTTTTACATCAGAGCAGAAGGTAGCCATTGCTAAACGTCTGGATGTCTTTGGTGTGGATTTTATTGAACTGGGCCATCCTGCCGTTTCTCCTGATGTATATGAAGCGGTGGAAGTGCTGAATGACCTTGATCTGAATGCTATAAAAATGGCCCACGGCCGGGCAGTTAAATCTGATATAAATGACGCCGTGGCTATTGGTGTACCGTGGATGGGGATTTTCTTCGGAACATCTCCCTTAAGCCTGAAACATAAATTTAATGTGACCAAATCCGAAGCGCTGAAGCGGATTGAGTCCACCGTGAAATATGGAAAAGATAAGGAGCTCAAACTCCGCTTCACGGCAGAAGATGCCAGCCGGACCGACATTGATTTTCTGATTCAAGTTGGACAATTGGTTCAAAATGCCGGTGCTGACCGCTTCAGCCTGGCTGATACTGTTGGATGTCTGACACCCACAAAAACAAAAGAACTCGTGAATTGCATCGTGTCAGAATTGGATATTCCCGTTCATGTCCATTGTCATAATGATTTTGGCATGGCAACAGCTAATGCCCTATCTGCTTTAGAAGCCGGTGCTCAATGTGTGGATGTAACTGTAAATGGTCTAGGGGAAAGGTGCGGGCTGCCGCCACTGGCAGAAGTAACAACAGCTTTAACTGAATTATACAAAATTAATCAAAACTGGAATCTGGGCTTGTTACCGGAATTATCAAAATTAGTTGTATCGTTTTCAAAACTTGAGCTGAAAACCAATCGTCCCATAACCGGCAAAAATGCATTCACTCATAAAGCTGGCCTGCATGTAAAAGCAGTGGTGCAAGAGCCAAAATCATACGAAGCAATTTCCCCGGAGATTGTAAACAGGAAACGACATTTGGTGATCGATAAATACACCGGCAAAGCGGCTTTGAAAAACAGGCTGTATGAAATGGGCTTAACTATTTCTGACCAGGAATTAAAAACAATTTTAAAAGAGATCAAATCCCAACCGGAGAAAGTGTCATGGGGAGATGACGATTTGACTTCTCTTGCACAATCAATCCAACGAAATGTGTAATTTCTATTCTTATTTATCAAAGGAAATTTGAATGAAAGAATTTGGACCAGATTTTTATAATATCACTGATTTGCTGACCGATGAGGAATTGCTGATACAAAAAACAGCTCATGAATTTGTTCAAACAGAATTCATGCCGGTCATCAATGAACATTATGAAAACGCCACTTTCCCCATGGAGTTAGTTCCCAAACTGGGTGAACTGGGATTCATGGGCTCAGCCCTTCCCGAAGAGTCCGGTGGGGCCGGTGTGAGCAATGTGGCTTATGGACTCATTCTCCATGAGTTGGAGCGGGGTGATTCAGGCTTACGCTCTTTTGCCAGCGTGCAAGGTGCCTTGGTCATGTATCCCATCCACGCTTATGGTTCCGATGAACAAAAAGCCAAATGGCTTCCGGAACTGGGTGCAGGAACAAAAATTGGATGTTTCGGACTCACAGAACCGAACTATGGTTCGAATCCCGGCGGTATGGCTACACGCTGCAAACGAGACGGCGATGACTGGATCATCAACGGCAATAAGATGTGGATCACCAATGGGACTTTAGCTGATGTGGCGGTGGTCTGGGCTCGGGATGAAGAAGGCATCATTCGTGGATTCTTATTGGAAAAAGGGATGGAAGGATACACATCCAGCGATATTCATGGGAAATTGAGTTTGCGTGCTTCTATCACATCTGAATTGTCCATGGTGAATGTGCGTGTGCTTGATTCGGCGCGATTCCCAAACGTTGAAGGACTGAAAGGTCCCCTGGGCTGTTTAACACAAGCCCGCTACGGTATTTCCTGGGGAATGGTCGGCGCCGCAACAGATTGTTATAATACTGCTGTTGAATATTCTAAAGAGCGAAAACAATTCTCCAAGCCTATCGGCGGGTATCAGTTAACCCAAACCAAATTGGCTGATATGCTTACCCAAATCACAGAAGGGCAACTTTTAGTCTATCGTTTAGGCAGGTTGAAGGATGAGGGAAAAATGACCTTCCAACAAGTTTCATTGGCCAAACGGAAAAACTGTGTTATGGCTCGAGATATTGCGCGAATATCACGTGAAATATTAGGGGCTAACGGCATTACAGAAGATTTTTCTCCCATGCGCCACATGGCAAATATTGAATCAGTTTACACCTACGAAGGCACCCACGAAATGCATACACTAATTTTAGGTGAGGCAATAACGGGTATGGCTGCGTATGATTCTTGAGCAGAGATTATTAGTGCAAGCCTAACGGTTCCATTTTGAAACGCAGGGATTTTTTAAAAACATCCGTTGTTGGATTCGCAGCTCCCACAATACTTTTATCAGGTCAGGAAATCAAAACCAATAATAACAACCCTATCATTCTTTCCACATGGAGTCATGGTCTACCGGCCAACGATGCTGGATGGAAAGTTCTGCAGAATGGGGGTTCTGCCATGGATGCTGCTGAAGCAGGAGCCCGTATTCCCGAAGCGGATCCCACCAGTACGTCGGTCGGCCTTGGCGGACTTCCCGATGAAAAGGGTAATGTAACGCTTGATGCATGTGTGATGGATTCTACAGGGAATGCGGGATCAGTGGCTTTTCTACAGAATATTAAACATCCCGTGTCTGTGGCCCGAAAGGTTATGGAAGATACCAAGCATGTGATGCTTGTTGGTGAAGGAGCAAGGCAGTTTGCAGTTTCCCAAGGTTTTGAAGAAATGGATCTTCTAACCGATGAGTCTCGCGAAGCATGGGAAAAATGGAAGAAAAAAAGACGGGAAATGACTCCCCATGAAACGCACGACACTATCTCCGTTTTGGTCCAGGATAAAAATGGCGATCTCGCCGGAGCCTGCACTACAAGCGGCTGGGCTTACAAATTACATGGGCGAGTGGGGGATAGCCCCATAATTGGTGCCGGGTTATTTGTAGATAATGAAATTGGGTGTGCCGCAGCAACCGGATTAGGTGAGGAAGTGATCAAAACCACCGGCAGTTTTCTGGTGGTCGAACTTATGCGACAAGGTTACGACCCAACTGCCGCCTGTAAAGAAGCGTTGCATCGCGTTATCAAGGCTCATAATGGAAATCCTGATTTTCAGATTGCTTACATTGCCATTCGCAAAGACGGAAAGATCGGTTCGGCCTGTATCAAATGGTCATTTGAATATGCATTGGCTAGGGGTGGAGAAAATAAACTCTATAAGATAAAAGGGATGATATAAGAGAATTAGCTATACAATTTATTGTTATTCTAGATTTGAAATATATTCACTGATAATTTCAATTCCCCCATCATGATTGATCGAACGTCCAATTTGAGGCATGACATCAGGAGCTTCAGTCTGTGTCATTCTGTAAAGTAAAATTGATTCATCAGGATTCCCGGGAACAATATCATATTGTAAACCAGGCGCATTATAATTTGTAGGTATCTTGAAAATTCCTGTATGAATTCTTTCTCCTTCATAATCCCAATTTATATATAATCCATTTGCGTTTGATGTGCCTCCCTGGCGATGACAAAATGCACAATTAGCGTCTAAATAAGCCCTTCCTCTTATGATAGGATCAAGAGTAGAATCAGAGTAATCTGGTATTTGGGTTACACTATAATCATATTCATTGAGAATTCCATTCTCAACAAAATGATCCAATTGGTTTAATGATTGATCATCTTTCATCATCATATAGAGATTGGCTGGTTTAGGCCCGATTGGAGTCATCTCTTCATTCAGATTATGGCATGTTCTACAATCCAGTTCTCTTGGAATGACATATCTTTCTATTTCTTTCAAAGTGCCATTTTCAATAATAGTAGAAGCTGTCGCGGTACCACCGACTATTAACCTGGTTGCTTCCGTTTGTTCATCATTCCATTTGTAGGCGAATGGTTTCCATTTTGTTTCTTTTCTTACGAGAAGCCGTGTCTCCAAAATTGTTCTGCCAAGAGATTTATCTCTAACATCCTCGTAGTATATAAAGTTTTTAATAATGATTGTACCAATCGGAAATTCTAAAACTTTAAAATCCCCCTGGTACTCCATGGTGGTTCCTTCGGGTAAATATATTAATCTTTCTTTCGCAGCATAATCGGAAAACAATGATGCAGTAAGATCATATGGATACACACCCTGGGCAGGATTTAATTCATTCATTGCCCCTGTAAAAAATCTATAATCTGAAAGTTTATTATAAGGTACTTTATTTAAATCAATGTTTCCATATTCATTTATTGGAGCATCTTTATCTTCAATATTACACGAACTTCCCAATAGCATAAGTGATAATAAAACGACAACATATATTTTTTTACGCATATTCGAAAATATGCTGTCTATTATTCACAATCTGACGGTACATCAACTAAATCAAAGTCGGTATGAGTAGTCCCTGTTCCTGCAAAATCATCTAAAGATGTAGAGGTAATAACAATGATACCTTCACCAGCCTGTGCAAAACTAGCTTCAACTAAAATTGGATCAGAAGACTCTTCAATAACAGGCCTGGAACCAGCATATGGAACCCCAACAGCGGTATAATCTTGGTCATCCAGAAAAATATCTGGTTTTACAAAACCATTCATTGCGATGGTAACCCAAACAAGTAGTCCGGCTGGCCTATCTAAAATTCCCGCTTGATTATACGTACCGCCTCCAGTACTATAAGAATTGTCATGAATATAAATATCTTCATTCAAGAAAGTGAATAAAGTATCACTGGCAGGATCATAATTGAAATCAACCAAAAAGTATGCAACTCCAAGGATAGAACCGGTTTCGTTGTCAATGAATGTATTGTTGGTGATTTCCAAAGAAGTAGTAGCAGAATATATTATTCCAAAACCAGGAGGCACATCTGCTGCCAGGGTACTTCCTAATTCGGCAAAATTAGTTTGATTATTATCTGTAAATGTATTGTTATAAACTTTACAGTTAGAACCGGATTTAATTCTGCTAACACCCGCAAGATCATATACTAAAAGACCTGCTGTATTTACATAAAATTCATTGCCATATACCTCTGTGTCTATATTGTTTTCTACTTCCATACCGAAGACATTCAGGGTCATTCTGTTATTTCTTAAAATAACCCGTTTATTTTGACCAGAATAAATGCCTGCGTCTACAGCTGCCTGGGCATAACAGTTTTCGATAATAACATCATCGCTCTCTACAGGATATATGCCATAGGCTCCATTATCCGGACTGCTTTCCGGCCATACCGTGCCTACGCCATCAATTCTAAGTCCTGTTATATTCCTCGCTGTGATACCATTGCCGCCATTCGTGTTTTGAATGGTAAATCCACAGAATAGAAGATTAGAACAATCTATGGCTGCAATCCCTTCACCGGATGTAGAAGCTGAATTGCTAAAATCAAAATAAGTATCATCAATTCCTGCTCCCTTAATAGTTAGATTTTCAATATCTGCCAGCGGAATTGTATTGGAAAAACTGAATGTACCAGCACCGAATGAAAATGTTTTTCCATTTGGATCTTCTGTTAAATAAATGATGAATTCGTCTTCAGAAAATGTTGCTTCTTCAAATGTAATAAGGGATGTATCGCCCAGCTCTTCTTCAACTTCACTGCACGATGAAATAAAGATAAGCGATAGAAAGAATAATAATTGTAATAATCTGGCAATTTTCATATTTAAATCCTTTTCATTTATGAATTCACTCAGTTTACACCTCAATCTATATTAAAATAAACAATTAATAATTTTCAGCAAATACGTTTATTTAATTTTGGTCTAGTTTGTGACTAAAATTATGCTAAACCAAATTATTGTGTTTAACAGGTTTACTCTCTAATCTACAACTGTGTTTTAACCGTAATTATATGCTCAAAGCCGAACTATTAATAACTGAAAAACAAAAACTCGCCATTCACAAAGATGGCAAAATCGGTTCTACCTGTATCAAGTGGTCATTCGAATATGCGCTGGTCCGCCTCAGGAGGAACAAACTGCTCAATATCAAAGGATTGATCTAATATCCGTGTTTGAAACACTTACCAACCGTTTCGTTCCAAATACAAAAGAATCGGCACAAATTTACCGAACCAAAATCGGTGTGTTTCAAGGTTGGATTTCGGTTCTGGTCAACGGAATCCTGTTTATACTCAAAATGGCCATTGGTCTGATGGTTGGTGCCGTCAGTGTGATCGCAGACGCCATTCACACATTATCCGATGTCGTCTCATCCGCCGTTGTGATCTGGGGCTTCAAGCAGGCTAAAAAGCCCGCTGATGTAGAACATCCTTACGGACACGGTAGAGCCGAATATATTGCCACGCTTATTATTGCCATTCTACTTTGTGTAGCCGGAATCGAATTCATCAAAGTGGCTATTGACCGAATCCTACATCCCGAAGTGGTGGAAGCGAAATGGTGGATGGTGGTGGTGCTGACAGCGACCATTATCTTGAAAGAAATTACAGCACAATATGCCGAATACCTTTCGTCTTTAATCGCTTCTGGGACGCTCCTTGCTGATGCATGGCATCACCGCACTGATGCCATTTCCAGTCTCTTGGTTGTGGGCGCAATGGTTGCCGGAATTTTTGGATATCCAGCGGTGGATGGCTGGGCCGGATTAGGCGTAGCGCTGTTTTTGATCTATACTGGGTTTGAGATCGCCAGGGATGCGGTGGATAATCTCATCGGCAAACCGCCCACCACGGAAGAAGTGGAAGATATTAGACAAATTGTGTTGAGTGTCGATGGTGTTTTAGGCGTCCACGATATTACGGTTCATAGTTACGGCCAGGATAAATTTGCCAGCGTCCATGTTGAAATTGATGCGGATGAAACCACCGCTGTGGCGCATGATATTTCAGAAGAAGTTGAAGAACAACTTGAAAAAGCCATGGGTATTGAACCCACTGTCCACATGGATCCCGTACAACCCGGAAATCCATTGGTGCAGGAAGTTCAATCCTTCCTAAATCAAACCTGGAACGGAGATGATCGCATCATGGATATCCATGATATTCGTGTCGTCCAAACAGAAAACCACCACGTGATCTTATTTGGTATAAATGTGCAGTCAGGAATGACCCAATCTCAAATCGTAGAGTGTTGTAAAGATATGGAAAATGGTTTACAGGAAAAATACTCCGGCTATGAAGTCAATATTAAGGTGTCGCCCCCGCACCGTTTCTAATCAGTTCAAATCTTTATATAAATGAAATAACCCTTTTAGGGTAAGGTCATCATCAAAAGTGATATCCACTTTGGCAATGCCACCGATTACTTTACCTAATCCACCGGTTATAACCACAGGAATATCATTCCATTCTTTTTCAGTTTTTATGCGTTTAATCATGCCATCGACTTGATCGGCGGCTCCAAATAATATACCACTCTCCAGATTGGTGCGTGTATCCCGGCCGATGGCGGAATCAGGAATTTCAAAATCGATGGGGTGCAGTAATGCTGCTTTCTGGAATAGACGTATGGCACTGGTTTCAATTCCCGGGGCGATGGCGCCGCCGATAAAATTACCGCTTTTATCAATAACATCGTACGTCGTTGCTGTGCCAAAATCCACTACTATGGCTGGCTTGCCATACAACTTTCCCACAGCATAAACATTAGCAATGCGGTCTGCTCCGACTTCTTCAGGGGAAGTGACATCCAGTTTTATTCCAAGATCAACGGAACCATTAATCTCAAAAGGAGTGAGGTTCAAGTAATGGTCGCACATTTTCTTGAAAACAAACGTTTCTTTAGGTACCACGCTGCCGATAACAACACCATCGATTGCTTTGAGGTCACGGTTGGTATCCATGGCCAACAATTTGACAGCAACCCAGCATTCATCAATCGTCCGCGTAGAAGCCGTATTTAACCGCCAACTTTCTATGAGTTCGTCATTGTTAAAAAGACCGAGAACTACATTTGTATTACCGATGTCGATTGCCAGGATCATAATTGAATTAAATGGATATCTCCACTTGCATAGATTTTTTCAATTCCGTTCGTAATAATAATTGCTGCCCCATCTGCATTGATGCCCATGAATTCACCTGAGAGTGATTCATTTTCAGCTTCAAATTTAACTGTCTTGTTTAAATGGTTACAATGATCTGTCCACATGGACGACAATTGGGTTGAATCTTCACTTTCTTTTAATGAATTATATAATGGTTCAAGGTGGTTTAGAATATTGGCTAAAACCAGTTCCCGTTGTGTAGATGAAGATTTTTCCATAAAAAATGATGTTGCCTGTAATTCTTTTGGTAATTCGTTTTCAAGTTCATTGATATTCAAGCCGATGCCGATCACAACCCATTCGAGTGTTTTTCCCTTAACACGACTTTCACAGAGAATTCCGCCGAGTTTTCTGACACTGACCATTATATCATTCGGCCATTTCAATTTTGATTCGAGACCTAATTCAATTAGAGCATCTACCACAGCAACTCCGGTTAATAATGAGAACCAGCCGGACAACCTGCTGTTCACAGCCGGATTTAAAATTAGGGAAGCGGTTAAACTTTTTCCCGGAGTAGTCACCCAATTCCGACCGGCACGTCCTTTACCGGCAGTCTGTTTATCTGTAATAACAACAGTTCCTTCAGCAGCTCCTTCTTCGATCAGCTCCCAAGCATCGTCATTGGTGGATTCAGTCCAGGTATATTGCTCTATATTTTTACCCAGGACAGTAGTGGTGAGATTAGTTTGGATGAGGTTTGTAAACATGTTTAAACAAAAAATAAGTGTAGTTGGGCGTAGGTTAAAATCAATCCTGCTATTGAGCCAGCAGTAACTTGATTAATTGAATGGGCTTTTAAAATAACGCGGGCATAGCTGACACTTAATAATATTATAAATCCAATAATAGGGTATTGAAAACCGGCTATCCATAACACCGCAATGGGTCCGCCAATCCCCATAGCATGGATGGAGATTTTCCAGTACCTGGTGATGATAATGGTGATGATTGTATTGGTCATATAACAGAACATTAATCCTCTAACGAGGGCATCAGCCTGTAATAAAGTCAGTACCAGAAATCCAAGTCCCGAATACAGAATCCCTAGCATTAAAGGGTAAATCCGTTGTTCTTTTTGTGACGCATCAAGGTCAGAAATTATCCCTGTTTTCTTGAGAATTAACACAGTTGCAATAGGAATAAGGTTTGAAAATATAAAGCAGATTGCAAGAATTGAATTTGCGTTATCCGGAATGGGATTGCTGCTGTAAATGAGCAGCATAAATGCCGCAAGGGAAATGAGCATTGGGTGGAAAATAAAGGATATAATAGAGGCAAGTAGACGTGAATTCATTTTGAAACTATTTTTAGAAAGAAGAATTGTATTCGCCAAACACAGCACGCAGAATATCGGCAATTTCACCCAATGTGCAGTCATGTTTAACACACTCAATGATGGCAGGCATGAGATTTTCTTCGTTAGCAGCAGCTGATTGGAGATCGTTCAACCTATTTTGCACATGGTCATTATTGCGCTTTATTTTGAAATCAACTACTCGTTTTTTCTGAACTTCAACGGCTTCTTGATTAATGCTCAATAATTCAGTTTCATCCTCTTCATCAGATTCATATTTATTTACACCAACAATAATCTGCTCATTTGTATCTATTTTAATTTGATATTCATATGCACTGCGGCTAATCTCATTTTGTATCCACCCCTTATCAATAGCTTCAACAGCACCTCCCATAGCTTCAATATCCGCAATAATTGCGTTAGCTTCTGCTTCCAATTGATCAGTTAATTTTTCTATCAAATAACTACCGCCCAGCGGATCAGGATGATTGGCAATACCCGATTCATGAGCAATGATCTGTTGGGTACGCAAGGCTAGTTTTGCAGCTGCATCTGTGGGCAATGCCAATGCTTCATCACGGGAATTGGTATGGAGGGATTGTGTTCCGCCCAGAACTGCTGACATAGCTTGGATGGTCGTACGCACAACATTGTTATCAATTTGTTGAGCGGTCAATGTGGAACCACCGGTCTGTGTATGGAAGCGGCACATCATGGTTTTTTCTTTGGTAGCACCAAAACGTTCTTTCATTATTTTAGCCCACATACGCCGTGCCGCGCGGAATTTGGCTACTTCAGTTAAAAAGTCATTATGGGAATTGAAGAAAAAAGAAAGCCGTTTGCCAAAAGTATCAACATCCAGGCCTTTATCTATTGCTGCTTGTACATAAGCAATACCATTTGCCAGTGTGAAAGCCAGTTCTTGTGCTGCGGTTGAACCAGCTTCACGGATATGGTATCCGGAAATGGAAATGGTATTCCAGTTCGGAACATGATTGGAGCAGAAATCAAAAATATCCGTCACAATTCTTAACGAAGGTCCGGGTGGATAGATATATGTACCCCTGGCGATATATTCCTTCAGGATATCATTCTGAATTGTACCATTTAATTTATCTGCAGAAACACCCTGCTTTTCCGCTGTAATGATATACAAAGCCAGAAGAATAGCGGCTGTGGCATTGATGGTCATGGATGTGGAAACGGACTCCAGGGGAATGTTCTTGAATAACCTGACCATATCATCCGGAGTGGAGATTGGCACACCCACTTTACCCACTTCATCTAAGGCCATTTCATGGTCAGAATCATATCCTATTTGCGTGGGCAGGTCGAAGGCTACAGAAAGTCCAGATACACCATGATTAAGCAAATAACGATAGCGTTTATTTGATTCTTCTGCAGTGGTGAAGCCGGCGTACTGGCGCATAGTCCATAGCCGCTGTTTATACATTTCAGGATAAATTCCCCGAGTAAAAGGAAATTGCCCAGGTTCTTCCCGGCTCAAGACATGCCTCGCTCTTTTTTGATTGATTGATAGGCATCATTCACTGCCTTGAATTTTTCTTCCGCCAGATGCTTCAAATCATCTCCAAGATGAGTCACTTTATCGGGATGATATTTAGAAGCCATTTTACGATATGCTTTTTTTACTTCGCTGTCTGTTGCAGATTTTTCAATTTCAAGTATCTTGTAGGCTGAATGTGTATCCTTAACAAACATAGCCTTAATAGAATCAAAGTCACTGTCATTAATATTCAAGTAACGGCCAATGGTATTAATGACTTTGATTTCGTCAGGATGGACGTGGCCATCTGCCTTGGACAAGCCGAACAACACATGAATTAACTCCAATCTACTGGGATGATCCATGGAGCGTTGAATTTGGCGGCACACATCGCGAATGGGGTAATCCTGTTTAATGATATCTTTAAACAGGATCATATATTCCTGGGTGTCTTGATGACTGAATTGCTGGCGTAGGAAATTTTTTACATAATCCAGTTCAGATTTCAACAGCTGTTTATCTGCTTTCATGACAGCGCCCAGGAGTACCAACAGAGATACCATGAAATCCCCAGGTTTTGTATTTGGATAGCCTCGTGTCGTTGGCCGGGTAAAATACCCTTGATCAGCATGATCACCTTGCGAGGCGAGATAATACCCTATAATTGCTCCAATGGGTCCGCCCAAGACCCAGCCCAGCCCGCCAAAAAGAATTTTTTTACCTACGCCCATTATTTCCTCAGATTAATAGAAGGGCGAAACTACACAGGTTCTATTCTGTGAAAAAAGTTATATTCCGCCGTGAATTTACCTTTAAAAACTCGCATAGCATTGTGGTGGAACCGTCCCCGGAAAAAATCAAATGGCACCATTGGATTGGCTTTAAGGAAGGAACGCTATCCCTTTTCAAATCTTTTAGTGTTGTTGCCAAAAAAGCCGGAACATTCCCGCATGGCGCGCATCTTTATACAAGCGCTGCAAAATGCCATTGGCCCGGAAGGCCGCATACAGGTGCGTTATATCGCTATGCGTAGAAATTTGGAATATATTGATTCATCTATTAATGACCGCTTGATTACGTACTCAAAGGAACATGTGAATCGCTGGGGTTTACTTCATAAGTCATTTTTGGAAATAATATTTACATCACAGCCGGATGCTGTGATAGATTTAAATTTTGATTTCGATCCGATTTCAGCAACCATTGTGCAGCAATCAAATGCACCCATGCGTATTGGCTTTTATACTGAAGAAAGTGAAAAATATTATAATATATTGATCGAACGTAAAGGGAGCGAATATCTTGAAATAGGATTTCGGAACATCCAGCAATTATTGGGACTCACTTGAATATTTATATTTTTGAAAATAACCGTACATTAAATCTGGAGCCCATCACGCTGACACGGCCAGCATTTGATGTGCGCTGTGGAGCGTTTACGTTTATTGAACGGCTTAATTTTTTACTGCCCAATGAAAATATCCATTTTTTTGTACGTCCTGGATTAGAAGAGATTACAAAAGAAACATTTCCAGGTAATAGTGTGAATTCTTCAACCGTTGATGAAGGTATTTGGCTATTAGGCAATGCACTCTGGAGTGCTGAAGATATTGATTCTATAATGAATCAACCGGGAACTCTTTTCTACAATAATAAAACTCTTATTGGCGCAAATCTATCAAAAGAGGCAGGGCAAGCATGGCTACAAGCTGGTGGACCTGTTGAAAATGATTTTAAAAGTGATGACGATAAGAAAGAAATAAGTTCAAACGTTGTAGAGTATTTATGGGAAGCGGTTACATTAACCAACCAGCAAATTGAAAAAGATAAACAGTTTTTCTCTGAATTTTCTATACCTGAAACAGAAGCAATATTGATAAATACAGAGAACATTTTAGCTCATAAATCTGCTACCATCTATCCGGGAGCAATTGTTGATGCTTCTCAAGGGCCAGTTATCATTGCAAATGATACTGTCGTTAAACCACTGTCGTATTTGGAAGGGCCCTTGTATTTAGGTGAAAATTGTGTCGTCGAACCCATGACACAGATCAAGGGCGGCTGCTCCATTGGGCCCGTATGTAAATTGGGCGGGGAAATAAACAGCGTTATTATGCAGGGCTGGAGTAATAAGTCACATGATGGCTATTTGGGCGATGCGTATTTAGGCCAGTGGGTGAATCTTGGTGCGGGAACAGTAATCAGTAACCTGAAAAATAATTACAGCGATATTAATGTGATAGTCAATGGTGTTATGACGAATACGGGTTTAAAACATGTGGGCTGCTTCATGGGTGATCATGTAAAAACAGCTATAGGTACGCGGTTTAATACTGGAACTGTCATTGGAACTGGCAGCAATGTTGTATTCAATGGATTTCCTCCAAAATCAATACCCCCTTTTTCATGGTGTGTCGATGGTAAAGTAAGGTCTGTCCGCTGGGAATCCTTTTTGGAAACAGCTAAAATTGTTAAATCGCACCGCGGATTGGAATTATCAGCAGTTGAAAAATCGCTGTTAGACTCAATTTACCGTCGTAAAAAAACATAATAAAGCTGTTGACGATACTGAAGCACTCGATTAACTTAACGCCCGATTTTCGAGGGAAAAAACGTATGTTAGAAGGAATTATTTGCCCGGCGTGTGAAACCACTCTTGAGGAGGAAGAACTCAAGGAAAGTTTAACTTGCCCAAAGTGTAAAACAGAATTAAAAGACAGAAAATATTTAGATTTTCTTGAATATTTAATGACCAACGGTATTGTGGAAAATTTGGATTTCTTTAATACCAAAATATATAGTGAAGATATCGAAAACCTCGATCAAACTGAAGAAGAAGATGTAAATCCTGCCGACTTTGAAAAGAAAAAGGATACATTTAGTCTGTATGAAAATGAAATGGTCCGACAAAAAGATGCAGAAGATAATGAGCCGCGTCCGGAATACACTGAATTTAAAGGACTGGATGAAGACTGGGAAGAATTTAACCGCAGTGAATTCGATAATTATTAAATACTTTTGAGGAGGAGTTATGGATAAGAAAAAAGTCCAGCAGATTAATATAGAATTAGATGAAAGTGTAAGTAGCGGTGAATATGCAAACTTTGTCGTTGTTACGCATTCTCCCGCAGAATTCGTAATGGATTACACTCGTTTGCTGCCGGGTGTTCCCAAGGCAAAAATTCATTCTCGAATCATTATGGCCCCACAGCATGTCAAAGCGTTTATGTTGGCATTGCAGGATAATATCAGCAAATTTGAAGAGAAACATGGGGAAATCAAATCCCCGGGACATGAATCGTTCCAGGAATTTGGCGTTAAACCGCCAGAGTCCAACCTTCCCAATTAATATCTATTCATAGAACACCCAGGTTTGTCCTCGTTTAATTTCCCTCATTTTAACAACCACCCAAAGGGAAATAATCAACCATGCCATTCCATAGCCAAATAGTCCTCCAAAAATAACATCACCTGGATAGTGTACACCTGTGTACACACGGCTGAAGGCTACAATCACTGCCAAAGTATAAAGTACTTTTTTCCATTTAGAATAGAAATAGGTTAAAACAGCAGCTGCGCAGAACATATTCGCGGCATGGTTGGAGACAAAACTGTATTTACCACCTTTTGAGACCAAAAGATTGATTGAGTCTATTAATGCATGTGAAGGACGGAGGCGTTCAACCCAGGGTTTTATCAATTGAGCAGCAATTGCATCTGATGCACCCACTGCAATAATAAGTAAAGCGGCTGTTATTTTACCTCGTTTACCACCCTTAAATATCAATCCCAAAACAAGAAGCAGGATGGGGATTGCCCAATAATCCTGATTGGTGATGATGGGCATGATAAAGTCAAAAATGGGATTGGACAATGTGCCATTGAAAAAATGAAGCAAGGCTGAGTCAATTCTATCCAGCCAGGAAATCATTTTTTATGGTTTAATTCTTCTAAATGTTCTAAACCGTGTTCATCAAAATATAATTCGGCAAATGTTTTGGTTAACTCTGATAATCTGTTAGCATTATGACTATCTACTGATTGCTTGCATTTCATTGCGGCTACCAGCATTTGGTGTAACGTCGTTGTTTGTTGAACGTATGTTGATCTTGCAGAACCATTTTCTTTTTTGAATTTTATGCGTTGAGTCAAAAAATAGTCGGATACGATCCTCTGAATTAGTGTGGCGTGTTCTTCCTTGGTATTGATCCAGCGGACCTGCTGATTTGCATTCAACGCATTATTTCCTTGATCTGATAATGCCTCGATCTGATGCATTGCTTTAGTGATTGTTTCAATATGCTCTTGTATTTGGTGGATGCGCAAGGCATCATCATATATACCGCAGGGCACTTGGCAATGACTATATACAAGCGATGAGATAAATATTACGGCTAAGGTTATGTTTTTGATCATGATATTTCCCCTAATAAAAGTACTGAAAGTTAAAACACCCCGGATTATATCGAAACAGGGGCGTTCTTTTGGTTTGGGAAATTCTAGAGTTTAGCCTGTAAGCGCAAAATGATCGATCTACCCAATGCTGGACCACCCATGATTTCCACATGGCGATGATCCAGAATATTATTGATTGTCAACATCGCTGCCAGGTGTTCATTTAATTTATAGCTGGTGTGCAGGTCACCAATGAAATAGGAATTAATTTTACCGTAATAAATTCCTGATGACCACGGAAAAGCATCCACATAACGGACATTCAGGGTACTGCTGAAATCAAATTTCCTGGGATTATATTGTATTTTTATTCCTCCTTTATGCCGTGGGGCATTGATAGGATCGGGTGTGTTGGTGATGGGGTTCATGAATTCAGTAATACTCAAATAAGAATAATTTAAACCCAATGACCACTCTCGATTCAAGAACCAGGCCAGGCTCATATCTAAACCGCTCATATCTACTTCCCCATAATTGATATAACCCACGACTACAGGTGGATTTTGACCACGGGTTGTGTCCAAAGCGGTTAATCCATCGATATAATCACGCCAATGATCAAAAGATGTCTCCAAATCTTGCTGATCTAAAATTTCATTCGGATCATCATTTTTAATACCATCTCCATTCCAGTCAGTGGACAGGGCTTCTTTTTCTAATACTAGCGGAGTAATAAAGGAAATTGAGCTAATGAATGAATCATAATGATTAAGAAAAAGATCCACAGTACCATATAGTTTTGGTGTTAAGCGTCCTTTATAGCCCAATTCAAGTGTACGCATGACTTCAGGATACATACCTGACTGATCATTGACCTTATCTTTAAAATGGCCTTTCACTTTTGGATCAGTTGACGGAAAAAAGAGGACTTGAGTTTCCGGATCAAAGACTGCAAGGCTGGAGGCATCATAGGGATCCTTCCAGTATACTTGTCCTGTTTCAGGGTCTCTTGGGAAATTATAGCCTTGATGAGCACCCTTGGCGTAGACCTTGAACGTCACCACACGCGTTACGAAAATGTCCAGGAATAAATGCTGATTTGAAGGTGTATTAAATGCCTGGGCATAGGTAAGGCGAATATTCTGGTTTTCCCGGGGTCGCCAGATAAGGCCGATCTTTGGCGAGATCTGCACACCGTCTGTTTTATCCAGGTTTATTTTCCAGTTAAAGGGACTGTAATTACGATCAGAATTATTGTATTCAATCACATCCGTCAAACGGTCATGGGAATCAAAACGTGTAGCCTGGATCAATTCCCATTTATCTGCAAGCTTCCAATTCATTTGGTAATATATACCCAATTCATTGACCACATAACGATTGTCTTCAGCTTGCTCATCAATACCTTCATCAATGTTCTCATCCACCTTGCCGTCACCGTCATTATCGATACCGTCAGCGTAGACATTACCAACACCGTTTACTCCCGGTTCCCAGGCATCCGGCAGGCCATTGCCATTTGTATCTTCATAATCATCACTATCACCATCATTATCCACACCGTCTTGAATAGCATTTAATACATTATCTGTGGAATCGGAAGACCACATATTGAATTGTTCACCATCATCGTACAAAAGATTATCGTTATAATCGGTAAAACTGATAGGGGAAAAAGCTTCACCATTACCGTTATTATCACGTCTATCCACAAGATGATTATCCGAAAGGATTGAGCCGCGCGTATCCGGCATGGTGAGGAAATAATCAATACCCCAAACGAACCGGAAATTCCCGTTTAAAAGTTCCATAGAATGTTGGAGCTGTGTACTCCATTTCCCGGAACGGTCATAAATTGTTCCGCCTGTAGACAGGTTTCGTGTTGGTTTATCGGGATCACCTGAAAAACTAGTATTCAAATACGACTGCAGGAAAAAATTCTTATAACGCATACGGCCATGCCAGTAACGGTAGACCCAGCCGTCGGCGAGGTAGCGGGCAATACCGGTAATATTAATATTACGGGCGTAGGCGTATCCGTGCGAAAAAGTCATTGTAAAGTCTTGGCTGGGTTCATAGTCAAGGCGTACGTCGTAGCGGTAATTTTTGACATTGAAATCAGGATAATCATCGACACCATCATCATTGGCATCTGATACAAAGCGTGGGAAATTTGGGGAAAATTGCAGTTGAAAATCACCATCACCATTGTAAATACCATCGCCATTTGTATCAAAAATTATATTGCCCTCATCATCATACTTATAATCACCAAAACCGTAACCAGACCAATTTGTAGAATCATCATTAGGAGTCCCTGAATTATAACTGCCAAAGCGCGCGATCCAGCGCGATCCAATCTCATCTTTTTCGTCCACCAGACCATCGCCATCATTATCAAAACCATCGTACCAGGATTCATCACCTTCATCAATACCTTCATCGATGCCGGTATCGATGAGCCCATCTCCATTGTTATCCAACCCATCGGCATAGGCGCGGCCGATCATATCTTCTGTTACGCCCCAAAGAATTATACCGTTATCTAATACATAACGATAATAGGGGTCATCAGCAGCCGCATCTACCATTTCTTGGGTAATGGTCGGGCTGCCGGCTTCAGTGCCGATAGGAAACAACCCGTCAATATTGTCACGGTACATGAGCCCCTCCCACGAATCATTTTCATCGATAAAGCCATTGCCGTTATCATCGATACCGTTATTGGCGATCTCACCGCTGGATATGGCTGTAAGCATATTAATATTGAAAGTGGGATTGCCGAATTCAGCATAGGAGTTATTATCGTCCACACCATTGTGTGTTAATGTTGCTCTTCCCAGGAATGAAGGATCGTGGCCTTCGTATTCATCGGTATTATAATGCTCCCAATCATAGGCGTTGAAGGCAACGCCGGAAATTTTAAAGCCAAAATCTTTAAAGGTAGTCGCGTGACGCATAGTCAGTTTTTTTAAATAACCCCTTTCTTGAGCCAGGCTTCCGCCTTGTACATTGATCGTTGTACCTTTTGATTCCCGGGGAGTGGATGTAATGATATTTAATACACCGCTGTGAGCATTGGGGCCATAGAGTGCCGAAGAGGGTCCGAGCACCACTTCAAATTGTTTTACATCTTCAAAAGAAACAGGGATGACATTGTAAGCAATCAAACGCAGGGAAGGAACATTGGCCATTCTGCCGTCTGTCAATGTTAGCAGCCTTGAACTGAAAGAAGAATTAAATCCCCGGGCACTTAAATTATAACTGTCTACACCAGACTGGGTAAAATCCACCCCTTTTACCTGTTTCAAATAATCACCCAAGTTTGTGTTGCTCTCCCGGCGAATTTCTTTTTGCGTAATCACGCTGATCGCAGCCGGTGCATCTTCCACGCGCTCCCGTCTCCGTGAAGCGGTTACCACGTAGGTCTGCATCTGGATGGCTTCTGGAGCCAATGCGATATTGGCAGTAACAATTTCACCTAAAGTAACAGTCAGATCCTGGGTCTTTTCTTCATAGCCAATGTATGAGACCATGATGGTCACTGCTCCCACAGGAACATTCAAAATGTTATAATTACCCCTAACGTCAGTTGCGGCGCCCATGGTTGTTCCTTTAACGATCACGTTTGCACCAATGAGGGGATCGTTATTTTCAGCATCTGTAATCCGTCCGGTGATTGAGCCGCTTTGGGCAAAAAGCTGGCTGAAAAGGGCAAATATGATGAAATGATAGATTATTTTTTTCATATTAATCTTGTCTATAAACAGACAGCTCCACCGCAGGGTGGAGCTGTCTGAGTTATTATGTTTTCAAAATGAAAACTGTATTTATTTCAACAGCATCATTTTTTTGGTTGCCACATTGCTGCCTGACTCCACACGGTAAATGTATACACCGCTGGGAAGCAGACTGCCGTTTGCATTATGACCATCAAAGGTTACAGTATGATGACCTGCTGATAAGTCCCCTGCGAACAATGTGGATACTTTTTGACCCAGCAAATTCCAAACAGTGACTTCGGTTGCAGATTGTACAGTTAGATCAAAACTGATTTTCGTAACCGGGTTGAAGGGGTTGGGATAATTCTCATAGACAGCAAACTTGGCCGGGAGAAAATCTTCAGAATCTACACCTGCAACCTCAATAACTTCAAATAGGGCGAAAACATCTCGCTCCTGATAATCCGGTACGCAGGAATTGCCGATTTGGAAAACCAAACGGCCGTTTGCACCCGGGCTCCAATCATGATCAGAGTCATCAACTGTAATTCCAACTGCACCTAGTGCACCAAGAATTGCTACAGCTGTAGCTTGGCCTGTCATTGTCAATGCTTCTTCAAGTGTCATCTCACCGGTGGCAACTGATGGTAACAGTGCTGCTAATGTTGAAGTAGCAGTAGTGCTGGCTGTCGATGCTACAATACCGGCCATGGTAGGATCTGTACCACCAAAAGCATAGTATAAATTTGAACCAGCAAGTCCTGCGAGTGAATCAGCTGCAGATATAAGTGCTGTACTTTCATCCTGTCCTTGCATCATATAATAAACAATGATTGCCGGTGAATCAGGGACACCATCTCCATCTGTATCAACTAGATTATCAATAAATTCTGCTTGTATGATATCAGCTATTACTGAAACCGCTGCAAGGAAATTATAGGTCATATAATAACCGGTGAATTGAAAGGGTGAATCATCGGCACCTGGTTGTAACCAAAATGGAATACCGTCCGCGCCTAAGGGATCAAAATAGTAACCCCAATCAGTATCGAAGACACCATCTGGTTCACCATCACCGTCCAAATCGACACCTGTACCACCTAGAATAGGATATGTACCAACATTGACTGGTATACCTTGTGCAGCAAGTGCTGCAACCGTTACTGTATCTGAAAAAGCCAGGGTAATACCCAGATGACGATTAAGTAATCCAGCATCATCAATGCCGCTATCTGAATCTTGACCATCTACAGCATGCCATATAAGTTCCATTTCATCAAAACCGGTATTATCATCATTAAAAAATCCGGTTAATATACCATAGTTGGTAGCACTGGCTGTAGGATCCTCCCAATCGTCCGGAGCATCAAACCAGTCAAAGACAGAAGATTGTGATATTCCAAATCCCCAAGTAAAGGTCCCTTCTTCAGCATTATACGAATTGGATGTAGTGGAATACGTAATGTCTGCATTATCTGTCACAGGAGCAACCACAGCAAATGTAGAACAGTCTTCCGTATTTGTGGTTGGATAAGTTGAAGATGTGCCTTCAACACCTGGGATCAGCATTTGACCGTCTTCCTGGTTCAATCCTAGGTTAAGATCAATACCAACGTAATTCAGCCCAAACGGAGTCAAGAGAATATCCGGAGTGGCTATAACAGCAATAGTGTCTCCTGGAGCCCAACCGGCCAATGTAGCTGAAAACGCTGAGCTTGCGGTGCTTGGCCAATGGGCATCCAATGTATACTGGGCGATAGAATCGTCAGGGCTATCTGTTAATCTGGCAATGTTTGTGTAAACAACATTTACACCGGTTAGTTGGTACGAGCCAGTAAATGTTTGTGCCTGTAGAGTTACAGACAATATTAGTGTTATTACAATGCTTGTTAGCAATTGTTTTTTCATATTTACCCCCTGCTTCCTTGCAGTTAGTTAAGAACGAAATCTTCCCACGAAAGGCGTTGCCTTGTTCGTCCCGTCACATACAGTATACCACGATTTTGTATCCTTTTTCAAACATTTTTTATAATTTATGATTTGGGTCATTTTTTGTAATCACGGCGTTGAATCCAGCGCCAGATAGCCCATAAAAGTATGAGTGATCCAAAAACAAAAAGTGCGTTTGCCAGTAAGATGGTAAAAGTTCTGTCCATGATTTTTTCGTTGAGAAATTTACGAATGACCTTAACTTCGAACAAGTTGTAGGTCTATTTACTTGTCATTATTTAATTTACGTCCCGTCAAAATTCAATATCTTCAATAATCCGAGAGGTAATAAAATTATTAATGAATATTTGTGTATTAGTTAAACAAGTCCCGGGGAGTGAAGCGCATTTTAGCGTTTCTGCAGATGGTTTATGGATTCAGGAAACTGAACTGCCCTTTGAAATGAATGAGAGTGATAATTATGCTCTCGAGGAAGCATTACAAATCCGCGAACAAAAAGGAACGGGTGAAGTGGTTATCGTCAGTTTGGGCCCGGACCGCTGTCAGAAAGCTATTCGTGAAGCACTTGCCAAAGGCGCAGACCGCGCTATTCATATCAAAGAAGATGCTCCTTATAATACGGATCCTTATGCAATTGCTTCAGCGTTGGCCAATACGATAAAGGATGAAGGATTTAATTTGGTCCTTTCCGGTCTGCAGTCCGATGATCTTGGTTTTGGCCAAACAGGTGTTATTTTAGGTGAACTTCTTGGAATGACAACGGCAACTCTTGTGGTTGGAACGGAAGTACTTGATGGGAAGATCAGAGTAAAACGAGAGTTGGAAGCTGGCTGGTTTCAGTGGCAAACCATGGATCTGCCGGCCAGCCTGGCAATTCAATCCGGTTTGAATACACCCCGCTATCCAACTTTGAAAGGCATTATGACCGCCAAGAAGAAAGAAATAAAAGAATTATCCTTTGCTGATATATGTGCTGTGGATGAACTGCAATCATTTAATGGGTTGTCTGTACAACACGCAGAGAAACAAACAGAAATGATCGCAGGTACTGTTGACCAGATCGTTGCAAGATTGGTGGACATTTTGAAAAATGAGATACGGATCAATTAGGACGGTATGATGGATATATTAGTTGTATTAGAAGATAAGAGTGGCAACATTCATCGTATGAGCCAGGAGGCGATTGCCGGTGCTCAACAAATTGGCGGAGAATGTGGCTTAAGTATTGGTGTTTTAGCACTAGGGGAAAACGCTCCTGCACTTGCTGAACAAGCATCCCAATATGCTGTGGAAGAAATTCTATCTCTGGAAAATAAATATTTATTTAATTACACTGCTGATGGATTTGCAGCAGCAGTTGCACAAGTCGTTTCGAGTGAAAACCCAAAATATGTATTCTTTGGTCATACCTATCAAATTCGAGACTATGTACCAAGAGTGAGCGCCAAATTGAAAAGACCATTTCTGAACGATATTGTATCATACTCTGTTCAAGGAGGTAAACCTGTTTTTAGTAAACAAGCCTTTAATGCTAAACTAGTAACAGCTCTACAGCTAATTGATGATAGTCCCTGCATTGTTAGTTTTCAATCTGCTGCATTTTCATCCGATACTATTCAAAGCGGTTTGGCCAGTGTCCGCTCAGTAACAGTTAATATTGATGCTGGGTCAATCAAGACTGTGCCGGAAGATCCTTTCCAAGAAACCGCAGGCGGAGTAGACCTCTCTAGCGCAGATCTGATTGTAAGCATTGGTCGTGGAATCAGTAAAGAAGAAAATATTTCCATCGCCCAGGAATTGGCCAAGGCAATGGGCGCTGAGATTGCTTCATCACGACCAGTCGTAGATTCCGGTTGGTTACCGCCCCATCATCAAGTGGGCAGTTCTGGGCAAACAGTCGCTCCAAAACTCTATTTAGCTTTGGGGATTTCCGGGGCTATCCAGCATGTAGTTGGCATGAAAGGATCTAAAAACATTGTCGTCATAAATAAAGATCCGGATGCACCGTTGTTTGAAATAGCGGATTATGGTGTTGTAGGCGATCTGTTGGAGATTGTACCTAAATTGACTGAAGCAATTCAGGCATTTAAAAACTGATGGCAGAACGAGAAGTTCTGGATCTGGATGTCCTTTTTGTGGGAGCTGGACCTGCCAGTCTCGCAGGGGCGATTCACCTAAAAAGACTACTGCGTGAATCCGGCCAGGAAGCCAATGTGGCTGTCCTGGAAAAAGCTTCCGAAGTCGGTGCCCATTCCTTGTCCGGTGCCATTGTTGATCCCCGTGCATTGAGGGAACTATTCCCCAATTATAATGATGCTGATTTTCCTTTCGAAGCAGAGGTTACAGAAGAACATCTTTATTATTTAACAGCAACTAAGAAAATACCTTTTCCGTTTGTACCGCCACCCATGAGCCATCACAATTGTTTTGTAACCTCGCTGGGAAAGCTCACCCGCTGGCTGGGTGGAATCTGCGAAGAAGATGGTGTGGATATTTTCTGCGGTTTTGCCGGGACAGAACTGCTATATGATGGGGATCAGGTAATTGGTGTGCGCACTGGTGATCGAGGTATCGATAAAAATGGGGAGAAAAAAACCCAATTTGAACCGGGGGCAGACATTCACGCTAAGGTCGTTATTTTAGGCGAAGGAACCCGGGGTAGCCTGACCAAAAAACTCATCAACCGGCACGAACTTATGCAAGAACGGAACCCACAGGTCTGGGCCGTTGGCGTAAAAGAACTTTGGCGGATGCCAGTTGGAACTGTCCCGCCTGGATGTGTGACACATACCATGGGCTTTCCTTTGGGTCATGACATTTTCGGCGGCGCCTTCCTGTATGGCATGCAGAACGATATCTGGGACCTGGGCCTGGTGGTTGGCTTGGATTATAAGAACCCCGCAGTGGATTCCCATCATGAGCTCCAGCGCCTGAAAAATCACCCATGGATTCGTTCATTACTGTCAGCGGGACAAATGATTGCTTATGGTGCTAAATCATTACCGGAAGGTGGTTGGTATTCTATTCCAAGGTTAGCGGTGGATGGTGCATTACTTATTGGAGATTCGGCGGGCTTTATGAACGGTCAGAGGCTGAAAGGTATCCATTTGGCCATGAAATCAGGGATGCTTGCGGCGGAAACAACTGCTGAGGCATTGTCTACGGGAAATTTTACTGCAACACAACTGGCAGATTATGAGTCACGGGTGGAATCCAGCTGGATCAGGGACGAGCTGTGGAAAGTACGGAATTTTCACCAGGGATTTGACCGTGGTCTGTTGGGCGGGTTGGCAAATGCGGGAATGGGACTTTTGACGGGCGGCCGCGGCTGGGGGTTTAAAAACCGCTTATTCTCAGAAGCCGGTCATAAGAAGATGAAAAAGATCGTAGAAAAAAACCGTTACAAAGATCTGCAATTTGATGGAACATACTTATTTGATAAGGTAACTGATGTCTATTATTCTGCTACCGCTCATGAAGAAAACCAAGTGCCCCATCTACATATCAATGATCAGAACGTATGCACCACAAAATGTGCTGAAGAGTATGGGAATCCCTGTGTGAAATTCTGTCCGGCAGATGTTTATGAAATGGTACCTGATGGCGACGGCCAGAGGCTCCAAATTAATTTTTCTAACTGTGTACACTGTAAAACTTGTGATATCATGGATCCCTATCAGATTATTGACTGGGTCCCACCTGAAGGTGGTGACGGTCCCGTTTGGGTTAATTTATAGGGAAGTTACCAAGGCTGATTCAGTAGTCATAAAAGTGGCGGATTCCAACACTGCCTAGGATTCAATTCAATGTCGAATCATTTTTATTTTCCCTTTGAAAAGGACTTTGATTATTACTCGCCGGAAATCCTGAATGGATTGAGCGAGTATGAAAAATACCAGCTTTCTTTTCATCCCGAGCGCCCAAAGTATCTCGACTATTTAATCATATTTGACAATGTTAAAGAATGCCTGGCAAGTGATCCATTTGGATCATGTTTAATCCAGACTCATCGGGCGGAATTCAAAAACATCAAACTCATGCTTATCGGTCAGCAGAGTGGGCCGTCTTCCAATTATAATGATATCCGTGAATCCATGGCTAAACCGGGGACGCTTGAGAAATGGAACCACGGTATGGCTACACCGGAGTCGTATGAACGGGCAGCTGCTGCAGTGCAACTGGCAAATAAAGAGGATAGGATTGTTATCACATTTCTGGATACACCGGGTGCTGACCCCACAGAAGAAGCAGAAGAGGGCGGCATTGCCTGGCGGATTGGCAATACTATTCAGGCTTTGGCAGAAGCAAAGCGGCCCACGTTATCGATCATTATAAACAGAGGCTGCAGCGGCGGTGCTATTGCATTGTCAGGATGCGACATTGTTTTGGCCATGGAATATTCCACGTATCTCGTTATTTCTCCAGAAGCGGCATCGTCTATTTTATTTCACACCCGGCAGGAAGCCAACCGCGCGGCCGAAGCCATGTGGATCACATCCAAAGAAGGAAAAAAAGTGGGCATCGTGGATGAACTCATCCCTGAAGTTGCCGGTCCTGCTCATCAATTTCCAAAAGAAGCAAAAGATGCAATACAAGCTTCTTTAGAGAAATGGCTCCCTAAACTGCATAATGTAAAAGATGCAAATGTATTTAATAATCGGATTAGGCGCTGGAAAAATATTGGCCATTGGAGTGCAACAACTAAGCAAGCCATTTTAAGCTTCAAATCTATTAAATCTCGAATTCCCACACCTCAGAAAAGCGGATATATTAAACGACACATTGGTTGCAGGACTGCTGCAGGAAAAAGAATTTTCGATCCCCAAAACTATAATTCTTTATTTGAAAATGATTTTGTATGTCCGGATTGCTTTCACTGCTACTCACGTCTTTCAGCCTGGGATTATATCCATTATGCCCTGGATGAAAATTCGTTTATTGAACATGAAGAAACAAAATTTTTGGTCGATAAAGACATTCTAGGTTTTCCTGACTATCCTGAAAAACTAAAAGAGACGCAAGCCAAAACCGGGCTTGCTTCAGCTATGATTACTGGCGATGGAAAAGTAAATGGTCTACTGGTAGTTTATTGCGGAACGGATTTTGGTTTTTTGGGCGGATCATATTGCATGTCATCTGCTGAGAAGATCTGGCGTGCGGCAGAATTTGCCATTGATAAAAAAGTTCCTATAATTCTTCAAGCCGCAGGTGGTGGCGCCCGCATGCAAGAAGGATGTTCTTCAATGGTTGGTATTCCAAAAGCTCACGTGGCCTTAACGCGAGTAGAGCGGGCAGGGCTTAAAGTCATTACACTTATCACCGATCCAACCCTTGGTGGAGTGGCTATTGGTTATGCTTCGCGAGGAATTCGACTATTTGAAGAACACGCTGGTAATATCGGCTTTTCAGGCAAGCGGGTCATTGAACAATATACAGGTCACAAAACCAGCCGTGATTTTCAAACCACAGAATGGCTTAAGGAACATGGCCATATGGAAAATTCATTCAAATTGAAAACACTGCGAAAAACCTTGGCGGATTTAATCAAAGAATAAAGCAAGTGCAACAGAACCTTCCAAAGGTTGAAACCTTTAGAAGGTTAGGTGAATATTCAGTCCAAATGGACTAATTCAATACCGGCTTCACTGGCGTGCTTCAGGATACGCTCATCGCGATAGAATTCTTCGTAGTAAATAGTATTGATTCCAGCATTGGCGATGATCTTAAAACAATTATAACAGGGAGAAACTGTTACAAAGATTTCTGCTTCATCCACGCGGCCGCCGTTTTTGGCCGCCTGGGCAATAGCGTTGGCTTCGGCATGGGTGGTACGAACGCAGTGACCATCCACCATTTCGTGCCCTGCTTCATCACAGTGCGGTAACCCTTTGATGCTGCCGTTGTATCCGGTTGATAAAATATTTTTATCACGCACAATGACTGCTCCCACACTTTTACGATCACAAGTTGAGCGAGTTGCTACTTCTTTGGCAATGTTCATAAAGTAGGCTTCCCAGCTTACTCGTTCAGACATATTCAATCTCAATCTCGAACAAATATTTTCACAGCAGACCGCAACTCACCAAAATAAATCCGATCTACAAATTGAGCCAATTGCGCGGTGAGTATAAGATACGCCCAGGTTGGAACTGGAACTTCTGAACACCCCCTGACTAATACACGATCACCTTTATATTGTGACCAATCTATCTCAGCAACTTGTTTGCGAAACGATTTTTCCTTTAAAATCCCGCCATCGAGAAAATCATCCATGCTGATTGTGGTCACTTTAATAACCCTCTGAGATCACTATGGCTATTTGTTTTTAACCTTATCCACCGACATATACACCGGTTTTTTTTCACCCATGAAATAATGATAATTCAGGATGGCATAACCTTCATTATTCCGCGTAGGACAGGTTGAGCAGCTGGAAGACCCATCTGCACGATGGCGCAATAACTCCAAAAGTTTATCATCTGATTCCTTTGCGCCGGCCACCAGATCTTCGTCTGTTTCCACGTACCAGCGCATGGTAATCAAGTATTTAAAGTGTTTATCTTCGTTGTTGTTTTTAACCATAAAGTCCTCTGGTTTCTGATAAATGGTTTGCTTCCGCCTAGGCGCGGACGCTCATAAACTTAACTGTTTTCACTATACTTTCACAAAGACGATCTAAATCCGCTTTTGTATTGTACAGATATAAACTTGCTCGGCCTGTGGCCGCTACCCCAAGCTCCTTCATGATCGGTTGGGCGCAGTGGTGTCCGGCACGGATGGCGATACCATCATTGTCCAGGAATTGTGCAAGATCATGGGGATGAATATTTTCTACATTAAAGCTGATGACGGCACCGCGGTCAGGGGCAGAACCATAAACTTTAACTTCCGATATGGCACCGATTTTTTCCAATGCATAGTTCTTTAATTCTTGTTCATGGTTATGAATTTGATCCATACCAATTGAATTGATATAATCAATAGCCGCTCCCAAGCCGATGGCTTGGGCGATATTGGGTGTTCCCGCTTCGAACTTCCACGGGACATCATTCCATGTGGAATTGTTTAATGATACGGTACGAATCATTTCACCGCCGCCCATAAAAGGAGACATCTCTTCCAAAATTTCCTGTTTTCCATACAGAACTCCCACACCGGTTGGGCCCAGCATTTTATGTCCAGAAAAAGCCAGGAAGTCACAATCTAAACCTTTTACATCTACAGTTTGATGGGGCACACTCTGGGCTGCGTCCACTAACGCAACAGCGCCCACGTTGTGAGCCATTTTTATCATGTCCTTAATTGGATTAACTGTCCCAAAAACATTGGACTGCTGGATAACCGCCACCAGTTTTGTTTTGCGAGTAAACCATTTGTCAGGATTAGAAAGATTAAGTGTACCATCTTCATTAAAGGGAATGTGTTTTAATACAGCACCGGTTTCTTTCGCGCAAAGCTGCCAAGGGACAAGGTTGCTGTGGTGTTCCATGGCGGTGAGAAGGATTTCATCACCTGCTTTCAGATTTTTTCGCCCCCAGGCATAGGCGACCAAATTGATGGCTTCTGTAGTTCCACGAGTAAAAATAATGGAGTTGGAATCGGTATTTAAAAAATCAGCTGTTTTTTTTCGAGCGCTTTCGTATTTAATTGTCGCTTGTTCTCCTATACTATATATGGAGCGGTGCACATTAGCGCTGTATTTGGTATAGTAGCCATCAACTGCATCAATTACAGTTTGTGGCTTTAATGTAGTTGCAGAGCTGTCTAAATAAACAAAATTATCAGCCTGTTCTGTGAAGATAGGAAAACCTTCACGAATTTTTTTTACATCAAGCATGGAATATTAAAGCAGGCCTAATTGCAGTCGGGCAGCTTCGGTCATCATACCCTGACCCCAGGGCGGATCCCAAACCAGATTGACCTTTACTTCAGAAACACCGGGGATGCCCATGATCTTTTGTTCCACTTCCTGTTGCAGGATCGGACCCATGCCGCAACCCGGAGCTGTAAGAGTCATGGAAACATCAACCACTATCCCCCCTGATTCTGTTTCAGCAAAATCACAGGAATATATCAAACCAAGATCCACGATATTAACAGGGATTTCCGGGTCATAACAGGTTTTCATCGCATCCCAGACAGCCCGTTCATCAACGTCTTGACCATTTTGTAATTTACCTTTTTCTTCATCGATCAGTTTTTTGCCAATGGCATCGGCATCAGCGCCTTCGATACGATAAAGGTTACCATTCACGGCGACAGTATAACTGCCGCCAAGAGATTGTGTGATAATACCGCGTTCACCGACAATGATCTTTCCTTTCGTTCCGGATGGGATCATGGTGGCTTTGCAATCACGGGTAAATGTGATGACTTCTTCTGTGCTTGTACTATTTATCATATTGTTTCTGTCGTGGTTAATTCTGAATTACCATGAAGGGCATTGTTCATTGTGTGCCAGCTCAATACAGCACATTTCACCCGGGAAGGAAATTTGTGAACACCGGCAAGAACAACAAGTTTGCCGATATCTCCATTCGTTTCTCCAGTGGTGATCATGGTATGGAACTGCTCAAATAATGTTTCTGCTTCTGGAACCATTTTTCCTTTAATAAGTGTTGTCATTATGGATGCGGACGCTTTGGAAATGGCGCATCCTGATCCTTTAAAACTCACATCGAAAATTTGATCATTTTCCAAATGCAAAAATAAAGTTATCTCATCACCGCAGAGTGGATTGTGGCCTTCAGCTATGGCAGTGGCATTGTCCATTTCCCTAAAATTCTGGGGATTCCGATTATGATCCAGGATCAATTGTTGGTAAAGATCTCTCAAATCATCCATTTTCTAAACTTTCCAGCCACGAAGTAAGTTTTTTATTTAAATATGCTGCTGTGCCTTCGTCTTTAATATTTGCTAAAATTTCAGCAGCAAAACCTTCCACCATGAGTCGTTGGGCAAAAGCTGTTTCAATTCCTCTTGAACGTAAATAATAAAGAGCATCTTCACTTAATTGTCCAGTACTTGAACCATGGGTACAGCGTACATCATCGGTATAGATCTCCAATTGAGGATTGGAATGCATGCTTGCATTTTTACTCAATAATAAATTTTTATTGGACTGACTTGAGTCTGTTTTGTGGCTTTTTTCACGGACCACAATCTTTCCGTTAAAAACTCCACTGGCTTTATCATCCAGAATATATTTAAAGAATTGACTGCTGTTGCAATGAGGTTGCTTATGGTCAACGATCACTCGTATATCCATATGCTGGTTATCTTTCATTAACGAAAGCCCATTTAGTTTTGCAGTGGCATTCCTGCCATAAAAATTGATTCTGATATCGCCGCGATATAATTCAGTCCCCTGGTTAAATATAGTTGAATTCAATATTGCATCTTTTTGTAAGTGATATTCCATGTTGCCAACATGATAACTAGTATCTTCCTGAATACGATTGTGGTTAAGGATACTGTTTTCACTCAATTCTGATATAGTGACACAATTATTCCAATAAAGAGATGGGGTATCACCTTTATAATGTTCAATGAATTCAGCCGAACTGTTTTTACCCATTCTGATGAGCAAACGCGGATGATTCATAATATTATCTTTAAGTCCAGTCGTAATGAACTGATAATGAATGGGCCTACTTAACTGAACTTGGTCAGCTATATCAATGGCAAGTCCGCTATTCATCAACGAAGTATTCAATGCTACAAATGGATTTTCTTCGGCATTTAAGAAATCAGTCAATTCATCATCCATGAAAACATCGAGGAGTGTGCGAATGGTAACACCGTCAGGAACGTTGGATCTATCTTGTTGAAAGTGCCCATTCAAGATGATGATCGAATAACAATCTTTAAATGGCTCGACTGGATAGTCCAAAGCTGGCTGCAAGTCTTCAGCTGTGGTCATTCTAAAATGAGATTTGTGGAAAAGAGAAAAGTCCGTGAATTGCCAGTCTTCCCATTTCTTGGTGGGAAAACCCAATTCAGTAAATCGACTGAAAGCTTTGCTTCGTAAGGCTGAAAGCTCTTTAGGCTCAGCAGACCCATTGGCCTGTAATGACTCTAATTCTGATCGATAATGCTGCATTAGTTTTCCAGCCAGGAATATCCTTTTGCTTCCAGTTCATAAACCAATTCAATATCGCCGGTTTTGACGATCTGCCCATCAATCATGACATGGACCATATCCGGTTTCATGTAGTCCAACAACCGTTGATAGTGGGTGATGGCCAGGATCGCGCGATCACCATTTCGATATTCATTTATACCATTGGCAATAACTTTCATTGCATCGATGTCCAGTCCGGAATCGGTCTCGTCTAAAATGGCAAATATTGGCTCAAGAGTTAATAACTGTAGAATTTCATTCCGTTTTTTCTCACCCCCGGAAAAACCATCATTCACTGCTCGACTTAAATAACTTTCATCCATCTCCACCTGCTTGATCTTCGCTTTGATGAGGGTAAGAAAATCCATGGCATCCAATTCAGCTTCACCCTTGTTTTTACGACGAGCATTCAGCGCAGCCTTTAAGAAATACATATTGTTGACTCCGGGAATTACCACAGGATATTGAAAGGACATGAAGATCCCATCCAAAGCACGTTCTTCCGGAGTTTTATCCAAAATGCT
>ENA-ORDI01000239-ORDI01000239.1-marine-metagenome-genome-assembly--contig:-NODE-239-length-39530-cov-3.139584_pt1 | contig 39530 bp, 40 predicted proteins | sample MGYA00248628_ERZ508525 | MGnify/ENA primary metagenome ERZ508525 (study PRJEB26195, sample SAMN05422138) | marine metagenome | isolation source: East of Porto Seguro, South Atlantic Ocean | place... | reverse complement strand
GGGATCGACCCGGTCCTGTCTCTACAGTCGATGACGTATTACATTAGCTAGGAATCGTCACTGATCGTATGGGCCTCTGCGATTTTGTTCGGATTCCGCCGTTCACAGTGGGGATTAACCAGTTCGCAACACCCCCTGTTTGCTTACTCGGCGAAGGCAGCGTCAACCTGCGATCAGGCGCGTCCAGCATCCTTGATACTAGTCCCAAATAATTTTGGCGCCGGCCACTATACGAATAACCAATATTTGTTAGGCGGTGCGTGATTGGTTTATGCCAGGTTACGTAGCTGTGCCTTAAAGACCAACGATTTCGGCGCATTTCCCAGCCTGGCCAGGGCCAGTATCAAGAAAGGAGAACATCAGAAGATGAGAATTACACATTGGATCGTAACGTCTCCACTTATGGTCGTACCGACCAGGTAATCGTTCTGACCGGATATTTCCAAATCTGCTCGCCTGACAATGCGAGCGCCTCTTCTGCCAAAACGGCAATCAGCCACTAACTGGCAAAAGCGCGCAAAGAGATCTCATTCTCCGGCAGGACGAACACCTTGAAGGTGCATCAGTCCAGCTGTAGTAGCGCGCTCTGCGAATCATTTCGCAAACTCACCGAAACGCCACATCCCAGGGCACGCGCTGCGGCACTAACCAAATTGCCACACGCACGAGGTTCGAGTTGAAAGCCACATACACACCCCCAGTCGCCGGCCACGCCTACCGGCCGACAATCGTCTTCAGACATACTGCGCCGCCCATGCACGACGCTCCACTGAGTGAGCGCGAGTTAGAGGTGGCCCGGCTTATCGCGGCCGGATACAGCAACAAGCACATGGCGAGCGAGCTTGGCATTAGCCACAACACGGTCACACGCCACGTAGCCAACATCATGCGAAAGATGGAGGCAGGGAACAGGACTGAAGCAGTTCTGAACGCGATACGCCAACGGTTGATTCCGTTCGTTTAGTGCCGGGCGTGTACGAGGCCGCACCTGAGCAACGGCGCGAGCTCCGCGGGGCACACCAGGGCCATCTGGCATCAAAAATACTGGTGCCAGACACGCTCGGTGATTTCCGCGCTGCCTGCGAAGGAGGGGGTTAGGGTGCGGGTAAATGACGCGGACGAGAAGACATTTCGCTTGCGAATTCCAACCCACGCTCTAACTCCTTACCTGCCAGGGAGGGAGGACTTGGGCTTACCGGCGGTCTCGGCGCCGCCTGCCCAGGTTCACCCTCACACGCGCTCGGCGCAGTGAGGCCATAGCCCGTTCGAGGTTGGCGCTGCCCGTTTCGGAATCGACCCGCTCCTGCGCACGGGCAAGTGCTGTCTCGGCGCGGTCGAGGTCGATCGCGTCGTCCCTTTCGGCAGCGTCAGCAAGAACCGTCACGCGGTTGTTTGCCACTTCAAGAAATCCGCCAGTCAAAGCCAACGATGTCGACTCGCCCCCCTGGTCGAACCTTAGTTCGCCAGCGGCAAGGGTTGATATCAGCCGCGCATGTGACGGCAGCACAGTGAACTCACCGACTTCGCCCGGCGCAACGACCATGTCGACTTCTCCCGAAAAGCTTTCGCCTTCGGCGGTTACAACAGCTAATTGCAGTTTGGCCATGTCTAATTGATGTCCTCAGGAACCGTGTCGCGAGCCAGCTTTAGCTCGCGGCTTCGGTCTCCTCCTGCATCTTCTTGCCCTTCTCCACTGCCTCGTCGATCGTGCCGACCATGTAAAAGGCCTGCACCGGTAAATCGTCGTGCTTGCCATCGAGAATCTCTCGGAACCCACGTACCGTTTCGGCGACCGGAACGTAACGACCCGGCATGCCGGTGAAGACTTCACCAACAAAGAACGGCTGGGTGAGGTACCGCTGGATGCGGAGTGCTCGACCGACCGTTACCTGGTCTTCTTCAGATAGTTCTTCGATACCCAGGATTGCGATGACGTCCTGCAGGTCTTTGTATCGCTGAAGAACCTGGCGGACAGACTGGGCGACTGCGTAATGCTCTTCCCCGACAATTGCCGGCTCGAGGATTCGCGAGTTGGAAGCGAGCGGGTCGACAGCCGGGAAAAGGAATTGTGCGGCGAGTGCACGGTCGAGCGACACGTTTGCGTCGAGGTGACCGAAGGTCGTAACGATTCCAGGGTCGGTATAGTCGTCAGCCGGCACGTAGACGGCCTGGAATGACGTGATCGAACCGTCTTTGGTCGACGTAATTCGTTCCTGGAGGTCACCGATCTCAGTCGACAGTGTCGGCTGGTAACCCACCGCGGAAGGCATCCGGCCGAGCAGGGCCGACACTTCCATGCCGGCGAGAATGTACCTGTAGATGTTGTCGACGAACAGCAGCACGTCCTGTTTCTCCACATCGCGGAAATACTCTGCCATTGTCAGGCCTGTCAGGGCGATCCTGGCCCGGGTCCCGGGCGGTTCGTTCATCTGACCGAATACAAGTGCCGTGGAATCCATCACGCCGTAGTCGATCATCTCGTGCCACAGATCGTTTCCTTCACGGGAGCGCTCGCCCACTCCTGCGAACACCGAAACACCTGAGTGTTCCCGGGCGATGTTTCGGATGAGCTCGGTGATGATGACGGTCTTTCCGACACCGGCTCCGCCGTAGGCGCCAATCTTCCCGCCCTTGGCGAACGGGGTGATCAGGTCCATCACCTTGATGCCTGTCTCAAGCACCTCGGTTGTTCCCGACTGCTCGTCAAATGAGGGTGGCTTGCGGTGAATTGGCCATCGCTCGACGTCGTCCGCAATGGGCTCACCGCCGTCGATAGGATCGCCGAGCACGTTCATCAACCGACCGAGCGAAGCCTTGCCGACTGGAACTGATACCGGGCCACCGGTGTCAACGACCTCGGTGCCTCGTGCAAGACCCTCGGTCGCGCCGAGGGCGAGGCAGCGTGCCCAGCTGTTCCCAACGTGCTGCTCTACTTCGAGCACCAGTTTTTCACCCTCGTTTTTAAGTTCGACGGCTGAATAAATCTCGGGTAACTCATCGGCCGCGAACTCCACGTCCACAACCGTTCCGATCACCTGTATTACTTTGCCCTTACTACCCTTGGCCATTTGTGAGGCTCTCCTGATCTTTCCTGGTTCCCGCCCTGCCCGGACGGCTTGTGCTTAGCCTTCCAGGGCGGCGACGCCACCCACGATGTCGAGAAGCTCGGCAGTAATAGATTCCTGCCTTGCCTTGTTCATGTCGAGAGTTAGTTCCTCGACGATTTCTTTCGCGTTGTCAGTTGCGTTTTGCATCGCAATCATGCGCGCTGAGTGTTCGCTGGCGATCGCTTCAAGAATTCCGTGGTACACCTCTGTTTCGACGTACCGGGGTACGAGCGACGCGAGCACTTCCGAGATGCTCGGCTCGTAAATGTAATCAAGCTGCTCCAGCTTTTCGACATCACCTTCACCACGCTGCGGCGGTTCGACAGGAAGCAGTTGTTGCACGGTAACAGTCTGCACTGCCGTGTTGACGAACCTGGCATAGATCAGCACAACCCTGTCAACACGCTGCGAGGAGTATTCGTCCATAAGCATCCGGGATATCGCCACCGTATCGTCCAACCGCGGCCTGTCTGGCACTGAGAACGCTGCCATCAGATCGTTACCGGTCCGGGTAATAAATCTTTCACCTTTGCGACCAACGCCAATAACAGAAACATCGCCTTCGGTTTCCTGTATGAAGACGCCGGCCGCCCTCTGGAGGTTGCCCACCAGGGCACCTGCGAGTCCACGGTCGGGGGTAACCAGTATCGCCAGCGTTTTCTTCACTGGCCGCACTCTCAAAAGATCGGTAACCGAGTCGTCGTCCTCTTTCGCGGCGAGGGCTGCGAGATCGCCAAGCACTTCAAGGATTCGATCAGCGTAAGGTCGACCGTCTCGCGTCATATTCTGTGCACGAGTCATCTTAGACGCCGCAATCATCTGCATTGCGCCCGTGACTTTCGCAGTGTTCGAAACCGATTTAATTCGGTCTCGTAAATCCTTGGTACTCGGCAATTATGGTCTCTACTGGTCTCGTTGGTTCTCTTTAGAAGGTAACCGTCTGCTTGAATGCGGCCGCAGCTTCATCGAGTTTCGCCTTGTCGTCATCGGTCAAGTCACCCGACTCGGCCATTGACTTCAGCACGTCGGGAATGTTGGCGGCGGTGTAGTCGTGCCACTGGACCTCAAAAGCTCGAACATTTTCAACAGCCACGTCATCCAACGCACCCTGGTCCGCAATGTAGATCACCGCAACCTGGCTCTCGACCGACAGGGGTGAATTCTCGTCTTGTTTTAGGAGCTCGGTAAACCTGGCACCACGCTCCAATTGTCGTCGAGTGACGGCATCAAGGTCGTCAGTACCGAACTGGGCGAATGTGGCAAGCGTTGCATACTGGGCCATTTCAGCCTTCAGAGTGCCTGCAACGCCCTTCATCCCTTTCAATTGGGCTGCAGATCCGACACGCGTGACCGACAGGCCTGAGTTCACTGCCGGGCGAATTCCCGAGTTGAAAAGATCGGGTTCGAGGTAAAGCTGACCGTCGGTAATTGAAATGACGTTCGTCGGCACGTAAGCCGACATGTCGCCTGCCTGCGTTTCGATGATCGGCAGCGCGGTGATCGAACCACCACCGGCCTCGTCGTTCAGGCGAGCAGCCCGTTCGAGCAGACGAGAGTGGAGGTAAAAGACGTCGCCGGGGTAAGCCTCACGGCCCGGTGGTCGGCGAAGCAGGAGTGACATTTGCCGGTAGGCCCAGGCGTGTTTCGTGAGGTCGTCGTAAACGATCAACACGTCCTTGCCCTGTGCCATGAAGAACTCGGCGATGGCACAACCGGCGTACGGTGCCAGGTACTGCAGTGGAGCCGGGTCGGCTGCGCTGGACGTTACGATAACCGTGTTGTCGAGGGCCCCGTTTTCTTCAAGCCGGGTAACGACCTGCGCAACCTTCGATGCACGCTGCCCGATAGCGACATAGACACCAACGATTCCGCTGTCTTTCTGGTTGATGAGGGCGTCAACACAGACCGACGTCTTGCCCGTTGCACGGTCGCCAATGACAAGCTCTCGTTGCCCGCGGCCTACCGGGACCATTGCGTCCACGATCTTCAGGCCAAACTGCACCGGCTGGTCAACCGAATGGCGAGCCTCGACACCGGGAGCGATCTTCTCGACCGGGTATAACTCGGTAGTTGCGATCGCGCCCTTGCCATCGACCGGGCGACCGAGCGGATCGACCACTCTGCCCATCATGGCTTCGCCGACCGGAACCTCGATAATTCGACCGGTGCTGTGGACTTCGTCGCCCTCTTTGATCTTGAGATAATCGCCGAGAATCACAACGCCTACGCTGTCCTCTTCGAGGTTCAACGCGAGGCCCAGGATATCGCCAGGGAACTGTAGGAGTTCGCTTAGGCGGACCCCTGCGAGACCGTGCACGCGGGCCACACCGTCTGCCGCTTCAATCACCGTGCCGACATCGACCTGGGTTATGTCGCCGCCGAATTCTTCGATTTGCCTCTTGATTACCGAGGCTATGTCCTGACCTCTTACTGCCATTGGACTCTTTCTCCGGGATTCACCCGTGTTGTTCTACTGGCCTATGTGATCGGCCGCTCGGCCAAACTATCGCGCATTACCCGTAACTGCGTACGCGTGCTCCCGTCTATCAACCGGTCGCCGACTTTCGCCACAACACCGCCGATGATTTCAGGATCCACGTTTTCTGTAATTAGTACCTCGTCTCGTCCTACCAACTTCGCCAGCCCGGCGGCCAACTGGCTGCGGCGGGTGTCATCAAGTGGAACGGCGGTTGTCACCTCGGCTCTTGCAACGCCGCGGTGCGCATCGGCCATTTCGCCGAAGATCCGGTGTATGACCGGGAATTTTGTTATGTCACGGTTCACCGTCATCAGGTTCACCGTGTTTCTTACCATCACTTCTACATCTGAAAGAAGCTTTACGATACCGTCGAGCTTCACACTGTCCGACACCTGCGGAGCGTCGAGAAAGCCCATCACGTCGGAATCGCCCAGCACTTCCCCTGCCCGCGCTAGGTCTTCCTCCCAGGTGTGCAGGTTGTTGTGTTCCCTGGCCAGCTCGAAAGCTGCCTGTGCGTATCTTCGTCCGGTTGCTGCCATATCTGTTCAGAGCCTTCCCTAAATCGGAAAGACTCTAGTTCTTCCTCTCGCTAAGCCCTTCTTCCAGAACCCTGTCTATAAGGGTGGAATGGGCCTTCGCATCCAGCGATCCTTCAACAATCCGTTCGGCTGCAGCGATTGCGAGGGCAGCAAATTCTTTGCGGACCTCCTCAACAGTTGCGTCTTTCTCACGTGCGATTTCAGTGCGTGCCCGCCCAAGCATCGCTTCGACCTCTTCGCGTGCTCGCCCCTGCTCTTGCTCCCTGAACTTCGATGCAGCATCGCGGGCTTCTGCGACGATCTTCTGACCATCCTGCCGGGCAGAGGCGATTTCGGCCTCTACTTTCTCAGCCGATGACTCCGCTTCCAGCCGCGCCGTTTCGGCAGCTTCCAGGCTGTCCTTGATCTTCTGCGATCGGCTGTCGAGCATGCCCACTATCGGGCCGTACGCCAGCTTGTAAAGCAGGAAGAACAGGATCAGGAAACTGACTAACTGGGTTAGCAGCTGCTGAAGTGTTATTCCAAGGGCATCCATGTTCGTTCCTTTTGAATTCCTGGTTCCCAGGCCCGTCGACGGTTTTATCTCCATCGACCAGACTCGGTGATTCTCGGTATCTAGCGGTTGACCTGCGGTACCAGATGCAGCCGGTGTTCCCGGAAATCACTCGATTGCCGATTGTCTTAGACGAACAGGATGAGGATTGCGATAACCAGGGCGTAAATAGCGATGGCTTCTGCGAACGCCAGGCCCAGAATCATGTTCTGCTGAATCGGACCGACGGCCTCGGGGTTTCGCCCCAGGGCTTCGAGGGCTTTTCCCGCAAGTAGGCCAATGCCGATTCCGGGGCCGATTGCGCCAAAACCGATAGCTATCGCCGCACCCAGCGGCTTCAGGTCTAGTACTTCTTCCAACTGATTTCTCCTAGAAACTTCTTTCATTGCGTCGGTGGCAATTCACGACAATTTGCATGCCGCCGCCACGCGTTACCGAGGCGGGTCTGTTTTAGTGGTCCTCCGCGTGGCTGTCGTGATCACCGTGACCCGCGACCGCCATGACGCCAAATACAAGTGTGAGCATTGCGAAGATGAACGCCTGAATAACGCCCACAAACAGTTCCAGGCCAATGAACGGGATAATTCCGATTAGCGGAAGCAGGAATGCCATCGAAATTAACAGAATTTCACCGGCGAACATGTTGCCAAACAACCGGAACGTAAAGCTGATCATCCGTGTGAGTTCACCAAATCCCTCGAGCAGGCCAACGAAGGTCATGATCGGGCCCTTCTTGATCGGGTTGATCAAGAACTTGCCGCCGTAGCCACGAAGCCCGAGCGCACGTAATCCCCAGAATTGAACGGCAAACATCGCAACTATGGCAATGGCGAGGGTGGTGTTGATATCGGTGCTCGCCCCCCGGAGGTAAGGGACGAGCAGGCCGGCCTTCTGGCCAATGAAGTTGTCGTATGGCTTTTCGTTCTTACCGCCCTCATCGAAGATATATGTGTTCTTTACGACGCCAGCCTCGATATCGTCGCGGATGTCTTTGAGCACTTTGGCCAGGTCTTCGCCGGCCTCAACGGCCGCTTCTATGGCAGCAAGATCGGCGGCGGTGAAGCTGACCACCTTGTTCAGTGGCACCCTGGCTTGCTCACCCTGCCCCAGCGGAACGAACACGCCATCGAAAACGACGAACGTTTCGTTTCCGGCCTCTTCAAGGAGCCGAACGAGTGCCAGCGCTTCGACCTGATCTTCGTTGTAGTCCGGGTGCTCTTCCTCAACCTCGGCGGCCAGCGGCTCTTCGTGGTGGTGAACCCACTCTTCGATCGATTCCACCCGGCCGATGGAGCCAACTCCGGGTAGTACGCCAACCCAGTTGGATATCAGTACAACCAGGAAAATAGCCGTTACGAGGGGGAGGAACCGGCGGCCTGATTTTGGTACGCCCCCGGCGACGCCGTCGGCAGTCCCATCAAAGAATTCGTATATCGATTCGAGCAGGTTCTGCGCCCCTGTAGGAACGTCCGACATTTTTCGGGTGGCTCGCCAGGCGAAAAGAATCAGGATAATTCCGGCAAACCAGAACATGATCGTCGAGTTGAGGAGCGGGTAGCTGCCAAGATACGCAACTCGTTCGGCGGGAACAGAGATGAAGGGTATCGGACCGCCCAGAAAGCCGAGCCCGAAAGAAGCACCGAGTGCGCCGCCCGCAACGGAAATCAGAAGCGCCGCTACTGCGGCGATGGCGATGGCAAGGAGTTTGGGACTAGAGAACAGCTTCCCCAACCGACTTGTACCTGGTTCTCTTTCGTTTTCTGTCGCGGCTATCGCCCTCTTCGTATCGCGCCCAGAAGCCGGACCATGCCAACGAACGCCGTCGCCACGCCCAGCGCCAGCCCCGAAATCGTGAGGACAGGTGCCGTGTCAAATTGTTTGTCGAGCCAGTACCCACCGTACGCCCCCAGGGCGATGGATGCACCGACAAACCAGCCGATTCCACCCACTTTCCCCAGCAACGCAATTGTTGCGGGCCAGCCACCTTCAGCATGTTCCTGTGAACTGCCATTTTCGCCCGTTGGTTTTGGCGGCTCTGGCGTGCTCGACACAGGTAATCTCCTGCTTCAATGACCGATTGTGCATGCTATCACAAACGGTCTGAATTCGTAACAGACTTTTAACAATACTGACCTGATTTGCGCCACTTTATTTTTGGACTTGCCCGCTGCACTTACCAGTAGGTTGCATACAGGTGCGGGGGAAGACCAACGAAGCCACGGTTGCCGTGTGGAGGAGCCGAGTAATCAGGTAAGTTCGGGGTCATTTGCTCGGGGCAGGCTTATCGCCACCCGAATCGGGCTTGTCGCCGGAACCGCCACCGGCATCGAGGTCTCCCAGATCAAGCGATTCGATAAAGTCCGCGAAAGCCGAAAGCTTCTCTCGCTCCTCTTCGCCCACGGGACCCATCGCCTCTCCCCCGTGGGAATGCCCTTCTGACCCACCATTCTCGTCATCCCCGACCACGGCAAGCCCGCTGTCCTTGTCGAGGCGTACTCCGCACTTTTCCATCACTTCTGGAGCGGCAAATATCTGGACGCCCGCGCGCACAGCCAGGGCGAGAGCGTCTGAAGGACGTGCGTCAATTTCGACAACCTTTTCACCCTGTCTGGCCACGATGGTAGCGAAGTAGGTGTCGTTCTCCATGCTCGATATCACAATGCGATCGATCACTCCGCCCAGGGCCTTTATCGAGTTATCGAGGAGGTCGTGTGTGAGCGGCCGCGGCACCGACACTTCCTGTAGGCGGACGGCTATAGCATCGGCCTCGGGCGGTCCGATCCAGATCGGCAGGTAGCGGTCGGTATCTTTCTGCTTCAGGATCACGACGCGCTGATGATTGAGCAGACTTACCCGAATGCTGTCTATCACAAGCTCCATCATGTTACGAGCCTCCATCACCGCGTCAGTCAGTTCAGTGCCGCCCTATCGCGGCATGGCACGCCGCCGCTAGTCGGCGTATCAGGAGCAGGGCCGTTGCTGGTCGAGTTCAAGCTTACACTGAGCAAGGCTCGACAGACCGCCTGCGACGACACTCACCCGGCAGTCGCCAGGCCGGTTAATCAGTTCGCTTCGATTGCGGGTTCTCGCTAACGCCGGTGGAAGCCGGGATCGAACCGACCATCCGGCGATCAGTCTCTTTCCTGGTCAGCATTACCCGCCGTTCACACTTGAGGCACTTCAGTCCGATATCGGCTCCGATGCGGTACACAACCCATTCGCGCCCGCCGCAAGGGTGCGGCTTCTTAAGGGTTATACGGTCGCCGACTGAAAACGGAGTTCCAGACACTGTTTAGCTCCTGGTGTACGAGACGTATCTGATCGATTCCTGAAACACAGTGAGACACATCTGGGGGTTCGACATACCCGGTTACCCACTATCTATTCCAGCGAAATGGTCTGTGGGTTGAGCCCGTCCGGTTTCAGTGCATCGTTTATCTGGTCGCGCAAAAGTTCCGCAGCCCTGCCGGCCTCATAATCGAAATCCTCCGGGTTGCGCGATGCGTAGATAATCCCTCTCGATGAATTGATGACGAACCCGCCTCCTTGTTCATTCGCTCCGGCACGCGCGGTCTCCTCAGCCTCTCCGCCCTGCGCACCTACACCCGGTATGAGGAAGTGCGGATTCGGGTGGCGAGAGCGTAGCGTCCTCAGGTCGTCAGGAAATGTCGCACCTACAACGAGACCGACGTTTTCGGTTCCCCCCCAACGGTCTGCCAGATCTGCCACGCGATCAAATACCTGGGTTTTGCCATCCGTGCCGTCAACGATCAGGTCCTGGATGTCCCTTGAACTCGGATTGGTCGTGCGACACACGATGTACACCCCCCGTCCCGGATACTGCAGGAAGGGCTCGACCGTGTCGCTGCCCTGGTAGGCGTAAATCGTGGCGATATCCACGTCCCACACCTCAAACATGGCCGTCGCATACGCGGTGGCAGTCATCAGTATGTCGCCGCGTTTGCCATCTCCAATAATCACATGGTCAGGGGCGACTTTCCGAATGTACTGGATAGTCTTTTCAAGGATTATCATGCCCTTCACGCCCATCGCTTCGTAGTAGGCGAACTGGAGCTTGAAGGCGGATGCGACGTCCTTTGTGGCATCGACAATCGAGCGATTGAACACCCCGATGTCGCTGATCGGCACACGATCGGGCGTCGGGTCGAGACCAACACAAACGCGGCTGTTCATTTTGGCCGCTGCTGCGTCGAGCATTTCGAACATTGTCTGCAAAGCGGCCTACTTCTCTTGTGCAAGTCGGGAATCCTTCACAATTATCGCATACTGATACGCGGCTGATAATCGTTCAGCCACAGTTTTAGCCATCGTCTCATGCCATCAAAACCCACCGTCCCCACCCGGACCGACCTGCTGGAAATTTTCGACCGCCTGGTTCAACGAAATGGCCGTCGCAACTGGTGGCCGACGACGTTCGACAACGACGATTCTGGTGAGACCGGCAACGGTGGGTTCGAGATCGTTGCCGGGGCGATTCTCGTTCAAAACACAACGTGGAAAAACGCGGAGCGTGCCCTTCGCAATATGCATGAAGCTGGAATCTGGGGTTATCTGGCTGTTTATGAAGCACCGGAATCCGCTCTTATCGAAACGATCAGGTCATCGGGGTACTACAACACCAAAACGAAAAAACTTAGGGCGTTCGCGAGTGTGATCGTGAAGGAATACGGGGGTCGCGATGCCAATCTTTTCGGACTCGACCTGGTTGATCTGCGCGGCCGGTTACTCGAAATCTACGGGATTGGAGAGGAAACGGCCGACGACATCATTCTCTATGCCGCAAAAAAGCCCAGCTTCGTAATCGACGCCTACACGCGCAGGCTGGTCGACCGTCTGGGCTGGCATGTCGACGGCAATCGATACTCCGACTACCAGCGAATTTTCGATGGCCTACTCGAACCGGATGTCGAGCTATGGGGCGAGCTCCACGCGCAACTCGACGGGCACGCCGCCCGCGTGTGCCGAAAGCGAGATCCATATTGCGGCGACTGCGTGCTACTGGACATATGCCCAACCGGGCGGCGAAATACGCGTTAGTCGAAGGCGCTGGCGGCAGATCCGGGCGCAGCCGGAGTTTTCTGTGAACTAATTTCGGAGTGTCTTCGAGCTGCGCGAAACCGCCGCTGCTGAAGATCACTCGGGTGGACCTGCGATCGGTACCAACTGAGCCGCAAAAAACGACACATCTTTTTGTTCGCTACCGGGAAGGAATTCGATGGACACATTGGTCGGGAACCCGAAAACCGAATCAAACCCCAGGGAAACTCGTCCCGGCTCGCTATCGATAGCTGCCGATATCACCTCGAAAAGACCATCAACGCTGTAGTAGTCGTTGATATCCGGTTCGTCAGGTACTACAAAACCTTCAGGTTCAGTTCCATCGGTCTTGACGGCATTATCGGCCCACAGGACCTCCGATATATCGCCCTTGAGTACCCGGACCTCAACATTCGCCCGTTGATAGGCGTATTCGCCGACGGTCCACTGAAATCCGAATTTGTAATTACTCGTGGGCCTCGTGGCCCACAGTTGCCGGTGTAGATCAATGCCAAGTTTCATCGCCGTCTTGCGGTCGACCTCGGAATCTGAGGGGATAGCGGCCGGTAGGTCGGGGCTGATCGTTGGAGCGGGCGTTCGGGTGTGCACTGCCGTGGCAGCCAGCTCGGGATCGGCCGAGCATGCGGCTAGGACCAGTACCAGTGCGCCGATCAGTACGGTGAGCGTTGTATTTCGTTTCATGTGATGGGTTTGAGTATCCGATATTTCAGGCATCGAACACGTCGACACTACTTGATTTGAATACCAAAAATACGTCATTACCGACGGTAACTCCAAGTTCAGTCATGGCATTTTCGGTTATTTCGACAATAATTTTCGGGCCTGCATCAACCTGGGTGAACACCAGCCCGTCGCTTGACCAGACTTGGGCTACTGTGCCTTTTACGATATTCCGGGCCGAGAGGTTTTGCGGCATCGACGAAGCCAGGATTATCTGGCTTGCGCCAAGTGAAACGACGATTTTTTCGCCGGGGTTTCGATTTTGGCGACGGGTCGATATTTCAAGATCGCCTATTCGTACCATTGTCGAGTGGCCCGTTGATTCACCGATTACGCCGTCGAGAATGTTTTCAAATCGCTCGGCCCTGGTATATTCGGCCGCGGGGTCTGTGGCGACCACATCGCCCAGCGCAGCAGCCCGCAGGAGCAAAGCAGAAGGCCGGTCGAACCCCACAACGCTGCCATCGCGCAGCAGCATTGCCTTCGAGGCGATCGACACTACTTCGGTTATCGAGTGGGACACGTAGATCATCGGAATCTTGAACTCCGCGTGTACCCGCCTTAAGTAATTGAGAATCGATCCCCGTCGGGCCGCATCGAGCGAGGCGAGTGGCTCATCCAACAGCAGCAGTCCCGGCGATATCGCCAGCGCACGCGCAATTGCCACACGTTGACGTTCGCCGCCTGACAACTCGCCTGGTTTTCGCGCCAAAAGCGCTGAGAGGCCCAGAAACTCGGCGAGGTCGAGCGGATCGAACCGGCGGATTGCCTGCGGTATCAGCCGGTATCCGAACTCGATGTTGCGTTGGACATCGAGATGCGGGAACAGGGCCCCATCCTGGTAAACGATGCCGATTCGGCGCTTATCAGGGGCAGTCCAAACGGCATCAACGCTCGAAAACACCACGCCGCCATCAAGCTCAATCCGACCTGCGTCAGGACGGAGCGAACCGGCGATGCAATTCAGGAGAGTCGACTTTCCAGCACCTGATGGTCCGAAAATCGCGGTTATGCCGTCATCGAACTCACCGCTGACATCGAGCGAAAAGTCGTATCGCTTCAGCTTAAGGTCGAATGAAATCACCAGTTTGACCTGCCAACTGATCTGCCACTGCGAGGCTGCCCTGCAGTTGAGCGCCTCAGCAGCCAATTGTGGACCGCGAGCGCAGCGATTCCAATAACCACCGAAACAAGCACCAGTCGCCATGCCGCTTCGGTGTCACCTGTCGATATGCGGGTGAAGATCGCCGACGGCACGGTCTGTGTGCGGCCAGGTATGTTGCCGGCAACGACGATGGTCGCACCGAACTCGGAAAGCGCCCGCACAAAACCGAGTAGCACGCCCGCTATCACGCCGCGGTAGGCAAGCGGCAGGGTCACCGTAAGAAATGTACGGGCCGGGCCGGCCCCAAGCCCGCGTGCGGCCGTTTCGAGCTTCGGGTCGACCCCGGCCAGTGCGGCGGCGAAAGAGCGGACGACGAGTGGAAGCGATACCACGGCGGCGGCCAGGGCCGCAGCGAACCAGGTGAAGGCAATGGTCGATCCGAACCACGATAAGCTCAGTTGACCCAGCCATGCGTTATTTCCCACAGCCCAGAGCAACATGTATCCGATGACTACCGGGGGTAGCGCTAGTGGGAGCGAGACCAGGACATCGAGGGCGAATTTGCCTCGAAACTCCTTCCGCACCAGCAGCCAGGCAAAAAACATCCCGAGAGGCAGTGTCACCGCAGTTGCCACAATGGCGGTCTGCAATGACAGCGCGACTATTGAGATATCGGTGTTCATGGCTGGAGCGTTCTACGAACTAAGCACTAATTCTGTCACCTGTTTGGACCAGGACGTCCGGGAACTCCCGCTATCGTAAAACCTGCCCGTTCAAACAGGGTGAGGGTCGCTGGTTCGGAAACGATGTACTGAAGAAATTTTGCTGCGCCATCTTCGTTCGAGGCCCCCTTGAGCGGAATGGCCATATAGCCGATTGGCGAATAGCCATCTTCAATTTCGTAAAGAACCGAAATATTGTCCGACGTCGCCGCATCGGTTTTGTAAACAATTCCAAACTGAACGTTTCCCGACTCAACGGCCGCCATTGCCGCCCGGACGTCGAGCATCAGGATCGCCCGGGAAGAAATCTCGTCCCAGATACCAGCCGATTCAAGAGCCTGCCGCGCGTACACACCAGCAGGGGCCAGCAGCGGGTCGGCAATGGCGAACCGAGCCTTCACCGAGGCAATATGTTCCAGCGAACTAAGTCGGGCTGCACCGTTCGGACCAATTACAACAAGGCTGTTTGAAAAAGTATTTGGATAGCCGGGGGCGGGCACCAGACCGGCCTCCGCAAACACTTCGGCTGGCCTCTCACCCACAAAGAAAACGCCGTCTGCGGGGGCACCAAAAAGAGCGATCTGGTTCGCCAGCGTTATCGAGCCGCCAAAATTGAAATCGACGCGATTTCCGGTTTCAGTTTCGTACAGACTGGCAGCCTCGCCGAGCACGTTGGCCAGGGAAGCGGCGGCAAATATCAACGGTGCCCTGTTGTCAAAATTATCGGGATTATCACCGTCACCGCCACAGGACACCCCGAATATCGCGATCGCCAACAGGAACGCGATCTGAACGCAACGAAGGTCGATCAATCGTTGAAATTGCCGCTGGTCACAAACGCTGGTCATGATAGAATTCAGTAATTACGGTCTTCCGATGTAACTGGTCCGATTGGATCGGATATTAATACCGCGGGCGCGGTGGGGCATGAGGCACGATATTGGTCACAGCGAGCGAAGAATACTCCTTCAAAAGCTTCTCCAACCTTCCGTTTTACACAAAGGTCAATGCCCGCTTGCTCGACCTGGCAGAAGTTGGCAAGCAACGGCGGATTGTCGATCTCGGTTGCGGCACCGGCGGGGTGACCAAGCTCATTCTAGAGCGTCTCCAATCGACGAAAGACTCTGTGATCTACGCTGTCGACCATTCAACTTCAGCTCTGAAAGCGGCGGCCGAAGAAATCGGCGAGCGCAAAGATGTCGCGATCAACTATGTTCACTCGGAAGTACAGAACCTCACTGACGCCGTGAAAGAGCGCGTCGATGCAATCGTCTACTGCAACTCGATTCATTACGTCCCCGATAAGTCGAACCTGCTGGCGCAGATAAAAGGAAAACTCTCGCCAAACGGAATCTTCGCATTCAATACCTCGTTCTTCGATGGCTCCCACCCACCCGACAGCCATGAATTCTTCCGCAAGTGGATGATGCGTTCGCTCCGCATCCTCAAGCGCGAACACGGCCTCTCCGCCGACAAGGCAGCGAAAGTCGAATCGCGAGTCCAACTCACCGCGGACCAGTACATCGAGTTTGTCGAAAATGCTGGATTCAGAGTTGAAGTGAACGACTTGAACCGGGTCGAAGTACCGCACGAAGGCTATCACCACATATCCGGTTTCTCTGATTGGATCGAAGGCGTAATGCCCGGTGTGCCGCTGGAAACGGGTCGGGAAGCGCTGCAAAAGGGACTGGGGCAGATCTGGGACGAAATGAACCTGAAGACGATTCCCAGGGTGTGGCTTTCGGTCAGCGCCTCCAGGGCTTAGAGCAGGCCTTAAACGCAGTCGAAAAGACCCTGCCTTTGACAGGGTCTTTTCATTTTTGCCAGCAACATCGAATATCAGTCCCTCGACGACGACACGCAGGGGCCTCTTCAAGAAAGACCGGACGACGGTAGTTGCTGCCCTGCAAATACAGTCCTCAAGGAAGATACGGTCGAAGGTGTTGCATGATCGCGCTCCTTTATATTTTTTGCAGATATCCTTCCAGCAAACAATTAGCCGCACCGTTTGGAGCCATTAATGGCACTTGATGACATGCAAGAGATAAGGGCCCAACTCATACCTGTAGTTAAGGATTTCGTACGAAAAGAAGTAATTCCGAAAGCGGCCCAACACGATGAGGACGATACCTATCCGGCAGAGTTAGTCGACCAAATGGCTGAAATAGGTCTATTCGGGATGGTAGTGCCTGAAAAATATGGAGGGATGGGACTCGACTTACTGACATTCTCCATGGTGTTTGAAGAACTATCAAAAGGATGGATGTCGATCACAGGACCAATTGGGACACATTCGATGTTGGCATTCGCAATATCGAAATACGGTACTGATGAACAAAAACGACGATGGCTACCGGATCTAGCAACAGGCAATAAACGCGGCGGCTTAGCTTTAACGGAGCCAAGTGGCGGAAGCGATGTTGCAGGCATACAGACCAGTGCAGTTCGTGATGGCGAGGAATACGTTATAAATGGAACGAAACAGTTCATAACAAACGGCCTACATGGGAATGTATTTTTACTCGCTGTAAAAACTGATACAGAAATCAATCCACAACATAAAGGAATATCAGCTTTCATCGCTGAAAAAGGGCGAGGACTATCTTCAGGGGCGAAACTTAACAAGCTTGGATATCGTGGAATAGATACCACCGAACTAATCTTGAAAGACTATCGAATATCATCCGATGAACTTATAGGCGGCAGGGAAGGTGAAGGCTTCTATCAGATAATGGATGGGTTGGAGACCGGCCGTATAAATGTCGCTGCAAGGGCAGTCGGAGTTGCTCAGGCGGCATTCGACGCAGCGATTAGGTACTCGCAACAGAGGCAAACGTTCGGGCGGGCTATTTCAACCCGGCAATCCATTCAAAACATGCTAGCTGATATGGGAACAAAGATTCACGCTGCTCGTCTTATGACCAACGATGCAGCTCGACGAAAAGACCGTGGCGAAAGAGTAGATGTCGAGGCAGGTATGGCAAAACTCTTTGCAAGCGAAATATGTGGAGAAGTTACCATGGATGCGATGAGAATTCATGGCGGATATGGATACATCAAAGACCAGCCTGTCGAACGTTATTATCGGGATGCTCCGTTGATGATCATTGGCGAGGGCACCAATGAGATCCAGCGACTGGTGATAGCCAAACATCTTTTGAAGCGCTACGAAGTCTAAATACCATAACGAATAACCCCCCATAATCACGCTAAGCTTCGAGCGGCGGTCGAATGGGCGATGGCCGAGTACCTGGCAGCGTACGGAGCGCAACGTCCGATCGATGACGGCCTTCTCGAGTATTACGGTACGCTGCGTGCGGCACATGCCTACGCGAAAATTATCGCTGCCAGGCAGGATGTCGACCTTCCGTACACAGCCCGCGATGGCTACTCATGGCAACACCCGGTACTTTTCGCAGTGGTCCGAAATTTGCTTGAAAAAACGACCGGGGTAGCCATCGAACCCCTCTAGCTGCTACTCGGCCGGGCCATCAAGATATTCGGCCAGGGTCTTGATGTTGTAACCCTGGCCCCCCAGCGCAGTTTCAACCGCACCCCCGGACTCGACCGCGCAGCGTGCAGTGTCGATCGACGTAAAACACGGAATACGCTGCATCACTGCCGACCTCCGAATGTCGAAGCCGTCTTGCATCGTGCTGCGGTCACCGGTGACCGTGTTGACGACGGCACCCACTGTTCCGTCTTCGATGATGTCCACAACTGTCCTGCCACCGACACTCAACCGTTTTTCGACTTCCGTTACATCAATGCCCATCGCGCGGATGACGGCGGCCGTCCCCGCGGTCGCGTAAATGGCATGGCCCGCCTTTTCTAACGTGCGTACAAGACCGAGCGCGTCGGCTTTGTCGTGGTCGGCAATGCTCAACAAAACGGCCGCACCTTCGGGGATGTTGAGACCGGAGCCCAAAAGCGCCTTGGTGACCGCGCCTTCAAACGTTGTGTCGATGCCCATAACCTCGCCAGTCGATTTCATCTCGGGTCCAAGATAGGTGTCGACCCCAGCCAGCTTCGACATCGAAAACACCGGTGCCTTTACAGCGATAAGGTTCTGATTCTTCGCGAGTCCGCCTTCGAATCCCTGCTGCTTAATCGACCGGCCCCGCATGACTTCCGTCGCAATGCGGACCATCGGGATACGTGTGACTTTAGAAATAAACGGAATAGTCCGCGACGATCTCGGATTGACCTCAATAATGTAGATCTCGGGATCGCCGCTGGCCCCGTTGCTGGTGCCCTTGTCGAAACCGCGGTAAGCGCCCCCACCCGCAACCACAAACTGGATGTTCATAAGCCCGACGATGCCGAGTGCAAGTCCGATCCGGCGTGTGTAGTCGACTATCACCTCGACCTCGGCTTCGGTCAGCGATTGGGCGGGGTAAACAGCCATCGAATCGCCCGAATGAACACCGGCGCGCTCGATATGCTGCATGATGCCGGGGATCAGCACGTCCTCGCCGTCGCACACTGCGTCGACCTCCACCTCAAGTCCGGTCAGGTAGTGGTCGATCAGAATCGTCTGGCCCTTGAACTCGCGCATGGCCCGCTCGAAGTAGCGAATCAGCTCCGCGGGCGTCTGCACGATCTCCATCGCACGCCCGCCCAACACGTAGCTCGGCCGTACGAGCACCGGGTATCCGACGTTGTTGGCAACCTGCACGGCAGATTCCACGCTCGATGCCATCCCGCCCGGCGGTTGGGGCAGCCCATGACGCTGGGTAACATCCTCGAACCGACCACGGTCTGAAGCGAGATCGATCACATCCGGACTTGAACCGAGCACCGGCAGGTCGGCTACACCGAGGACCTGCGACAGGTTGATTGCCGTCTGGCCCCCGAACTGCACCATTGACGGCGGATTCTTTGAATCTGGCCCGTCGCCCTCGTTTTCGATAATGTCCCTTACGCTCTCTTCATCGAGCGGCTCAAAGTACAGCCTGTCCGATGTGTCGAAGTCGGTCGAAACCGTCTCCGGGTTAGAGTTGATCATTACGGCTTTCACGCCTGAAGCCTGCAACGCCCACGCCGCATGCACTGAACAGTAGTCGAATTCGATTCCCTGCCCAATGCGGATTGGCCCACTGCCGAGCACGATGGCAACTTCGTCTTTGCCGGACGATATGGCCTCGTTTTCCTGTTCGTATGTCGAGTAAAAATACGGGGTGACGGCTTCAAACTCTCCGGCACATGTATCGACCATCTTGTAGACCGGCCTGAGCCCCCAATCTTTGCGCATAGTGCGGACCTGTTCGGGCAGGTAGTCGGCCAGCGAACCGATTTGAGCATCGGAAAAGCCCATCCGTTTCGCCCGGCGCATCAGGTCGGGCGCAAGTTCTTCTGCAAGCAGTTCGCGTTCCATTTTTATGATGCGGGCAATGGCACGTGTGAACCACGGATCAATACCCGTCTCTATCGAAACGTCTTCGGCGGTACGGCCACCGCGAATCGCAGCTGCCAACTTCCAGAGCCGGTCGTCATCAGCGCGCAGGTCGGGTGGACCGTCCCCTCCCCAGTCTGGATTCTCCCAGAGCAGCGAGCCCCGACCGTTTTCCATCGACCGCACGGCCTTCTGCAGTCCGGCCTCAAAGGTGCGGTCAATCGCCATCACCTCGCCTGTTGCCTTCATCTGGGTGCCGAGCAAGCGGTCGCCCATCGGAAACTTGTCGAAGGGCCACCGCGGAATCTTGACGACACAGTAGTCGAGTGCAGGTTCGAACGCCGCAGTCGTTTTCTCGGTAACGGCATTAGAAATTTCATCGAGCGTCTTACCAAGTGCGATCTTCGCTGCGACCCTGGCTATCGGGTAGCCGGTTGCCTTCGAAGCAAGGGCCGACGACCTGCTCACCCGGGGGTTCACCTCGATGACGTAGTACATTGGGCCGTCGTCGTCGTACCCGGCCCTTTCGCCGATGAGCTGGCTCATTTTGTCGGCAACTACTTTTGAAGGACGATATGCAAACTGAACGTTGCAACCACCCTTGATGTCGAGGCCCGTAATGATGTTCAGCGAGGCGGTTCTCAACCGCTGGTAGTCCTTGTCGTTGAGGGTCTGGCTGGGGGCCACGACTATCGAATCGCCGGTGTGGACGCCCATCGGGTCGAGGTTTTCCATGTTGCAAATAGTGATGACGTTGCCGTCGCCGTCGCGCATCACCTCATACTCGATCTCTTTCCAGCCCAGAAGCGACCGCTCGACAAGCACCTGCCCGACCCTGCTGGCCGCTATCCCACCGGCTGCTATCTGGCGTAGTTCGGTCTCGTTTTGGGCGATTCCTCCACCGGTCCCGCCTAGCGTGTAAGCGGGGCGTACCACGGCCGGGTAGCCGATTTTCTTCGCGGCCTCAACGGCGTCTTCGACCGTTTCAACCGCGAAAGACGGAAGTACTGGCTCGCCGATCCGCTCGAGGAGATCGCGGAACAATTCCCGGTCCTCGGCCATTTCGATCGATTCGACTGACGTGCCGAGCACACGCACGTTGTATTTGGCGAGGATGCCCTGATTGTGGAGGTCAACGACGAGGTTGAGACCCGTCTGCCCACCGAGGGTGCCGAGCACGCCGTCGGGCCGTTCCCGTTCGATAATCCGCTCGAGCACCGGCACCGTGAGGGGCTCGATGTAGATGCGGTCGGCCATGTCCTCGTCGGTCATGATCGTGGCCGGGTTCGAGTTGACCAGCACGACCTCGACGCCCTCCTCACGAAGGGAACGGCATGCCTGGGTCCCGGCATAGTCAAACTCGGCGGCCTGCCCGATTATGATCGGACCCGAACCAATTACCAGTACTTTTTTAGGCATTGACGTGATTTGCCTATCGCCCGTCACACTCGTCAATCAACTCTCCTATCGTGTTTCCAATGGCCCCTCCCTCCCTACAAGGGAGGGAGTTAGAGGGTGGGTGAAACGACCGACTGTGTATCCGCTTCCTCGACGGATCGCCCATCACGCACCATGCTCACAAACCTGTCGAACAGATATTCGCTGTCGTGCGGCCCGGGCGACGCCTCGGAGTGGTACTGGATTGTCATGATCGGCAAATCCCGGTGACGTAGCCCCTCGATGGTCTTGTCGTTCAAGTTGATGTGACTGACAACCAACTCATTTGGCAGGCCATCGGCGTCGACGGCATATCCATGGTTCTGGGCCGTGACGTAAACCCTGCCCGTTTCGAGGTCTTTCACCGGCTGGTTTCCGCCCCGGTGCCCGAAGTGCAGTTTGAACGTGTTTGCACCGAATGCCCTGGCAACAATCTGGTGGCCCAGGCAAATGCCCATCATCGGGACCTTTCCCGCAAGGCCTTTTGCCGATTCAACCGAGCGGTCGAGCAGTTCGGGGTCGCCGGGACCCGGAGACAGCATCACGCCGTCGGGTTTATGGGACAGGATTTCGTCGGCCGTGGCATCGTCGGGCACAACGACCACCTCGCATCCCCGTGCCCGCAGCGACCGCAAAATGTTCAGCTTTACCCCGTAGTCGCTGACCACGATCTTCAAAAGATTTTCGCTGGCAGCGCGCTCACCAGAACCGTTTGCCACGTCGCGACCCATACCACCCTGTCGTGCCCTTCCGAGCAGGTCGTGGTAGGCCCGTGACTGCTCACCGGCGTCACCGTTCCACGAGTAAATCTCGTTGGTGGAAACTTCACCAACCACGTCGAACGCGCCGTAGCGCGGCGCTTCGGAAAGAACCTCGAGCGCCCCAGAAACGTCTTCTCGAGGCGTGACGATACCCATCATGACCCCGGCCGAGCGAAGCTTCCGTGTTACCGCCCGCGTATCCACTCCCGAAATACCTGGAATACCGTTTTTCAGCAAATAGTCGTGGATCGTACCCTCGGAGAGTGGATGCGACGGTTCTTCGCAGTCTTCCCGCACCACGAAACCGTTGACCTGCACCCGGTTCGACTCGACATCGGCCTCGCTTGTGCCGTAGTTGCCGATCATCGGGTAGGTCGGCACGAGAATCTGGCCGCCGTACGACGGATCTGTGAGCATTTCCTGGTAGCCGGTCATAGCGGTGTTGAAAACCACCTCACCTGTCGTCTCGGCTTCAGCGCCAAGCCTCTGTCCCGAATAAACAGAACCGTCTTCAAGCACCAGGTACATTTTGGCGCGAATGTCGCTCATCCGTGATTCCTCAGATCGAACACCTTCGTTCCCTGGTAAATGGTTATGACTACCCGCCCTGTCAGTTCGACACCGGCCAGTGGGGTGTTCACACTCTTCGATGCGAACGCCTGGGGATTCACTGTCCACTTCATCTCGGGATCGATTAGCGTGACATCTGCTGAGTACCCCTTTTCCAGAGAGCCGAGGTCGCGTCCCAGGATCGCAGCCGGACCGGCAGTTAGCGATTCGATCAATCGCCCCAGGGAAAGCATTTTTGGATCGACATCGACAAGGGTGAAGATTGACGAGAAGGCCGTCTCGAGAACGTTGATTCCGTATGCCGCCTCGTTGTATGTACATATCTTGTCGGTGGCCGCATGCGGGGCGTGATCGGTGGCGATAACGTCGATCAACCCCTCGGCCAGCGCTTCGATCAGCACTTCTTCATCGGCCCTGCTCCGCAGCGGTGGGTTGACCTTCGTGTTGGTGTCATAGCTCTCCGGACCAACACTCTCCGGCACCTCACCATGTTGGCCGTAAACCCATTCGTCGGTGAGAGTCAGATGATGTGGCGTGACCTCCGCGGTCACGTTGAGGCCGCGCTCTTTGGCCGAACGGAGGGCCGTGATCGAGCCAATCGTGGAAACATGTGGGATGTGGAGTCTCGCACCAGTCAACCCGGCGAGTTGGAGGTCCCTTGTCACCATTGCCGTCTCGGCCTCGGCGGCCACACCTGCGAGCCCCAGCCTTGTTGCTACGGCGCCCGCATTCATCACTCCGCCTGCACCGAGCCGCTTATCTTCTGCGTGGTTGATGATCGGAAGGCCGAGGTCCACCGAGTAGGCCAGTGCCTGGCGCATGAGGTTGGCGTCGCTTACCGGGTTGCCATCATCTGAAAACCCGATCACTCCAGCATCGGCAAGCTCACCCATCGGGGCCAGCCGTTTTCCGTTTTGACCAACTGAAATTGCGCCAATTGGCAACACCCTCACAACGCCAACGGCCTCGGCCCTGCGCATCACATCGTCGACCACGCTCGCCGTGTCCTGCACAGGCTCCGTGTTCGGCATGGCGCAGACTGTCGTAAACCCGCCCCGGGCAGCCGCCTGTGTTCCCGTCGCAATAGTTTCCTTCCACTCCTGACCGGGTTCACGAAGGTGAGTGTGGAGATCGACAAAACCAGGCGAAACGATCAGACCTGAGGCATCGATCTGCTCGTACCCGTCGGGCGTATGGCCGTCCGACTTTCCGGTTATCTCTTCGATCTTGCCGTTGGAAATCAAAACGTCCGCGATCCGGTCGATCCCCTGTGCCGGGTCGATCACTCTGCCGCCCCTTATTGCCAGCTTTTTTCTGGCCGCCAAAAGCATTTCCCTTTCTAATTTTCGGTGCCTGCACCATTACGTGCTGATCTGCTACGTGCGCAGAGGGCGTAGAGCACTGCCATACGTACCGCAACGCCGCTACGCACCTGCTCCTCGATCACGCTCTGAACCCCGTGAGCGACATCGCTCGCGATCTCGACACCCTCATTCATCGGCCCGGGATGCATCAGCAGAGCGCCGTCGTGCGCCATCGCCATCCTTCGAGAATTGATACCCCAGCGGTCGGAATACTCGCGCAGGCTTGGCAGGTGGCCGGCCTCCTGGCGTTCCTGTTGAATTCGGAGCGCCATCACGACATCCGCCCCCTCGACGGCCTCATCCACATTTCGCGCGATTTCCAGATTTTCGAATCCGGTTTGCTGGCCCAGAATCGAACCCGGTTGCCACTCATCTGGCAGCAGTGTGTTCGGGCATGAAACAACCACCTCCGCTCCCATCTTCTGGAAGGCGATGATGTCGGAGCGCGCCACCCGGCTGTAGAGGATGTCGCCGACGATAGCGATCCTTTTACCGGCCAGATCGCCAAGGTGTTTCCTGACTGTGAATAGATCGAGCAATGACTGGGTCGGATGGGCGTGGGTGCCATCACCGGCGTTCACCACCGAGGCATCGGTGTGGTTCGCTATGAAATAGGGAGCTCCGGAGTGTGGGTGGCGAACGACCAGGGCATCGATCTGCATCGCCTCGAGTGTTTTCACCGTATTGAGCAGCGATTCGCCTTTCGACAAGCTGCTCGTAGAGGCCGCGACGTTGATGACATCGGCGCCAAGTATCTTGCCCGCCTGCTCGAACGAGACGCGTGTGCGCGTTGAGTTTTCATAGAACAGGGTGATGATCGTTTTGCCGCGAAGAGCCGGCGTTTTACGAACGTCCCGACCCGCTATCTCCAGCATCCCCTCGGCACTGTTGAGAAGCCCTTCGATTTCGAGTGCGTCGAGATCGTCGAGATCAAGCAGGTGCCGCCGCGGGTCGGCCATCATGTCGGCCTGGTTCGGCGAGGTTCTCGTGCCGGAGCGAGTTCTGGTTGCTCTGCTGGTTTTGCCAGTTTTACTAGACGTTGTCATGGGTTTGCCATTACCTCTCGCGACCAAGTAGCACTGCGTCTTCGCCGTCTATCTCGGTGATCCGGACCTGCACACGCTCGCCGTGGGCCGTTGGGATGTTCTTGCCTACATAATCAGGGCGTATCGGGAGTTCACGGTGCCCACGGTCCACAAGCACTGCGAGTTGAATGCGTTTGGCCCGCCCGAAATCCAGCAGTGCCTCCATCGCCGCGCGAACGGTGCGGCCGGTATAGAGGACATCATCGACGATCACGACCGGGCGATCAGTCACTTCGGTCGGAATTTCGGAGGGCTGAAGCGGTTGATCCAGGGCTTTGTCGGGATCGTCTCGCCATAATCTGGGGTCGAGCGAGCCGACAGCCGGGGCGAAACCCTCGAACTTTTCAATGTTGTCGCCCAGACGTTTCGCAAGATGCACGCCGCGGGTATGGAGCCCGACCAACACGAGATCGCGGGCGGCACGGTTCTGTTCGAGAATCTCGTGCGAAATCCTCGTCAGTGCCCTTCTGATGTCGTCACCCGTTAGCACGACTTTATCGATCTCGTTCGCCACGCTGGCTCTCCCGATTACTGGCCTGTTCACGGGCACAAAAAAATCCTTGCCGTGCTGACAAGGATCGAGATCGCATATGCGTGCGTGCCCAGTCGCTACGATCACCGAGCATGCGTCGATCTTGCGATCGGTCAACTGGCTCTCGGGCAAGCAATCTGAGCGGATTCCCTTGCCAGCCTCACTGGACTGGATTTAAAGGCCCACAAAATATTCAGTTCTTAACTAATGAGGCTACCACCAGAGGGCGCGAACCACAACGCGTGATAACGTGTGGATTTCAATGGTGGATACAACTTAGGAATACTTTAGAACAAGGCAATCCAGTCGGAAGCGCGTTAAAGCATCACCCAGTCGCCGTCGGGGTCGGCTTCGGCGGGAGCGACTGCGCGCCACGACTTCGGGTACGCCTTCAGGCCGCAGGTGCACCTGACTGACCTCATCCGCTTTTTGCGGACAATTATTACTTTGCAGTGGCCACATTTCGAGAGGAAGCGGATTCGCGACTGCCACTTCTCGGTCATGACGTCCACGTACCGCCGTGGCCTGACGTCGAGCTCTCGGCACACTGCCCTGAACTCGCTGCCGTGCGCACTGGCTTTTTTTCCGAAACGGGCATGGACGATCGCGTGGGCGACCTCGTGCAGAACGACCTGCCGCACATCACTATCGTCGCCCATCGCGAGAAGCCGTGACGAGATCGCAATCCGCCGTTTGGAAGCTGTGTACGAACCCAGAGTACGGCGCATGCGCCCCGAAACCCTGGCCGGTGGTAGTTCAAGGTCCGGCTCGTGGGTCGCAAGGGCCGTCTTGATCAGCAGATCGACCTGCGCTGCGGTCGGTTTTTCAACCCTGGGTTGTTCGAGTTCGAACCGAAGTTGCCGGGCCGGGTCGGGCGGTGACTCCAGGTCGACGGCCGCGGGCATACCGGGTGATGCAATGAGATGTTTCACTGCCCTGCGAACTGAAAATGAAATGTGCCCAGTCTCCGTAGTGCGTACAAGAATGCGATCCGTCCGAAAGTATCCAGATTTCCCCCACTGCCTGGCTCTGATCGTGACAACAGATTCAGGAGAATCGTGCCAGCGAGAAAGCACTTACATCGACCGGCGGCTCCGTTCCAGTTGCCAGTGCAGCGGCGGCGATACCCATGGCCGGTCCCAGCATGATTCCCTGGCGTCCGGCCCCGGTAACTATGGTCAGACCATCGGGACCCGCTCCAGCATCGATAATCGGTGCCCGATCGGGCGTGATGGGTCGGAGGCACGCCGTTTGCTGCACCAGTTCGGCCTCTTCAAGGTAAGGCAGCATTTCGACTGCCGAAGTGATGATCAGGTCGCGGGCGGCGTCCGTGATCCCGTCGTCGAATCCAACATCTTCCTCGGTGGTCCCAGCCCACAGTAAGCCATCCGACTTCGTGGTGGCGTAGTTGTCATCCCACCAGAGAGAAACCTTCAGGGGGGGGGCGGGCGCATCAAGCCTGATGATCTGGCCCTTGAGAGGCATCACCGGCATGCTAATCCCGAGATTGGCAAGCATGCGTGGGCTCCACGGTCCCGCCGCAACCACTACTGCGTTTGCCGCGATCATGCCATCGCTGGTTTCAACTCCCGTTACCCGGTCGTCGGTCGTGCCGATCTCCAGTACTTCCCGGTTCACTATCCGGGCACCCCGCTGCTCAGCCGATTGCCATAGCGCCAGTGTCAGTTTGTAGGGATCGACTTCGTAGGCCTCACTCACGTACATACCGCCCAGTACGTCTGGCGATATGCGGGCCTCTATGTGACTGAGTTCCCCGAGGTTCAACCAGCGGATGTCCAGTGAGTGGTCGGCGGCGTACCGGGAGTAGACCTGCCGTAGCATTGCCTCTTCCTCCCGGTCCCTGATCAACATCATCGAAGGCTTCCGCAAGAAATCCAGTTCTCCTGCGCCCGGAGGCCCACCCAATTGAGTGGCCAGTTCTTTGTGAAGACCGATCGAATAGCGGGAAAGCGACTCGTACGGATCATCGGGATGGCCACCGATCGAAGGAATAAGCCCACCCAGTGCGAACCCCGATGCGTGAGATGCCAGCGAATCACGTTCGAACAGGGTCACATCGTGACCCTCCAGCGCCAGGTAGTGAGCGGTCGAACACCCGGCGATTCCGCCACCGATGATCGAAATCTTCATGTGTTAGCTCCGGGCGTTATCGGCGTACCTGGTCGCACGTGTCTCGTAAGCTCCGGGCGGACATTCGTCCTTGCCAGATGACTGGCGTGAGCAAATCGCCGCTGCAATCTACCCTCCCCCGACCCCCTCCCAAAGAAGGGGGAGACGGCCAGCGTTCCTGGCGTACTAGGCGCACCTGGGCTCGCGGGAAACTCCGCGGGCGCGTCAGCTCCGGGATACCGCAGTGCAAAATTGAGCGTCGGGATGTCGAGGGCCTGCTGAATCGGCAATTGCTAGCTTCGCGTCCTGAAAGCTGCGTATATCTCGTCGCCACCCCTGCGTCGACGCCGGGCCACGCCGGTCTCCTGCGCCACCCTTGCCACACCCCTCGACACACGCCTTGCCACGTTCTGGTCGAACACACTGGGGATAATGAAGTCTTCGGAGATGTGAGAATCGGGAATCACGCCGGCGATCGCCTCCGCAGCTGCCACCTTCATTTCATCATTAATCGTGGAAGCTCGCACATCCAACACTCCCCGGAACAGGCCTGGGAAGCAGAGCGAATTGTTGACCTGGTTCGGGTAGTCGGAGCGCCCTGTTGCCATCACCCGAACATTATCGGGTACTTCTTCCGGCCATATTTCTGGATCGGGATTCGAAAGGGCGAAGACGATGGCATCGGAATTCATGGTGCGGAGCTGGTCGCTCGTTACGAGGTTCGGCCCAGCCAGCCCCAACAGCATATCGGCACCGACAAGACCTTCCGCCAGGGTCCCGCTGAAATCGTCGGGGTTCGTGTTGTCTGCGTACCACTGCTTCATTGTGTTGTCGCCGTAGTCACGCGTTCGATCGAGCGCGCCCTGCCGGTCGAAACCTATGATGTTCGTGACACCGTAGCTATCGAGGATATTGGTGCAGGCTGTACCCGCCGCGCCCACCCCGGCAACGACCACCTTCAAATCGTGCGGCCTCTTATCGACGATCTTGAGCGCGTTGATGAGACCGGCGAGCACCACTACCGCGGTGCCATGCTGATCGTCGTGGAAAACAGGGATGTCCAGCTGTTCCCTTAGCTTGTCTTCAATGTAAAAGCACCTGGGTGCGCTGATGTCTTCGAGGTTGATCCCACCGAAGCCGGGCGCAAGCGCCTTGACGATGCTGATGATCTCGTCGGGGTCGTTCGTATCGAGCACGATCGGCCAGGCATCGACACCGCCAAATTCTTTGAACAGCAGCGCCTTGCCTTCCATTACCGGTAACGCGGCTGCGGGGCCGATGTCACCAAGCCCCAGCACGGCAGAACCGTCGGAAACTACCGCAACCGTGTGACCTTTTCCGGTGAGCGCCCAGACCGCAGGCGGGTCATCGTAAATGGCCATGCAGACGCGGCCAACGCCGGGGGTGTATGCCTTCGACATATCGTCACGTGTGGTCACGGCCACCCGTGAGCGCATCTCGATCTTTCCTCCCACATGCAATAGAAAAGTCTGGTCCGAAACGCTCCTGACTTTCACGTTTTCTACAGATTTAATGGCCTCGACGACCTGGGCGGCGTTGTCGTGACCCGAGGTGTTGATTGTGAAGTCGCGGATCATCTTGCCCTTCGACGTCTGCACCACGTCTACACCCTGTGCGCTACCCCCGGCCTGGCCGATAGCGGAGGTAATTTTGCCGAGCATGCCGGGTTCATTGGGGTACTCCGACCGCACGGTAATACTGTAAGCAACCCCCGGTGTACGTTCCGCCATATTCTGTCCGCTCCAGATAGTTCAAGTGACGGCTCAATACTTGCACAGTCAGCACAAAATGTCGTCAGTTTGTTTTACGTTGAATTTATCCCTGCTGAAAAGCACCCGGATTCTAACACCGTGACCGTTCAGGGCCCTGTTGATCGCGTAGTGTTTTCTTCAACATTCCGAATCCTCACGAACATCAGGGCTTTTCCATCTATCCCGACGTTTTGAGCATGCGCTATTCTGAATAGAGGTACTTCGAAAACTGATGGAGCAATAAATGGCAGAAACAGCGGCTAGCGCGCGAATTAGAGCACGACTCACAACCTGTGAAATTACACGACGGGAAAACTTAACCCACGACCTGTTCAAGATCTGGATCAAGCCCGCTCAGCCATTCATGTTCAAGCCCGGTCAGTACTGCACCATCGGTGTCGAAGGCATTGAGCGAGCCTACTCGATAGTTTCTTCCCCCGACGAAGAGGAGATCGAGTTGTTCATCGAAGTGGTCCCGCCCCCCGATGGCAACCTCACTCCGCTCCTTGATGAGCTCGGCGTCGGGGCAGAGATGACTTTGCGACCGCGGGCAAAGGGCATCTTCGTTCTCCAGCCGCAGTTCAAGCACCACATCCTGATCGGCACAGTTACCGGGACTGTCCCTTACATTTCGATTCTCCGCAAGTTCCTGAACGACTCGGAATACCCCGCGCCAGCCCGTAATGCCGACCCGGTCGCACGTAAGGATTACAGGTTCCACGTGCTCGAAGGTGCCAGCTATCTCGACGAATTCGGGTATGACGAAGAGTTGGCCCGCCTGGCGAACGAACACGATTTCATCGAGTTCTACCCTTCGGTCTCGCGTCCGACCGAAGAGCGGAACGCAGGCTGGCAGGGTGCCGAAGGCCGAATCAACACGCTTGTGGAAGCCTACGTTGAGAAACTCGGTATCGACCCCAAGGAGACATGCATCTACGCCTGCGGCCATCCGCAGATGATCGAGGACGTCGGACGACGATACGCCGATACCGACTACACCTTCCTTGAAGAGCGCTTCTGGAAGGAAGACGACTAAAGGTTGTCGTTTGCTGCGGAAGCTGCCTAACTGGCACATCTGCATCAGGGACGTGGAACACCCCACAGCGACAGTCGCGTTACCGGTGCAAAGGGCGCCTTTGACCTTATACTGTCGCGTCTAACTTCCTGAACTTAAGAAAATCCGAATTTCACCCACAGTATTCGGCATCGAAAAGGACTCTCTAAAATGGCAGAACGAATCGGATTCGTCGGACTCGGCATCATGGGCAAGCCAATGGCTAAAAACCTGGTTAAGGCGGGATATGACCTGACAGTATTCGACGCGTTTTCATCCGCGGCAGTCGACGAACTGGTAGCCGAAGGCGCAACTGCGGCCTTGTCATCTTCAGAAGTCGCATCGAAATCCGATACCACCATCGTGATGGTCCCCGACGGCCCCGATTCCGAGGCTGTAGTCCTCGGTGAGAACGGTCTGCTTGAAGAGGCATCCGCCGGCGACCTGATCGTCGACATGTCCTCGATAGCGCCGAGCTACTCGCAGTCGATCGAGGCCGCCTGCGCCGAGAAAAACGTCAACTTCATTGACGCCCCGGTTTCCGGGGGCGAACCGTTCGCCATCTCTGGCGATCTCGCGATCATGGTCGGAGGCAACGCCAACGACTTTGAGCGGGCAAAGCCGCTCTTCGATGTGACGGGCAAGTCGTCCGTGCTCTGCGGGGCCATCGGCGCGGGGAACGTCACCAAGCTCGCCAACCAGATCGTCGTCGGTGCGAACATACACGGCCTCGCCGAAGCCCTCGTGCTCGCAACCAAGGCCGGGGTAAACCCGGAAACTGTTTTCGACGCCATCAAGGGCGGGCTTGCAGGCTCAAACGTTATGAATGCGAAGGGCCCGATGATGTTCGAGCGCAACTTCGCACCTGGCTTCCGGGTCGAACTCCACTACAAAGACATTAACAATGCTGTTGCCACGGCGAACGAGCTCGACCTGCCATTACAGGTCACTGCAAACCTCCAGCAGGTACTTGGCGCGCTGATGGCCTGGGGTGAAGGCAAGAACGACCACTCGGCGATACTGCACTATGTCGAAAAACTCTCTGGTGTGGAAGTCACGAACAAGTAGTCGGGTTCGGCAGCACATTCTGACGGGCCCTCAATAATCCCCTCTTCTCTCGAAGAAGATCGGGTTGAGGCGTGCCCGCCGGGTGTGACCGGGTTGCGGTCATGCAACCCCGAAGATGGGCAGTAGCAATGTCATCAAGAGAAGAAAAAGGTTCCGCTGAACATTTCGATCGCTGACGCTCGCAGTAGCCTCAGTGGTATTTTCGGTGCGGACACCTGTTGACCCGTTCTGGTCGATTATCTGTGTGGTTTGCATGTCTGGTGCGGCTCCCCTCGGCAAATTGCTTCAAAAGTGGCCGGGACGTGAGCGCAAGGGGTCACGCTCGTCCCTACAACTTCAAAGCTACCTGTGGCGAGCGGGCACAAAATCAGACGGATGTACTAATTCAACTGGTACAGATAAACCTGCTTCCGAAAAAACGCGGCGGCATGTCTACCCGCCGGAATAAACCTCGGTACCGGGGAAAAAGGCGAACCAGGCGAACCAGAACAGCTCCCTGGCGGGGATTCTAGCGAGCCAGCGCCCACCGCGGTGTTGATCACCCTCTCGGCCACTACCTGTTCGACCGAAAACGCCGTAGCCTTGCCTGTTTCGGAGGCAATTCCAACGACCATGTCCTTCTCCGGCAACCAATCATCGACGCTGAAGACCGGGAACATCGCTTCGGTAGACGCCCGATACTCGTAATAGGCCGACCCCGGTTCGCTCGGTGGAAAATATTGACGTTCGAAACCGGCGTCCAGCGAGACCACAGTCGTGTCGGGATGAAGCTCCAGCCAACGCTCCCACGTGGTGTGCGTCACCGGGAACCTGTCGACCTTCACACCCGAATGCGCCAACTCGCCAACGACTGGCTCACCTGTGAGCGAGTGCCACAGCGTATCGGTGGGCCTGTCATACATCAGCTTGTTGTTCTGGTACAGGAATCCCGACGTTCCGAACGTCACGTCCTCGCCATCCAGCTGGGCGTCGTACACGACGTCCAGTCCGCAAAGCGTTCAGAACACAAATGTGATTTGCTCGCCTCCCAGCAAGTCGTTTGCCAGTTCGTGCCAACCCATGATCCTGTGCGGGTAAGCACGCGATTCGCCGTTAATCGTCACACCGAAGACCGGCTCGTCGGGCAATAGGAAATTTACCTCGTCACCGGGAAAGGTTTTCGGGAACTCTAGCGGCGGGATTCCATCGCGAAGTACGCCGCCCCACTGGACAGACCAGATCGGAATCCGGGCTGGAACATCCTGGTACAAGAACTTCGTGAACGAGGGATCTATCCCGCCAAGCCGTTGGCCTTTCCACTCGTCGAAACCATCGAGTTCAACCTGCCGATACTCCGGTGATTTGCTCCAACACTCTGGCAATCTTGAGTGCGACAGATGGATTTAATGTGAGTCTCGCCGATTCAACCAGTACCGGAATGAGACCCGGATGGCTGTTTCTGCCCGCTGAGATTGCGGCACCCTCGTCGAGAGTGCCATATCGGGCAATCATTCGCCACATGATGTCGATGGCCTCTTGCTCTTGGGCCGACACCGGAGCTTCCCGTCCCGTGGTCGGTTCGACGATCGTATCGCCGCCGGGCGCATTGGTTGGAGACTTACCGTCCCACTCGCAGCGGCTGCCCTTGGACTCGCGCCGCGGCTCGCTGCAGAGCCCAGTTCCGCCGCGCCTACGGCCGTAGGATTCTGCGTCGGTGTGGGTCTTGTCAGCCCCCGACATCTACACCTGCAGCCTCCAGGAACGCTTTGCATCGGTCCAGCGACTGGGTTGAATCGCGACCCTCGCACATGAGAATGACGTTCCCGTAAACCGCGTAGTCGGCGTACATCGGGGTGAGTGAATCGCGGAACGCCCCACCACCACGTCGGTCGCGGGTCCCCTCGTTCCAGCGCACATCAACTTCCCGAAGTAGTGCTTCGGGTCCGGTCACCTCGTCAGCGTATCCGGTTCCACTTTCAAGGGCAGTCGTGTGGTCCGGATAAATCCGCAATTCATACTGGGCGGGTTCACTGTTCGCGGGGGTGTAGTAAATCATGTAGGCACCGGTGGCGTCGGGCAGCCCGTTCACGTCATACTCTCTGGCTCTCTTGAACCCAATCCGCGTAAAGTCGTCGATATCCCGCACGGTCTCGTCCGGTGTGATCTTCAAGAAACTCGCGTCGCCGTTGCTCCCACAGGCCACACCGACAATGGCGACGGCGAAAAGAAAAGCCCACGCCAGGTGTGTGCGGTAGCGCAGCACCTGTGCTGGGTCGCTTGCCACCGGGCTAAACAGTATCGTCGTCGACGTCGCCTTCCCCGTCGACTTGCGCCACGTCGCTCAAAAATTGTTCGATCTCAGGTGGAAGTGACACCCCGCCCTGTTGCCCGTCCGGTGAATCGCCGGATTCCTTACCAGGATTTTCATTCAACGACTCGACGTCACTGCCACGTTCGAAACGTTCCACCATGTCTCTCAGTGCCGGGTTGTCGTCCATCGCCGGGGTCACCTGGTCGTACTGTTTTTCTGCCATCCCGATTTCAGGGAGTCTTCGGCTGAACCCGTACAGATCGGAAAGCACCGTCAGTATTCGGGCACTGCCTGCATAATCGTCATCGAGTTTGAGATACAACGGCAGGTGGACCATCAGGGAAAGCGTTTCGAGGTCAAGTTCGTTGCATGCCCGTTCGGATATCTGGGACGACATCGAAGTCGGACCCTGGTAGCGGGAAGTGCTCAACTTCACGCCGCCGAAGTCGGACGGCGGCTCCCACCCTCGGGCCGACCCTGTAACCGGCAATGGTCGCGAGTGCGGGACCGAGTCGTACATACCGCCGATCTGAACATAGCGAGTGACGTTCAACGCCTTGAGGACCTCGATTATAGAATCGTTGAAGTCCTCGGCAAATGCATGCGGTTCGAGCAGTTGAAGTAGCACGAGATCGGGTGGATCGTTGCGGCGTGCAATCCGCACGACCGTGTTGGGGACTCGCACCGAACGGACTCCGTTGCGAATCCGAATTTCGGGACGGTATCGAGTGAAGTCATAGAATTTTCCGGGCCGTTCCAGTTGCCCGATTCGCTCTGCCGCGTACATCCGCCCGAGCCGATGCAGCACGATCTGGCCCACGTTGCCAACATTAATCCACGGTTTAAGAATGGCGATGCAGTGTGGATCACGCAGTGGGGTGTCAGGGATGTTTATTTCAAAATCACCTATTTTCATGAGCTGATTTCCACCCACAGGATACACGGCTCGATTTCTGACACCGTTCTACCCCTGCGTTCTCTAGCGCGAACACGGGCGAACCATCGATAGGTTGTCGGTCTTGACCGGCCCCATACCGGCGATGCCACGGTGCTAGAATCCGCCCAACTCTATCCGACCGCGACCTCGAAATATCCAACCCAGGAAATCAGACCCATCCCATGGCAAACAAGTTCGTATTCCTACCCCCGCAATCTTCGTTAGTGTCCCGGTGGATACCGCGTCTGCTCGATAGCGCACCGGGCTGGACCATTGCTACGCCCGAGTCCACAGATGACACTAAGCGGGAACTGGCCGACGCCGATGCGGCTTTCGGGACGATGAACCCGGAACTGATAGCTGCGGCACGGAAGTTAAGGTGGCTCCAGGCACCGGCTGCCGCCCCCGACGCAGGTTACTACTTCGACGAGTTGATCGCCCATCCGACAAAGGTCACGAATTTCCGTGAGATTTACAACGACCATATCTCGGTTCAAATCCTGACCTACATCCTGAGTTTTACAAAACACACGCACCTTTACAGGGACTATCAGAGCGAACGCGACTGGCACAAGCTCGACGCACCGAATCACGAGATATTCCTGCCCGAGTCGACGGTTTTGATAGTCGGTGTCGGCGGTATTGGCACGGAAACGGCAAAATTGTGCAAGGCCCTTGGCATGCACGTGCTGGGAATCGACGCCAGGCGTGAGGACAAGCCCGAGTGGGTCGACGACATGTTCGGTCCCGAGCAGCTCGACGCCCAGCTGCCGAATGCCGATTTCGTGGTCCTGACTATCCCCCACACGCCTTCTACCGAAGGACTGTTCAACGCATCGAAGTTCGCGCTCATGAAGGATTCAGCATTGTTTATCAACATCGGGCGGGGAATGACCACGAAACTTGACGACCTGAACGACGCGCTGCGATCGGGTGGGATAGCCGGCGCGGCCCTGGACGTGTACGAGATCGAGCCACTTCCGGCCGATCACCCGCTCTGGGATGCTCCGAACACGATCCTCACCCCGCACATTGCCGCGCAGGGTGGTCGGCACCTCGAAGAGCGACGGTTCGAGATCGTTCTCGAGAACTTCAGACACTTCGCCGCGGGGGAGCCACTGCGCAACGAAGTCGATAAAGCCAACTGGTTCTAATGTGCCATTGGCACGTTTACTTGAGAACATCTGCATTTCGAATCCTGTCCTTAATGACGCCGTCCAAGTAACGAGGAACATCAGTTGTCACGAACAATTCCGCTCGTAGTCCATATCGATGCGAAAGAGTCTCCACTGGAACTCGAACGAAATGCCCTTGCCGGAATCGACTGCGAGATCGTTTCAGTTGCCGTCGCATCGGAAGGCGAAATCATTGAGGCCGTCAAAAATGCAACGGTGATCCTCAACGATCACTCGCCGGTCAACCGAGCGATGGTCGACCAACTCGAAAACTGCAAGCTCATCATTCGCTACGGCCACGGCTACGACACCGTAGATGTCGATGCCTGCACCGAGGCAGGGATCATCGTCACAAACATCGCTGGTTCGACATCCGAAGAGGTTTCCAATCACGCACTGACCCTGCTTCTCGCATCGGCACGTGAACTGAAGCGCCTCGACCTTGCCACCACATCGGGCAGATGGGGCGAGGTCTACTCAAGGTCGATCCTCAACCACATCTACGGCGAGACCGTCGGTATCGTCGGGTTCGGATGGATAGGACGGGCAATGGCAAGAAAATGCAAAGCCCTGGGGATGACGGTGCTGGTAAACGACCCTTACGTTGGCGATCATCTTGCCGTTGAATACCAGGTGGATTTCGTACCGAAATATGAACTTCTCGAACGCTCCGACTACGTATCACTCCACGTTCCACACCTTGATAGCACCCACCATTTCATCGATTCAGCGGCCCTCGATCTGATGAAGCACAGCGCCTACCTCGTGAACACTTCCCGTGGGCCAGTCGTCGACGAGCAAGCACTGATCGCCGCGCTCAAGGCAGGCAAGATCGCTGGCGCGGGGATAGATGTCTACGAGCAGGAACCGCTTTCTGTCGATAATCCACTGCTCAGCATGGAAAACGTGATCTGTACTCCGCATGTCGCCGGTTCAAGTGAAATTGGCTGGGAAATTATCCGCAGGCGAGCCGGCGAAGAAGCGGCCCGAGTGTTGCTGGGAAGGCGACCTGATGTAGTGGTAAACCCGGAAGTGCTGGGCCGGATGTCGCTCCAATCCTGAGATAGTAACCGGCCAGTATCGAATGCGCATTGGAAATCGAGATCCACACTGCCACCGATCGCCGCGATTTCCTCTAGTTCTGCACCAAAACACATAGTGCCTGTTACTAAAAATGATGACGTGTGTGCGTGTCCACCATTAACCTTCTTTGCAACAGTTCCGTATAATCCCGGTAACGATCTTGACTCTGGCGGAGCGATCGTGGGTAGAAAAACTCGACTACCCGGATTTGCGAATCAAGAAGGAGGTGGTCTGTTTAATGTGTAGTACCAAACGAGGTGCCCTGCATTAATGTAGGGCGCCCTACAGTAGGGCACCTCAAGGGTAGGACCACCCGGTCAGCAGAAGCCAAACGCGGCTATCCTGACCCGGTGGTCCTACTCGCGTCTGCGATCGTTTCTTACTGACCACCCCCCGAGCATCTAAGGCAGGTCCCTTTCCCTCGGGGAGAAGGTTAGGTTGAAGGAGAATGCGGCCGATCGCTTGAACTAATCCGTCGAAAGCATTTCTGCCCGAATCCAAAAATCATGATCAGACATTTCACTGCCACAGGTTTCGTTGTTCACAAGGACGCGACGCTCCTTCACTGGCACGAAAAAGTTCAGGAGTGGCTGCCACCCGGTGGGCATGTTGAACCGAACGAAGACCTGGTCCAGGCGACCTTGCGCGAGATCAAAGAAGAGACCGGCTTCGATGCCGAGATTGTTCCCACTCACCCTCTGCCAGATATCTCGAACCTCGATCTGGTCGCGGCACCCTATGCGGTGATGATCGAAGATGTCGTCGATGCAGTGCACGGCGAGCATCAGCACATCGATCACATCTACTTCGCAAAGGTGATCGGGGTTCCCGGGGATTCCGAGGGTTTACCCGGCGGTGTCAAGAAACGGCCCGATGCCCCCGACGGCTGGCGTTGGGTGACCCTTTCGGAACTTCAAGCCGAAGCTGCGTTCCAAACTCCTAACGGCGAAGAAAAGCCACCGCCCGAAGATGTACTGAAATTGGGCGAAGCCGCGATTCGACACGTTTCGGGGTTCTAGTCGATCGCCAAAGCGGGAGCGCCCACGACTCATCGCACTGTCTTCTCCAACTTGATTCGGGATCGCTAAGAATGGATCGGCAATAAACCCTTGTTGCTAACCCCTGAACTTCGACCCGCCCTCTAACTCCCTCCCCACGGGGGGAGAACGACGATCGCCACTCGGACGCGTTACTTCATCGATTCAACCTGCGCTTACCAATCTCTCGGGAAACACCCCGTCGGGGTTAGCGGAATTTGCCGCGACCGGGAATCGGGATCGCCGCCTCCAGCCTGCCATTGCGGACGCCGAAGTAATACTCGTGCAGGTTGATCGTCGTATCGCCGTGCCTGGGTCGCACCCGCACCTTGTCGCCAACCTTCAGCGCCCTCGCTGCCTCACTCGACAACTCGATCTTCGTGTGCTCTTCTGAGTGGCCGATGATCGTGGCACCTGTAGGCGAGAGTACATCCGCAAAGCCGCGATCAATCGAAATCGACTTGAGACCCAAGTCGGCGACCGCCAGATCTTCCCGCTGACGCGAAACGACTGTGGCAAGTACCGACAGTGCCGGAGCGAAATCGTCAAAAACGTCGACATAGTCGCCATCCATGAAAATGTACGACCCGCACTGGAGTTCGGTCACCCCGTCGACCCTACCTGTGATGGAGTACGTACCAGTACCGGAAGCCGAAACCACTTTCACTTCAATGCCCGCAATGCGAATCTGGTCGGCCGCACCCAGCAGGACGGCCATGGATTTTTCGGCCTCAGTCTTGCGGGTTTCGTAATCTCGCTCGGCAACTATGTGACCCTCATACCCCATCAGACCGTCGAAGCGAAGCCCGGGTGAAGCGGCGATCTGCCTCGCAAGCTCGACCCCTCCGTCTCCGTCCACTCCGCAACGGTCCTGCCCAACGTTTATCTCGACGATAACGCCGAGTTCCGCACCTGCTGCGCTGGCAATCTCCGAAAGCTGCTGGACGTTCGAAGAATCGTCCACCGCAACAATCAAATTCGCCGCCCGTGCCAGCGCGACCATCCGGGTGATCTTGCTCGCACCTATCACCTGGTTCGTGATCATCACGTCGGGCACACCGGCCTCGACCATCACCTCGGCCTCGCCGACCTTGGCGCAACAGATCCCAATCGCCCCGGCGGCAAGTTGCTTGCGTGCCCAGTACGGGCTCTTCGTCGTCTTGAAGTGAGGCCTCACGTCGACGCCCATCTCGTTGGCCGCGGCCTGGAGTTTCGCGATGTTGGCTTCAGCAATATCGAGGTCGACAACGATGCAGGGGGTGTCGAGTTCATTGACGGGTGTTCCCGGCAGTGGGAGATAGTCAGTCATTTGTTCTCCAGTTGGCTCACGTTGTCAGGTGAGCGATAAAACAGGCGGTGTCACGTTTTGGATTTGGTGCTGCGCTGTGCGATTTCTCGGGCCTGATCCCGACACCGGAACGAAGCGTACTCTCGCCATCGCGACAGCGAAATAAAGGCACATTGAATTTTACCGTTCGGCTTCTGTCTCCCGCACCGTTGCCCGTCAACGAAAATCCCAATACACTCCGGCCATCA
>ENA-ORDI01000238-ORDI01000238.1-marine-metagenome-genome-assembly--contig:-NODE-238-length-39540-cov-7.352862_pt1 | contig 39540 bp, 36 predicted proteins | sample MGYA00248628_ERZ508525 | MGnify/ENA primary metagenome ERZ508525 (study PRJEB26195, sample SAMN05422138) | marine metagenome | isolation source: East of Porto Seguro, South Atlantic Ocean | place... | reverse complement strand
CTGGTGAAAATGCTTACACGTTTGGTTAATGGTGGGGGTAAACCAGATGATATCGACATGCTTTTTGAGATTACGGACAACATCGGCGGTCTTATCGATTTTTCAAAAGGCAGTTTTGGCAAGACCATCTGTCCATTTGGTGAAGCGGTTGCTTGGCCAGTAAGAAGTTTTGTGGAAAAGTTTAAAGGCGAATTCATGGAATATTTGCCTCAAGAAAAGGTAGTTGCCTGATGCCACTATTAAAAATAGATGGTAAGGAAATTGAGATAAAAAGTGGTACCACAGTGCTGCAAGCAGCTGAAGCCAATGGTATTGAGATACCCTACTACTGTTACCATCCTGCTCTGGAGATTGTGGGCAGTTGCCGCATGTGTTTAGTGCAGGTGGAGGGGATGCCCAAGTTGCAAGTATCATGCAACACTTTTGTTAGCGATGTTTCTTCAGATCGTAAAGTAGATGGTAAGTATGATATGGTGGTGGATACTCAGAATGATCTCGTGGTCCAAGAGAGAAAAAATATACTGGAATTCCTACTTTTAAATCATCCGCTCGATTGTCCCGTATGTGACCAGGCCGGTGAATGTTATCTCCAAGACTATTCTTTCAAATTTGGCAACGCCCATAGCCGTTTCGATGAAGCGAAAAGAGTGCGTCCCAATGAATATCTTGGTTCACAGATTGTCATCAATCACAACCGCTGTATTTTATGCAGTCGTTGTGTTCGTTTCACGCAGGAAATATCTGGTAGCAGTGAACTATTTGTTGAAGCCCGTGGATATAATTCAAAAATAGCAGCACTGGAAGACAAGCCCCTTGATAATCTATTAGCAGGCAATGTGGCAGATATATGTCCTGTGGGTGCGCTTTTAAGTACTGACTATATCCATAAGAATCGTATCTGGAACCTTAAAGAACAACCTTCTGTGTGCCAGGATTGCAGTGTTGGCTGCAACGTTGATGTATTTTCTCAAAAAGACCAGATTTTACGATTAACTGCAAGAGAGAATCTCGATGTAAATGGTTACTTCATGTGTGATATAGGACGCTACGGTTTCCACCGCTTTGAGGAAATCGAGCGGGTTACCCAACCCATGGTGCGAAATGAAAAATCTTTTGATACACTCAATTGGGACAAAGCGATCGAAAAAACAGCAGATCTGATCAAGAAATCGAATGGTAAAACTGCTGGTATTGTTTCACCCTTTCACACCAATGAATCAAATTTTTTATTGGGCATAATGATAAATGGTGTTCTGGGTTCGCTACCACCCATAACGAAGGAAGAAATAACTTATCAATCGGGTTTTCGGATTAGCGCTGACCGTTCACCAAACCACACGGGTATGAATGATATCTGCGGAGGAATAGTGCCAGATTTGCCTTCTGAAATAAAAGCACAGGCCATTGGTGGTTTATACATTTTGGATGACGGTGTAGATAGGGAAATGGATAATGTCTGGAAAGAAATTCTGGCGAAAATGGATTTTGTAGTTGTGCAAACCTATGCCATGACAACTTTAGCACGATCAGCCAACATCATTTTACCCGGCCTGGCACCCTTTGAGCGGGAAGGAACTATCACCAATGATAGGGACCGTGTTCAATGGTTACGGCCATCCTTGCCCACAAAAGGTGAATCCCGTGCTGATTGGGAAATCCTGATGATGGTGATGAAAGCACTGGATAAAGAGGAACAGACCTTTAAAGATGTAGGTCAGGTAATGAAGGTGATGGGTGAAAAGTTTCCAGCTTATAAAGGTTTGTCTTTCTTTCGGTTAGGGCCACATGGTATGTCATTAAATGGGAAGGCCGACGGCTAATGGACCTTTTGGGCTTTATTATTATTTGTGTAAAGGTGTTGCTTGTATTCGCAGCAACTATGCTTACTGTGCTAATAATGATCTATGCAGAAAGACGAGTGTCCGCTTTTATGCAGGGTCGACTAGGACCAAACCGCGTTGGGCCACAGGGAATTCTTCAGCCTATTGCGGATGGCATCAAATTTCTTATGAAAGAGGATATCATCCCGGCAGGCGTTGATAAACCAATCTTTATTCTTGCTCCAGCTGTCCTACTGATACCCGCTTTGATGACATTTGCGGTAATTCCATTTGGGTCAGATATAACACTTTTTGGTAGGCAGATTCCCCTGCAAGTAGCTGATGTGAATGTTGGAATTCTTTATGTTCTTGCTCTTACCAGCATTGGTGTCTATGGTATTGTATTAGCAGGGTGGTCTTCAAATAGCAAATATTCCCTTCTTGGTGGACTTCGTTCAGCGGCGCAGCTTATCAGTTATGAATTAGCTATGGGGCTCGCCGTAGTGAGTATTATTTTACTATCGGGATCATTGAAACTAAATGATATTGTTGCTGATCAACAGGGATATCTTTTTTCATGGAACGTATTTAAGCAACCCGTGGCTTTTATCATTTTTTTGATAGCTGTTTATGCAGAGACCAATCGGCTTCCTTTCGATCTTTCAGAAGCGGAACAGGAATTAGTGGGAGGGTATCATACTGAATACAGCAGTATAAAATTTTCCATGTTCTTTATGGCTGAGTATGCCAACATGATCACCGCTGCAGCCTTAACAGTGACCTTGTTTTTCGGTGGTTGGGATGTTCCCTTAATTAATGAAACTTCATTGGGTATATGGGGGACGTTGTTATCTGTCTCGTCTTTTATACTAAAGATGGGTTTTTTCCTATTTCTTTTTATATGGGTACGATGGACTTTTCCACGTTTCCGCTATGATCAATTGATGAAACTCGGATGGAAGGTTATGCTTCCAATAGCACTTTTGAACATATTTATCACGGCTGGGTATCTCACTATAACTGCATTGATATAATGGCAACGATTATTAAATCATACGAACCAACATTTTGGGATAAGCTCTATATCCCTGCCTTAGTAAAGGGGCTGATGGTGACGATCAAACATTTCTTCAGGAGAAAAGTAACGGTTCAATATCCAGATGAACATCATATTCCACCTGAAGGATACCGTGGTCTCCACCGCTTGAATAAGTTTCCGGAAGGTCGGATTAAGTGCGTAGCCTGTGAAATGTGTTCTGCCGCCTGTCCCGCAGACTGCATTCACATAATTCCTGGCCCTTCACCATGGGATGAAGGAAAAGAAAGATACCCAGTTCGGTTTGATATTGATTTGTTGCGATGCATTTTCTGCGGCTTTTGTGAAATGGCATGTCCAGAGGAGGCAATTGAATTAACGGAGATTTATGATTTTTCTGATTATACGAGGGAAGGCCTCATAATCGATAAAGACGGATTATTAGAGGTTTATGAATTAACCAAAGACAAGAACTATTATTCGCGAAAAAACGATAACAAAGAGTCCGAATCATAGAAAGCGGACAGATCTAACTCCAGAATAATATGTCGCTCTCAATCCTATTTTATCTAACTGCCTCAATAGCCGTAGGAGCAGCGATCTTTGTGGTATTGAATAGGAATGCTGTCTACAGTGCCATATTGCTTGTAATCTGTTTTTTCGCTCTTGCGGTTCTTTATCTACTGTTGGAGGCTTATTTTCTCGCTGTCCTTGAGGTATTCATTTATGCTGGCGCAATTATGGTTCTTTTCTTATTTGTTATTATGCTGCTCAACTTAGGACGCGAGGATGCTCTACCACACTTTAAACAATTACAGCGCGCTTTATCCCTGTTTATGGTTGTTCTTTTCTTTTTCGGGATTTTCCTAATTATGTTGAATGAACCAGGGGTATTGCATCAGCCGGTTGAGAAATTTTCAGCTGGAGGTATTTATTCGCTTGGAGAAGCACTTTTTACTAAGTATCTATTTCCCTTTGAAGTTGCTTCACTGTTGCTACTTGTTGCGCTTATTGGCACTGTGTATTTGGCTAAAAGGAAGATTTGATGGTCGTACCTCTCGAACATGTCATTGCTTTAAGCATGATTCTTTTTTCAATTGGTGTGTTAGGTGTTCTATTCCGACGTAATGCTATAACAATTTTTATGTCTATCGAACTGATGCTGAATGCGGTTAATCTGGCACTGGTCGGTTTCTCTCGTTACTATAACAGTGTAGATGGCCAAGTTTTTGTTTTTCTAGTAATGACATTGGCTGCAGCTGAGGTGGCAGTAGGCCTAGCGATCATTATCGCTCTCTACCGAAATCGTCAGACAGTGAATATTGATGAAATCAATTTGATGAAGAATTAACAAATACCTATGGAAACCATTGTATCCATAAAACCTTTACTGGCAGTTCTTGTATCTACTGTAGGTGCGTTTTTCATTATTGCCACAAGGAAAAACCCAAACTTCAGAGAAGCGTGGTCTATTTTTGCAGGTGTGTTAAAACTGGTTATTGTACTGTCCATGATACCCGCTGTGGTTTATGATAAAACGATAATTACCTATTCCCTGTTCACAATCCTGCCCGGCATTGAGATTGGTTTCAGGGTTGACGCATTTGGTCTTTTGTTCGCAATGGGGGCTTCCTTACTTTGGATTGCAACTTCTTTTTATTCAATTGGGTATATGCGGTCTACTAATGAGCACTCGCAGACACGTTATTTTGCCTGTTTTGCAGTATCGCTTTCCGCTACAATCGGTGTTGCATTCTCAGCGAACCTGTTTACCATGTTTCTTTTCTATGAAATTTTAACGATCATTACTTATCCACTTGTAGCTCACAAGGGTACTCCCGAAGCGAAGGCGGGTGGCAGAAAATATGCTATTTATCTGCTCGGAGCGGCCAAGGCTTTTTTAGTCGCAGCTATAATTCTTACCTATAACCTGACAGGTACACTCGAGTTTTCTAAAGATGGAATCTTTCCGGCAATTGTTCAATCAGTAAATCCTGAATTGCTATATATAATATTTGTGCTTTTCTTTTTTGGGTTTGCCAAGAGTGCTATAATGCCTTTCCACAGTTGGCTTCCAGCCGCAATGGTTGCACCCACGCCAGTCAGCGCACTGCTCCATGCTGTTGCAGTAGTCAAAACAGGGGTTTTTACTGTACTTCGCATTATATTTTTTGTCTTTGGTGCAGACTTGATGATTGATATTGGTGTAGATGTATTCGTAATCACCTTTGCCTCGTTCACTATCATTACAGCATCTCTCCTTGCCCTGACCAGAGATAACCTGAAGGCGCGGCTGGCATTTTCAACCATCAGCCAGCTTTCTTATATTATTTTGGGTGCTGCTCTGCTTACTCCAAGTGCAATGGTAGGGGGTATAATTCATATTACAAATCACGCCTTTTCAAAGATTACCCTCTTTTTCTGTGCCGGTTCAATTTATGTTTCATCTTATAAGACTAAAGTTAGCCAGTTAAACGGTATCGGGAAAAAAATGCCCTGGACCATGGCTGCTTTTGCAATTGCAACTTTGAGCATGATCGGGATCCCGCCAGTGTCTGGCTTTATTACAAAATGGTATCTTGTTATCGGTTCTTTGGAAAGACATAATTTAGTTGTACTTATCGTGCTGCTGGTGAGCTCGTTTCTTAATGCGGCATACTTTGTTCCAATTCTGTATAGGGCATTTTTTAAAGAGGAAAATCCAAATTCCGAAAATCTAGATTTATCTGAACATAAGGAAATAAAAGAAAACCCGTTTCTAGTGGTTCCATTAACGTTAACTGCGATAGTAAGTGTTGTGCTGGGACTATATCCTGACTTTATAGTGCAAATAGCTGAAATGGTAACCAAATGAAATTATTAGATATGGTAGAAGCGCTCAGGACAAAGGTAGCCAAAAGACTCGCCTACGGCGCACTGGTTTTACTCATTGTAGTGGATTTTATTATTCCTCGCCATGAGGTTCATTTCTTTGGAGATAAAATACCTGGATTCTGGTCTTTATTCGGCTTTATCGCTTGTGTGCTCATTATTATTATATCCAAATGGATAGGTCACCTCGGGCTTATGCAGGACGAGAGTTATTATGATGAGTGAGATTTTTAACATTCAATTTTTACATCCCTCCGCAATTTATCTTCTGGGAGGACTATTTATCCCCCTATTTAAGGGAAGAATCAAGCAGGGTTATATGCTTTTTGTTGCTCTTATGGCTTTTTTAGCGGTAGTCAATATGCCTCATGGTACATATGGTGTCTATGAATTTCTTAGCTGGAAGTTGACTTTTGGAGATGTGGATAAACTGAGTAAGGTCTTTGCTTATATATTCACTATCATGGGTGTGATAGGCGTAATCTATTCTATTCATGTAAAGAATGATGGAGAACATTTTGCTGCTTTTTACTACGTTGGCGGATCTCTTGGTGTAATATTTGCAGGTGATTTTCTCACTTTATTCCTATTCTGGGAAGTGATGGCCTTTTCTTCGGTATTTCTTGTATGGTTTCGAAAATCGCCAGCTTCCGTTAATTCCGGATTTAGATATCTTTTATGGCATGTTGCCGGCGGCCTGATATTGTTGGCTGGAATAATATTACAATATTCGATAAGTGGTGATTTATCAATCAAGTATTTACCCTTTCACGGTTGGTGGCCCACAGATCTCCAGAGTTTGGCATCATTTCTCATTGTAATAGGATTTATTGTTAATGCTGCTGTTCCTCCGTTTGGCGCATGGCTTCCTGATGCCTACCCCGCCGCTACGGTTACAGGTGCCGTTTTCATGAGTGCCTTTACGACTAAAACCGCAGTATATGCACTGATCCGGGTCTGTGCCGGCTCTGAAATGTTAATTATTCTGGGTGTGATTATGGCTATTTACGGAGTCGTTTATGCGGTGCTCGAAAATGACGCCCGCAGGCTTCTTGCATATCATATTATCAGCCAAGTGGGTTATATGGTAGCGGGTGTTGGTCTGGGAACTCAGATGGCTATAAACGGGGTTGTAGCCCATGCCTTTTGTCACATTCTTTACAAGTCCCTTTTGTTTATGGGGACTGGTTCAGTATTGTACATGGCAGGGACTGCGAAATTGACAGAATTGGGTGGTTTATATAAAACCATGCCGCGAACGATGATTTATACAATAATCGGTGGTCTTTCTATATCCGCATTTCCATTTTTCAGCGGTTTTGTAAGTAAATCCATTACAGTTGCTGCTTTCGGAGAAGCACATTTGACTTGGGCATTTATGGCACTAATGCTCGCTTCTGCTGGGACATTCCTGCACACCGGTCTCAAGGTGCCCTATTTTATCTGGTTTGGTAAAGATCGAGGTATTAAGGCTAAAGAACCACCCTGGAACATGGAGCTGGCCATGATAATAGGTTCACTTTTCTGCGTAGGACTTGGGGTATTTTATAAATCTCTTTATGCATTACTGCCCTATCCCGTTCATTTTGAACCTTATACAGCATATCATACTTGGGAAACCTTGCAGGTACTGCTTTTCACACAACTAGGCTTTTTCCTACTTCTTAAAAAGCTTTGGTGTGAAGATACTATCAGTTTGGATACGGACTGGTTTCCCCGCAAAGGGGCAAAAGCTTTTATGTGGTTTACAAAACCACTGGTCAATATTGAGTATAACTTCATTGGTGAGATTTATGAATTTATTATTCAGAAACCAATAATAGGCGTCGCCAAGATTCTTAAAATAATAGATACTGTTATTGTTGATGGAACTATAAATGGAATAGGCAAATTGACCTTGTTATGGAGCAGAAAGATGCAGGATGCACAAAGTGGTCAGATTCAACATTATGCAATGCTAATGGTCGCAGGATTCATTGCATTGATTGTGATCGTAATGGTGTTATCGTAGATAGGTGAGAGATGGAAGGTATTATTATTAACAATCTTGATTATCCGGTACTGACAGTAACCACTTTTCTACCGCTGGCAGGGGCGTTCATTATACTTCTCATCAGAAGAAAGACGCTAATCAAATGGTTTGCTCTGGTCACTACGGTTGCAACATTTTTTGTTTCGCTGCCTATTTACAAATATTTCGATAAGACAACCTACAAAATGCAGTTTGCTGAAATCTATCCATGGATACCGTCATGGAATATAAACTACAAGGTAGGAGTAGATGGTATCAGTGTATTATTTATAATTCTTGTCGCAGTTTTAAGCATTCTTTGTGTATCAGTATCGTGGAAGGCGATTCAGACAAAAACAAAAGCGTTTTATATTTCCATTTTGATAATGGAAACTGCAATGCTTGGAATTTTTGTTTCACTTAATGTCTTCCTTTTTTATATTTTTTGGGAGCTCACACTCATACCGATGTTCCTTCTGATAGGTGTGTGGGGTGGATCAAGAAGGATATACGCCGCGGTGAAATTTGTTCTTTTTATGCTGGCTGGAAGCGTTCTTATGCTGGTCGGAATAATTGTACTCTACTATGCAGGTGGCAAGACTTTTGATATATTAGAACTTTCCAGGGTGAGCTATCCCGCCGGACTACAATTATGGCTGTTTCTGGCCTTTTTTGCTGCATTTGCAGTGAAAATGCCCATGTTTCCAATTCATACCTGGCTCCCAGACGCACATACAGAAGCACCCACAGCCGGAAGCGTTATCCTTGCAGGTATCCTGCTTAAAATGGGTGCGTACGGTTTTTTAAGGTTTTCTTTACCCATGTTTCCCCATGCAGTGAAGGTACTTTTTATTCCACTGCTTGTTCTGTCTGTTACCGCGATAATCTACGGTGCCTATGTCACATTGATGCAGAAGGACATGAAACGACTCATTGCTTACTCCAGTGTCAGCCATATGGGATTTGTGACACTAGGTATATTTACTTTAAATCAGAACGGCATCGAGGGTGGAATACTGCAAATGATAAATCATGGTGTTATAACAGGCGCACTGTTCCTGTGTATCGGGATGATTTATGAGCGAACTCATTCAAGGATGATTGAAGATTACGGAGGACTTTCAAAGACCGTTCCCGTGTATATTGTGTTTTTTACAATTTTTACTCTGGCTGCGATTGGTTTGCCGGGCATGAACGCTTTTGTTGGGGAATTCCTAATCATTAGCGGTGCTTTCAAAGCAAATATGATCATTGCGGTCCTTTCTATACTTGGTGTAGTTCTGGGTGTTTGTTATATGGTCTGGTTGTATTACCGGGTTGCTCTTAATGAAATAAATCCCACTACGCAGTCCTCACTGTTTGATCTGGATTCAAGGGAAATTGCAACACTTGCCCCCCTTGTTTTACTTGTATTATTGATCGGCCTCCAACCGAACATGCTTTTAAGTTATATGCATGTTTCAGTCGAACATCTGCTTGAGCAGGTTCATAACTCTGTACAACTTGAAAGTTTTAACTTTTATGAATCTGTTAATTCAATCGCTTTATACATTAAGGCATTGTTTCAATGGGTCTAAACAGTTTTTACAATGATTTTTTCAAGCACCTATTTAATGGTTGTTTATTATGAACTCTTCAGGTGATTTAATGGATCTAGGTCAATTTTTTACATCAGCTGATTTAATTGGTATTGCCCCTGAGATAATTCTGACTATTACAGCATTATCTATTCTGACGTTGGAAATGTTCCGTGTTTCCCGCACCGGAATAATTTTACTTGTTGCAGCTATAGGTTTACTTTTGGCTGTCGGCACAGCTGCTAATATTGGTGGTGATAAACAGTTTCTTTTCGGAGGGATGCTGGTCCTTAGCCGTTTTTCAGTGTTTTTTGATTTTCTCTATATTTCCATTGGGCTTGTAACGCTGATTTTCTCACAAGGATATTTGGAGAAAAGAGGGAGTGCTTCCCGGGGAGAATACCCTGCACTTATTCTTTTTGCGGTTATTGGCATGATGTTGATGTCGAAAGCCAATGACTTGGTAATCGTTTTTCTAGGGTTAGAACTCCTTTCGCTCTCACTATATATTTTGGTTGGATTTTTGCGTCATGATCAACTCAGTAATGAATCAGGGTTAAAGTATCTATTACTTGGCGCCTTTGCCACTGGTTTCTTTCTTTTCGGTGCAGCGCTTACCTATGGAGCTGCGGGTACAACGAACTATAATGGTATTGTTGCTGCGATTACGAACAATACCATCTTGTCTGATACATATTTGTTTCTTGGTATTGGTTTACTGCTGATTGGCTTTGCATTCAAGGTTGCATTGGCACCTTTTCACATGTGGTCCCCTGATGTGTATCAGGGAGCACCAACCACGGTAACTGGGTTTCTGTGCACGGCACCCAAGGCAGCCGGATTTGGGGCATTGTTAATTTTATTTAATAGTGCTTTCGTGGAAATCCACTATGCATGGCAAGATATTTTCTGGATTTTGGCTGCTCTAACCATGACCGTAGGTAATGTTTCGGCACTGGTGCAGTCCAATGTCAAGCGAATGCTTGCTTTTTCCAGCGTTTCCCACGCTGGGTTTTTGGTAATGGGAATATTAGTACTAAATGAGACTAGTATTTCAGCAGTACTATTTTACCTGGTTGTTTACTCAGTTATAAATTTAGGTGCCTTCGCCATCGTTTCAGCGGCTGAGCAAGAAAAAAAAGGATTAGAGTTTAAGGATTACCGCGGTTTGGCGGCACAGCACCCTTGGTTTTCTGCAGCCATGACTATATTTATGATATCTCTGGCCGGGTTTCCGCCAACAGCTGGGTTTGTAGCCAAATATGGTCTATTTTCTGCTGCTGTAGCGCAAGGTTACATATGGCTTGTGATTATTGCCGTCCTCAATACGTTAATATCAGTATACTATTATTTGCGTCTCGTTGTGAACATGTATATGCGGCAAGAAAAAGAAACTCTGCAACCTGCATATGGTGTGCTGGCACTGGGGCTTATTGGTTTCTTGGCGGGAGTTGTACTAGTTCTTGGAATTACCCCAGAGTTTCTTTTGAAAATCACCGCTGAAGCAGCATCGACTGCTTATTAATTTTTCAGTGATTGCTCAACAATTAACTTTGGCCTATTTTCACACAGTAGTATAATAAGATGAAGCAAATACTTTTTTGTTTTTCTATTCTTCTTTTGCCAGTGATCGGTTTTTCTGCAAGCCAAGATGCACCGCATATAATTGGATCAGAGCTTTCTATCCTCTGGGTCATCCCTTTTGTTGGAATCCTTTTATCTATTGCCGTCTTACCACTGACTATACCACATTTCTGGCACCGCCACTTCGGTAAGATCTCTTTTTTCTGGGCAGCTGTTTTAATCATTCCTTTTATTATTAAGCATGGTCTGTCAATTATTCTTTATGAATTGATTCATGTTACCTTATTAGAATACCTACCGTTCATTATTCTTTTATTGGCGTTATTCACAATTTCGGGTGGAGTTCGGTTAACAGGAACACTCGTTGGCAAACCGGTGACTAATTTGGTGATCATATTAGTTGGTACATTCTTTGCGAGCTGGATAGGTACGACAGGTGCTGCCATGTTGTTGATCAGGCCACTCATTCGTGCCAATGCAAAACGACAATACAAAGTACATACAATTGTTTTCTTTATTTTTCTAGTTGCTAATATTGGGGGCTCATTAACACCTTTAGGTGATCCGCCGTTGTTTCTTGGTTTTCTAAAAGGTGTCAGTTTTTTCTGGACCACAACCGCAATGTTCAAACCTATGTTATTCATGGTTATCAGTCTTGCGATTATTTATTTCATTATAGATAGTTATTTATTCAACCAGGAGCAGCCAATTGAAGATGATGGAGAAATCCATAAACTTGGATTGGAAGGTTCATTCAATTTATTGTTATTGTGTGGAGTCATTGCATCTGTGTTGTTGAGCGGTTTTTGGCACCCAGATGTCCATTTCTCTGTCTATTATGTCCGTGTAGAATTACAAAGCCTGGCTCGAGATTTGCTACTTTTAATACTGACTGCAACAAGTTGGAAATTGACTCCCAAACTAATTCGAGAGGCCAATGAATACACTTGGTTCCCAATTGCGGAAGTTGCCAAATTGTTTGCTGGCATATTTGTAACTATTATCCCAGCAGTTGCAATTTTAAAAGCCGGTACTGCCGGAGCATTATCATCGGTGATAGAATCCGTGTCTAAAGATGGCGAACCGATGAATTACATGTATTTTTGGTTAACGGGATTATTGTCCAGTTTTCTTGACAATGCTCCAACGTATCTTGTCTTTTTTAACACAGCCGGAGGAGATCCTGTTATATTAATGAATGCACAATATAATACATTGTTAGCCATATCTGCCGGAGCAGTATTTATGGGTGCAAATACATATATTGGCAATGCTCCGAATTTTATGGTGAAATCCATTGCTGAATCTTCTGGAATTGAAATGCCCAGTTTCATTGGATTTTTAGTAAAATATTCCTTACCAATATTATTTCCTCTTTATTTTATAGTAATGTACATTTTCTTTTTATGAGAATATCCAAAGTCGTAACAAAAACGGGTGACAAAGGTGAAACAGGTCTCGGTGATGGCAGCAGAGTATCTAAAGATGATCCGCGCATTGAATGCATCGGTACTCTGGATGAATTGAATTCCTTTGTCGGTTTTGCCAAAGTGGCAATAACGGATGATAGTATTATAACATTCTTGGAAAAAATCCAGAATGATCTCTTCAATATGGGCGGCAGCCTGTCTATGCCCGGGACAGAAATTGAAACAGTAAATAAAGAATGTATAGATGCTTTGGAAAAGCAGGTTGATACGTGGAATAGTGAATTACCCCCGCTCAAGGAATTTGTCTTACCAGGTGGAAGCGAAACCAGCGCGAGGCTGCATTTAGCCAGGACAATGGCCAGAAAATTAGAACGAAAATTAGTTGGTTTACATAAAAATAACCCCTTGCCGTCCCAATGGCTGCAGTATATAAATCGATTATCTGATGTATTTTTTATATTGGCTCGGAAACTTCAGCGCGCCGAGGGTGTTGATGAAAAACAATGGACTCATGATTAACACTTTCCTGCGTGTGTTTTACGCCTGAAATCGGCTAAATTCTAAACTCAATAAAAATATATTTATGATGGATTGGCAACAAATCAACGAAATGATTGCTTCGTCTAGTCGCATATTACTGACGTCGCACGAAAACCCAGACGGTGATGGTTTAGGTTCAGCTGTTGCTATGTATCACCATTTGCGTGAAAAGGGTAAAGAATGCCGTATTATAAACTGTTCACAGCTTCCGGAAGAATATGATTTTCTAAACCATGACAGTATTATTGAAATGTACGCTGCAGAAGAGCATGATGAATGGCTTAGAAATTGCGATCTGGCAATCATATTTGATGTGGGTGCTTTCAGACGCCTACGCGGTATTAAAGATGCCATTGATAGATATGATATTAAAACAATAAATATTGATCATCATCCCCATCCTGATGATCATCCATTTACAATAAATGTTGTGGACACAAATGCTGCTGCAACTGGAGTTATGGTCTACGATTATCTGAAGGAGTATCGTGAAAAACCGTTAACAAAAAATATATGTGAAGGCATTTATACAGCAGTAATGACTGATACCGGTTCCTTCAGGTACTCGAACACAAACGCAAAATGCCATGAAATAGCTATCGAGTCTTTGAATATGGGTGTAGAAACAAGTAAGATATATCAACGTGTATATGAAACAAAACCGCAGAGCAGTATCCGTTTATTGGCAAGGGTCATTGATAATCTTACCTTTGAAAGCGGTGGCGAATTAGCTTGGTTCTCGATTGACCAGAATATGCTGGATGCTTCCGATGCCAGTTCTAAAGACGTAAATGGATTTACTGATTTTGTCCGATCGATCAAAGGAGTGGAAGTCGCTGTGATGATTTTTGAAAATGGTAGTGATGTTTGTCGAATTAATTTTCGTTCAAAAGGGAAATATACGATTAATGATGTCGCCATACATTTTGGCGGCGGAGGGCATAAGTTTGCAGCAGGGGCCGTCATTGAAGGAAATAAAGAGACAATTATACCTCAAGTGATTTCTGAAACAAAAGCATCCCTGGAAAGACAAGCTGCATGAAAATCTTAATTGCAAAAGATGCCGGTTATTGTTTTGGTGTTCGCGATGCAGTCAATCTGGCCTATGAAACTGCAGAAGAACATGGCGATGTTTATATGTTGGGCCATATCGTTCATAACGAAAATGTCGTAAAAGATTTGGACGACGCAGGAGCAAAAGTTGTAAGCCATTTGGATGATGTACCTGATGGAAAGCCTATTTTGTTTCGTGCTCATGGAACGGCAACTCATGTATGGAGTGAAGCTCAAGAAAAAGGTAAGCATATCATTGATGCAACATGTCCCCTGGTGAAAGAAATTCATGACGAAGTGATCAAACTTGAAAAAGAAGAACGCAAGATTATTATCATTGGTGACCATGGGCACGATGAAGTGATTGGAATTGCCAGTCAGGTCGATGATGCAATTATCATTGCTTCACCAGAAGAAGCAAATCAACTGCGCAAAATGAAAAAAGCAGGAATCGTCAGCCAATCAACCCAAACGATTGAAAATGTCCAAGACATAATCAATATTTTAATGACTAAAGTGTTCGATTTACGATTTGTGAATACAATTTGTTTTCCAACGAAAAGAAATCAACAACAGTTGAAAGATTTATCTGATAAATGTGATGTGATGGTTGTGATAGGATCATTTACCAGTGCTAATTCAAAACGGTTAACTCAATTAGCTACAGAAAGAAATGATCGATCATATCAAGTCACGTGTGCAGATGATTTAAATTCAGAATGGTTTAATGATTCTGATATTGTAGGTGTAACTGCTGGAGCGTCAACTCCTGATAATATTATCGAAGAAGTGACAACAAGAATTAAAAGTTTTAGTAATAATCTTGAAGAGGAATTGATTTATGAGTAAATCAAATTTTGAAGTAAAAGTTGGTTTAGCTGAAATGCTAAAAGGTGGTGTCATTATGGATGTGATGAACCCCGAACAAGCGCGTATAGCAGAAGATACTGGCGCTGTTGCGGTTATGGCGCTGGAACGCATACCGGCATTGATCAGGGAAGAGGGCGGAATTTCCCGCATGAGCGATCCTGAAATGATCAAGAATATCCAGAAAGAAGTCTCAATTCCTGTGATGGCCAAGGTAAGAATTGGTCATTTTGCAGAGGCACAAATATTGGAAGCGCTGGAAGTTGATTTTATTGATGAAAGTGAAGTGCTGACACCCGCTGATGAACATAATCACATTTGGAAACATGATTTTAAAGTCCCCTTTGTTTGCGGATGCAGAGATTTGGGAGAAGCATTACGCAGGATTGGTGAAGGTGCTGCCCTGATCCGCACGAAGGGTGAGGCCGGCAGCGGTAATATTGTGGAGGCTGTCCGGCATATGCGAAAAGTGACAGCTCAAATCAAAGAATTGACCGTAATGGATCAAGATCAACTCATGTCCCAAGCTAAAGAATTGGGAGCGCCTTTTAGTCTCGTTCAGCAAGTAGCAAAGCTTGGAAAACTACCTGTACCTAATTTTGCCGCAGGCGGGGTTGCTACTCCAGCAGATGCGTCCTTGATGATGCAATTAGGAGCAGAAACAGTTTTTGTTGGATCTGGAATATTTATGAGTGAAGATCCATCTTCACGGGCCAAAGCCATTGTTGAAGCTGTAACATTTTACAATGATGCTGAAAAATTAGCCAATATCTCGCATGGGCTGAAGAAGGCGATGGCAGGTCTGGATATTGCCAAAATTCCTGAAGAGGAAAGAATGCAGGAACGGGGTTGGTAGTGTTGGTTAATGCTAGCTGGTTAGTGGTAACTGGTAATTGGGGAATGGTTCTGAAATGAAGATCGGTATTTTGGCTTTACAAGGTGACTATGAAAAACATGGACATATCCTCTGTGGCCTGGGGTTAGACCATACATTTGTTCGCTATCCGGCAGAAATAGAAAATGTGGATGGATTGATCATTCCTGGTGGTGAATCGACGACCCTTACGAACTTGATGCAGAAAAACAGCTTTCACAAAACTATCCAAACATTTGCTGAAGATAAACCCATATTAGGTACTTGCGCAGGAATGATAATGATGTCCAAAAAGGTCAACCATCGACTCGTAAACCCCCTTGGAATTATAGATATTGAAGTGGATCGTAATGCCTATGGAAGACAAGTGTATTCATTTGTTGATGAATTACCTGTTAGACTTAATGGACATACAGAAAAAATACGGGCAACCTTCATCCGCGCTCCAAAGATTACAAAAATGGGTAAGGATGTTGAAATTCTTGCCGAATACAACAATGAACCCTGCGCCATAAAACAAGGTAAACACATTGCGCTTTCTTTTCATCCGGAATTAAACGGAATAAATATTTTTCACAAAGCAGCTTTTTGTAATAATGAAGCTGAACAGCAAAAGGAATCATCCTATGCGGCTTGAATTACTGCCCAAGATAAAATCCCCAGCTGACATTCGAGGTTTTGATTCCAAGCAGCTGCACCAGCTCTGCGATGAATTGCGACACTATACGATTGACGTTGTTACCAAAATAGGAGGCCATTTGGCGCCGACTTTAGGTGTTGTTGAATTGACGGTGGCTCTTCATTATGTTTACAAAGCACCAAAAGATAAGATCGTTTGGGACGTAGGGCACCAGGGATACGCGCATAAAATCCTCACCGGCAGGTTTGAAGAATTAAAAACAATACGTCAGTACAAAGGATTAAGTGGTTTTCTCAAGCGTACTGAGAGTGAATATGATGCATTTGGCGCCGGTCATGCTTCAACATCTATTTCCGCAGCATTGGGAATGGCAGCCGCCCGTGATCATCATCATGATGATTTTCGTGTATGCACTGTGATTGGTGATGGCGCCATGACAGGGGGGCTGGCGTTTGAGGGATTAAACAACGCCGGGCATTTACGGAAACAACTATTGGTAATTTTGAATGACAATGAAATGTCCATTAGTCCCAATGTGGGTGCGATTCGGACACACTTAACCCATATTATTACAAACCCTCTTTATAACCGTGTCAGGAATAAGATTTGGGAACTGACAGGCAGTTTGCCAAAAGGTAAAAAATTGACCAGGACATTTATTAAAAAGATCGAAGAGGGATTAAAAAATCTTATTGTACCGGGAATAATATTTGATGAATTGGGATTTCGTTATTTCGGGCCCATCGACGGTCATGATGTGGATGAACTTGTTCATACATTAGAGAACATTAAAGATATTAAAACTCCAGTACTCTTACATGTTATTACAAAAAAAGGTAAAGGAATGGAGGTCGCAGAAAAAGATCCTGTTGGGTATCACGGTGTCAAAGCGACACCAACACCCAGTACGAATGGTCAGCCGCAACCTGTTGTATCCGGGCCACCAACTTTCCAGACTGTCTTTGGGCATTTATCCCGTGAAATTGCCAGAAATAATAAAGAAGTTGTTTGTATTACAGCTGCCATGCGTGAGGGAACAGGTTTAGTCTCTTTTGAAAAAGAATTTCCAGATCGTTTTTATGATGTGGGCATTGCTGAGGGTCATGGTGTCACATTTGCTGCCGGTCTGGCGGCAGAAGGTATGCGGCCCATTTGTGCAATTTACTCTACATTTTTACAGCGTGCGTATGACCATATCGTCCACGACGTCGCCATTCAGCATTTACCTGTTATTTTTTGCATGGATCGAGCCGGAATAGCAGGAGAGGATGGCCCGACTCATCACGGTGCCTTGGATATTGCTTATTTAAGGTGTATCCAAGATATGATCGTAGCAGCTCCAAAAAACGGGAATGAATTTAGAAACCTTCTTTATACAGCATTGAATGTCACAAACCAACCATTTGCGATTCGTTATCCCAAAGCAAGTTCAGTAGAATTTGATGAACATGGGCAAGCTGAATTACTACCTATCGGGTGTTGGGAGGTTGAAAGACACGGTTCTGACGCAGTGATTATGGCAGTAGGTCCAATGGTATACGATGGTCTTCGTGCTGCTGAAAAATTGGAAACAAAAGGTATTTCTTGCGAGGTTGTCAGCTGCCAGTTTATTAAACCCATGGATGAAGCATATCTGCAAACAGTAGCAGAAAAATTCAAGGCAGTTGTGACGATTGAAGAAGGCGTTATAAAAGGAGGTTTCGGTGATGGTGTTTTATCTTGGCTTTCTGAAAATGGATATAAAGGTAGTACCAAACGACTAGGGTTACCGGATAATTTTGTTGAGCATGGACCACGAAACCTTCTATTGCAAAATTTAGATTTGGGGGTGAACGGGTTAGTTAATGCTGTTTCCAAACTCGTGATCCAAAAAGCCGTTTCTTTCTGATTAAGTGAATTCAGTTCTACTTGCCCTTTTTGGCTTTTTAGTCTTCTTTCTGGGTTTTCGTTTTTATTCCACCTGGTTGAGTAAACGTATATTTGGTCTGGATGAAAAGATCAAGACTCCTGCTCACGAATACAGGGATGACGTAGATTTCCTACCCACTAAAAAACACATTCTCTTTGGACATCATTTTACGTCTATCGCCGGTGCAGCACCGATCATCGGTCCCTGCGTAGCTGCATACTGGGGCTGGCTGCCCGCAATACTCTGGGTTGTATTGGGTACGATTTTCATGGGTGCAGTCCATGATTTTGGTGCCCTGGTTATGAGTGTTAAGGAAAAGGGCAAAAGTATTGCTGATATCTCATCACGAATAATCAATGACCGTGTACGAGTATTATTTCTCATTTTTATTATTCTATTGATTTGGTTGGTACTGGCTGTTTTTGCCATGGCGATTGCTGATTTATTTGTGGCTATTCCGACTTCTGTTTTACCCATCAATATTGAAATTATAATAGCCGTTGGAGTGGGTTGGCTTATCTATAAAAAAGGGGTTGATGCACTGCTGCCGTCATTGTTTGCTTTGGGATTACTTTATTATTTCATTTGGGTGGGAACAGAAACACCCATCAGTTTTGAAACCATGGGCTTGACCAAATCACAGGCGACGAACACATGGGTTGTTTTATTGTTTTTGTATTCGGGAATTGCCAGTCTTTTACCTGTGTGGATTCTCCTGCAACCGCGGGATTTTATCAACAGTCATCAATTGATCGTTGGCCTCGCGCTTTTGTATTTGGGTGTTTTTATCGCTCAACCTGTTATTGATGCACCTATGCTCCGGCTGACTGCTGATGGGCCGTCCATGTTTCCCTTTCTGTTTGTCACCATAGCATGCGGTGCCATCAGCGGCTTTCATGGATTGGTATCATCAGGAACATCATCCAAACAATTGAATCAACTTGCCGACGCACGCATGGTTGGCTATGGCGGCATGATTGGCGAAGGTACGCTGGCATTAGCTTCAACAATCGCTGCCGTTGCTGGAATATCCTTAGTGACTAGATGCGAACTGCCGGCTGTGGGACATATTGCTGATCTGAATTGGGCCGTATATTATGATTCCTGGGCCCATGCCAGCGGCAACAAAGCTGCAGCCTTTGTCCTGGGTGGTGGAGCATTGATTGAATCTTTGGGTGTGTCACCGGCATTAGCCAAAACATTGATGGCTGTCCTGGTTATTTCTTTTGCGGCTACAACATTAGATACGGCAACACGTATTCAACGTTTCATTCTGGCAGAATTGGGCAGCGCATTGAGTATAAAGGTCTTAAAGAATAAAGTCGTGGCCACACTTTCAGCCATTATTCCTGCAATGTTTCTGGTTTTTACAAATGTTGAAGATCCTGCCACAGGTGTTGTGAAACAGACTGGATGGGCATTGTGGCCGATATTCGGTGCCAGCAATCAAATGCTGGCAGCGCTAACGCTTATGATTTTAACCCTCTACTTCTGGCAGAAAAAGAAACCCATTTTACCTTTATTGATACCCATGTTGTTTATCATGTTTGTAACAGTTACATCTTTATTTATTAATGCAGGACAATTTTTAAAGACAAATTCTTTTTTATTTGCGTTGGATATATTCTTGATAGCCTTGATAATATGGATGATTATTGAAGGGCTTTTGACTGTTTTTTATAAGACAAGGGAGCGTTGATTATTTATCAAAATAATCTGTTTAATGCGGTAATTTCTATACTCTAATTTACATTATGAGCAAACAACTCAACATATTCAACGACGCTGCAAATACATGGAAAAAAGAAGCAGCTGAAGCAAGCGCCAGAGATTACAACTTTGACACATTGAGCGGTGAACGCCTAGGCCAGCTTTACTATCCTGCAGCTGATGAAAATGGTTATATGGAAAAACTGGGCTTCCCCGGGCAATATCCCTACACACGGGGCATCCATGCAAATATGTATCGTGGCAAGCTGTGGACCATGCGCCAATTTGCCGGTTTCGGCACACCTGAGGAAACGAATGAGCGCTATCATTATTTATTAAGCCACGGTCAAACCGGCCTTTCCGTTGCCTACGATATGCCCACACTCATGGGCTATGATCCCGATCATCCTTTTTCTGCCGGAGAAGTGGGGAAGTGCGGTGTAAGTGTTGCTTCGCTGAAAGATATGGAGCGTTTGTTTAAAAATATCAATCTTGGTAATATATCTGTTTCCCAAACAATTAACGGCCCGGCTGTTATTTTATTGGCCTTCTACATTGCAGTAGCAGAAAAACAAGGAGTACCGCTGGAAAATTTACGAGGCACGCTGCAAAACGATATTCTTAAAGAGTTCATTGCTCAAAAGGAATGGATATTTCCGCCGCAACCATCTATGCGTATCATTACCGATATGATGACTTACTGCACTGAACACATGCCCAAATTCAATACCATCTCTATTAGCGGTTATCATATTCGTGAAGCAGGTTCAACTGCAGCGCAGGAATTGGCGTTTACACTCGCAGATGGTTTCACATATGTTGAATATGGGATAAAAGCCGGACTGGATGTGGATGATTTCGCACCACGTCTTTCTTTTTTCTTCAATTCGCACTTGGACTTTTTTGAAGAAATAGCGAAATATCGCGCCGCACGCCGTGTTTGGGCACGTCACATGAAAGAAAAGTATGGAGCAAAAAATCCTCGTTCCTGGAAATTGCGTTTCCATACTCAAACTGCAGGATGTTCGCTTACTGCGCAGCAGCCGGAAATTAATATTGCACGAACAGCGTTCCAAGCCATGGCAGCCGTGCTGGGCGGAACGCAGTCTCTGCATACTAATTCTATGGATGAGACTTTGGCATTACCTTCGAGAAAAGCAGCGGAAATTGCCTTGCGTACCCAACAATTAATTGCTTTTGAAACAGGTGCTGCAAATGTAGCTGACCCCTTAGGCGGTTCGTGGTTTGTGGAAGAGTTGACTGATCGAATGGAAAAAGATGCAGAAGATTATTTTGAAAAAATTGAAGATATGGGTGGTGTTATAACAGCCATTGAAAAAGGGTTTTTTCAACGGGAGATTGCTTACGCCGCATCAGAATATCAGCGTAAGGTGGATTCGAAACGACGTATTGTTGTTGGTGTAAATAAATTTGTAAAAGAAAATGAAGAAATTGAAATACCCATTATGGAAATTGGTCAGGATGTGGGTCAAAAACAACTTGATGCGCTCAATCAATTGCGTTCTGAACGTGATGAAGATGCGGTTCAGCAAGCACTTACAGATGTTCAGGAAGCCTGTGCGGATGGATCAAATTTATTGAAACCAATCGTTGCAGCCGCGAAAGCGTATGCTACATTGGGTGAAATTGTTGTTTCCTTAAAAGCTGAATTTGGGGAATGGCAGGAAGCGGCTGTATTCTGATGAATTCAAAGAATAAATTTTATTTTGCTATTTCAGGCGTAGTTCTGGTTGTTGTGTTTTGGATCTGGTGGGTGTCTACAAATCCAGCCAGTGAACAAGCACTCGTAAAATTTTTGTCAGTCCAGCAGCTTTTTTCTGAAGAGCAAGCTGAACGCATCCGTTTAGGCGGACTGGTAGCTGATGAATCCATCAAATTGGATGAAAACAATTATATGTCCTGCAATTTTGACTTGCAGGAAGGTGAAGCTATTTTACCGGTACACTTCGTAGGTGTTCGTCCGGATTTATTCAAAAATGGTGCAGAAGTGATTGTTGAGGGTATATATATGAACGGTGTGTTCGAAGCTGACATCCTGCAAACAAAATGCGCTTCAAAGTATGAAGGTGATTTACGAGACGCTGACAGTTATAATTTAGAAGAAGTATCCATATGATACCTGTAATTGGCGGATTGGCTCTCAATCTTGCTCTGGGCCTCGCTATCATTGCCATCATTTTTAATGTCCTCTATTTACGCTCTGGAGATGGCAGGTTGTTTTTATCAGGACAAAGAGCAGCTCTAGCTGTATCCCTTTTAAGTATTTTTGCTACAATTATTCTGACTCAGCTACTTATGACCAGCAATTTTGATGTGGATTATGTAGCCCATTATACCAGTCAGGAAACGCCACTGATCTATAAATTTACTGCCCTATGGGCGGGGCAATCCGGTTCATTATTATTCTGGCTTTTCATTTTATCTTTGTATGCAATCATAGCTATCCTGCAAAACCAACGGTCGCAATTAAAACTGATGCCTTGGGTAATGATTGTATTGGTGACAGTGCAATTATTTTTTCTTATTCTCGTTAATTTTATAACAAATCCATTTGCACCCACTGAAACAGATTTTGTTATAGCAAATGGCTTGGGCTTAAATCCGTTGCTGCAAAATGCGACCATGGCCATCCATCCGCCCATGTTGTATTTAGGTTTTGTCGGATTTACCGTCCCTTTCGCATTTTCTATCGCTGCAATGGCACAAAGAGATATGAATGCGCTCTGGATGCGTACGGTTCGGCAATGGCTGCTCTTTGTGTGGCTCATGTTAAGTATCGGAGTTATGCTTGGCGGCTGGTGGGCCTATCAGGAATTGGGCTGGGGCGGTTACTGGGCGTGGGATCCAGTTGAAAATGCATCTTTCATGCCCTGGCTTGCGGGAACAGCATTGCTCCATTCCGTCATGATCCAAGAAAAAAAGGACATGCTTAAAGTATGGAATATGGTCTTGATCATTATCACCTTTACGCTTTGTATCTTCGGCACTTTTCTTACCCGCAGCGGTATAATGTCATCCGTGCATTCGTTCACAGCTTCATCGCTTGGTCCCATTTTCCTTGGCTTTGTCTTTTTCATTTTAGTGGTTTCTTTCGGTCTCATGTCACAGCGCATGCAGTTGTTGCGTTCTAAAAAAAGAATTGAATCATTTTCATCCCGGGAAAGCGGTTTTTTGTTTAACAATGTGGTCTTTATAGTCATGTGTTTTGCTGTTTTATGGGGAACACTTTTTCCTGTTATTTCTGAAGCTGTAAGGGGAACTAAAATCACAGTGGGTGCTCCATTTTTCAATCAGATAAATATTCCTATTGGATTGGTGCTATTATGTTTAACAGGCATTGGTCCATTATTAGTCTGGCGGAAAACATCAAAACAGAGTTTTATACGCAATTTTACTACACCCGTAATAGCTGGTTTAGTTATGGCATTGGTTCTGTACATAATCAATATCAGGGGCTATGTCCTGATTTCATTCAGCCTTTCAGTTTTTGTTTTGACAACCATTAGTCTAGAGTTTGCCAGGGGCATCCGTTCCCGGATAACAGTACATAAAGAAAACCCCTTAACTGCGTTCTGGCGATTATTGCGCAAAAACCGCAGCCGCTATGGTGGCTACATTGTCCATGTGGGAATTGTATTCATGTTTATTGGTTTTACAGGGCACGCATTTGACATTGAAAAGGAATTTGGACTTAAAAAAGATGAGACTAACCATTTAGGTGGTTATACCTTTGTCCTGCAAAATATTCGGGAAGAAGAGCGTCCCAACCATTATGCCTGGATTGCCGATCTACACGTTTCAGATGCATCTGGAAAAGAAATTGTCATGTTGCATCCGGAGAAACGCATTTATTTTCATCGTAATCCTGATCCTGAACGCCGCCAGCCCCATAGTGAGCTTGACATTTATTCCACGATGAAACAGGATATTTATTCCATTTTTAACAGTGTTGACCTGGAAAATGGTGTGGCGTATCTGAAGATCATGATTAATCCGCTGGTAAATTGGGTTTGGTTCGGCGGCTTTATTTTTGTGTTGGGTACTCTCGTTGCACTGTGGCCGCCGAAAAAGGAAAAACTATGATCAGCATGCTTGTATCCTTTTTGATTTTTTGTGTAGTGGCTGCATTTGTAATTCAGCCTTTGTTCCTTGAACAAATTCCGGAAATTGTTGATACTGAAAGCAGTTCAGCGGTTTTGAAACAGCGTAAAAAAATTCTGTATCGACAGATTAAGGAACTGGATATGGATTACCATCTGGGCAATATCCAGGATGAGGATTATCGTCATGCCCGAGATGATTTGAAAAAAGAAGTCTCTGCAATACTAATGTTATTAAATAAATAGATTTGAGTATTTTCATTGCTTACCGTATCAAATATTTCCAAATCTTTTCATTATAAGCCCGTTTTAAAGAATATCCATTTTTCTGTATCGACCGGGGAAACAACTGCTTTAATCGGTAAAAATGGAGCGGGTAAATCAACATTGCTGCGTATTCTGGCAAAAATTTCCACTCCGGAAGAAGGACAAATAGAATTTAAAGGAAACGATTTATTCAATGGTGTGGCGGCCCATCGACAGGGAATTTATTATTGTGGCCACGCTCCCGGTTTGTATCCATCGTTAACTGCGGGTGAAAATCTATACTATTTCAGTGCTTTTCATGGCTGCAGAACTGAAACTGAAAAAATTAATTTAGTTTTGCAGGATTTTGATTTATTAGATGCTGTCAATGAACCGGTAAAAGTGTATTCCCAGGGAATGATGCAGCGATTAAAACTGGCTTTATTAGAATTAATCGATTGGTCATTGCTATTGATTGATGAACCCTTCAATGGATTAGATTTCTCGGGTCAGGAATTTGCAATGAAAAAAATGCATTCATGGCAAAATGGTAGGAGAAGTATCATTTTTGTCGATCATGATATAGATCGTGTTTTGGAATTATCCTCTCGAGTTATGGTTTTAGATCAACATTCGATCGTGTTGGATGAACCTGCTTCATTTCCAGATCTGGCAAGTAAAATTACTGAATTAATGAATTAGCATGTTTACGACGCTGCTCAAAAAAGAACTATTTGTCGAACTTCGAAATAAAGAAGTCATTTTATCAATGCTGTCGTTTGGCCTTACTGTATTATTGATTTTTGCTTTTTCTTTGAGTGGAGATCCAAAGATAATCCATGAAATAGCGCCGGGCTTATTCTGGTCATTGGTTGTATTGAGTTCAACGTTGGGTCTGCATCGGTTGTTTAGCCAGGAAAAAGACTTTGATGCTTTTGCTAGCTTAATAGCGGCCCCTATTGACCGGGGTACACTTTATTTAGCCAAGTGGGTGAGTGGTATCATGTTTCTTTCGGTTACAGAATTATTAATCATTTTGCCATTTTTCTTATTTTTAGGGTTGTCGTTTCCTGTATCATTTTTTCCAGGAATTGGAATTGTCCTATTAGGAAATTTGGGAATTGTCGCTGTGGGTGTCATCGTTTCCGGATTGGCAATGCGGGCAAAAATGAGCGCTGTATTATTACCAGTCTTACTTTTTCCATTAATTACACCATTGCTCATCGCCTGCGTCAAAGCAACAACAGGATGGTATCATGTTTTACCTTTCAGCCATTGGCAATTTTGGGTGCTGATCATAGCAACCTATGTTGTAATATTCGGTCTCGCGGGATATATATTTTTTGACCATATAATAGAAGAATAATGTCTTTTCTTTTTCAAGATCGCAGAACACGCAGCTTACTCATCATAACCGTCATTTTGATGGCAGTGAATCTTTATACCATTTTTGTAATTACGCCCATGGTTTCAGAACAACATTGGGCGCAGAAGATATTTTACGTTCATGTACCTATCGCCTGGACAGGGTTCTTATCCTATTTTGTCGTTATGGTAGCAGGAATATTTTTTCTTCTCAAAAAAGATGCTTATTGGGATAGAGTTGGATTAGCGGCTGCAGAGATTGGTACGTTATTTATAGTGCTTGTTTTGATTACTGGTCCAATATGGGCAACACCAATTTGGGGCCGGCCCTGGATTTGGGAGCCGCGACTAACCACGACGTTAATCCTATTTATGATCTATGTCGGCTATTTTATGTTACGAGAATTTGGCGGCCACCCGGAAAGAGTTGCCCGCTACGCAGCAGTTTTAGGCATTCTGGCCTTCATAGACGTTCCTCTCATTTTTTATTCTGTTAAATTTTGGGCCCCTCAGTTTCAATTGCATCCCCAGGTGGAAATAGTTCAGCAGCCGGATGGCATTTTAAAACCTTTCTTTTTTTCATTATGCACATTCACTGTTTTATACATACTCATGTTGCGATTTCGAGTTAAAATCCTGAATTTCCGTCATCAGATAAAGATAAATAATGTATAATTTTTTAGACTACTGCCTCGCTGCATACGGGATTGTATTTATTACGTTAATCGCATGGTTTGTGGCGCAGATAAAAATTGAAAAAAATTTAAACAACAATTCAAATAATTAAGGGATTACAAGAATGAAGCGCAAAATTGTTCACGTGGTAGGAACAGGCACCATCGGTGAACCACTCATTGGCTTGCTGACAGATTATAAAAGTCAGTTGGGCATTGATGAAATAACATTTCATAAAAACACACCGTTGATGGGTGATCGGTCAAAGGTGTTTGACCTCCAGCGTCGAGGCGCCCGTTTAGCCGTTAATGCTGACCGCTTTCAGGGCTTCAAAGATTTGGGCATGGATCCGGATTTTGAAACAGAGGACGCAATAAAACGGTCATCAGTTGTGATTGATTGTACACCGAAGGGTATTGGCCACAAGAATAAAGAAAATTACTATCAGAAGTTTGCTGGGGACGTAAAGGGCTTTCTGGCGCAAGGCAGTGAGAATGATTTTGGCAAAAAATATGCCCGCGGTATTAATGATACATTCATCAATAATGATGATCAATTCATCCAGATCGTTTCCTGCAATACACATAATCTTGCTTGTATTACCAATACGTTGGCACTGAAGAATTTTACTCCAGATAACCTGGTAGAAGGAAAATTTGTCTGTATTCGCCGGGCAAATGATATCAGTCAACCAGGAGGATTCATTCCATCACCGCAGGTTGGTGGCCACCTTTCAGAAAAATACGGCTCTCATCACGCAGTGGACGCCTCTGGTCTTTTCAATACTATGAATTTGAATCTGAATTTGTTCTCATCTGCGATGAAGACAAACAGCCAGTACATGCATATTCTATGGTTCAATTTGAAGGTAAAGGAGCCAATCACCCTGCAAATTGTGATGGACAGGTTAAAGGCAAATCCCCTTGTTGCCATGACACAAAAAGACATGACCAGCTCTGTATTCTCATTTGGAAGGGATCATGGCCATTACGGAAGAATTTTAAACGAGACAGTGGTGGTTGAACAAACGTTGAACGTCCGCAATGAACATGAAATAACCGGTTTCTGTTTTACACCTCAGGACGGCAATTCAATATTAAGCAGTATTGCAGCTACAGAACGATTTTTGTTTCCACATGCATATGATGATAAGATCCAATGCCTAGCGGAACTCTTTTATTCTGAAATTTGAGTGTTCAAGTTCATAAGGTCATCACTGGACCGTTTCAGGAAAATTCCTATTTAATATTTGATACTGAAACCCGGGAAGGTGTTTGCATCGATCCCGGCGATGATGCACCTGCAATTATTGCCATGATCAACAATAATGATTGTATACCATTGGCAATCATTAATACTCATGCTCATTTGGATCATATTGGCGCTGTATCTGCACTGCAGAAGCAGTGGGATATACCTTTTTATCTACACAAGGATGAATCTGAGGTTCTTGATACCTATGAAGAAACATGCAGATTGTTCAACGTAACAGCTGGAGAAAAACCTGCTGTTGATTTTTGGATAGAAGATGAATCACTACTTACATTTGGAAATTTATCATTTACGCCATTATTCACTCCTGGCCACACACCGGGAGGAACGACCTATATTATTGAAGACCATGTATTTGTCGGAGATACTCTTTTCAGGGGTTCAGTAGGCAGAACAGATTTGCCTGGCGGGGATTGGACTACTTTAGAGGAATCTCTTTTGAAAATGATGGAAAAAATAGCACCGGAACACGTGCTACATTCTGGCCACGGTCCAGATACAACAATGGACGTGGAAAGAATGGAAAACCCCTTTTTATTTTCACTAATAAACCGAGTAAATTAGCGGTTATAATGATAAATAGAAGGTTATGGGTTAATATCATTAAACTGACTAAATGAAGATATCAGAAAAAATAGCAAATTATAAAGCACAAGGTAAAACGTTTTACAGTTTTGAGTTTTTTCCACCAAAAACAGATTATGGGCTGGATAACCTATATAGTAGGATTGATAGAATGGCATCCTTTCAACCAGCCTATATCGATATTACCTGGGGTGCAGGAGGGTCCACCGCTGATAAAACTCTGGGAATGTGTAAAACAATCCAGAAGTATTTTGGTTTGGAAGTTATGATGCACCTTACCTGTACAAATATGCCAGTGTCATCAATCAAAAAAGTACTTACAGAAGCGAAAGAAAATGGTCTATCCAATATATTAGCTCTAAGAGGAGATCCACCAGATGGATCCTCTTCTTGGAAGCAACATGAAAATGGATTTCGCTGTGGTGCTGATCTTGTACGTTATATCAGAAAAGGATTTGGGAATTATTTTTTCTTAGGTGTTGGTGGTTACCCTGATGGCCACCATGAGCAAAGTGATCTTGATATTGATATATCCTTTCTCAAGGAAAAAGTGGATGCAGGATCGGACATTGTGGTGACTCAACTATTTTATGATGTGGATAAATTCCTGTTTTTTAGAGATAAATGCATTAAATCAAATATAAAAGTACCCATAATCCCGGGGATCATGCCTATTCATAATTATGCCAGGTTTTTGAAATTTACCCAATTTTGTCAGGTTAGTATTCCTGACTCAGTTTCTACGCAATTAGAATCTATAAAGAATGATGATTCCAGCGTGATTAATTATGGCATTGATCAGGCGGCGGAAATGTGTCAAAAACTAATTGAAAATGGTGTGCCTGGTTTACATTTTTATACACTGAATCTGGAACATTCTGTTTCAGAAATATTAAAATCACTTGGTTTTGTTTCATCCCGAAGTACCCTTAGGGAATTACCATGGCGGCAATCAGCATCAGATGATAGGAAAACAAGTGAAGATGTACGCCCAATATATTGGAGTAATAGACCTGTAAGCTATTTAACGCGTACAGAAAACTGGGATGATTTTCCTAATGGTCGATGGGGTGATATAGCAAGTCCATCATTTGGTGAACTCAATCAATATCATGCTATTAGAGCTGGTTCTAAGAGTGATAAAGTAAAAGCCCGAAGAAAAAAGATGTGGGGGGAACCTAAATCTATCAAAGATATAACTGATGTTTTTGTGTCATTCTGTAAGGGGAAAATAAATAGTTTACCATGGTGTGAAATACCACTAGCAATAGAGAGTCAACAAATTTCTAGTGATCTGATCAATTTTAACGAGTTGGGATTTTTTACTATTAACTCTCAGCCAAAAGTAAATGGCGCACCATCAGAAGATGTTGAGGTCGGCTGGGGTGGGCCAGGTGGAAGGGTTTATCAAAAAGCCTATCTGGAGTTTTTTACATCTAGGGATAAATTAGATGGATTACTAAAAAGCATGGAGTCAACAGATAATATTTCCTATCAGGCCATAAATGTTGATGGTGATTTAATTACAAACTTACTAGAAAATAGTGTCATGGCTGTAACGTGGGGTATTTTTCCAGGTAAGGAAGTTATTCAACCTACCATTGTAGATGCACGGTCATTTTTAATCTGGAAAGATGAAGCCTTCAGTTTATGGATAGATGATTGGGCTTCTATATACAAAGCGAAATCTGAATCATATGAAATCATAAAAGAAATATATGACACCTATTACTTAGTTAATGTTGTTGATAATGATTATGTCGCTGGCAATATGCTGCAACAAATTCTTAAATCATGAAAAATCCTAAATTAAACCAGTTTGAAAAATCACTAGTTGGACATTTATACTCCCAGAGCCGTATTAAATCCGATCAGCGAGTAATAATTGCAGTATCTGGCGGAAAGGATTCTATGGCTTTGCTGCATTCCATGGATAAAACTGCCCAGATGTTAAACATAGCAATTGATGCCGTACATGTGAATCATCATCTACGAGACGATTCCTATAAAGATCAAGCTTTAGTAGAAAAAACTTGTACGAAACTCAAAATTAATCTAATAATTGATCATTTGGATCCGGCTACCAAGTTAAAGGGTGAAAGTTTAGAGATGTGGGCAAGAACACGCAGGTATCGATCACTAGAACGCATCCGTAAAGAAATTAATGCGGATTGGATTTTTACTGCTCACCATGGCAATGATCAAATAGAAACAATTCTTTTACATCTATCACAGGGAACTGGTATACATGGATTAAGAGGTATTCATGATATTCAAGGCCACATTTTACGACCTTTGCTTGGTTTTTCTCGTATTGATATAGATCAATATGCTGCTGAAATGAATATATCGTGGGTAGATGATAGCTCAAATGCGGATGAAACAATTCCTCGAAATTATCTACGACGAAATATTGTCAAGTTATGGGAAAAATCAGATCCCAATTTAGTTAAGGCGTTCTATGAATTTAGTAAACATGCTAAGGATGCAGATGAAGCACTGCAATTCGCAGCAAACATGTTTATACCCGATATCATAAAACAAAAGACTAGAGTATCCATTAAATTGGATGAAGTTCGATTACTCGCAATACCACCACTACTGCGTATAATTTTGTTACGAGAATTAATGGATTCTGCTGAACCTTGGAGAAGATTCGTTTACAGTGGTTTAAAAACGTTTTTTAAGAGCGCTGACACTGGACAGATTTTCCAGTTGCCAGACGAGTGGCAGATACTTAAAGATCGTAAACAATTCATATTAACGAGAAAAAATTTGCGTGAGAGAAAACCAATCACAGTGTCTCCTAAAATTAAGATTGAAACAGATGATTTTATTTTTTTATGGAAAACAGATTGTAAAGGACAATCATTTAACTCTGATCGGAAAACAGAAATTATTGATGCAAGTAAAATTAATCAAACAATGATATTACGACCTTGGGAACCTGGTGATAGATTTCATCCATTTGGTATGGAAGGAACAAAAAAAATTAGTGATTATCTTATAGACGAAAAAGTTGATCGATATACCAAAGATAATCAGTGGGTATTGGTAAACAGGGAAGAAATAATTTGGGTCTGTGGTCGAAGAATTAGTGATAAAGTGAAGGTCACTCCTGAAACTACTCAATTTGCGGAACTTTCATTTCTGAACAATGTAGGGTAAGCATGCATTTCCACGGTTATGAATTGAGCCCAGTCATTTCTGATGAAGATATTCAGAAAAGGGTGAATGAGATTGCAATAAACTTGTCTAAAAAATTCAAGGATGAAGTACCCATTTTGATAGGTATTTTAAATGGCAGTTTCATTTTTATGGCTGACCTGATTCGTGCGTTGGATATTGACTGTGAGATGGATTTTATTAAACTGGCCAGCTATAAAGGCAGTCATTCGACTGGAACCGTTCGTTTACTTAAGGATATATCCGCAGAAATTACAGGGCGGCATGTAGTGATAGTAGAGGATATCATCGACTCCGGATTAACCATCAAATTCATCAAAGACCGCCTGCAGGATGCAGCACCGGCATCATTAATGATCGTAACATTATTGTTAAAACCGGATGTGGCAAATCTGGATTTTCCAATTGACATCGTAGGGTTTGAAATTGCACCTGATTTTGTTGTAGGATACGGGTTGGATTATGACCAGAAAATGCGCCATTTACCGGCTATTTATCGCATAGAAAAGGATTAATATGTATTTTGAAACTAAAAAATCGAAAATGGAAGGGAAAAAGAAACCTGATTCCCGAAACAGCCAACAGGCTCCACAGAGGAAAAAGGGTGATAACAAGAATAATGAATTTCAATGGAAGCGCGCCGGAAAAACTTCCCTGATCTGGGTGATGATATTGATGGTGGCGATATTGCTGTCGGGATTACTCACCTCTAATGAACAATCTGTGGAGATCCAGTATTTTCAATATCGAGAATTTCTGGAAACGCGCCAGATAAGTAGTGCTGATATAATTGAAGATGTTTTTTACGGAGAATTTTCGATACCGCTATCCATCCAAACAGAGGTAACTGTTTTAGAGAACGTATCCAAGTTTCACGTCATTTTACCTTTTATTGATAAGGATGTCATGTCGGAGTGGGATACCTACGGTGTCAATTACAGCTTTAAGGCAAAAACCATTGACTGGACAAGTTATTTTCTCAATATGCTGCCATGGATACTGCTTATTGGTATTTGGATCTTTTTCATACGCCGCATGCAGGGCGGCGGCGGCATGGGCGGTATCTTCAATTTCGGCAAGAGCCGGGCCAAGATCTGGACATCGGATATGCCCAAAATCACATTTGATGATGTAGCCGGCTGCGTAGAAGCAAAGGAAGAATTGAAAGAAATCATCGATTTTCTAAAAAAACCAAAACGCTTTCAAAAATTAGGTGCCAAGATTCCCAAAGGAGCTCTGTTAATTGGTGCTCCCGGAACGGGAAAAACACTGTTAGCACGGGCAGTTGCCGGTGAAGCAGATGTACCTTTTTTCAGCTTGAGCGGTGCAGAATTTGTGGAAATGTTTGTGGGTGTGGGTGCATCTCGTGTCCGAGATCTTTTTGAACAGGGTAAGAAAAGTACACCATGTATAGTTTTTATCGATGAATTGGATGCTGTTGGACGTCAGCGTGGTGCCGGCCTTGGCGGCGGACATGATGAACGTGAACAGACTTTGAATCAATTGTTGGTGGAAATGGACGGTTTTGATTCCAATGAAATGGTTATTGTCCTGGCAGCTACAAACCGGCCAGATGTACTCGATCCAGCACTATTACGCCCCGGTCGTTTTGACCGCCAGATCGTTGTGGATATTCCTGATATAAAAGGCCGCTTAGGAATTTTGAAGGTTCATACCAAAAAGATCATTTTAAATAAGCGCAAAGTAAAACTGGAAGAAGTGGCCCGCGGGACTCCCGGTTTGGTAGGCGCTGACTTGGCAAATCTTGTGAACGAAGCAGCGCTAATGGCAGCACGGAAGCGCAAGAAATCCGTGGACATGGATGATTTTGAGGAAGCCAAGGACAAGGTAATGATGGGCATCCAACGCAAAAGTGTAATTCTTTCTGATGAGGAGAAAAAAGTTACTGCTTACCACGAATCTGGGCATACACTCGTAGCAACCATGACTCCCGATGCCGATCCTATCCATAAAGTAACCATTATTCCCCGGGGACAAGCCCTGGGTTTAACGTCGCAAATACCTATTGATGAAAAACACAATTATTCCCGGGATTATATTGAAGGCCGCTTGGCTATTCTTTTGGGCGGCCGTGCCGCAGAACAACTCATTTTTAATGAATTGACTACAGGCGCCGGCGATGATATCGAAAAAGCCACCACCATTGCCAGGAAAATGGTCTGTGAGTGGGGTATGAGTGATATTATCGGCCCCATGACCTTTGGCAAGAAGAATGAAGAAATTTTTTTAGGGCGCGAAATCCAGAGCCACCGTGATTTCAGTGAATCCACTGCACGATTGATTGATGAAGAAATCGTTCGTTTTATTCGCAAAGCACAGCGTACAGCTGCCAAATTGTTAAAAGACAATATTGAAATACTGCATGTCATGGCAGAGGGACTGTTGAAATATGAAACCCTGAACAGCAAAGACATCAACCGTATCCTGGAAGGGAAGAAACTGACGCGGTCCAAGAATGGCCGTCAACGAAAAAGACGCCAAAGACGACGCAGGAAACCGCAGATCCAACATTCTGATCCTGCAAAAAGTTCAGCGGATCAAAAAGATTCCCCTTCTAAACCAACGGCAGGATAAATCAAATTATCATAGCGCCTATGATCCCCCTTTGACAGGGTGATAAATGGGTTTTGGACATATGTCACTGTCATCTAACTGGAAAAATATACACATTCCTCATGCTCCTACACTGATCATGGGTATCTTGAATGTGACCACAGATTCTTTCAGTGATGGCGGTCTATTTTTTGATAGGGGTATTGCAATAAACCATGCCCTTGAAATGGAAGCAGCAGGTGCAGATATTATTGATATTGGCGGAGAATCTACTCGGCCGGGAGCAGAACCGGTTTTACTGGAAGATGAATTGAATCGAGTTATTCCTGTAATTGAAGCAATTCGATCAGCATCGGATGTGTGTGTTTCTATTGATACATATAAAGCAGATGTAGCTGAAAAAGCTATTAAAGCTGGGGCAAATATTGTAAATGACATCAGCGGACTACAATTTGACGCAAGCATGGCAGATGTGGTAAAAAACAACAATGTTCCGGTGGTAATAATGCATATCAAGGGTACACCCAGGGAAATGCAGAAGGATCCCCATTATGATGATCTAATGCAGGAAGTAGTTGCATATTTTCAGGAACGTGTGGAGTTTTGCCACCAACATGGCATTAAAAAGGAAAATATCATCCTTGATCCGGGTATTGGTTTCGGAAAACGATCACAGGACAATTTTGAATTGCTACGGGAATTAAAACAGATAGCAGATCTTGGTTATCCGGTTTTGTCTGGCCCATCACGAAAATCCTTTATTGGGCTCACATTGGATCTGCCGGTGGAGGAAAGGGTGGAAGGAACAGCAGCGGCAGTGACAGCATCCATTTTGAACGGCGCCAAAATCGTTCGAGTACATGACGTTCAGGAAATGAAACGAGTGGTAACGATCGCTGATAATATCAGAGGACTCGCTTAATGGATCTATTCAAGATAGGTTTTCTTACAGTTACGTTGATTGACGTCATCGACCTTATCCTGGTCAGCTGGCTTTTTTATAAGATCTATCAATATTTCCGGGAAACTCGGGCGGGGCAGATGCTGGTGGGACTCATCATTCTGCTCATTGCATCATTTCTGTTCAATGCGATCGGCTTCAGTGCTTCGTCGTGGCTGGTGAATCAATTCCAAACGGTGTGGGTGGTGGCCTTTGTGATCCTATTCCAGCCGGAACTTCGGCGCCTGCTCATTTACGTGGGGCAGACACGCTTTTTCCGGACCATCTTTCGCATGGGCACATCCAAATCCATCGAAGAAATGGTAATCGCCATCAATCAATTAATTGAAAATAAATGGGGTGCCCTCATCATTATACAGCGGGAAACGGGTATGCGTATTTACAAGGAAGCAGGAACGCAGCTCAAGGCAGAAGTTTCGGCGCCGCTGTTGATGTCTATCTTTAATCCCAAATCACCTCTCCATGACGGCGCTGTCATTATCCACAACGAGATCATTGAAGCGGCTGCGTGCATCCTGCCCTTGACAGAAAGTGCCATGGTGGACCCGGCTATGGGCACGCGCCATCGTGCTGCGCTGGGGATATCAGAGGAAACGGACGCCATTGCCATTGTTATATCGGAAGAAAAACAGCATATTTCTGTAGCGGAAAATGGCCGGTTTATGTATATTGGTATGGATGAGATGGAACTGCGCCGCTTCCTGAACGAACAGCTCTTCATTTCTTCCGGGGACTGATTCATGACATCATCCATCACCAGCCAGACATGGCTGTACGCTCTGGGTAGTGTATTATTAGTCAGCCTTGTATCCCTTGCCGGGGCTGCAACGCTGTCACTTTCCCGTTCTTTCTTAAAACGTATTTTACTTTTCCTGGTGAGCTTTGCCGTGGGGAGCCTGCTAGGTGGCGCCTTTATCCATTTACTCCCTGAAGCCTTCGCTTCCGATTTGAACCCCTTGGTTGTTTCCGGTTCGGTATTAGCGGGAATCATACTCTTTTTTATTTTGGAAAAATTCTTTCGCTGGCGCCATTGCCACCAGGAAACCACCGCTGATCACGTTCATCCCGTTGTGCCTATGAACATTTTTGGCGATGCCATGCACAATTTTATTGATGGTATTTTGATTGGTGTTACCTATGCCGTGAGCATTCCTTTGGGTATGGCTACCACCGTGGCTGTGCTGCTCCATGAAATTCCACAGGAAATCGGTGATTTTAGTATTCTTATTCACGGCGGCCTGACCGTAAAAAAAGCACTCTTATTCAATTTCGCATCTGCACTTACGGCTGTGATTGGAGTCGTATTGGCATTAATGCTTGGAACGTCTATGGAAGGTGTTTTGCTTTATTTCCTACCCATGACTGCCGGAGGTTTTATTTATATTGCCGGTTCAGATCTTATTCCTGAATTGCATCATAATACGGATGTGAAAATTTCTATTTTGCAGTTGCTGGCTTTGCTAGGCGGTATCGCAATTATGTTTGGACTTGCGATTGCTTTTTAACAGAAAAATCATCTTAAATTAAAATATGGAATTAACAGACTTAAAAGATCGCTTTGCATCAGCAGAAGCAAAACACCACGAATTGCGGAGGCATCTTTGACCTGGAATCCAGGGAAACTGAAATAGAAAAACTTCGCCAGAAGTCAGGGGTCCCGGATTTCTGGAATGACAACTCTTCCGCACAGGCCATCCTCAAAAAAATATCCCTTATAGAAAAAGAACTCGCCCTGTGGTCCGATCTGGAAAAACGCCATGGCGATGTAGAAGTACTATTAGAATTTGCCGCCAGCGGCGATGCAGAATTGGAGGAAGTAAACGAAGAACTAAAGTCTTATACACAAATCATCGAAGAAGTGGAATTGAAAATGATACTTGGTGATGAACAGGACACCCAGGACGCCATTGTGACAATCCATCCTGGAGCCGGCGGCACCGAAAGCCAGGACTGGGCGGAAATGCTCTACCGTATGTATACACGCTGGGTGGAGAAGAAAGATTTTAAGAAAGAATTAATTGATTATCAGCCCGGGGATGAAGCGGGGATGAAGGATGTCACTTTTGAAGTAAAAGGGGATTATGCATACGGTTTATTGAAAGCAGAAGCGGGCATCCACCGCCTGGTGCGCATTTCTCCGTTTGATTCCAACAGCCGCCGCCATACATCCTTTGCCTCTGTGTTTGTTTATCCGTCCAGTGATGAAGAAATTGAAATCGAAATCGATCAAAACGACTTGCGCATCGATACCTACCGCGCCAGCGGTGCCGGTGGTCAGCACGTAAATAAAACCGATTCTGCCATTCGAATAACACATATTCCCACGGGAACAGTGGCACAATGTCAAAATGAACGTTCCCAGCATAAAAATAAAGCCACGGCAATGAAAGTGTTAAAAGCGCGTCTCTATCAATTAGAAGTAGAAAAACAAAAAGAAGATGTTCAGAAATTGGAAGATTCTAAAATGGATATCGGCTGGGGGAGCCAGATTCGATCCTATGTTTTCCATCCCTACAATATGGTGAAAGACCACAGAACCAAGGAAGAAACAGGAAATATTTCAGCAGTCATGGATGGCGCCCTTGATAATTTCATCCGGGCGTTTTTGATGAGTAAGTTGAAGTAGGAAAGGGATGAACAATTTTTAAATGTAAAGAATAATAACTAGTCATGCCGCTATCTTGATGACAAGTCGTAAGCAAGGTTTGATATGATGAAGACGGGAAATACCACATACAAAGCTGCCATCCGCATTGCGCTTGCGACAGGGTTCTTATTACTGTTGCCCTTGTTGGCGATGCAGTTTACTAATGAAGTGGTCTGGGATCTGGCCGATTTCATTGTCGCTGGCGTCCTATTGTTCGGCACTGGTCTAACGTATAAGCTGGCAGCGAGAAAAGCGAGGAAAACGGGCAATACCGCGTACAAATCCGCTGTCGGTCTTGCGCTCGCCGCCGCCTTCATCCTCATCTGGGTGAACGGTGCTGTTGGCATTATCGGGTCTGAAAATAACGACGCCAACCTGATGTATGGCGGTGCGCTTGCCATTGGAATCATCGGTGCCATCATCGTGCGCTTCCAGCCACATGGAATGGCACGGGCGATGTTCGCGACGGCACTCGCTCAGATGTTGGTCCCAGTGATTGCGCTGATTATCTGGCCGCCCCAAGTTATCTCCTGGGGTGCGGCGGGTGTATTCGGCGTGTTCGTTCTTAATGCGTTCTTCGTCATGCTGTGGGTTGGATCGGCGTTGTTGTTTCGGAATGCAGCGAGGGAACAACCTCCCTCATAAATATCAAAGTATACGAAAAATAAAATTATAAAAAACCCCTCGAAAAGAGGGGTTTTTTATGAAACATTTATTAGATTGAATTTACTCTACTGGGTTCCCATCCCCATCGAGTAAAATTGGGTCACCGAAACCCAGTGATTTTAGTCCGTCCAATTGTGTGGCAGCATCCCCCACAACCAAGTAAATCATTTCATTTGGACGTATAAGCTTCCGTGCTAGTTCGTTGTGGCTTTCTACGGTCATATCCCTAACTATTTCTTCCTGGTCCTTGATGTAGTCAAAAGGAAAGCCATAAGTGGCAATATTACTTATCATCCCGCGCAAGGCACCCAGGGTTTCAAAGCGTCGTGCATTAGATTTCAACAAAACATTTTTGGTAAAATCCAGATCTTCTTCAGCAATTGGATCACAATAGGCCGTCATCAGGTCTTTAAAGATATTGATAGACTCTTCGGTCGTATTTGATCGTACACCAGAAGAAGCAGTGAATTTTCCGGGGAATTTTGAACCGCTGAATCTTGTACGAGCCCCATAGGTAAACCCTTTTTCCTCACGAAGCACCAGATTAACATCACCGCTGAAATTTCCACCCAGTTTCATATTCATCACTGTAGCAGGGAAGTAGTCTGGATCAGTCAGGGCTAACCCCAAATATCCAATTCGGATTTCAGATTGCTTGGCATTGGGGACATCTACGAAATAGACTTTTGCCATTTTATCAGGTTCCGGCATTTCATATTCAGTGAAAATCACTTCATTTACTTTCCATTTGTCTACCAATCCTTTAAACGCTTTAACAGCTACATTGCGATTTAAATCACCCACAATACTGATTGAAACTAAATCAGCTGAAAAATTGGCTGTATAGTAGTTTTTCAAATCATCCAATTCGATAGACTCAACGGATTCAACAGTTCCGGATGTTGAATTTGCAAGGATATGAACGCCATAAATCAATTTATTATACACTTTTGATGCAATGGATGAAGGCACAGCTGCCCGGCGTTTTATGGATTCAGCTGTCTCTCTTTTGATGCGATCAAATTCTGTTTCATCCCAGCGTGGTTCAAACAGGATTTCCTCAACCAATGCAAGAGTAGGAAGAAAATTCCGTTTTAAGGTTGTGACCTCAATTCCAATCGATTGTTTACCAGTATACATATAAATAGATGACCCCAATGCATCTATCGCTTCTTCAAGTTCAACGGGAGTTTTATTGGCTGTGCCTTCCATCATCATATCAGTAACGAGATTAGCGACACCAACTTTATTCGGATCATCCAAAAGCATACCGCCATGAATTTGAATACCGAAATTGATCAAAGGCAGTTCATTATGTTT
>ENA-ORDI01000237-ORDI01000237.1-marine-metagenome-genome-assembly--contig:-NODE-237-length-39629-cov-4.632383_pt1 | contig 39629 bp, 39 predicted proteins | sample MGYA00248628_ERZ508525 | MGnify/ENA primary metagenome ERZ508525 (study PRJEB26195, sample SAMN05422138) | marine metagenome | isolation source: East of Porto Seguro, South Atlantic Ocean | place... | reverse complement strand
GGTCAAGTCCAAAATGTTCTGTAAAATGAGTCAAGCGATCACGGTTTCTCCGCCTGCACCTGTGTTCTGTTGAGCAGGTTGATTTATTGTTTTGGTTTCTTTTCTTCTTTCAAGCAATGACATATCCAGGTATCGTCTACCGGTTATCCATTCTTCTGCTTGTTCCATGCATAAAGCTCCAATGAGTCTCAATGCAGAGTTTCTGTTAGGAAAAATACGAAGAACACTGGTTCGTCGTTTAATCTCCTGGTTAAATCTTTCTAAACTGTTTGTCGTTCTAATTCTTCGCCGGTGCTCATCGGGGAAGTTTAAACAGGTTAAGGCATCTTCACCTGCCCTTTTTTTTTAAAAAAAAGTGTTAGTAAAATATACTCTCCCAAATTTTGGTGATTTTTTCTGATCGATACAAATTTTCATACCATCAATTTCTCAGATTATAATCAAATCATTTTTTTCACCGGCGCCGGAATGTCGGCAGAATCCGGTGTACCGACCTACCGTGGACATGGTGGCATTTGGTATAAATATAAATGGGAAGAATATGCCTGTCAGGCTGCGTTTAATCGTGATCCTGAGGGTGTACTTGATTTTCATGAATTGCGCCGTATAGAGGCATTAAAATGTGAACCGCACAGTGGACATGACATAATCACTCAAGTCCAAAAGGAAAAACCTGCGACTGTAATTGTAACCCAGAATATTGACGGTATGCACCAGCGGGCTGGCTCTGCCCATGTGATTGAAATTCATGGCAGTGCGTGGAGATTACGCTGCGAGGCGGAAGGTAAAATATTTGAAGATCTTAATGATGGAAAGTATCAATCACGAAAATGTAAATGCGGTGCCTGGCTCCGTCCCGATATTATTTGGTTCCAGGATATGCTGGACGAAGCTACCGTTCGTGAAGCGACGAACAGTATTTCTACATGCGATCTTTTTATCAGCATTGGCACAAGTGCGGTGGTTTGGCCTGCAGCAGGTTATCCAAACCTAGCAAAATCCTCTGGTGCTTTTTGTATTGAGATTAATCCTGAAGAGACTGAACTTTCGCCACTTTATGATAAATGTATTCGATCAACAGCCAGCCAGGGCTTAAACCAATTATTTGAATAAAGGAAAAATATGAAAAATCCATCTGTAATTTTAGTCGTTGCATCATTCCTTGTTATTGTACTGCATCAAAAAGCGCCGGAAGAATTACGGTATCCTTTCACTGAAACGGGTGGTGTTGTAGATACATATTTCGATACCACCATCGCTGACCCATATCGGTGGCTTGAAGATGATTATTCAAATGCAACGAAAGCTTGGGTGTCCAGGCAAAATGCTTTCACAAATTCATATATGCGCAGAATACCCTTCCGTCGTAAGATTGAAAAACGGTTAACGGAGATTTGGAATTATCCATCCCAGGGAATGCCATTTAAGAAAGGGGATAAATACTATTATTATAAAAATGACGGATTACAAAACCAATCGGTCATGTATGTTCAAGACACACCCAACACCGCAGGAAAAGTTTTTTTAGATCCAAACACCTTTTCCAGTGATGGTACCATTGCATTGGGTGGGACCTACTTTTCACACGATCATAAATATATGGGCTATTCCATCAACATTGCCGGATCAGATTGGCAGGAATTTTATGTGATGGATCTCGAAACAGGTGAAATACTGCCTGATCATTTAACCTGGGTCAAATTCAGTGGCATGTCATGGCGCGGGAATGGATTTTATTATAAAAAATATCCAACTCCGGATGAGAATGCCGAACTGTCTGCAACGAATGAACACGCCAAAGTATTTTATCATAAAATGGGTACACCCCAAGACGCGGATGAATTGATCTTTTATGATCCGGAAACACCAAAAATTTCACCGAATGTCAATGTAACAGATGACGGGCGATTCCTTTTCCTGTATCGATCCGCTGGAACCTATGGAAATTCTTTGTCGTTCAGGGACACAAAAGTTTTCCAGGATAGCTGGACACCCATCGTGGATGATTTTAATTCAAATTTTTGGATATTAGATCACATAGAGGGGCAACTGATCGCGCAGACAGATCGAAATGCTCCGCTCAAAAAAATTGTCAGGATTGATCCTTCAAAACCACAGGAAGAGTATTGGGAGACTCTTATCGCAGGAACAAAAGAAGAAGTTCTTTCGTCTGTGAATCTTGTGGGTGGCAAATTCTTTGCCCATTTTACAAAAGATGTAAGCTCGGTTTGGAAGGTCTATAATCTGGACGGGAATTACCTTTATGATGTGGATCTTCCCGGAAAAGGAATCGTTGGTGGTTTTGGCGGCAAGAAAGACCAGATGATTACCTGGTACACTTTTAATAATTCCGTAAATCCGCCAACCATTTATCAGTACGACATCAAGCAGAATATTTCGACGGTTTACAAGGAATCAGAAGCCAAGTTTGACCGGGAGAATTTTGTTTTAAAACAGGAATTTTATCCATCCAAGGATGGCACCATGATCCCCATCTTCATTGCCCATAAAAAAGGGCTTAAAATGGACGGAAAACGACCAACCCTGCTCTATGCCTATGGTGGGTTCAATATCTCCATTAAACCCTATTTTAGCAAGGCTAATTCAATTTTATATGAGAATGACGGTGTCTATGCATTAGCTAATTTGAGAGGCGGTAGTGAATATGGCCAGGACTGGCATGAAGCAGGCATGCTCCATAATAAACAAAATGTATTTGATGATTTCATAGCCGCAGCGGAATATTTGGAAAGAAGCGGCATCACATCACCCAATTATCTGGCAATTCGGGGTGGCTCCAATGGTGGGTTGTTGATTGGTGCAGTTCTAAATCAACGTCCCGATATTTGCAAGGTAGCCTATCCGGAAGTGGGCGTCATGGATATGCTGCGCTATGAACGTTTCACGATTGGACATGCCTGGTCGGTGGAATTTGGTTCTGTGACAGAAAAAGAACATTTTGAAAATATTGTTAAATATTCACCCCTTCATACCGTTCAGGATGGCGCCAATTATCCATCTGTCCTGATCTATACAGCAGATCATGATGATCGCGTTGTTCCGGCTCATTCCTTTAAATATGCAGCGGCTTTACAGGCAGGGCAAGGTGGGATTGATCCTATTTTGGTTCGAATTGGCCAGAGCGCCGGCCATGGCGCCGGAAAACCCACTAAGAAAATTATTGAAGAATACGCCGAAAAATGGGCCTTTATGTTTTACGAAATGGGCTTAGATATCTAAGCGAGAACACGGCCTATATCATCCCGGATCAAAATCAAAATGGCTGACTGAGATACGATCAAATAATCTTTATTCTCGATCTTGATCTCGATACTGGCTTTTCCAAGATACAGGGCATAGTCCCCGATCTCTGCCTGGGTGGGAATATATTTTACATCCGTTGTCTTTTCTTTCCAGGGTTCATCAAAGGATGTTTCCGGTGACCCCAATGGAATCCCGGGACCAACTTCCACAACCACCCCGCCGCGGACTTCCTGTTTTTCTACCACACTTGGGGGCAGGTATAACCCGGCAGGAGATTTTGTCTCACCTGTGTCAGGGCGGATCAAGACACGGTCACCAACGACCAATACTTGTTTATTTGTACTTTTCATAATTCAATAAATTGATAAGCCCCGAATTAACGGGGCTTATCTACAACTGCATCGCCGGTTGAAAGGAGGGTTTATAAGGGTACCAAGCAAATGCAGTCTCAAAGATTTGTATCTTTTTCTTTAGGCTTTGGTGGTGATTTACCCCAGTAAGTTGTGTTGGAATTTAATAAAAAATATACGTTGTCGTTGGTGCGATATACATCTTGAGAATTGACGTTACGAATATAGTTGTGCTGATAATCCTGCCCGGCATTTCCAAAGATATAATGAATTAACTCCTGATCTTTATCATCGAAAACTTGGAGATGACGACCTAATGAATCATCCACACCAAATTTTTCCCATTTATTTTCTTTCCTGGAGATGAGCATTTCCTGCTTAACGGCCAGTAAGCGGTCAAAAAGTTTGTCTATTTGGTTTTCTTTGATCAAAAGTGAATCTGCCTGGGTTATTTTCCAAGTTGTATCTGACCGTACGAGCTCTAAAGATTTTTCACCTTCAGAGATTAATACGCGATGGATATCGCTACGCTCACCAGAAAAAATAACAGAACCTGAAATTGTATGTGATTTTTGCGTTTTTTGATTAAACAGGTATAATCCAAGTAGAAGTGTCAACGCACCTAAACTATATTTCAGTGAATCAGTCATAGATCTGCCTCAGGATATCTGCATGTTTTCTTTCTTTTCTCATTTGAAAAAAACCAAAGGTTAAAACAAGTAGGGACGGGATAAACATATTAGCCCATTTCCATTTTTTTCGTGTTGCATCTTCCAGTTCTTCAAGCGGGCGGCTTGTAATCTCCCGTGATCTCAATGAGATTAAATCCTCGTCTCCGGCAAGATAATCCACTGCATTCATGATAAAAACAAGATTATCGTTCACAGACATACCACCATCATCCGCAAGAAATTTAGAGTCAGAGATAAGCATTAATTCACCGCCATTCACCAATTTTGATGTGGCTGCAATGATTTTCCCTTTTTGACCCAGCATACGAATAAATGGGTTTTGTTGCGGATCTGGACTCAGCATCCAATTACTTGCCATTAAGCCACTATTACTGGAAGATTTGAAGAGTTCTACTACACCGGCAACCCGATCGTTTTCCGTGGTGTCTATCTGGATCTCGCTTGGGAAGAAGGGCAGGACCTGCTCCAAATCAGAAACAACAACTTCATCATCATTGAACGACTGAATAATCGGGAAGAATGGATAATCCATAGGGCGATTCATGAGGAAAATACCCCGTCGTTCCCGTACCTGGACTTTACTGCACCTGCCATCCAAAACAAGATTTCGTTGCAGTTTAAGTCCATAATTATTTAAAAAATCAAAAATATCGGAATCTACCGGATTGGCTTGTTGCGTTGTAATGTCAGTCATGACACCGCTCTGCGTCAGGAAAATTCTTTTACCCGAATTTAAAATAGATTCCAGGTTTTCTTTAACCAGGGAATCCAATGTATCCACAGCCCCGGACACCAAATATACATCAATGTCAGGAATGAAAGGACGCGTTAAATCTGTAGTTTGAAAGGCGTAATGCTGACTTAATTGCGACGATAAATTATCTGTTTTAATTTTTGATTCTGGATCTAAATGAACCAAACCAATCTTCTTTTTATCGATATCTATCAAGGATTTTATTTTGGTACTAATCATGTATTCTAGACCGGAAGTGGTTTGAATGACGGGAATAACTTCCTTTTTATCTTCGAATAATAAGACCATTCCGAGATACACTTTTTTGATCTCAACCTTGTCATTTTCAATCACTTGCATTTGGACAGGCTGAATGCCATCTTTGCGAGCTTGTTCTTCAAGATCCTTATCCGATTCAGGATTATGGAAAAAGAAGCGAATATTATCTGAGTAGGCGCTGTATTCTTCCAGGATATCCTGTAAAAAACGGCGTGTATTTCCCAGTTCATTTGGCAGATCATCGGAAAAATACACTTTCATGGTCAGGAGGTCATCTACCTTGGAGACGACCAATTTGCTCGAAGATGAGAGGGAGTACATTTTAGTGTCTGTCAGATCAAACCTGGCAAATTTATCACGTGCAATCAGGTTCAATAAAATGAGTCCAAATATCAAGCCGCCGGTATAGAGAAAAAATGAATTCTTATTTTTCACCAACATGGTTAACTCCATTTTCGAGCTTCAAGAACTCGGGTTGTCATGAAAAGGAAAAAACCGATCACAGATCCAAAATAAACCAGGTTGCGCGTATCAATCACACCACGGGCAATATTAGACAGATGGAACTCGGTACTCATATATTGAACAATCCCTGCCAGAGATGCGGGGACAAACATCAACAGTTTATCCATTAGAAAAAAGACCAAAACAATGGCAATTCCTACAATGAAAGCAATGACCTGGTTTTCGGTAAGACTGCTGGAAAAAACTCCAACAGCCGTATAAACACCGCCTAAAAGAGCCAGCCCGAGATACCCGGTAAATACAGCGCCATGATCAATGGTCGTACCAACATTATAAAGTGTAATATAATGGATTGAAGTTGTGAACAGAGCCACCAGAATGAGGGAAAGGCCAGCCAGGTATTTCCCAATAACGATATCTCTTTCCCGAATGGGAAGGGTGGTGATGATCTCCAGGGTCCCCAAACTTTTTTCCCGGGAAATAAGTCCCATGGACACGGCCGGGATAAAAAAGAGATACACCAGGGGAACAATCCCAAATAACGACCGCATATCCGATTGATTGTAAAGAAAAAATGTATTGGTAAAGAAATACCCATTCACCAGAGCGAACACAACTAAAAAGACATAGGCCATGGGACTGGTAAAAAATGATCGTAATTCCTTTTTATAAATTGTAAGAATGTTATGCATGAGCAGGATCTCCATCTTGTGTCAGGTGTCTGAATATGTCTTCTAGATTTCGTTTAGAAGCGCTCATTTCCATGAGGGTCCACCCATTACTAACCGCATAATCAAATACGTTTTTTCTTGGATCGGATGTATTGTTGTATTCCAGGGTGACCTGAACGGAAGCGTTCATTTTATGAAAGGAAATCACCGTGATGCCGGGTATCATTGCTTTCATTTCCTGGATACTATTTTCATCGGCATCTTGAATTTCCAGATGAAGTTGCGTCATTCCTTTCGAATCTGAGATCAATTCTTCACTGGTACCATCAGCAACGATTTCACCATTATGGATGATGATGATCCGATTAACAGTTGCCTGGATTTCCTGAAGAATATGGGAAGACATAAGTACCAGTTTTTCTTTCCCTAATTTTTTGATCAATTGTCGTATTTCAACAATTTGGTTCGGATCCAACCCTGACACTGGTTCATCCAGAATCAATATTTTGGGATCATGAATCATGGCTGCAGCAAGCCCAATCCGCTGTTTATATCCTTTTGAGCAATGACCAATAGTTCGATGCACGATACCTTGCATTGCACAGTCAACAACAACGCGTTCTAATGCTTTTTTAAAATTGTGACCAACAATACCCCGTATCTCTGCATGAAATTTCAGGTATTCATAAACTTTCATTTCAGCGTAAAGTGGATTCAGTTCTGGCAGGTAACCAATTTGTTTTTGAATTTCGAGACTATGCTCTATAATATTATTACCGTTAACGAATACATTCCCAGCCGTTGGGGATAAATAACCTGTCATCATTTTAAGGGTTGTGCTTTTTCCGGCACCGTTGGCTCCTAAAAATCCGACAATTTCTTTGTCAGCCAATGAAAATGAAATCGATTTCACGGCTTGAACATGTCCATAATTCTTGGATAGATTATCAATGCGAATCAATGGTGGTCTCCTTGAGTTGTGAGATTATGAATGTTAAAAGGATGAAATAGTTCCTAAAATTGCTGGCAATATTATTAAAAATATCTTAGATGGGAAATAGAACAAAATGATTGATTTGTGACTAATGCCACACCAACAAATATTATTCGTGAATTTATCTTGACTCTAACAAACCATCGAGTATAGTTTCACACCGACTAGTCAAAGAATTTTGACAAGTAATGGTATACCTAATCAAAACAATAAAGGAGAGTATTATGACTCGTTTTGTTAAATCAGTCATTTCTACTCTGGTGATTTTATCACTAGTGGCAGTCCTTCCAGCTGAAACAACTGTTAAAGCTGATCAAGTTGAATTCGCCATTAAAAAGGACAGCGATAATGCTGTTTTTGCCAGTGCAGAAATAAAAAAGAAAAAGAAAAAAGGAAAGAAAATTGGCAAAAAAGGCAAAAAGAAGAAAAAGGGATTTTTCTCTAAGTGGAAAGGCGCTAAATAGTCTTTTTCTTTTTCATAAAAAAATAAAAAAGGGTACGGCAATCGTACCCTTTTTTATTTCCCAAAATCCAATTATAATCACGCCAACAAAACCAAGGAGAAAATTCATGTTTAACAAACTACATGCCTTACTGCTCATATTATCATTAGTGGTGACCCCCATTTTTGGACAAGATGCAGATACGACTGAATTTGAAGAAGAAGGTGGAAATGAAATGTTTACCAGCGTTGATGTGAGTTATTCCCAGGATAAGGGCAATACAGACTTTTTATCCATGTATTATGGATTCAGTTTCAGCGTAGTTGGAGACGTAGGCCCTTTAACGGACACTGAATTCAGTATTAACTTTTCTCGAAGTAACGATAAATTAGATGGCGAGCCATTTACTGATGATCAATCCTTGACATTAAAATTTGATCTTTGGGCTAATCAAAGAATCTCACCTTTCTTATTTCTCCAGAAATCCTTTGATAAAACAATTGGTTTGGAAAATAGGCTGAATTATGGTGTCGGTGCAAAACTTGGATTATTGAAAGGTTTTTCAATCAGTTATGCTTTCCTGGCTGAGAATGAAGAATATGAGCCATTTTTTGGATATACTGATTCAACTGCTTTTGATTATTATACTTATACAGATTCAACTTGGTGGGGTGAATATGATTACATAATGACAGAATTTGATTCTGATTATTATTATTGGATTCCTATTGATACTACAATTGATGGTGTCGACTATGTTTACACAGATTCGAGTTTAGTATATGCTGATTACTATTATACAGACTCTACATTAGCTGGACAGTATCATGTAGTTACTGATTCAGTTAATTTAGGTGGCGAACAAAAATTCTGGCGGCATTCGATCAGACCAAAGATAAAATTTAAACTTTTTGATAATAATGTGGTATTTGATTATCGTTTTTATTTCAAACCGAAGACCGATGATTGGGAAGATTTTTTATTAGAGAATGAGCTTACAATATCAATAGCAACATTCTATGAAGCTTTGACTATTGATTTTAGTTATACGGATAAATACAATAGTAGATACGATCCAGCAAGAAATAAGAATAAAGGAATTGCCAACTTATATGATATGAATGATACGAATATAAGTGTTGGTTTTTCATTTATGTTCTAAAATAATCGGAAAGACCATTTTAAACCACAGGGGCGTGAAGGTAACTTTTCGCCCCTTTTTTTATGAATTACGATCATATAACCATCGAAGCCAAATGGCAAAAACACTGGGAAGACCAGAATACCTTCAAGGCCGAGGTGAATCTTGAAAAAGAAAAACTTTATATCTTGGACATGTTCCCCTATCCATCCGGAACCGGGCTCCACGTGGGGCATCCATTGGGCTACACCGCCACGGATATTTATTGCCGGTTTAAACGACTTCAAGGGTTTAATGTATTACATCCCATGGGGTGGGATGCATTTGGTCTGCCTGCAGAACAATACGCCATTAAAACCGGAACACATCCCAAAAAGACCACTGAAGAGAATGTTAAGAATTTCAAGCGTCAGATAAAAATGCTGGGCTTTTCCTATGATTGGGACAGGGAAATCAATACCACCGATGAAAAATATTATAAATGGACACAATGGATCTTTCTTCAACTTTATAAAAAAGGGTTAGCTTACGAAGCAAAAGTCCCCGTTAATTGGTGCCCTGAATTAAAAGCTGTCTTAGCCAACGAAGAAGTTGTTGATGGAAAGTCTGAAATTGGCGGACATCCTGTTATTCAACAGCCCATGCGTCAATGGATGTTGAAGATCACAGATTATGCTGAATCATTATTGAATGGCTTGGATGACTTGGATTGGCCCGAAAGCGTTAAAGATCTGCAACGCAACTGGATTGGAAAATCAGAAGGTGCGAATGTTCACTTTAAACTCCCATCAATAAATACAAATATTACTGTATTTACTACACGCCCGGATACACTTTTTGGTGCCACATATATGGTCTTGGCACCGGAACATCCCCTGGTGGAAAAACTCGTTTCTGGTGAACAAAGATCCGCTGTCAAATCCTATACTGAAGCAGCTCAGAAAAAAAGTGACCTGGACAGGGGAGAGCTGAATAAAGAAAAAACCGGTGTCCCATTAGGTGCAAATGCAATTAATCCCGTGAATGGAGATGAGATTCCGATATGGATTGCTGATTATGTGCTGATGAGTTACGGAACGGGAGCTATCATGGCTGTCCCGGGACACGATCAGCGTGATTATGAATTTGCAAAGGAATTTGACTTGTCAATTGTTGAAGTCGTGTCGGGTGGAGATATAGCTGAATTTGCCTATACAGATAATCAAGAAGGCTTGTTGATAAATTCTTCCAATGATTTAGGATTAGATATCAATGGACAAAAAGTGCCGGATGCGATTCAATCAACAATCAATTGGCTTGTTGAAAATAGTGAGGGAGAGGCATCTGTACAGTATAAACTACGTGATTGGTTATTTTCTCGTCAAAGATATTGGGGTGAACCCATCCCTGTTATACATAAAGAAGATGGGACCATTATTCCAGTCAATGAATCAGATCTGCCATTAACATTGCCTGAAGTTGAAAAATATGAGCCGGCCGGCACGGGCGAATCTCCATTGGCGAATATTGACAGTTGGGTGAATATTCCTGCCGGAAAACGGGAAACCAATACCATGCCGCAATGGGCTGGATCCTGTTGGTATTATTTACGCTTTCTTGATCCGTTAAATGAAGATCATTCCTGGAGTAAAGAAGCAGAATCCTACTGGATGCCCGTGGATCTTTATGTAGGCGGAGTCGAACATGCTGTCCTTCATTTACTTTATGCACGGTTTTGGCACCACGTTTTGCACGATCTTGGTTTTGTATCGACAAGAGAACCATTTCAAAAATTATTCAATCAGGGCATGATACGGGGTGAAGATGGCCAAAAAATGAGCAAATCCCGTGGGAATGTGGTCAGTCCGGATGATGTTGTGCAGGAATATGGCGCAGACAGTTTCAGATTATATGAAATGTTCATGGGACCCCTGGAAAAATCCAAGCCTTGGAGCACAACCGGCCTACAGGGATGTTATCGATTTGTCCAAAAGGTTTGGAAATTATTCATGGAAGATCCTGCAAAGATCCAGGATAATTGTGCTACAGATGAAACGATAAAACTATTACATCAATCGATTAAAAAAGTTACTGACGATCTCACTGATTTACGGTTTAATACATCTGTTTCACAATTGATGATCTTTGTGAATCATTTAATGACATTGGAAAAATTAGATAAATTTGTTTTGCAGCAATTTTTACTGATTCTAAATCCATTCGCACCACATTTATCCGAAGAATTGAGTGAAATGTTAGGATTTGAAACACTCTCAGAAACTTCTTGGCCTGTATATGATACGCAAAAAATTATTGAAGAGACGATTACAATTGCCGTTCAATTTAATGGGAAAACACGCGGGAATATTTCAATCCTAAAAGATCAAAACCAAACCGAGGTCGAATCAATTATACAAAATGATTCAAAGCTTAATAAATACTTAAACGATAAGGAAATCATCAAAGTGATCTATATCCAAGGTCGAATCGTTAATTATGTTATTCGATAATAGAATTCACTTTTTATTCTAACTAATATTATACATAATATACATTATACGCACTTCTTAAGACGGGAGAATTGCTTTAAAGCGATCCATATTTTTCACCTCCCCCATCAATAATACGGTATCAGTTGTATTTAAAACTGTATCGGGTTCCGGATTAATGATGGATTCACCGGTATTTTTAAAAATACCAACAATCATAATATCAAACTCCTCTCGAATTTTTGATTCTCTTAAAAGGACACCCTCATATTTTACCATATTTTTTAAAGATATTTCATCTAAGGTCAGGTTCATTTTTGCATGCTTTGGTGACAATACAGAAATTGAATCTTCTACTTGGGGTTTAGATAATATCTCAGCCATACGATGTCCACCTGCAGTATATGGATTTACAACCTTACTTGCGCCGGCACGGATCAGTTTTGGTTTATTATCTTCCAATGAGCAGCGACTCAAGATAAATAATTCAGGATTGGTGGTTTTCATTGACATGGTGACAAATAGATTATCCTGATCTGTATCCAATACGACCGCTACACCTGCCGCATTTTCCACACGTGCTGCAGATAATGTTTCTTCGGAGGTTGCATCACCATGGACACAAAACATGCCCTTAGACCGTATTTTTTCAACTTTTTTATCATTCATCTCAATAATGACAAAATCCAGTTCTTTTTCTTGTAATTCTTTTGCGATCACCGCACCCATGCGGCCATAACCACAGATCACAAAATGGTTCTTTAATTTCGATATATTCTTTATCATCTTATTTTTCCGATATTGTTCTAATTGAATAAATTCTTCTCTGAAAGTTCGGATCAAAACACCAAGCCCTGTTACACCGAAAATTATGATCAAAATGGCCCAAATCTTAGCTGCATCCGATAAGGGATGAACCTCGCCATATCCCACAGTAGATAAGGTGATCACTGTCATATAAATGCTATCAATCCAGGACCAGGTATCCCCACCCAACAAATAAAATCCAACAGTACCAAAAGTCAGCAAGGACGTAAAATAAAGGATAATCAGTGTTTTTTTATTCACTTTTAACCCACCAATATATCAGCGAGGTGGATCAAATCATAAATATCGATGATTTCATCGAAATTCAAGTCCCCTACCTGCCATTGGAAATCAGTCAATTCACTGCCATTCATGATAAGCTGAACCATCATAATCAAATCCTGTATATTCACAATGTCATCCTGGTTTAAGTCGCCGGGAAGCATCACCGGATTATAATCAAATGTGTAATCCCAAATTCCACGTCCATAGGTACCAAAACGAACTGTATTGATCTGGGGAATATAATCCACTGTCCAGTAGGTTTGATCCGGCGCATTTTCCCCAGCTAAATCTTCCCATTGACCATTTTCGTATGAAAAATAATATGGACCGATAGCCGTTGCTGCGAAAATTATAGATTCATCGGGCAAGCAAGCCAATTCATAAACCAGCGTGTTGGGCAGTCCCTGATCAAAAGATGAAAAGGTCTCTCCCCCATCTGTGCTTAAATATACAGCAGGATTGGAATATCCACTCCCGCCAATATACACGCGTTGATGATCTGCCGGAGATGGCAAAATAGTGCTCCCATAAAAATAATGAGATTCCGGACCGGTAAAACTGGATGTTTGCGTGAAATTTTGTCCCATCGTTGTGGAATAATAAAATTTTCCGTTTTCCGTAGATACATACCAATGATGATTCGTGACGGGGCTCCACGCCATGGCAGAAATTCTATCATCAAACGTGTAGGACATATCCTGAGCGATGATATTATTATTTGAATAAGTGATTTTCACCATGTGATGCTGGGAACTGATGCCGCCGCCGCCCACGTAAGAAACATTAGGTTGATAGGGATCAATCATGAGCGGTGGCAGCCATAAATATCCACTGCCCTGAAAATCCCAGGTAGAATAGCCATCATAATTAGCAATATCAGGATAATACAAAGCAAATCCGGGATAATCGGTCCATAAACTGGTTCCACCATCGCCGGAAATAATATGCCCATAATCTCCACTGATCGTCTGTTCAAAATCCAGGATGCCCTCATAGGCCCCATCGCTCAGATGTCTTTGAAATCCCTGATCCTGACTTCCTGCAAAAACATGATGAGGCTCATTTCGGGCTGTATAGGTCGAATAATATTGACTCACACCCAGTCCACTCAATGAAATATTCTGGACAGAATTAAAATGATCATAAGAAATGTAGAGCCCACCATCGGAGGAAATAAGTTGCAATTCTTCATCCGTTTCTGGATCGATGAAATAATTGAATTCCGGCAGATCAGCGTGTAGTTTTGTTTCAGGTAATGAATAGTATTCCCACCAGTGATTGATCAAATTCCAGGTGGACCCTCCATTGATGGAAAAATAGCCATCAACATTTCCAATAACTAACTTGTTAGGATCATTTGGTGCGCACTCGAAACTATTGATGGTGAATGTGCCGGTTGGAAGCGTCCCTCCTGCCTGCCATGAATTTCCGCCATCATCAGATGAATATAATTGACTCCCTATCCTGCAATGGAGAAAAACCTGCTCATTATCCACACCGCCTATCAGAATATTACTTCCGGATTCTGTAGGTGAAAATTCACCCACGAACATTAAGTCATCATTAGGAGACAGTATATAACATTTCCCATCATTCAGGACATAAACATTGCCTCCATGAACAGGAGCAGCCCAAATGTCAAAATGACTTGTGCCCACTGTAAATCCATTCTGAGATGTTAATTCAAGAATTCGAGTAAAAGATTCGCCACCATCCGTTGATTTATAAATTGACGGCAAATACGTCCATATGGTGTAATCCCATTCTACAATCCCAAGATAAATACTTTGCTGTGTGTCATTTTTCACGATTCCACGAAAGATCCATCCCCAACTTTGAAAGGATTCCAATCCTTCTGCATCTTCGATAATTAAACCTTCATTATCGGACCGATAACATTGTTTTCCATTCACCATGATGAGTCGATTATTACCATTATAACCGATATTTTTCAAAAGGTGAATCCCTGTTATCTGAAAATAATCATTCAAGGATACCCATGCTGTCCCATCCATATTTCCACGCCAAATGTTTCCGCCGCTGGAGGCACAATAGATCTGATCATTTTCAAAATCTACATCAGCAGTCCTAATTCTTCCTGCAAGGTTGTTACTCCCACGCTCGAACCACTGTCCCGGTACATCCCGGATCGTTGTGGTTATTTCGATGGTGTTAATATCATGGGATAACAAGCCGCGAGTTTGCAAATTTTTTCGGATTTCCGTTTTCTGCGCGATCTTTTTTTGGCGCGTTTGTTGATCCATCTTTTTCCAATCCACACCCGGAGCCGTTCGATGCATATTTTCCAGCCATTCTTTTCGATCTTTTTTGAACTGTTTACGATCTTTCTTTTTTTGAATTATCTCGGTTGGGACCGGCATTTCACCGAATTCACTTTTGTCCGGGTCCAAATAAACTAGGGCCAAGATTAGCGATACCAGTAAGAGTAAGGTTGCGTTTTTTGGATAATTCATTTTATTGTCCTTTCGGAGTAAGCATAAAGATGGATATGCCACGAATAAACATGACAAAAATTAAGTGAAAATAGAATTGGGAGTAAGTATAGAAAGCAAAAGGGGGCCGATGAATCGGCCCCCTTTTACTTAGGAGGGTGTTCTTATATAGTAAATCTAATTTTATTCTTCCGCGGCTTCAGCTTTTTCCTTCTGAATCAAATCAAGGTCTTCAATTTCTCTCAACCTCTTTTCTAAAGTAGAAGCCTTTTGTTCAAGATCAGCGATACTTTGTTTTAATTTACGAATAGTTCCCTTTACATCGGTAGCTAAATCATCAATATCATTATTAACATTACGGAAATTTTTCTTTGTGTTTCTCATGAAGTTATCAAGGGTGAAACTTACATCATCTATCATGGATGCCAAGGAGTCTGTGTTTTTCTCAATCAGTTCCGTATTTGCGATGATATCTTTTTGTGCTTTCCGCAGATGTTTACCCCGACCGATGAATCTCAGGTTATAAACACGTAAACTATCAGAAAATTCATTCAGGACGATATCCACATGCTCTTTATCCGCAAGATTCAACTCATCCATCCTTTTATTTAATTCATCTGTTAAAAATTGGAAATAAAAAGCACCAACGATCAATACCCCTAATAAACCAAATACAAATTTATCTTTAGCGTTCATTCAATCCTCTAATCTGTATTACTTGCTTTCAAGGCGTTTTTCCCATTCACTCATTTCAGATGAGCCGTCGGATGATTCCTCTGAATCATCGCTGGCAGCATTTTCTGTGGAAATATCCTTTTCTTCCATAAGATCATGTAAAATATGGTTGCGCCTTTCAGAACTGACTTTTAGTTCTCCCATAATGCCTGCAACTTCTTCATTGAAGTCAGTGATGGTTCTTTGGAGCCGCGTCACCAGTTCGTCTAGCAATGCTTGACCATAACTAGCGTTTATTCCAGATAGTAAATTATCGAGTTTTTCATTTAGATAATTTTCTCTACCGGCTTGACTTTCGAAATCGATATCCATAATCCATTAACAAGTTAATTCTGAAACAACAAAAATAAGTGCGGAAATTTCATACAAGAATGGGTGTGGGGCAACTATGAAGTTCAGGGCCAATGATTCAATTTTTTATAGCCCAGACTTTCCAGGGGTTCAATCAAAGAAAGAAAAATCCTTTTTTGGATCCTATAAGGCAATTTATCAAATGTTTTTATTTTGAGTAAATCTTCTGTTTTGCCCAGGCTGGCTACAGGAATATCCATCTTGCCTTTACCGGTGATGGTCATTTTATCATGAATGTGGACGGAAACCGCCAAAAGACGCTGCCCTTCACCCCAGTCAAATAATTTATAATCCGTAAACATGAATCCATCCTCCGGAGCATATTCCAAGATTTTAAACCCTTCATTCACTAAGAAATTCCGAATCTCCGGAATAGCATCTCGTCTTGGTTTATCATAGGAAAAATGCATCACCATTCTCGGTGAGGTTGGACAAAATGAAAATTTTACAGATGAAAAAAAGAGAAAAATGAAAAGAAGGATGCGCAAGGGGTATTATTGAATCACGGTTCCGATGCGGTCCCAGCGCGGAGTCCAAGAATCCAGGTCGAGTGAAAAATAGGTGAATAAGGCTTCCCCTAGAATATTATTCTCTGGAATATATCCCCAATATCGTGAATCCAAGCTGTCATCCCGATTATCGCCCATGGCCCAATAATAATTTTGAGTAACAGTGTACTCTGTCCACTCACTGAGCGGCTTCCCATCAATCAACAAGAATTGAAAATGTTCATCCTTGATAGCCTTACTCCATGGTGTTAGCAAATTCCCTTTTGGAAAATAATCATCATAGACCACCTGCTTCCCTTTCCGACGAAATAATTCATTGGGATCCTGCAGCGTGAATTTATAATTCACTTCCTCATTATTGAGTGTAACTGTATGCCCTTCCATAAGAATAATGGGTAACAGGAACCGCCAATTTGTTTCCCGATTTATTGGAAAAACATCACCGGATTTTGGCACATAGATGGGACCAATATTGTCTTTGTTGATATTCGTTTCGGAAGACAAAAAAATGTCAGGCTGACGATATTGCCGCTGCATAGGCGCTGTGAGATATTTCCCATTTTTCCACATGGGGACTATTTTCCCATTAACATATAATTTTTTCTGTTTTACAAGTAAGGTGTCTCCGGGTCCGGCAACACACCGCTTCACATATTTCACGTATTTATCTCGGGGGTATTTGAAAATGAGAACGTCGCCCTTTTTTGGGATCTTGAATTCAGGGAATTTGACATAAGGTATGAAAAATCCAATATCAGTGTATGGAATCCCGATCCAATCCGGCGTTCGCATCCCATAAACAAACCTGCTTCCAATGAGAAAATCACCAGTCATGATGGTATTTTCCATGCTTCCCGTTGGAACGATGTATGCTTCCAGCACAGTCACTTTCACCATCAGGACTGTAAGTACAATAAAGATGATCGCCTTTGTTTCTGATATTATCTTTCGTTTATTCATGTGGGTTTTTTCGCCGGGGAAATTAGGGAATCAATCAAGGAGAATCCCTTCAAAATGTTTAATGATGGGCTTTTTCTTTTGCAAAATGACGGATACACAATCAATCCGGAAATCATCGATTTGTTCCGTTTCTTTCTGATATTGATGGATTGCATGACTGATCTTCGTGAGTTTCTGTTCATCTACTTTTTCATCCAATGAATCCGGATTTGTTTTAAAAGCTGTTTTTACTTCAATGAACACAATTTCGTTCCCATTTTTTGCAATGATGTCAATTTCGCCATGGGGAGGACAATTCCGGTTCATTTCAAGAATTTCAAGTCCTTTTCCTTTTAAATAAAGTGCGGCCAGTTTTTCTCCCATCCATCCAATTCGTTTTTGCTCTGACAACCAAGTCAGCGTTGGCATATTTTTATTAACTGGATTAAACGATCGTCGATGGATGGGCGTTGCCCGGAATTCATTCAGTGCATTCATGTGGAATACTGTTCCATATCCATTATTTTTTTCGAATCTATATTCCGGGAAAATTCGTCCATAATCTGACATAATTTTGTCTCGTGTCACTTTTGCAATAATGGATGCTGCTTTGATTGCATCAATGAGATCATCGCCCCCCATGATCCCTTCATTGGGAATAATTTGATTCTTGAGTGGATGACCATCAATGAGTGCTTTATCGGGTCTTATGGGGAGATTTCCCAAGGCAATCTGCATGGCTTTCAGGGTTGCTTCACGAATATTGATCTTATCAATTGTTTTTACACCCACCTTACCAATTCCAATGCCCAAAGCTTGTTCCTGTATGATGGGAAAAAGTTTCTCTCTTTTTAGTTTGGAAAGTTTTTTAGAATCTCGAAGTCCTTCTATGGTATGATCCTCCGGTAATACAACTGCAGCCGCCATCACTGGGCCTGCCAGAGGTCCGCGGCCAACTTCATCTACACCAGCAATTATTTCCATTCTTTTCTCCAATAAGAATTGCCATTGCTCTGTAACCAAAGTGCACCGGAATTATCCGTGCGGTGAATTTCTATTTTATGTTGGGATAATCGTTCCATGACTATGGGAGATGGGTGGGAAAATTTATTACGGTCCCCAACGGAAACCACAGCCAATTCTGGGGATATTTTGGATAAAATATGTTCGGTGGTACTGGTAATGGAACCATGATGCGCAACCTTTAAAACATCCACATTCAAAGATTCACCGAATTTAAATAATGCATCATCTCCCTCGTGTTCCAAATCTCCGGTGAATAAAAACGAATTTTTCCCCACAATCAGTTTGAATACAATACTTGCATTATTTATATTGCGTTGACTCACTGAAAAAATTGAATCTGGAGCAAAGAACTGAATAGATTCCATGGGTGTGATTTGCAATATTTCTCCCGGCTTTGGTTTATTAATCACGGTATTCAAATCTGTGTAGCGCTCAATCAAATGATTGTACGTCCACGATCCATACCCGGAATAAGTATCCAAAATCGTATCAGTTGGAATTTCTTCAACAACTGAAACCAATCCGCCAATGTGATCTGCATGTGGATGACTCATGACCGTCCAATCGAGTTTTTGAATTCCCAGGTGATTTAAAACTGGAATAACAACTCGCTCTCCCCAATCTTCCCTCCTGTTTCGATTCCCTGCATCCACCAGCATGGTTTTCCCATTAGAAAACTGGATTAACGCTGCATCGCCTTGCCCCACATCCATGAATAAAATATTTGTCACAGGTTTTGGTGCATTTCCCCAGATCATCACATTGGCAATGAAAAGAAATGCAATGAGTCCTTTTGCGCGGAATTCTGACTGAAAAATGAGAAATAATCCCAGAATTATAAATCCATACAAAATCACATCTATGATTCCAATTTGAGCAATGGAAATCGATGAAAATGAAAAAGATGAAAAGAATTGGGCAAACCATGCAATAATTGTTTGGAACAATCCTGCCACATTCCCTGCCAATTCAGATAAAAAGGGTGAAAAAGATAATCCAAGGATCATAAATCCAACTACGACGATTACCCCGACAATGGGAACAATGATCACATTTGCAATCAATGAAATAAGTGAAATCTTATGAAAATATGAAGCGATGATAGGCAGTGTGCCAATCTGCGCCGACAACGAGACCAAAAAAAGAGATAGCGTATTTTTAAAAAATGAATTATGAATATGTTTAGGATTGATTGATTCCGGTAAGAGTTTTTCAAATAAGCCATAAAAATAAATAATAGAGATCACAGCTGAAAAACTCAAAACAAATCCTAAATCATTGATAAAGAGCGGATCATAAGCCAGAAGCAGACAGGCAGCGAATCCAATAATATTCCAAATGTTTCCCGGGCGATTAACAACGGGTGAGATCACATAAAGTCCGGCCATGATAGATGCGCGAATCACACTGGGCTTTCCACCGGTCAGTGCGCAAAAAGCGATTAATCCCAAAATAATGACAGCTTTGTTCCAACCCCATGGGACACGAATAATTGATGTAAAAATTGTCAAAATAATGAGAATATAGCCCACATGCAATCCAGACACCGCCAGGACATGGATCACGCCCGTATTGGCAAAGTCCGTTTTCAGGTTTTCATCGATGCTGGACTTATCTCCCAACAGCAATGCTGTAAGTAATCCTGCTGTTTTGGGATCAGCGGCATTGTTGACTGAATTTCTGACAAAATCCTGGCACGAGCGAATCCATTTTAAATAAAAAGGCAATTTGCCTTTAAGAATAATGCTATCATATTTTTTATCAATAAATAATCGACCATATTTCCCTTGACGACTAAAGTGGGACCGAAAATCAAAATCACCGGGATTCCTTTTACCAACCAATTTTTTGACTTCCCCTTTTGTAATAATTGTGTCACCTTCCAAGGGGAGTATTCCTTTTCCATAAACAGACAAATGGAACCGATCTTTAAAGTCATTCTCTGATAATGATACAATTTCACAATCAGATCGCCAGCCATATTCGGTCTCTTTTGTGTTATGAACAATTCCCGTAAATGAAACGGTTTTTCCATGTAAAGAATCAGCTAAGGATAAATTTTGATCGATCTCATTGATTCGGACAGATGAAATAAACCATCCGCTTATAAATATGAGACTTAAAAGTACAAAAAGGGAAAGGGTATCAGAGTGGTGAAAAAAGAGAGAAATTAAAATGATAAAAAATAAAAAGATTGGAATCCATGTGCTTGGCCAGGCAATTCCAATAAAAATCCCAATTGAAAGAAAAATGGCACAGAAAAAGTAGAAACGGGTGCGAATGGTAGTTTTTATTTCTTCCTTCAAGATAATCATATTTTAAATGTACGGTGGAGAAATAAAAAGGAGTTAATAAAATAGTCACTATTTTGCAAATTGGCAGATCACACAGGATGACTTTGTTGAAAGAAAAAGTTAAGTTGTCATTCCGAAAATTTTACTAATTCAATAATATTCTCATTCCTGATGAGGAACGACAGCGTAAGGTCGATGGTAGAATTATAATCTTGTTTAGGTCTGCTCTTCAATCAAGATGATTGAAGGACGCGGACCAATCATCCTGATTTCCATGCTTTAAATGTAACAATGAAAAGATTAGAGAATAACGATTTGTGGTTCATCAGTCTTCTCTCTAAACTCCCCACCATATTTTTAACTTCAACGGAGATTTCATGGACAGACAGAAAGCCGGAATAATTGCATTCGGTATTATCATTTTTATTATGTACGCCTTTGGGCTGCACATATTTGATGCTGTGTGGTCCTTCCCCAGCCAACGTGCAGTGCCACTTATGGTGCTGGCTCTCGTGGGAACGGGTATCTACGCTACAATTCGACTTGGCTTTCCCCAACTTAGGTACTTACGCCACGGGATCAATGTCACTCGTGGTATTTACGACAATCCGAAGGATGAAGGTGATCTGAACCATTTTAAAGCGTTAACAACCGCTCTGTCTGCAACAGTAGGAATCGGGAATATTGCCGGTGTAGCTACTGCTATTTATTATGGTGGACCTGGTGCGCTTTTCTGGATGTGGGTTACAGCCTTCTTCGGTACCACATTAAAATATGCGGAATGTACTTTGTCATTAAAATATCGTGAAATGGATGCCCTGGGCAAAACAGCTGGCGGCCCTATGTACACTATAGATAACGCGCTGGGAAAGAACTGGCGCTGGATGGCGGTGGCTTTCGCCGCATTTGCCGTGGTCTGTTCTTTTGCTACCGGTAATGCGATTCAATCATTCACCGTGTCAGACCAGATCTATTCTGAAGTTTCAGGCGTAATTGGGAATACTCACTTTTTAACAATGAAACATGAACTCTGGGCAGGCTTTAATGTGTCCATTCTCCAGTTCGTTAATGGCATTGTGATGGCTGCCGTTGTTGGTATGGTTATCATTGGCGGAATCAGTCGAATCGGAAATGTGACCGGTTACCTGGCTCCCATTATGGCATTAGTTTATGTCTCTGCTGCATCTCTAATTATTATTGCAAATATGGATAAAATAAATGAGAGCTTTTCATTGATCTTTACCATGGCATTTAATCCCCCTGCCGCCGTTGCTGGAACCGGGGGTGGAATTTTGATGACCATGCTTTGGGGCATCAAGCGCGGTCTTTATTCCAATGAAGCGGGGCAAGGATCAGCCGCCATAGCTCACTCCACTGCAAAAACGAAGTATCCCGTGCGCGAAGGTGCAGTTGCTATGCTGGGGCCCTTTATTGATACACTCATTATTTGCACCATGACAGGATTGGTCATTATATCTACCGGCGCATGGAAGCATACTGAATTTTTTGTGAATATAACTGCATCATCTGCCGATGAAGCGAGACAAGCTTTAGAGTTAGGTATCTTCCAAAGTCGTGAATTGTTTAACAGCAGCGTGCTCACATCTTTTGCATTCAAGGAGGGATTAAGCTTTCTTTTTGATTATGGTGATAAAATTGTAACTATATCTGTCCTCTTATTCGCTGTATCCACAGCCATCGCCTGGTCGTTTTACGGAAACCGATCTGCTGTTTACCTTTTTGGAGAAAAAGCCATTTTGCCTTATTTATGGATTTATGTGTTGTTTGTTTTTATTGGTGGAATCGCAGAACTGGAAGCCATTTGGGCATTTGGGGATGCAGCTTTAGGTATCATGACATTTCCCAATTTAATATCGATTGTTCTCCTTACAGGCGCATTGAAAGGTATGACAAAGGAATATTTCTCAAAAGAACATGTCCCCTACCAAAAATGATGATTATTTAGCTGTTGCTGTGGAGGCTGCCATTGCAGCATCTCATATCATCATGGAAGCCCTGGAAAAACCCAGGGTAGCACATCTTAAAGGGAAAACAAATCTTGTTACAGAAACAGATCATCTTTCTGAAAAGACAATCAAATCCATTATTCGTGGGTCTTTTCCGGATCACAGTTTTTTAGCAGAAGAATCGGGACAAGATTTATCTAAATCCGACTATCTTTGGATCATTGATCCATTAGACGGCACCACCAATTTTGTTCACGGGTACCCTTCTTTTGCTGTTTCCATCGCCTTGTATTATAAAAATGAGCCACAGGTTGCTGTCATCATAGAAATGCCAAACACCAAACTCTATTCTGCTATAAAAGGTGAGGGTGTTTGGTGCGAAGGCCAACCTATCTCCTGTTCCGAAAGCGATTCACTTGAAAAAAGCCTTCTTGTTACGGGATTTGGCTATGAGCATGGTGAACTCTGGGAAGAGAATATGCGTCTTTACAAGCATTTCACGGATACAACACAAGGTGTTCGCCGACTCGGTGCAGCCGCGGTGGACCTGTGCCACGTTGCCTCGGGAAAAGTGGATGGATTCTGGGAGTTTGACCTACAGCCTTGGGATACGGCAGCGGGAATACTTATCGCACAAGAAGCAGGCTGTTTAGTAACCCAAATGAATGGATCAGACTACAGTATTTATGATAATAATATTTTGGTGACGAATCCAAAGATTCATATCGAGATGGTGAAAAATATTGAAGATGTATAGAATATTATAGATGCTAAAGTGGCATTAAAGGAAGATGGTGAAATCCCCTGGCGAGATGTAAAGAAAGAATGGGGCAATGATTAGAAAATACTATCATTGCCATCCGCTAAATGGCGGAGTAGCAATCTTAGTTTAATTTGTGAAATTTGACGCAATATTTGTTCCTTTCGACAAGCTCAAGGATCCAAAAATTGCATGGATGTATTTTACCTGAACTGATCCCTGAATTGTTTTTCGGACCACACTCCTTCTACTTTATAAATTAAATCTGTCTTTTTATCGATGTAGATCATTTCCATGGCATAAAAGTGGAATACTGGACCGCCCTCTTCCCGGGAACCTTCCCAATGATAATAAACAGCCGCATTTACTTTCTTTGAAACGATATCAAGGATCTCAACATGGTAATCGTGCCAAACGTCAGCATAGGTCATCATGTCAGCAAGAAAAAGAGAATCGTTTTGAGAAAACTGAACTAGTATCAATGGAACGGCCATTTCGGTAAAAGTGGAATCACCTTTTTTTATTACAATTAGTTTTTGCTTTTCACCCACTCTTCCAATGATTGCCGGGGAATCTGCAGAAACAACTTTTCCATTCATCTCCCGGATGCGATCTCCAACTATCAGCATATTTTGCAGTGAATCATCCACAATACCGGTGATGAGCAAACTGCCATCTTGGTAAACAGTAGATATGCCGAGTCCCACATAAGGTGTATGGAAATACCTGAAATCTTCCGAGATCATGGAATAAACTGCAGAATCTGCACCGGCGTAGCGAGCTTCAATAAATTCAGTAATGTCCGCATCCTTCAAGGGTGTAGCGGAGAGAATCGATAAAATAAAAATGAATAGGATGAGACGTGTGGTCATTTGAGATAAACCATTTTAAAAGATTTTGAGAATTCCGGTGTTTCCAATCGATAAAAATACAACCCCGTTGGCATCGGTTTTCCTTGATCATTCAATCCCATCCACGCTACATGCTTTTTCCCTTGGTTTTGCTTTTCATTCACCAAAGTTTGGATCTCTTTGCCATTCAAATCATAAATGATGAGTGAAACATGTGTTAGCTTCGGGAGATCGTATTTGATCATCGCCATGGGATTAAATGGATTGGGATAATTTTGAAAAAGTGCAATTTTTTCCGGAATTTGATTAGGGTCCCCATCCACACTTACAAAATCATAATGGGATGACAGATCAAACGTGTCACCATCAATCAGGAAATGGAGTCGACCGTTTACGATACTAGGCATATTATCATTATTTGTCCCCGTGTGCGATGCTTCGAAAACATCCAAAACATAAGTCAAATTATCAACGGTAAGAATACCATCATCCGAAATTGTGGATTCACAATTATCATCTAAATAGATGGTTCGGAAGGGTTGATCCTCGTACGCAGAAAAACCGGTATTCTCACCAACTACTCCAAATTCACCTCCAATGATCCGATTGGGGAAATAATCATAATCATTCCATATTTTCGGAATAATAACAGCGTGGGGAACAAGTCCGGATCCATCTTCAATTCCCAGATCACCATACCACCAGTTATTCTCATTTTCCGTGAGTCCTGTAATAACATATTGACCAAAATCCGCCGTGCTGTCCTCCGATCCATTCAATGTCATCTCGGTAAAAATGGGTTGGGTAATGATCTCCAGTTGGAAAGAGTCTGTCCAGTTCCCTGCACCTATAAATTCCCGGGATGAAAGATCATATTGGTCACCATCTAATAATTGATTAAATACAATATTTGTGAACCGAGTCGGTTCATTGACAATACATTGGATCTCCGATGAATCACTCTGGTGAATGATTGTTACCATTTCGCCATGGACAGTTCCAATCATATTTTCATCTACACACAGGGCTGTTTTGTATTCTACACCGATCCCGAGAAGGTCATCGTCATTGTCCTGGATTCGTCTTGCCAGCATGATGGCCAAGCGCCCTAGTCTTCCCCGTTCATTAAAATGGGAATCTGTGAAGACGCCAGGCAAAATGTCCAGAAAATCATCTGTCATGGATACCCGATAATGGTAGGGATTATAAGCGGCCTGATCTGAAGTGAGAGAGCCATTTTCGCCATCGAAAACAACTTCTCCCAAGACAGCCAATCCTGCGCTGGTTCCGCCGATGGCACCGCCATTTTCATAAACGGTCTGGATGGCAGCCTGGACATAAGTATTCTTCCACGTAGAGACATAATCCCACTGGTCTCCCCCTTCGATAAAAATGCCGTTCGCACTCAATAATTCTTGATAAATAGTAAAACTGTTCGCATCTGCTTCTGTGGCAATCTGCAGATTATGGCTGGTGATATTTGCACCCAAGGATACAAAATAGCTTGGATACCAATCGCTGGATTCATCCACATCAATATTGATGATTTTTCCGTAACCGGCTTTTTCTACAAACCAGCCATACGGTTCATCGGACCAGGCATTATAATTCTCGCCACCACCACCCACCATCATGACAGAGCCCTGTGAGAATATGGAATGAAGATTTATCAGGAATAAAAAAATTAAAATTTTCATGGGAAAATTTATGACTAGTGGTAAGGAGAAATTCTGTTTTTTCTAGCAGAAAAGGGTGTTTGAGAACAAACATCCAACACTTCCACATGTCCCTGTATTACTAATCATACAAAATACCCGATACCATTACCCCCAAAATAGACAGTCTAATTTTTTTTAATTCACCATAACGCCACCTTTGGCGTAGTTCAAAAGTCGTACTATTCTAAAAACATAAAGGTGCAAAATCGGTTTAATTTTTGGAGTTTCGCCATAAGTCTCTTGATGATGAGACTTACAATCCGAACCCAGAGCGTATTAAAAAAGAAAGAACCTGAGACTTTTACCACATTGTTTCGGTTTACCATAACTAATGCACCTGACTTGGATGGATAATTAGAAATTATGCGGAATAAACATTGAAAAAATGTGTCGCCACATCAATCGCAATACTTACAAATACAGCAAACCCCGCAGTCTCTTGCAGGGTTTGGTCTTAAAAGTCGACTTTTAAGCAGTGGTACGCCCGACAGGGTTCGAACCTGTGGCCTCTGGAACCGGAATCCAACGCTCTATCCAGCTGAGCTACGGGCGCATTATAGATGAAAATTTACTTATACTAAATTCTTTGTTAAACTGAATTCTCTGCCGCTTCAATAGTATTTTCCACAAGCATGGCGATTGTCATGGGTCCAACGCCGCCAGGAACGGGTGTGGCTGCAGAAACAACAGATTGAATACTGTTCCAATCCGCATCCCCAACCAAGGCATATCCTTTTTCAGTGTCAGCATCGATACGGTTAATTCCAACATCCACAACGACGGCATTATTCTTTAACATATTGGAAGTAAGAAAGTGGGGAACACCAAGAGCGACAATAACAATATCGGCAGATTTTGTAAACTCAGGAATATTGGGCGTCCCAGAATGGCAAATTGTTGTAGTTCCATTTGCGCCAGCCTGTTTCAGGCTTGTTAAAATAGAAATGGGCCGCCCCACAATATTACTGCGTCCAACCACCACCACATGCTTCCCTGTCAGGTCAATGTTATAATGAGACAAGATTCGCAAGATTCCTTTCGGTGTGCAGGGAATGAATCTAGGTTTTCCTATGGAAAGTAAGCCAACATTTTCAGGATGGAATCCATCCACATCCTTCTTTGGATCAATGGTTTCTAAAACCCTCTGTGAATCAATATGATTAGGCAAAGGCAGTTGAACGAGAATCCCATGGAATTGATTATCTTGATTTAAATGGTTGATCAGGTCCAAAAGATCATTTTCTGATGTATCAATCGGCAGTCGATAAGATTCAGTGTGTAGACTGAGTTCATTGAATTTCTTTGTCTTGGAACGAATATAAACCTGGGATGCAGGATTATCTCCAACCAGAACGACTGCGAGTCCGGGTATAATATTTTTAGATTTAAGGAATGAGATCCGACCCTTCAGATTCTCATAAACAGTTTGACTGACGTCCTTCCCGGAAAGGATCAATGGATCTGACATGGGAGAAGTAGTAAAAGTTTAAATGGATTCGTCGATGAGTTCGATCAAGGAAGAGATTTTCTGCTCTACTTCTGTATTTTCAGATTCACCGGATTGCCGAGCATTGAAAAGTTCATCTGTAATATTCATAGCCGCCAAAATAGCGATTCGGGTAGAAGATTGGGTCGTGGAAAAACCGGATTGAACTTCTCTCATCTTTCCGTCCAAATATTCACCGATCTTTATAATATATTCCGGATCTGCAGGGGCTTTTACAGAATATTCTTGTCCAAATATGGATATGGAAACCTGGTTACTTTCTTTGCTCATATTTAATTCTGCTCCAATTGACTGACCAAGTAGATCAGGTTTCTTACTTTTTCTTCGATCTTTGAAAGTTTTCTGGATTCTTGAATTGCTTTGTCAGAATCGGCATTTTTTTCTCTTTCACGTTCTAAAGATGAGACCAATTCCCGGATCTTTAGTTCAAGTTCGCTGAGTAAGGATAGATCTTTCATGACCTTAATTTAGCATGGAATTCCTTTTCAGCAACACGGATAATGTCGTTAATAACAGGAGTTACATCTTTATCTTCAAGTGTTTTAGACTGATGCTGGAATGCGATGGAAAAGGTGACACTTTTTATTCCATTTCCCAATGCATCTTCATCAATAAAGATATTTATGGGATTTGAATCGATAATGAGATTTTTTCCTTTTTTCAGTATCATGTTTGCGATTGGCCCCACTTCCTGTGATTCATTCATCACAAGATTAAGATCACGCTGAATTTTTGGAAATGCAGCGATGGGCATAAATTGTTTTTTCCCACTCATCATTTTCATCAAGGGTTCAATGTTGATCTCAAATCCGTATGCATTCACAATATCCAGGTCCATTTTCTGGACCCAATCAGACGATAGCCGCCCCATGGCCCCCACCTTCTGCTGATTGATCAAAATAGATTGTGCATAATCAAATCCAGGTTGGTCTGCCCTTTTCAATTCAAACCTCATGCGGTATTTTCCACTGAATAATCCAGATAAATATCCTTTTAAGGTGAAAAGATCTTCCTCAGATGAATCACAATGAACAGATAGACTATTTTCTTCACCAAGGATTATTCCTGCAAGATGTCGATATTCTTTTATTCCGTCAAAACCATCTGATGATTGTTCATGTACATTTGCTAATTCAAAAAGTCGAATATTAGGCGATCCATTTTTTGTGTTGAAATCAGCTGCTTTCATGAGTCCCGGTAACAAAGATGTCCGCAGGAAGGCCATTTCCTGGTTCAAAGGGTTCATCATTTTGACGGCCGGTTTTCCGGATAAGCCGGAATCCTGTTTATTCTGTAAAGAATTAGAATAAACCTGGTGAAACCCAAAGCCAACAAGGGTGGTTTGGATTGGAACAATCTTGATTTCCGGATCTGGATGCTCATACCGAAATGTACCATAGATATTTTCATCAGAAGGAATTGTATCATATCCCACCAAGCGGGCGATCTCTTCGATCACATCAATTTCACGTTCTATATCTGGACGATAAGATGGTGGTGTGCATGTCCAATCGGTCTCAGTGTAGGAATGATCAAATCCTAGTGCTTCTAAAAATCGATCCACATCTTTACACTCTACATAATGACCGAGAACAAGATCCAGTTCTGACCTTCTCAAATTGATCTTACTTTGGGTAATCTGTTTTGGGTATTCATCCACCATATCAGAGACCAATTCTCCGCCAGCCAATTCCTGTAAAAGAGAAACAACACGCCAGAATCCATTAACAGCGCCTTCAGGATCTGCGCCACGCTCAAACCGTTTGGATGCGTCGGTGTTCATGTGCAGGCTTTTTGCACTCTTTCTCGTGGTAACAGGATCAAAATATGCTGATTCTACTAATACCGATTTAGTCTCTTCCGAAACTGCTGTATCAAGTCCACCCATGACACCAGCCAGGGCAATTGGAGTTTTTCCATCTGTGATGAGTAATTGTGTTTCATTCAATTCATGGTTGGCTTCATCCAAGGTGGTGAGCGATTCACCCTTTTTTGCACGACGGATATGGATTTCTTTTTGCTCCAATTTGTCATAATCAAAAATGTGGGTTGGATGCCCCATTTCAAGCAGAACATAATTTGAGATATCCACCAGATTGTTGATGCTTCTTTGCCCTGCTGCCTTGAGCCTTTCAACCATCCATTCCGGGCTTGGTCCCACCTGCACATTTTTTACGATTCCACCGATATATCGTGGACAATCGTCTGGATTTTCCATGGTAATGGATAAGGATTCAATACCCTTGGATTGAACTGATTCGATAGAAAGGGGCATGAATTCACGATTTGTTGCTGCTGCAATATCCCGAGCTACACCTTGATGTGAAAATGCATCGGGGCGGTTAGGCGTGATATCCAGTTCAAGGGATAAATATTTATACCCATAGGCAGACATGAAATCATCGCCGGACGTTAGATCGTCGGGTAATACCATGATGCCTTCATGCTCATCTGTGATCTGCAGTTCTCTTTCTGAACAGATCATTCCTGCCGATTCAACACCGCGGATCTTGGCTTTTTTAAGCTTGAAATTTCCGGGCAGTACCGAACCTACAGGTGCAAAAACTATTTTTTGACCTGCATCCACATTGGGTGCTCCGCAAACGACTTGATGGACTTCACTGCCATCATTGACGGTACAAAGTTTCAGTCTATCTGCATCGGGGTGTTTTTCGGCTGTTTCAACATGACCTATCACAATACCGGGAAGTTTATGAGGTACGCCAACAACTTCCGCTTCAAGACCGGTTTTTGAAAGGAGTTCAGCCAATTCTTCCGGCGATTCTGTTATCTCAACAAATTGTTTCAGCCAATCAATGGAAACGATCATGAGAATTGCTCCAGAAAACGGACATCGCCGTTATAAAATAATCGAATATCATTAATTTTGTATTTCAGCATAGCAATCCGTTCCACGCCCATTCCAAATGCGTATCCGTGCCATTTTTTACTGTCATAACCCACAGTGTCCAACACGGCAGGATCAACCATACCGCACCCGAGAATTTCCATCCATTGGTGCCGTTCATCATCCCACAAATCCACTTCTGCACTGGGTTCAGTAAATGGGAAATAAGATGGGCGGAATCGCATCTTTTTATTCAGTCCAAACATTTGTCTTACAAAATATTCAAGACACCCTTTTAATTCAGCAAAGGAAACTTTTTCATTAATATAAATGCCTTCCACTTGATGGAATAAACAATAACTTTTGTATCCAATGGCCTCATTCCGATAAACACGCCCAGGGACAATGTAGCGAATGGGCGGATCTTCGTTTTCCATCAAATGAATTTGCACATTTGACGTATGCGTTCTTAAAACTGTAGTTGGGTCGACAAAGAAAGTATCCTGCATATCCCTGGCAGGATGGTGCTCCGGGATATTCAGAGCGGAAAAATTATGGTAATCATCATCCACTTCCGGGCCGTAAGCCACATGGTAGCCAATGGATTTGAAAATATCTTTTATCTCTGAGAGCGTTTGCTCCAGAATATGAACGGAGCCGATTCTGGGTGTTTTTCCTGGAAGTGTTAGATCGATGGCATCATCTTCTGCACTTTGCTGGGATGCAGACACGGATGCTACTTTTTCTTCAAATTGACCGGTGAGATTTTGTTTAAAAATATTGAGTTCTTTCCCCAAGGTCGGTCGTTCTTCCGGTGTTGCTTTTCCCAGCAAGGCGAATAAGGCTGAAACTTGCCCCTTGCGTCCTAAATATTTAGAACGGAGTTCATCTATATCTTGGGGAGTTTCTGGGAAGGATTCGAGATCGGTCAGGAATTGCTTCCTGACCGACTCGAGTTGTTCCATCATTGACATTTCAGTTAGACTGATGCTGTCAATACGGTAAAGGCTTGCGGATCATTCACCGCCATATCGGCCAGAATTTTCCGATCCAAGTCAATACCTTTGGTCTTCAGACCATTGATAAAAGCAGAATATGTTGTCCCATTGAGCCTGCAAGCTGCATTGATGCGTATGATCCACAGTCTGCGAAACATCCGTTTGCGCTGACGTCTATCGCGATAGGCATATAGCCCTGCTCTGACCACTGCATCTTTTGCAGATTTGAAAGTGCGGCTCCGGGCACCATAGTAGCCTTTGGCCTGCTTGACGATCTTCCGATGACGACGATGTCGCGGAACGGAACTATTTGCTCTTGGCATTTTTTATCGTCTCCAGTTTTTAGACGCCCAACATTGCTTTCACGCGTTTAGCATCTCCGGGTGAGAGAATCGTTGATTGTCTCATTTTCCGTTTTGCTTTATTCGATCTGCGAATGAGCATGTGTCTATGGTTTGCTTTGTTTCGTTTAATTCGGCCGGAACCTGTCAGCTTGAACCGCTTCGCGGCTCCGCGCCTTGTTTTCATTTTAGGCATCCAGCTCTCCTATTTTGCGTTAAGGATCATTGACATGCGTCGGCCTTCCAAGGGAATAACCTTTTCGACCTCTGCCACATCTGCCAATTCTTCGAGTACTCTATCCATAACAAGTTTCCCCAGATCAATACGAGATAATTCTCGTCCGCGAAACATGAGGGTGATTTTTAATTTAGCCCCGGATTCTAAAAATTCCCGGCCACGGTTTAGTTTCGTCATGAGATCATGATCATCTATTCGCGGTCTTAACCGAATCTCCTTGACCTTAACAACATGTTGTTTTTTCTTACTCAACTGTTGTTTTTTCTTTTTCTCGTATTTTAGTTTACCATAATCGACAATTTTGCAAACCGGTGGTTTTCCATCAGGCGCAACTTCCATTAGGTCTAATCCTACGTCCTGGGCTCTTTGTATTGCAGCTTCAATGGGAACGACACCTAATTGTTCTCCAGTTTCCGAAATCAACCGTACTTCGTTCGAAGTAATATCGTTATTCAGTCGCTGCTTCTGTTTCTTTGCTATGAGAGAGTCTCCTCTGTTTTATTTCTTCAACAAGCTGGTCTTTCAAAGAATCAAGGGATTGAACCCCGCTGTCTCCTTCAAAACGCCGTCGGACAGAAACTGTTTTTTCATTCGCTTCTTTTTCTCCAACAACCAGCATTACATTAATTTTTTCTAACTCTGCCTGACGAATTTTTGCACCGATCTTATCAGCGCGATCATTCAATTTAACACGAAGTCCACTATCTTTTAATCTTTCAGTCACCTCATGAGCATACTTTAAATTTTTATCTGAAACGGGTAGAACTGCTACCTGAATGGGCGCAAGCCAGAGGGGGAAATTACCGCCAAAATGCTCGATCAGGAATCCAATAAATCGCTCATGTGTTCCCAAGGGTGCCCGGTGAATACATAGGGGTGTTTGGTCACTGCCATGTTCATCCGTATAGGTTAATCCAAACTTTTGGGGGATAGCAAAGTCTACCTGATTTGTCGCCAAAGTGAATTCTTTTCCAATGGCACTCCAAACTTGCACATCGATCTTGGGACCATAGAAAGCTGCCTCACCGACCACTTCTTCAAAATCAAGATTCCCTTCCTGCAGTGCTTCTTTTACCCATTTTTCTGTCTCCAACCATAATTCGGGTTCATTCACATATTTTTTCCCTAACCCTTCAGTATTATGAAGACTTAATCGCATAGAATATTTTTCAATTCCAAAAATATCAAAATATTTCAGGTACAATTTGCATACAGCCAGGAATTCTTCCTTGAACTGTTCTTTGGTGCAATAAATGTGTGCATCATTCATTTGAAGGCTGCGAACACGCATCAATCCAAATAATTGACCTGACTTTTCATAACGGTAGCACGTGCCATATTCAGCCAATCTCACCGGTAGATCGCGATAACTTTTTGGGGTTGCTGCATAAATTTTATGATGATGCGGGCAGTTCATGGGTTTTACATAATATTCTGTCCCATCAACATCAATGGCGGGATACATTGAATCCTTATAATGCTTTAAATGGCCTGACTTTTCGTAAAGGCTGCCTTTGGTCAAGTGCGGCGTTCGAACTTGATCATATCCTGCTTTTCGCTCTGTATTTTTCGCCAATTGTTCCAATTCTTCGATTATGACAGTACCATTAGGCAGCCAAAGCGGCAAACCGGGACCCACTTCATCATCAAATGCAAAAATATGTAATTCTTTGCCCAATTTACGGTGATCCCGTTTCTTGGCTTCTTCAAGATTATGAAGGTGCGTTTTTAGAGCATCTTTACTGGCAAATACCGTTCCATAGATACGTTGGAGCATTTTATTTTTTTCATCCCCACGCCAATAAGCTCCGGATGTTGAAAGTAATTTGAAATATTTAATCTTCTTTGTATTTGAAACATGTGGACCGCGACAAAGATCAGTAAAATCCCTTTGAGTATAGGCAGAAATCACATCTTCCGGATTGATCTGACTAATGATCTCAACTTTATAAGGTTCACCCATGTCATTAAACATTTTTACAGCATCCCCTGCAGACATTTCCTGACGAACAATCTCTTGACCCGATTTAGCCAGGACTTTCATCTTTTGTTCAATCTTGGCAAGAACTTCATCAGAAAAAGCCACATCCACATCAAAATCATAGAAGAAACCATTTTCTATTGTTGGTCCAATCGTTACCTTGGTATCGGGAAAGAGTTCTTTCACAGCCTGTGCCATTAAATGAGCTGTGGAATGGAGCAAAGTATCATGCCCTTCCGGTGTGTCACCTGTGAATAATTCCAACGCACAATCTTTCTCAAGCGGATTGTTTAGATCCGTAAGATTCCCATCAATCTTGGCTACGACTACAGCCCGTGCCAAGCCCGAGCCGATGCTGTCCGCCACTTGTTGTGATGTGATGCCAATTGGCATTGTTTTTACGGAATTATCCGGTAATGTTATTTTGATTTCAGTCATAAAATTGTGGGAGGTGATCCTTACATCCTCGGGAATCCGCCGACCCATTATTATGGGCGCTACAAGATTTGAACTTGTGGCCTCAGCCTTGTAAGGGCGACACTCTAATTATCTGTTAAAATTTCCCTGCAAAAAAGCCACGAAAATTACGAAGAGAAATAGGGGATTTTAAAAGAATATTTACAGTATGATTCTGATAATTATTATCAACTAAGAATCTTTAAAGAACCATCCATTCGGTATCATTAAATACTATTTAACCAACATCATTTTATTTGTTTTTATATATTTGCTCTCCCCTGAAAAAAGATCATGTGCATTAAATCGGCAAAAATAAATGCCCGAAGATAATTTCTTTCCGTATTTGTCCTTCCCCTTCCAGTTCAATCGGTGACGGCCTGGAGCCTTAACCCGATATTTATAATTTTTAATATTTCTACCCAAAACATCATAGATCTCAATTTCGACCTTAGACCAATTTTTTAAATCATAAACAATGGTGGTCATAGAATTGAAACGATTAGGATAATTGGACAACAGCGCATATCTATCGGGAGAAATCGCTTCAAAATTTGTGTCAGCATTCGCAAAGTGGAAGCGATTGGGGTTCAAGTCATCAAACATCATATTGTCGTATTCGCCTACTACATTCCAATAAAAAATACTCTGTGCTAGGTTTGTGTCCATCAACATACCAAGTAATGATGATTTACTGACTATTCTACTGGTATTTTCAAGAATATTATTTCCTCCATTTTATCATATCCAAATCTACCCCTCCCCCCTCACAAATAACAAACCTTGCTACTCCGCCAAAGGCGGACAAGTGGACGGGGGTTGGTAACGATTTATTATTACGGAATCCCCAATTTTAAATCAACTCATGGTAACCCAGCAAAACACCTTGGAATCCCTAGATAATCATCCGTAATAACGTAATAATAGGTATAAGTTGTTTATTTTAGTGAGAATCCTCTGCTCTTTATTTTGTCTTTTATTGCACTTTCATCAAGCTCGCTTCCTATCACGAAAACTAGGCCTTTTAATAGATCAACAGATGTACTTTCAACACCGCTGCAGCTATAAACTGCGCTCTCAACACTCTCCCTGCAGTGGCTACATGTCATACCATCAACCCTGATTGAAAGACGGTCCTGTGACCCATCAATAATATTCTCATTCCCATCAGGCTTTGGAATTCCCCCTTTAAGCTTGTGGGTGTACGCGTTAAGCAAGATCAGAACAAATAAAATCGTGAAGAAAAGAGATATGTAGCTATCATCTGCATGAGTATGTGAGCTGCTTGACACAGCTGGGAGACCGATGGTTATAAAAGAATCAAGAATAAAACCGAATAAAACCGCTGTAGATGAAATCAGAAACAGATAGTGAGCCATGGTTTTTCGTCCAAGAATATTTTTTACCACGGCAATTGAAGAGGCATTGGTTGCAGGCCCTGCCATCAGAAACACAAAAACAGCTCCTGCTGTTACACCCTTGGCCATAAGAGCCACAGCAATCGGTATGGATGCCGTGGCACAGACGTAAATAGGCAGTGATACGGCCAGCATCATAAAAAGCATGATATACGAACTAGTAGAAAATTTTTCTGCAATAAAATCAGGGGGAATAATAATAGCTATCGCTGCTGCTATAATAAGCCCTTGGAACAGGGGAACCACTATATCAGATGGCAGAGTTAAAAAACCATAACTAAGTCCTGAATAAAGCCTCTCAATGAAAGGTTTTTTATCATTGGGTGCGTCATCTGGATCAGGAAGATGATGATGTGTATCATCATCAAAGCTGTTGATAACCATACCGCTAAAAATCCCAGAAACAAAAGCAGCTAAGGGCCTGAACAATGCAAATACAGGACCAAGCATCCCATACGTCAGGAAAATGCTGTCAACGCCTGTCTGAGGAGTAGATACAAGAAAAGATACGGTGGACCCTTTTGATGCGCCTGAATCCCTAAGGGTAGCGGCGACAGGTATAACGCCACATGAACATAGAGGAACAGGTATCCCCAACACCGTGGACTTTAAAATAGATAAAAAGTTCTTTGAGCCTATATGCTTCAGAATTAAACGGCTATTTACAAACATGGAAATAAGTCCAGAAACAAACATCCCCATAAGAAGAAAAGGAGACATTTGCAGACAAAGAGACCAGATCTCCAAAAGAAAAAGGCCCAGATAATCAACTACCAAATTCAACATGATACCATTTTAAGAAAATTCTTACATAAAAATACAGAATATCTATCTCACGAAATCATTATTTAGATACTAAATTATTTTTGTGAATAGTTTCCAGTTGTTTGGGGGGAATCAGGATCCAGAACCAGTTTCTTAATCCACATCTAACGCACATCGGAACCCTTGCACATCCTGGAACCATTTTACATCCGGAGGATTACCTCCACGATTATACACTCGCAATCCTTTATACCAACTATACCAATGGCCTCCCCGTGAAACCTTTGCACTACCCGTTTCTGGTCCCTTGGGATTATCCATTGGAGCCACCTTATAATAATCATGCTGATACCAGTCCTGACACCACTCCGCCACATTGCCTGCTATGTCGTACAATCCATATCCATTAGGCTTAAAACTTCCCACCGGTGCGGTGCTATATCTCCATTTATCTTCCCCATTTTTTTTACACTGTAACTCTGACCATATTCATCATCCTTCCAATGTTTATGGAAATTGGCATCGTTCTTCGTGATAATATTCCCCCATGGGTATCGCTTACCTTTTAACCCACCACGAGCCCTTTATTCCCATTCTGCCTCTGCAGGCAGCCGCTTGCCAGCCCACTTGGCAAATGCTGTTGCTTCGTACCAATTAACATGGACCATGGGATGGTTATCCATTGGTGATACAAAAAATCTTTCCCACAAACCCCAATCAAAATCATAATCGGTTTTGTTCAGGAACTGTTTAAACTCACCCACGGTTATTTCGAATTTGTCCATATAAAAACTATCAATTTTCACTAGGTGTACTGGGAAGTTATCATAGCCGGGTTTTCCATCTGGACGTCCCATTTCAAATGTGCCTCCAGGTATAAGTACCATTTCACCCCTACCAATATCATGGACAGTTGTCTGGGATTTACAGAAACAAAAAAGAACCAATATGAGCCAATGACGTTTCATATGGAAAATTACCTAGAATTAACACTTAATATGGCTGTCTCTATTACAAATAAAGAACCTCGCACCTAGGTGGGGTTCTTGCTTAAATCCTATCTATAAAGAAGGATGAGTTAGTTATTTTGTCGTTTTGCTTTCATTTTTAGTAAATAAACTGTCAATTGGTTCCCAGAGTTCGATTTTATTGTCCTCAGGATCAAGAATATGAACAAACTTCCCATATTCATATTCTTTAATTTCATTCACTATAGTTACACCATTATCTTCAAGATTCTTTACCAACCCTTCAATATTCTGAACTCGATAGTTTATCATAAACTCTTTTTTTAGAAGGTTTAAAGTATTCAGTGTCCATATTGAATGGGCTCCATTGAAGATAGTTAATTTCCTCTGGTCTGTTTACATTTCTGAATTCGAATTGTGAGCCATACTCATCTATAGCTAACCCCAAATTGGCGTGATACCATTCTCGTATACTTTCAGGATTTTCCGATTTAAAAAAAATTCCTCCTATGCCAGTAACTTTAGGTGGTTTATCAGGCATCTTTATGAATCAAGCATTATAATTCCCATCATAATATTTTGCTTGTTTTCATATCTAAATCTACCCATCATCCCACAAACAAAAAAACCCGTTCCATTTTCACTTCTTTACATTGGATGAGCGGGTAGATTATTATAATTTAATTCACATTCCCCAGTGAGTCTGTTTTTACTAGCCAAGTCACACGGTCACTTCCAAATGAATAAGATCTCCCAACTATGGCAAAACCATTGTCATATGATTCAGCCACTCCGTATGCCTCATCTTTTTGGCTACCACCATGTATCCTATTCCATAGAACTTGACCTGTAGCTACATCAACACCCCATATCCTATATTTGAATGGACTGGATGAACTGCTTCTTGTATAGCCTACTACAGCAACAATATCCTCATTCTCAGATAGGGTCAATGATGTAGCGGTCTCATAATTATTATTACCATGATTGTTCTGCCACAAAATATCTCCAGAGGAAGATACTCGCATGACCCTCATATTTAGATTAGTTGAGGTTAGTGATATTTTCCCTGCTACGATATAGCTATCATCTGACAGTTTTACAATATCCTTGGCTTCATCCCATAAATTTCCACCTGACTCAATAGACCATTGCTCATTACCATTTCCATCTGTCTTCATGATCCAAAAATGATCATAGAACTCAAAATTCCTATCTTGCAGTTTTTCACCAGCCAATACAAAACCACCATCATCAGCCTGAACGACTCCCCAAAAACTGTTCATAGGCGTATCTGATATCCCGTAACGTTTCACCCATTGTACTCCACCTCCTTCGGACATGCGCAGTATAAAGGCCTTCCCTTTTTGGGAATGTCCACCAATCGGATCACCTCCTACACCTCCCACCACTATATAGTCACCTGCAAACGTTTCGATAACATCTTCCACATAATGCGTCACACTGTATGACAGTTGTTTGAACCATTCCATCTCACCCAATGAATCAGCCTTGATCACATTTTGTTTACCACCAATTATGTAGCCTCCGTCAGTGGTATTGTTGACAGCATTCCCCCAGTGACTGCCACTTATTTCGGTATAGGTTTTGCTCCAAATCTCATTCCCTCGCTCATCGATCTTAAGGAGCATAGTCTTACCATCGGTACCGCATACCGTATAGCTGCAATTGGATGATCGAATAATATCATATCCTCCCGTCCCCTGTAGAACAAGTGAAAAGCTTGTATCCACCCCACAATAAGAACAGCTGCCGTCATCAAACGTAGCATCCTGGTTATAGTTAGTAGCTGAACTATCCGTACAGCCGCAGATATTGTTTCCACTCTCAACCTCTGCACAATCCAGGCAACTGCCGTCATCGTGGGTGGCTGTGCTGTCATAATTTGATGAA
>ENA-ORDI01000236-ORDI01000236.1-marine-metagenome-genome-assembly--contig:-NODE-236-length-39678-cov-4.321356_pt1 | contig 39678 bp, 47 predicted proteins | sample MGYA00248628_ERZ508525 | MGnify/ENA primary metagenome ERZ508525 (study PRJEB26195, sample SAMN05422138) | marine metagenome | isolation source: East of Porto Seguro, South Atlantic Ocean | place... | reverse complement strand
CAGTTAGAACTCGATATGCTGACGATAGGGGCGGGTTTGGAACCCGCCCCTACTGCGGACGTTAGTTATTCCACGGCCACTTGAATCCACGCGGCGTTATTTTTTTGTCGAGAAAAGCGATGATGTCCGCGAAACGTCCGAGCCCCCCTTCGTAACCAAAGACACACTCAAAATGCTTGAAGGAGTATTTTTTGAGCATCCGAACGATCATCGGAGCGCTGACCGAGTAGGTCAAAACCCGCATATTGTCGAAGCCCTCGAACAGGTTCCAGTTGAAGGGTTCCGAGTCGAGGAATCGGGCGCTTACGACCTGCAACCCTCGCTCTGCGGCGGACTGAGCATCATCAAAGTCAAACCGATTTTCCTGAGAGCCATTCAGCATAATATCCCTGCCTTGTTGCAACGGCTCAGTTGCGACTATTCGCCAAACCTCGAACGAGAATCTCTTTGTTGGCATCAATACACAATTGCTTGACAAGAGTATCTCTATTTCCATGCCACATTTGAAATTCTGATCTGGGAAGCGTCTTCGCCAAGGGGCGCCCCCTTATCGCTATCGTTAATCAATGCGGCAATAACATACACCCGCACGAATGGCTTGTGACATTTTGAGTGGAAAAGTCTAAAACTAGATGTTAATGGGCAGTCCCGCCCTCGTGTAGGCGTAGTAGGCGACGATTGCCAATAGGGCGAGTACCACAATTAGCCACGGCATTCTGCGGAACCGGCTTCCGCTCAGATCGCCATAGACCTCTTTGCGTTCGGATTTGCGTATCTGCTTTAGCACCTTGCGGCCCACATTGCCGAGATATTTATCCGATTCAAGGCTAGCGGCCGGTATGCTGTGGTGGCTGTCGGGGATGGTCACTATGACACCCTCACGATTCAGCCTCACATCAGATGTGGGTTTGTATATGACCCCTCGATTGTCGTAACGCTCTGTCTTGCTGGTCATGACTCGTATTTTAGCCTTGCGAAACCTGGTCCCTACAACGACCACGGGATGCAAATTGTCTGACGAGGCATCGTCGAAATTGATAGCGGTATTTTCCAGCAGGCGATTCTCTACCCAGTAGATATCGCCCCGTTTTACCTTGCTGTTCCGATTCATTAGAACTTCTCAATTGTAGTAGCGGCGGCTTGGAGAATCGGGACTACCGTTGCTCCATCTGACCTTGCCCCTGGATATGTGCCGTTGATAATGAGCGTGAATAACCCTATCAATCCCTGACAGGAACCTGCGCCAGCCCGCACACCGTCGAGGTTCCGATTTTGCCCAGCTTATCATACAGGTCGATTGTGCCGACTGATATTCCGTCATCGGCGCCGTGGTAAGAACTCTCCACGCCTATCCAACTGCCCACCGGGATTCTTTGCAGGTAGAGCGACACGTCAGCGTTGATGAAGTTTAGGCCGTCTGTCCCTGAGTTTGCGAATGGATTGGCAACATCGGCTACCTGAGCCACTCGCACGAGCTGGCTTGTCGGCTCGCCTGCGATCAAATCATGCGTCTCTCGAATCCATGCGCGGCGGCGGCTTATTTCATGTTCGTGATCAACAGATGCGGGTTTTCGACCAGGGGGTAGACCTTCAACATCGATTGTTTGCCACATAGGCAATTGCTTTTTCGCTGAAGCGGCTCTTTGCGTCGGTTTTGGCATCGGCGCATCATCCTCAGGAGCTTGAATATCCCAATCGGGAGGAGACCATACTGTTCCTGGAGGATTCTGGCTCCTCTTCAACATCACAACACTCCCTCGGCCGATTTCAATGATGCCTTTATCAGGGTCGTCTGTGGTGATATGCACGTCAATCACCTTGATTCGCCTGCCCATCCGAATGACCTCTCCTTTCACGTTCAAAGGGGCCATCGGAGGCATCCTGAACAGGTCTACCGTGATCCTGGCAACCTGCAACTCTTCAAGCTCTACTACGGAACTGTGGTGGGTCTCAACCTCATGCGCGATCAGGCCTGAAATCACTCTGCCATGTAGCGACTTTGGGTCCCACGGCCCTCTTGCATGAATGGTTGGATGATAAAGGGAAGGGTTGTCTTGATCAATTTCAAAAAATGCCTGGGGCAGTCGTGGTTTGCTCAAAATAGTTGTGTCTCTCGTAAGTAGTTTCACTGGTTGCAAGTTATTTTATGGTCGGCCTCAAGGTGCGGATTATAGCTGAGAATGGGCCGGCAGCTAACCTGTCATTCTTCACCGCGGTTCAGAATGACAGTGCGGAGTCATATTGTTGGTCGTGTCGATGGCAACCAACATAGCGGATTCTTATGAAATCTGACAGCCTAGCCTCCCTGAGACCTGTGATACTGCTCCACGGTGGCTTCGGTGATGGGATAATACTTTCCAGGCGCGACGTTCTCTGACTGTATGAGGCCCTTGACGTACTCTTCGACGGCCTCGTGTTCCTCCACCCAGTCGATTATTTCCTTAGCGGCCACGGCTGGAACCACCACCACGCCATCGTCATCTCCGACGATGAGATCGCCGGGGCACACGGCGACACCGCCGCACTGGATGGTGCAATTGGCCTCAAAGGGGTCTATCTCGCCCGCTCCGCCCATCGGAGTTCGGTCGCCCGCGAATATGGCAATGCCGTAATCTTTGGCCACGATATCCAGGTCTCGGATGGCGGCGTCGGTAACCATTCCGGCGGCTCCGCGCATCTTAAGTTGCAGAAGCTTCACGTCGCCTCCGATGGCTGCGTACTTCTTGCCCATTCCATCGCAGACCAGGATGTCCCCAGGCTCGCAGGAACCCATCGCCACGTACTCCGGCGAGTCGGCTCCCTGATGCACCTCGGCCATGATGTCGGGACGCGGCGGGATGAACCTCAGAGTCCTGGCCCTGCCCGCAATGGTCTTGCCCGGAGTGAACGCCTTGACCTCGCGCATGAAGCTGGGGTCATATCCCAGCCTACGAACTCCACCATACACGGTCGCAACCGTTACTTTTTTGTATCGATCGATGATTTCCTGAGTAATCTCTGCCACGTTGTTCCCTCCTGAATTGCTGATCACTGACGGCTGACCGCTACTTCTCCCACGGACGCTCGTGTGCCAGTCTCTCAAAGCTCTGGGTGTTGTAATACTTGCCCGGCGCGACATTCTCGCTCTCAATCAGAGCCTTGATATACTCCTCGGCCTGCTCGTGTTCTTGAACCCAGTCTATGACCGCCTCGGCGATTCCGGCGGCCACAACCACGATGCCGTCATCGTCGCCAACAATCAGGTCGCCAGGCCGAACAGCAACACCGCCGCACTGGATTGTGCCATTGGCCTCGTAGGGCCAGACATCTGGGATTCCGACCGCTCCAGTCCTGCCTCCGGCGAATAACTTGAATCCGTACTCCTTCACTGCGTCGAGGTCTCGGATAGCGCCGTCGGTCACAAGACCTTCGGCTCCGGCCATCTTCAGTTGCAGGATTTTCACGTCGCCGCCGATGGACGCCCAGGACTTGCCCATCGCGTCCATCACCATCACGTCGCCCGGCTCGCAGGAACCCATAGCAACGTATTCTGGAGACTCCGCGCCTTGCTGAGTCTCCTTTTGTATGTCGATGCGCGGAGGCACGAACCGCAGGGTTTTGGCCCGTCCCACCAGGTGTTCGCCGGGGGTGAACGCTTGCACCTCTCGCATAAAGCAAGGCTCGTAGCACTTTTGAATGACCCCGCCATAGACCGTCGCCACAGTCACGTTTCTGTATCGTTGGACAATCTCGTCAGAGATTTTTCCGTCCGTCAATTTGCGCCTTCCTCTGAGAGGTTTTGTGTTTCCATGAATTTGCAGGCTGTTCACCGCGCATGGATTCTATCATGAGGAAGAGCAACCAAGAACCTGGATTCAAGCGTGGTTCGACACTGTACAATGGGCTCGCTCAACCACTCCGAAGGGATCATGCCATGAAGATCACCGACGTTAAGCCCATCCCCACTCAGCCCACCGAGTATTCGCGACGCGCGAACCGCACATGGACCTTTGTGCAGATCGACACCGACGAGGGCATAACCGGCTACGGCGAGGCCACCAATTACCCCGGAGGCGGCAGTCTTGTGGTCGCCAGCACCATCAATCAGGTGCGAGAGACGCTGATCGGCGAGGACCCTTTCGACATCGACAGGCTGTGGCACAAGATTTTCCGACGGTACACCTACCTGGGCAGTCGCGGGCTTGTTACCGCCGTCATCAGCGGCATCGACATAGCGCTGTGGGACATCAAGGGCAAGGCTCTGGGGCGACCGATCTATGAAATTCTGGGCGGGAAGTTCCGTGACAACATAACGATGTACGCCAACGGATGGTTCACAGGATGCACGACTCCTGAGGATTTCGCCGACGCCGCAGCCGCAACAGTGGCCCAGGGCTACACGGCCCTGAAGTTCGACCCTTTCACCCACGAGATGCAGCCTTTCCACACGGGTTACGTGTCAGGGGCCATCTCTGCCGACGGCGAGGAGTTGGGTATGGACAAGGTGGCGGCAGTTCGAGAGGCTGTCGGCTCGAAGATCGAGGTGCTGATCGACGCCCACGGACACTACAACGTGCCGACCGCCATTCGAATCGGAAACCGGCTGGCCGAGCATTCAGTGACCTGGTACGAGGAGCCGGTGCCGCCGGAAGGCTACGAGGCGCTTGCCCAGGTTCGCCAAAGCGTCGCCGCGCCCATTTGCGTAGGCGAGCGACTGTTCACTCGGTACGACTTCCTGCCCATCTTCGAGAACCGGCTGGCCGACTATATCATGCCCGACGTAGTGTGGACAGGCGGTATAAGCGAGCTTCGGAAGATTGCAACGATGGCCGAAGCGTATTACATTCCGGTCAGCCCCCACAACGCGATGGGTTCAATCCAGATAATCGCTGGCGCCCACACCATGATGACCGTGCCTAACTTCTACCGGCTGGAGTTCAGCATCGCCGCTCTGGAGAGCTACAACGCCGTGCTCGACAAGCCTCTGGACATTCGAGACGGCAACCTGCTCCTGCCAACCGGTCCCGGCCTGGGCTACGATCTGGACACCGAGTTCATGGCCGCCCATCCGGACCCGGCGTGGAACGGGTAACAAGCGTTAAGAGTTGTCAGTCAGAATGACTGGTGGCTGGCGTTTATCTCCAATTCCGCAACTCGCGCAGGTTGACGGAGCCGTCAAGGGATGGAATCGGCAGGGATATGAGCACACAGAATCCAAGATTGACGATGCCAAAGAAGAGAAGGAAGTGGCTGTCCAGCGTAAACAGATAAATTGCAATCGCAACTATGCCGAAAGCAAGGTTCAGCGTCGGCCCGTCAAGCGACCGACCAACGTGGACGAGACTACCCTGCTCGACACGATCTTCGAAATGCGTAACACCAACTGTGACAGTCATTATCAAAGCCGTCATCGGCGCCTTACCTTGCGATTGCCGATAATGTGCCCCAGGCCGTGAAAGAAGTTGCTCAACATAATCAGCAGCCCGGAGCCGAGACCCACCAACACCTGAGAGCCAACCTGATCGGTCAGCGAGAAAATCACCGCGACTGCGATTCCCGCAATCGCCATCAGGGGAATGTTCAGCCAGAAACGGTGTGTCGAGAGGAAATCGACCTCCAGGAGCGTGAACAGCTTGCGCTGGCGAGATTCCTCAATAGTTTCAAACGCAAATAGTGTCATCGGGTGCCTGTTCTTGCCATATGAGATAGAAGCAATCCAAGATCGAACATAATGGACGACAGTCTAACCATCCTGTCTCAACGACTCCCGTATCTCGCGGCCTCGATCGTATGCGGGGCGTTCCATCGGGTGGCGCCAGCCCTCTTTGATATGGGTCGGCCGCCAGCCAGCAAGGTACTTGAGCAGGAAGTCTATCCAGCCCAGCTCGGTCTGTTGAAGAACATGGTATAGCTCGTGGCCCAGCAGGGCGATTCCCCGGTCGGTGTCCAGATCGAAGGCTTTGGGCGTCATGTGTATCGTTTTGTTGATCGTCACTGCCGCCTGTCCAGACAATCCGAACAGCGTTCCAATAAGCGACCCTCGAAGAACTGTCACCTGGCCGGGCAGATTATCGCCATACCACCGGGCCAGATGGCTTCTAGTCTTCTCTGAGATATCTACTCTTGTCGCCATCTTTTACCTTCCCACTATTGGCCCGCCGAAGCAAGGAATTTTTCGACGTGAGGCACAACCATATCACTGCGTTTGAACGCGGCGTCGTGATCGAGGCCAGTCAGGGACACAAAAGACGCGGTAGGGCCAGATTCTGCCGCTTTCTGCGCGTATGGATGGATCAAATCTTCACTTCCTGCGTATATCAACACGGGGGTGTCCATGTTGGGCAGCAGGCTCTCCAGTCCAGGGGAGTTACCAATGGCGGTCGTAAGGGCTGAGAGGGCCAGAGCGTCGTTAGCGAGGAACCGTTCTCGGTGGTCTTCAGGTTCCATCCTTCCGTATCGGGACTCCACGCCGGCAAGGTAGCGTTCCATCCCGTAGCCGAGCCTCCGCGCGCGTCTGTGGTAGCGGTAGGGTCTGTCGTTGTCAGGGGCGCTGCTGCCCAGGATGAATGCAGTTATCCGCTCAGGCGCAATGCTGGCGAGACTGTATCCCATTCGGGCGCCCATCGAGTGTCCCATATAAGCAGTTTGGTCTATGCCTAGTTGGTCCAGAACCGCCAACATGTCGGACACCATCGTATCCATAGCGTACGCTTCTGGAGCATGAGGCTTATCAGAGCGCCCGTGGCCTCTGGCATCGACCACCATTATTTGATAGCTACACTTCATGGCGTCAACGTAGCCGTGATCGTGCCAGTCCTCCAGACTGTCGCTCCAGCCGTGCATCATCATCAGAGCAGGCCCGTGGCCTTCGACATGGTAGTGTATTCTGATTCCGTTGTTGAGGGCGTAGGGCATGCAGACCGTCCGAGTAATGGAGATTGAAGTGTATTTTATGGGGGCGGCAACATGACCGCAACAACTTTGGAAACCGTATTCCTCAATACAGTTGCACCTATTCCGTGTCAGGTTGCGTCAGTCGAGATCGAGACAGTGTCAACAACTCAAACTCCAAGCGTAACTAACATCGCGCCGATTGCCTTGATTGTCATGCCAACGCCAACTAAAACACTGATGCATTCAGGGCAAGCAACCGAACTTCACATCCTGTCATCTGGAAAGTTCGACGGGACCGAGACCGCCAACACAGGCTCAACTGGAAGCCGCACGGCAAGTTACAAAGGCACGAGGTTCGTCCTCAAGAACGACACCTCGCTGTGCATGCACGTGGGTTTTTGCGGCAACGAAATCACGACCGTTTGGAAGATGCTTTCAGCTACATGTGATAGCCGGGTCCGCGGGCAGTTGATGGCAATGGTCGAGCGATGCCCTTCAGCCGCTTTATCCTACTCATTGGAGCCTGACCTTCCAGTCGAGATCGTGGTGACTCCAGACGGCGCATTGTGGTTCAGTGGAGGCATCACCGTAGAGCGGTCGTACGGCCAGCCCTTTGAGGCACGAAACAGGGCCACGCTCTGTCGATGCGGCAACTCGAAAAACAAATCCCTCTGCGATGGCACACAGAAGGAGATCGGTTTCTCTGGATATTTCTCGTCAAAGTCTGAAATCTGACGGACGAAAGCTGATTGCTGACAGCTTTAGTCGAGGACAATCTCCAGGGGCGACACGGACACTCCCGACACAGGGTCGAGATCGACGATGGCGACCGTCTTGGTCTGTGACCCGGACGGCGCGCCGGAGTAATAAGCAGGAACGCCGTTCTGCGATACGTCACGGAATACGTGGACGTGTCCCAGCGCAACGTAGTCGCAGGGAGCCATCGCTATCTCGTCTGGAGATATAGGCGAGGCGCGGAAGGGGTCCGGTGTGTCCATGTACAGACCGTGAGCCATGCCGACGTACCAGTGGTCGTCCGACCGATGAGGAACGCCGGCCATCGGACGGAAGCCCGGATGGTGGTCATAAACCGGCTTGCCCCACACCGACAGGCCATGCTCTTTTAGAAGCACAATTTCGCCTTCAGGTTCCTGCATCACGGTCACGTCCCGCGGAGTTATCCCCAGACGAGCGCCGTCTGTCAAAACCGTGTCATGGTTTCCAGGCAAAACGACCACCGGCATTCCAACGTCACCCAGGATGTCCCATACCTGATCCATCAGCGACTGTTTGATTCGGCCATTGTCGAACAGGTCTCCAGCGATCAGCGCCACGTCCGCGCCATTCTCCATTCCGAGTTTCAGGCCTGCCTCAAACCCTCTGAATGCTTCATCGGCATAGACATCGCTGCTGATGTGCAGGTCGGACATGTGCAGCAATCTGAGAGGGCGCCGTCTGACGCTTGAGTCGCTGGGGTCGATTTCTGCCATTCTTCTCCTCTGGGGCGACGCTTCATCGCACAAGGGAATTTCAATCTCAGATCATATTGACGTTAGAGTGACAGGCTCAATATGTCAACATCGGATGACTATAAGTCTATTCTCGCCATTCTTCAATTGCGACTTCAGAATGGCGTGAGCCGATGACAGACCAACTGTTTAACTGAAGACCGATAGCTGACGGCTACTCGAACTGAATCACCGTGCCGGGTTGGAACCCGAACTGCTCGGCCAGCCCCGCGTTGATCTCTAGCGCGAAAAGCACTGGCCCCGTCGACTGATATTGTGTTAGCTGATCATCCCACGCTCCCCGCTGGGTCCGCATGGTCTGGATATCAACTATGGAGCCGTTTCTGTCAATGAACCTCACGTCCACATCGAACAGCATATCCCTCATCCAGAAGGTCGCCGCGTCCTCTTCAGGAAACACGAAGAGCATTCCCGAATCCTGACCCAGCAGAGTGCGGTTGGAGAGTCCGAGAGCCAGTGTGGTGTCGGCGGCGGCAACCTCAAGGTTGAACGACACGCCACCGATAATGGCAGTGTCGGGCAGGTCCAACTGTTCGGTCGGGACCGTGTTTCCGCTCTCAGAGGGAGCGAAGGAGAGGGGCCGTCAGCGAGTGTCGGTCTGCCCCAAAGAGGCGATGTTCACATTGGAGTACGATTTCCCTTATTCACCTGCCGTGGTCTGGGATTACATCACAAAACCTGAGTACAGGGCCATAATGAATGTCATCGGCAAGAGCGACGGTTGCATCTCCCAGGGGACGACCTACCAGTGCGCCCACGGCAACAACCTGTACCTGAATACCGTGGTAGATTGGCGCCCGACAGAGCAGTACACCGTGCAGTTCAGCTCTATGCTGCCGAAAGTGATATGGCTCTGGACCATCAAGCTTTCTCCAACTGGCGAAGGCTCCAGAGCAACTATGACTTTTGGTCGCCCAAACGGACCGGCAATCTATCTCATTCTGGATAAGTTGGGTTGGCGACTCTTCAGGAAACGCACGGCCAGAAACAGTTTTCTGGCAAGTTTCCAACGATTCGAGGCCACGCTTAAACAAGAGTTGGGGCAGAGCGCACCCGAATCCAGAGCATCCGTAGAAATCGCGCCCGATCAGGTCAGGGATGCGGTGGCTGAAAGCCTGCGAGGCTAAACCTTCCTCTTAAAGACGTCGCTGCGCAGCGATTCGGATAGCCCCACAATGGCTCACGCTATATCGCGCTCCACCGGGAAGCCGACGATACTGCCCCATTCGGTCCAAGAGCCATCGTAGATTTTTGCATCCTCGATGCCCAGCAACTGGGTTATGGCGAACCACGCCAGCGTCGCTCGATGGCTCAGGCGGCAGTAGGTCACGACCTCATCATCTGTGCCTGATTCCACGCCTGCTTCTGTGAACTTTTCACGTAGCTGGTCTATGGAGAGGAATGTGTCGTCGTCGTTGAGCAGTTCTCTGTAGAACAGGTGGACGGCTCCTGGGATTCGGCCCGTGCGTTCGGCCCCGTGGTCGAACCCTCCAGGAGGGCTGACCCTCTCGCCCCGGTACTCTTCTGGCGAGCGCACATCCAATAGTACTTGCCCTGGCTCTCCCAACCGCTCACGCACCTCGTTTCGTCCCAATCGACTGGAGACGTCGGCGTCTCCTCTAGGGTGAGATACGGTCACAAATAATGGAATTTCAGTGGTCAGAGGTCGGCCCTCGGCGGCCCAGCGAGTGCGGCTCCCGTCCAGCAAACGCACATTTGAGTGTCCGGTCATCATCAAAACCCACAACGCGTAGGTCCCGTACTGAACAGGGTCGCCGTAGAGGACGACTGTGGTTTCTGGAGACACGCCGATGGCTCCCAGGCGTTTCGCCATCTCGCGGGGAGTTGTGAACTCTCTATCGGTCTCGTGCCAGAGGGCGTCCTTCCAGAACCAGAAGACCGCGCCGGGGATGTGTCCCTCGTGATATGCTTTGCCCTCCGCATCGGAGGACACCTCTAAAATGCGAATTTGAGGGTCGTCGAGCCTGTCAGCCAGCCATGCACAGTCCACCAGTTTATGTGTATTTGTGCTCATGAGACTCCTGTTAGTATTCCAAGTCGGTCAGGCCTCATGATAATGGGATGCGGGCAGGAACACAAAGCGAGCGAATGCCCTGAGCAGTCAACTATGGCGACGCTTGGGTTAGTTACAGAGCCAGGCCGATTCCGGTCAGGGCCTCAAGACTACGGTTCTCAAGTTTGATGAGCCTTGAGTTGACTCTGAATGCCACCCCTCTCGAAGGAATAGGTTTGATGCCGTCGATTTTCCGAACCGCCCTCTGGCTAAAGGTCTCTAGTCGGTAGTTTTTGAGGGTATCTTCGATGCTCAGGCTGAGGTGGGCATCAGTGATTTCAAGTAGTTGATCAATGAGAAATCGGTCTGAATGCGATGACCGGAAGAGACATAGGATAGTCCCTCCCTGTCTGGAGATTTCAATAGAGCGCTCGAAGAAATTGATCATCAGACCATAATCTTCTGATACTGCCGGAGGCAGGTCATCAAATACGACCATGTCTGTCCCTTCCCGAAACATCCTTTTCATAAGCTCCCAAAGCACAGTGAAGGTCTTGGATGGGTCCAAACGTCTGGCGTAGAGGTTGGCCAACGAGGTTATCTTGAACTGAGTAGCTCCCTCTGTCTCCACGCTTCGACCAAAGGAGGACCTGCCTCGGTCATCCGAATCTGACGGACGCCGGTTCACATATATACGAACCAGACTGGGGGCGATTACGAAACCAATTCTGTGGCTGGAACGACCTCCAGGCTGCGGTTCTCGAGCCTCAGAAGTCTGCGATTGACCCTGAACATCACCTTGTTGTCGAAGGCAGGCAGCAAGCCGTCGTTTTTCTTCACTTCCAGCTTGCTGAAGACCTCCATGCGCCTGCCTTTGGGCTGCACCTCAACGCTCAGGTTGAGATGAACATCCACTAGATCGCGCAATTGATCAATCAGCCGCCGTTTTGAGATCGACGAGCGGAAGCTGGACAGAACGGTGAGTCCCAAGCGGGACAACTTGTGGGAACGCACAAAGAAATTCAATACTGAGTCGTGATCATCTGAGATTGCAGGGGTCACATCATCGAAAATAACGAAGTTGATCCCTTCCTGAAACAGCGGCGCCATATGGCCTGCCAGCACAGCGAAGACTTTGGCGGAGTCAAGCTGTCTGCGATAAAGCTGGGACAGGGAGGTTACCTTGAACTGACCGGACTCAATTTGTTTCATTACATCAAGGCCCAGGGAGGATATTTGGGATGACAGATCGTCGGCGCTTTGAAGCGACGTGTAATACGCTATGTTCAGTCCCTGGCCTGGGCGAGGGCTGCTGAAGCGACGTACTGGCAAAGCACGCTCTTGCAAGAGTCCTGAGGCCCTTCGGCCAATGTCACAGATGATGGCGGAATGCCTCCTTGCAACAACTTGTCGATTTCCTCGTTGCCCGTGGTGATCCGCGCGAGGCTAGGAGCAGCCGCTACGTCGTTGAAGTCAGCTCCTCCGGTAGATAGCAGTCTGGCCATCGTGTCCAACAGCTCGTTCATGTCGAAGGGTTTGATCATCTAGGCATCAGCTTTAACACCCTTCTCACGCAGGACAGCATTGTCCTCAGGCACTCACGTCATGATTATTACGGAATGTCGGACACCCGACGAACGTACCGTGTGAACATGTGCCCGTCCAATTCTGGCATCATGACGTCTTTGATTATCAGATCGCGTGAAACTTCCGCCATCATCCGCATCGCCTCGAAACCGTCGCTGGCGCAGAAGGTCTCATAACCTTTGGATTTCAGCGTTTCAACCAGCATGTTTAACACGAGATACTCGTCATCTACGACAAGAATTTTCTCAGCCATCGTTACCACCCACCACCTGATTGGAATGTCGGCAGACAACACCCAACGTTGCACGCCCATTAATCTCACAGTGGACAAGCATAGATGTAGTAAAACGTCCTACACTATCGGCTGAAACACACTTTGGTTTACTTTCAACGAACTCTCACTTCACCGTAATTTATGAATCTGATCTCGTCATGAATCACACAGGGGAGGGCGTGTGCCCTCCCCTGTGTGATTCTATGCAGTCCGTCCACAATTACGGACGTTTACGTTGCCATATCCCTAGGCGCTCGGGCTGCCCCGGCGCTCTGAAGCTCCTCGTTGGAAAGAGGTTGTTCTTCCAGAAGTTTTGCAGTCAGGTCCGCAGGGGGATGGGCGTCGCGCAACGCCGGCAGAACTTCCTCGCCCATGAGCCGGATGGAGCGCATCAGCTTCTCGTGCTCGATGCCTCCGAACATCATCCAGTTGCTGATATGGGTCGCTCCGACATCGGAGAATTTCTTGAATTTCTCGATGACTGTTTCCGGACTCCCAAAGAACAGGCGGTCCCTGAAAGCCTCGTCGTCCAGTTCTCCTTCGTAGGGGATGGCGTTGACCTGTCCGTTGACCACATCGTGCCTGTTCAGGCCTCGCTGGGCGCGGTTCTGCCAGCGGGCGTACTTTAACGCCTCGAAGGCTTCCTCATCGGTGGGCGCAACATGGGTGATACACTGAAGGCCAAAGCTCAGGTTGTCGATGGGCTTGCCGTAGGCGGCGCGAGCGTGAACCAGCGATCCGAACTGGGCTCGGACTCCATCGTAACCCATCTGACTGGATGACAGCGGCAGCATGTCCATCTTGGCAGCCAGATTCATGGAGTCCACACTGGTGCCAGCCAGCCACATTGGAGGATAGGGTTTCTGCAGTGGTTTGGGAAACACTGTTATTGGGTTGGGAATGTTGACGTACTCGCCCTCATATGTGAAGGCTTCGTCCGAGGTCCAAGCTTTTATCAGAACGTCCAGAGTCTCCTGGAACCGACCTCTGGACACGTCAACATCACTCCCGAATCCGGCCATCTCGTAGCCCTGATAGCCACGCCCGATTCCGGCCATGAAACGGCCATCGATCAGGTTGTCGAGCACCGCGATTTCCTCAGCCAGCCTCAGAGGCTGCCAAACAGGAAGGATCACCGCGGCCGTGCCGATCTTTATCCTGCGGGTGCGCTGGCCGATGTACAGGGCCTGCATGAGCGGGGCCGGCGAGTTTCCGTAATTGGTGAAGTGGTGCTCAGCGATGAGGCAGTAGTCGAAGCCCAGAGCCTCAGAATACTGAATCTGCTCCATTCCCTCCTCGAACAGGATTTTCCAATTCCTCAGAGTCGGGTTGGGCCATTCGTAGAACAGGCCGAATTGCATCTGTTTCTCCTTGTCCGTTGTTTGTAATTGTTTGAAATAAGGGCAGAGATTATCGCCACGTTTACAAGATGACGTGTTCATCCTGCAGAGCCGCAATATCGTCCCAGGAGTAGCCGAGAACGTCCACGAGGATGTTCTCGGTGTCCTCTCCAAGCTCAGGGGCCATCTTTCGAGTGGACACCGGGGTTGCGCTGAATCCCACCGGAGTTTGGAGCCATTTGGTGTCTCCCAACACCGGATGCTCGAAGTCCACCAGGTAGTTGTTCTCTATGACCTGAGGGTCGTTCGGCAGGTCCCACACGTCCTGCACACGCTCCCAGATCATGCTCCCCGTCTCGTTCATCAGCTTCTCCCACTCCTCGCGGGGTTTGGCGATGAAGATTTCGTCCAAGAGTTGGATAAGCTCCACTTTGTTTTCAGCGCGAACTTCCATGTTGTTATACCGCTCGTCCTCCAACAGGTCGGGGCGGCTGATAGCCTTGCAGAAGTCGGGCCAGTAGCGATCGCTCTGGTTCATGGAAAATGCGATCCACTTGTCATCCTGGCACTTGTAGGCGTTCCACAGAGCGTTGCGAGCGGACCGGCGGTCTTGGCGTCCGGGATCGTTGCCTGTCAGCAGGGCGATGCCGTACTTGTTGCCCCCCAGCCACATCATGCTTCCCAGGTGGGAAACATCGACCTTCTGGCCCTTTCCAAACCTCTCGCGAGCCATTAGCGCTCCGAGAATTCCGTAGGAGAGCATGATGCCTGAAATCTGGTCAGCGATGCTCTGAAGGTTGTAGGGGTTGCCGTCGTCCGGGCCGGCCCACCACAGGGAGCCTGACCGAGCCTCTCCGGTGTATGCGAAGGCCGGTTTTTCCGAGTCCGGCCCCTTGGGGCCGTAGCCCGTCCCTGCGCCATAGACGATCATCGGATTGCGCTTGACGAGGTCGTCGTAACCAAGGCCCAAACGTTCAGCAACGCCCTTGCGGAAATTCTGGACGAAAACATCCGACTCCTCAACCAGCCGATACATGATCTCCTTGCCCTTTTCGGTCTTCAGGTCAACGGCAAGGCTCATCTTTTGTCGATTCAAGGACTGGAAGTATGCGTTGAGGTCGCCGGGCAGAGTCGAAGCCGCCCCGCTGACCCGATGGAACTGGCGAGCGTGATCGCCGTCCAGCGATTCGACCTTGATGACCTCGGCTCCCAGGTCCGCCAGCATCATCGTGGAGACCGGGCCGAACTGCCACATGGTCCAATCAATCACCCTCAGACCTTCCAGGGGGCCGTTCTTGCCTGTGGGTTGTTCGTTCATTATGCTCTCCTTGAGTCGGGCCTTGAATCGGAATGAGTGTTCAGGATGAAGCCTTCTTGCTGGTCGATGGGGTTTCGGATTCTGGAACCTCCCGGCGGTCCCTTCCCTTGAATAGGGACGCCAAAGCCCCGACCACCAGCAGACTGCCCATTATCAGATACGCGATGTGGAGGCCAGAGTTGAAGGCGCCCAGCATGCCGGTCTCTTTGCCGGATTCGATAACCTCGTCTATGTTAGCGTCAAATCCCTGAGATGCCATAACCGCTGTCACGATGGCCGTGGCCACAGCAACGCCCGTAACATTGGCCGAGTTTCGGGTCAGGTTGACCAGCGCGGCCACGATCCCATGCTTGCTTGGGTCCGCAGCGCCGAATATCGAACTGTTATTGGGGGACTGAAACATACCAGAGCCGGAGCTTTGGAGCACAACCCCGATTAGTATAACCGCCAGCGACGACGACTCGTTAACAGTCGAGAAAACGAACAATCCCGATGCCGCCAGCAATAGTCCTGCGACGTTGAACATCCGATAGCCGTATCTGTCGGACAAAAGCCCGCTCAGAGGCCCCATGATTATTCGGCTGATAGCGTTGGGAACCATCACCAGTCCCACCTGTCCGGGGCTGTATCCCAGGGCGGCCTGAAGAAAGAATGGGAGCAGGAACCTCACGGAAGTAACGCCCAGGAATGACATGAATCCCGTGGCAACTCCCAGGGCGAAAACTCTGTTCTTGAACAGGCCCAAATCGAGCATTGGCGACGGCGAGCGGCCCTGCCACCAGATGAAGACCGCCGCGAGAATCACAAACATGATGCCCGCTGTCACAATGGTGGGCGAGAGCCAGCCGGTCCGCGCTCCGTTGGTCACAGCCAGTAGGAAGGTCAGCAGAGCCGCCGAGGACAGGACAGCGCCCAGCAAATCGTATGTCCTGACGCGAGTGTCGGCGCGGAAGGCGCGGCTGTCGATGATTATCAGTACGGCGATCATCGTCAGCAGGCCCATCCAGATGTTTATGAAGAACACCCATCGCCATCCCAGCGCCACGACCAGGAACCCGCCGGCAACCGGCCCGATGACCCCTCCAGTCCCAACGACGCTGGCATGAGTCCCGATGCCCTTACCTCGCTCGCTGGCAGGAAACACCGATGTCACCATCGCCAGTCCGGTGCCCTGAGTCATGGCCGCGCCGATGCCCTGCATCCCCTTGAAGACAATCAAGGCCGCGATGTTGGGAGACATCCCCGCCAGAGCTGCTGCGACGATGAAGATTATCAATCCGGTGACGTAGACCTGCTTGCGTCCAACGATGTCGGACAGCCTGCCCATCGGAAGCAACAACGTGCTGACGGTCAACCCCTCGGCGATGACCACCCACTGGACTGTGGACAAATCCGTTCCGAAGTGTTGAGCGATGGTCGGAACGGCAACGATAACACTGCCGTTATTGATAACTGATGTCAGAGTGCCCAGGGCAACAGCGGCGAAGACCCACCACTTATAATTCTCCCGTTGGGAGAGGTTCATCGCGCGCATTTAATTTTGGATCGCCCTCATACACACTGCCTGCTGTATTTTGCCTTACAGGCTCACAATCCTATCAGAGACGTCAAACCCTGCCTTCAGCGCCGCCAATTTTTCAACTTCTGGATACTTAGCTGCCACAGCAGACCGTCGAGAGCATGGCAGATGGATGTCATCCGAATAAAATGAATCGCAGGAAACCTAATAGCGTATTGCTGACGAAAGAAGCATGTCATACTTGGCTTGGGAACAATGATTGGGAGCAGAGTTAGGCCTTCGTTGCTTCAGTTCCAGCAGGTCCCATAGATTGCCGTACAGGTCTTTGAATACCGCAACCGTGCCGTAGCTCTGCTCGGCAGGCTCCCGGATGAAGACAACGCCTTTGCTCTTGTAGTTGTTGAAATCACGCCAGAAATCATCTGTGTGAAGGAATAGAAACACGCGACCGCCTGTCTGATTTCCGACTCGCGACGATTGTTCCACCCCGTGAGCTTGCGCGAGCAACAGTTTGGTCTCGCCGGAACCAGGCGGGGCTACCAGAACCCAGCGCTTGTTTTGGTCTTCAGTGAACGTGTCTTCGACGAGGCGAAACCCGAGCGTTTCGACGTAAAACTTGATTGCCTCGTCGTAATCCTGCACGATTACGGACACGTAGCCAATTGATTGTTTCATTCACTCTGCCTCGCTGCGGGTAATTGGTGTAGCGTCAACGTGCGTCAGAATCTGACTCTCATGGTTCCTGATTATGGCCTGCATCCTAAGATTGATTCGACGTGTATTGACGGTTCATCTGACCGACATTTGCGGATTCGTAGTAACCTATAATCAGAAAGCGACTTGGAGATTCGCGTGACGGAGCGCCTTGCTGGGCGAATAGAACAACTGGAATCGAGAGTAGACCGTGTGGAAAACCGGATGAACGGTCTGGCTTCATCTACTCAAGTATCCGAACTGCACGCCCGGCTGGACGGCATGGACTCCCAGATCAACGCCCGGATTGATGGTATGAGCAGCCAAATCAACGCTCACTTGGACGGCATGGAAAACCGGTTCAACGCTCGACTCAGCGACATAACGCGAGTCGGTATCGGCATCGCATTGTTGCTCTCGGTGGTAGGACTGATCGTGGCCGGAGTAACTCAGTAAGCTGGAACCGTGACCCTCATTGTGACTACTGAAGCACGGCCTGTATGGCAGGCTCCAGGTCTTCCGGCCCCACGAACCCCTCAAATTTGGCCTGCACAAGGCCCTCGGCATCCACTACAAAAGTCCACGGCTCGGTTCTCAGCCCCCACTCCGTCAGTGTCGGCGAGATTTTGCCACGGGTGAGGTCTCCCTGAATCTCATCGGGGTTGTCATAGACCTCGATGTGAAGAAAGTTCATGTCACTGGAGTGACTGCTTTTGAGGTCTTTCACAACGCCCAACTGAGGGCCGCATGTCGCGCTTTGGCAGTAGGCGGGAGTCGAGAAGGTCACTAACAGAGGCTTGTTCTGGTCCAGCGCTTCAGCAATGGTAATGGAGTACATGTTGGGATCAGGGTCCGTGTCCGTCGTTAGCTCTTCAAGGTCAGAGACATCCTTCGAGGTCTTGTTTTCGCTGCGGATTGCAGACGCGCCGATGGCCGGTGTCAGGCTCTGCTCTTGGACCTGCACCCTCGTGGTCGCCGGCGCCAGAGAGCCGTTGGACTGGGTCAGCAGTATCCCGAGACCCCATTCGCCTGCCTGGTCAAAGCTCAGTTGGGCTATGTAAACGCCGCCGGAGCCTCCAGGCCACTCACGGAATGACGCTGTGACCGTCTGCTTCGGCCCATCGAGCCCTGCGTCGGTGATGACGAAAGTCTGGACCTGAACCTCGGCGTTCTTGATCGGCCCCGTGCCCTGTTGAATCACGCCGAATGAGACCCGGTTCTCACCGACGGCCAGGTCAGTGGATGCCAGCGCGACCGCAAGTTGGGGAGCCTCAGAAGCTGAGGATGCCGACGCTTCGACATTAGCAGCAGGCGTCGGATCGGGTTCAGTGGATGACCCTCCGCAGGCCGCAAAGGCCAGAGACAGCAGGGTTAACGAAATGGTCAAAAACGTCCGGCGAAAATTGAACACCAGTTTGGAACTCCTCCCGATCTAACTATTATCAGACGCCCGAATCGCAGGGCCACGCGAAATTGTCGCATGCACACTGGCAATACGCCAGAGGCGCCAATCAGGGGTTTGATGCCAAGTGGGCAGCGTCAGTGTAAAGCGCCAACTATCGACCGTCGCCCGATCCAATTTGACACCCGCTGAACCCGTGGATAATATATCATCAAATGATGATATAGGACGAATATGCAGGCAACTGGCACTGAACGAGACGCGCTTGATGCGGTGACAGCTAGGTTCTTCAAGGGCCTGGGAGATGTCAACCGACTGAAGATTCTGGAGTTCCTGAAAGGGTGCGAAAAGGCCGTCGGCGCGATCGTCGAACATGTGGGCCTGCCCCAGAATCAGGTCTCGATGCACCTGCGCTGTCTGCGATGGTGCGGCTACGTCGACACACGGCGCGATGGCCGCTATGTGCTGTACAGCTTGGGAGACGACAGGGTTCTTCAGGTTATCGAGTTGGCCCACGGCATTCTTCAGGGCAGCGAGGTTCATATCATGGCCTGCGACGTTATCGGCGAATGTGACGATAATCTGTCCAACGTGACCGGCTGGCGTTCTGTTACCGACTGATCTTTCCCGTAGCGAAAACAATCGGATTTAAGATTTATCACATATATGAACGTTTCTTGATATGAGTATTTCAGTGAGAGAAGGTGGGATGCCGTAATGGTTACAGAAACCGAATTGCAAGAGATTACTGCCAAGTGGAATTCTGGGCGGCGGGGCGAAGGACAGTCGGATGGAATGAGCCTGACGACTCAACTTCTGGACGCCATAGCAGAGGGACAGCCCGTATCGACAACTGGGTTCGCGCAGCGCACAGGTCTCGACGCCGAAGCCGTCGATGAGATTTTTAGCGAAATGCGTAATGAAGGCTCGGAATTCAACGCTGAGGGCGACCTTGTCGGGAAAGTCCTTACGCAGATTCCCACGCCTCACCACTTCAACCTCAGCGGCAAGGAACTGTACGCCTGGTGCGCTCTGGACACCCTCTTCCTGGCGGGCCTGATGGGGCGGACTGCTCAGGTCGAGTCCACCTGTCCGGCAACCGGCCAGGAGATACGACTGACTGTGGCCCCCGATCATGTCGAAAGCTCGAATCCCGATGGGATTGTCCTGTCCATCATCATCCCCGGCAAGTTGGAAGACACCGGTCCAGGGTCTATCAGTGGGCCACAATGCGCCACTTGAACAGGCATGCACTTTTTCAGCTCCCGTGAAGGAGCCGAGAGTTGGGTTGGCGGCAGGCCGGGAATCGCTGTCCTAAATCTTGACGAAGCGTTCGAACTGGCCCAGGAGGTATGGGTCAGGCCCAGCGCAACCGCTTAGAAAATCACAACACCGAAGTCAAACGCATGGAACCTACAACCATATCGAACATAACCTGCCCAACCCGTGGGCACACGAGGCAGGAAGAGATGCCTACTGACGCCTGGGAGTTCTACTACGAGTGCATGAACTGCCAGGCGGTGTTGAGGCCGTTAGATGGCGACTGTTGTGTTTTCTGCTCCTATGCCGATACACTCTGCCCGCACAAGCAAATGGAGGCGATGTCCAGTGCAGAAATTCCTACGAATTGAGACGCCCTTTGTGGCGATGTTGAGCGGCCTATTGCCACTGCCCTGGTGATGAGTGGTTAGCGGCCTGCTCGGACTTCTGGGAGCTTCTGGGTCCGGGTTGGCCTTCGCGCCCGCGTTGCGGGCGCTGAGTTGGCCTCTTCTGGTCATAACCCTACTCATGCTGAGCCGGGGGTGGTATCTGCAAATCTCGCAACGCGCCGACCTGAGCACCAAGTGGCCCAGACGAGCCATCACGACGTTGGTCTTATCTACAGTGTTGGCGGTAACGCTCTGGGGCCTGCGATTTGCGGATCTTCTGGGGGAGAGTCCCATATAAAATCAAACCACCGAATGACAGTTTAGCGTTGTCATGCTGAGCGGAGCGAAGTATCTAATCGCCTGCTCTCCAACTGCTGACTTACTGACGACTGGATTCTTCGCCGGCGGTCTCAGAATGAAAAGGCGATGTCAAGCGCCTTAGTCGTCTCCGCCCACGGCGGGGGCTCCTTCCCTCGCTTCACCAGCCTCGATGCGGAATTCCGGCAGCCATTTCAAGAAGCTGTGCAGGTACCAGTTACGGTCCCCTGGCAACTGCATAGTCGATGGCACAAGCACGGTGCGGACGATTGTGGCGTCCACCAGGACCGCCACCGCCAGTCCGAATCCGAACTGCTGAAGTGGCACCATCCGACCGGCTGCGAACCCTGAGAACACTGCGACCATAATGACCGCTGCGCCCGTTATCAAGCTCGCCGTCGTCGTCGCTCCATGCATCACAGACTCGGAGTTGTTCTTGGTCTGGTTGTACCGCTCCTGAATGCGGCTCAGCAGGAGGAACACCTGGTAGTCCATCGACAGGCCAAACAGTATGGCGAACAGCATCAACGGCATCCAGGGCTGGATAACATCCTGAGCGAATTCGAAAAATTCGGCTCCGTACCCCTTCTGGAACAACAGAACCAGCAAACCTTCGGCAGAGGCAACAGACAGCAAGTTCATGATGATGGCCGTGAACGGTATCACGATGGATCGGAAGACGATCTGCAGCAGGATGAAGCTGCGTCCCAACACGAAGACGAACACAATGAGTTGGTACCGCACGGCGATGTCGTCCGCTGACGCGCCACCAACCTACACTGTGGCTTGAACGCCACGGAAAGCGTCAGTGATGAAATCGTCTCTCAACTCCCTCACTGCATCTGTCGTTGCCTTGCTGGTCGGGTCACCAGATAGCTGGACTGACAGAACGCCGAGATCGTTGGTATCGTTGATCTCAAGGTCGGATTCACCGAACCTGGCGATCAGGGCGTCTATTGCGCCCAGAACTTCCGGCGACTGGAGGTTGCATCGATAACGATATCCGCAGGAGCGTCAAGCCCGAATCCGAAATCATCCTGGAGGGCGTGGAAGCCGTCCTTGCTGCGGGATTCGTCGGGCAGCGAGCTGACTCCCTGGACGATGAGCAGAAGACCCAAATTATCAGGCTCCTAGTGCAGAGAATTGATGTGTTTACAGCGTAATGCCTCTGCTTACGGAGAAGGATTCTGGCTGGCGCGAGTACATCCACGGCAAATGCTCGCCCCTGGGTGACGCTCAATTCTGGCATGCAGTTCATCACCAACGGGTCCCACAAGTACGTCTACTACCCCGGCACAGGCAAAGAGCAGTTCTTCGACCTCCAGGCCGACCGCGATGAGATGACGCACCTTATATACGACCCGTCCTATGGAGACGCGGTGAGTGCCTATCGGACCCATCTCATCAACGAGTTGCAAACACGACCAGAAGGATTTGTCCAGAATGGCGTTCTTGCGCCCGTCGGTGGGCCGACTCCTTCATACCTGCCTGGTTACGAGTGGCGAAAGTGATCCGTCGCTGCCCAAAAAGCCTCTCGAAATCCCACGTGATACAGTCTCAACATAGGGTCGCAGGTGGGAGGATCAACGGATAGATGGCAGATAGAGACAACGCCAGGGCGGTTCGCATCCTGGTGCTTGTCGTGGCGTTGATTGCGATGATAGCCCCGGGTATCACCACGCCCAGCGCGCGAGCCACACTGTCTTCTCGGCTCATCGTGTTTGCCTTCTGCTTTACCCTGGCTATCGTGATGGTGACGACCATTGCGCTGATACCGTCTCCTCCCGATCCCAGGGAACTTCGACATCGGATTTTCGGTAGCACAAAAGATGATCTTGAGGAGAACGCCGACGATCGTGGGTCACAGGGATCACGCTCCGCGCCAGCAGCCGGACAGCATCGGATGTACAACCCCGGAGGCTACAACGGCTCACCTCCGCTGTCCTAATTGGGATGGCGTACCCCACACGATCCGAGTCGCCAGTCTCAATCGTCCTCTTTTCGCCCAAAAGGGCTAAGGCCTAATGGAATTTCCTGCGGCTCCTGAGGCCATAAATGCCAGATGGCTCACGTCAGTCCTCCGGAAAAGCGGCACAATCAAAGGGGGATCTGTCATCTCGGTCGATATCGGGCCGCTGGCAGAAAATAGCGGCCTTTACGGGCAGCTTTCCAGACTGAGCCTGCGATATGATCTGCATGAGTCAACAGCGCCGCAGTCGATAATCGCAAAGTTTCCCTCGACCACACTTGAGATGCGCAACCGTCCAGGGACTATATTTGCTTATGAACGAGAAGTCCGTTCCTATCAAGAGATCGCGGGCCTGACAACGTTGCCAATACCGGCCTGTTACTATGGCGACATTAACACCGAGACAGGCATGCACGTCCTTCTGCTGGAGGACCTCGCTCCGGCGGTAAGCGGGTCCCGTGTCGCCGGATGTTCTCCTAACCAGGCAGAGTTGACCGTCCGCCACATCGCCAGGTTTCATGCCGATTGGTGGGAGAGTCCGCAGCTAAATGAGAAAAGCTGGCTGTCAGATGCCCGCGACCCGTACCACGATCCCGATGCAGCAAGAATCGAATATGAAGGGTGGGGGGGCCATTCATCGAGAAGACCGAACATTTGCTGCCCGAATCCATCAAGGAGATTGGGGAAAACTTCGGCCCTCATCGGGCGCCCATTGAGCATTGGCTTTTCAACGAACCGCCGCGAACGCTAATGCACGGGGATTACCACCTGGGCAATCTCGTCTTCGGCGCGCCGGAAGAGGGCGTTCCCTTCGCCGTCCTAGACTGGCAGTTGATGCGATGCGGGCGTGGAGTCCGGGACGTGGCATATTTCCTGAGTGAGAATCTTCAAATTGAAGATCGACGATCAGTAGAGATGGGGCTTCTAAGAGACCATCACCGGATTCTGACCGACAACAGCGTCCGAGGGTACTCTTTCGAGCAGTGCCCTCATGACTACAAGCTCTCATTGCTTCAGAGGTTCTGCGCGCTGGTCTCCACGATCGCGGTTATGCCCTTTTCGAATGACGCAATCCAGATGCACGTCGACATCTTGCTACCTCGCAACATCGCCGCTATCCTTGACCACAACGCGGGCGATCTGCTGTCATAGTCAGGGGCAAGAACTCGATCCGTGTGAAGGACAGCTTTCAGCCACAATGCCATGCTTCACCCCGTTCAGCATGGCAACCGATATTTTCATCATCGCCGCCGCCAATCACAACTAATATAAGAGATTCTCATGAGTGTTAATTTCCAAGAGCTAGCCTATCGTTCCACGCCGATGGGGTTGCTGACCCTGCGTCGTCGCAAGGAACTCATTCTCGGTATGGACATATACGAGATAAAGCTGGACGAAGAATTTCTTATGTCTAGCGTGTTCACCGTGGCTGAGGAAGCCCTTGCAAAACTGGGGCTGGAAGGACTCTCAGAGCCTGAGTTGGACGTAGTGGTCGGAGGGTTGGGATTGGGCTACACCGCGGTAACGGCCCTTGAATACCCACAGGTGCGGGAACTTTTGGTGGTGGATACTATGCAGGAGGTGATCGACTGGCACCAGCAGGGCTTGCTTCCCCTGGGCGAGAAACTCACGTCCGACCCTCGGTGCCGACTGGTCCACGGCGACTTCTTCACCATGTCAGCCTCGTTGTACAAAGGGTTCGACCCCGAATATCGAGGCCGTCAGTTTCACGCCATACTACTGGACGTAGACCACTCCCCCCGCGACGTTCTGCACCCCAGCCATGCGTCGTTCTACCAGGCCGACGGCCTGCGCCAGATGACGGCGCACCTCCGTCCCGGTGGAATCTTTGCCCTGTGGTCCAACGACCCGCCAGACGAAAAGTTCCACATGGCGCTGTCAGAGGTGTTCGCTCACTACGAGACCCATGTCGTCACCTTCCCCAACCCCATCCAGGGCACGGTGGAAGCCAACACCGTCTATGTCGCTCGAAACATCTAAGCAAGGAGTCAAGTCTCAGGTTTTCAGGGGTCAGGACGGGGGTTTGCAGATTGGGGCAGGGGGTTACTGGAACCTGAACACTTTGACGGCCACCAGTGACGTCAACGCAATCCACAGAGCCATGATTCCTATCTCCAGCGGGAAATCTGAGAACCCCTTCGCCTCCAGGGTGGCGCCGCGCACTGCCTCGACCATAGGCGCAAGGGGAAGGAACTGCACGACCGAAGTAAGGACTCCGGGCAGCGCGTCTGGCGGGAAGAACACGCCTGAGAACATCACCATGGGCAGCACCACCAGGTTGCCCAGGCCGCTGGCCGCCTGCACGCTCTTGGAGTAGGCGCCGACGATGAACCCCAGGTTCAGGAACACCAGATTGCCCAGCAGGATGAACAGTCCGATGACCAGGAAATTCCCGGTTATCGGCACGCCATAGACCAGTCCTCCAACACTCAGGATCAGGCTCGCCTGAATCAGGGCCATTCCCAGATACGCCAGCACCAGAGCGAAGAAGAAAGTTCGCACCTTCAATGGCGTAGCCAGTATGCGGCGCAGAATCTTCTTCTCCCGATAGTTGGCGATGGATGTGGCAACGCCGATCACCGAGAAACTCATGATTCCCCACACCGCGATGCCCGGCAGAAGAAAATCTATGAAGCTGAACTCCTCGATCAGTATTCCTTCAGGGGCCAGGACTAATCGAGTAGGAGCGCCGGCAATTTCCAGGTTCATCTGGTCCAAGAACCGAGACACAGCGCTCAGAATCACGCCGCTGGTCTGGGTTGTTTCGTCGTAGATCAGAGCTACCTCAACAGGCGGAGTTCGATTGGCCTTCGACGTCAGGTCCCGAGGAATTATTATCAGGAAGTTCAGATCGTCATCTGCAATCTCATCCCGGGCGACGGCCTCGTCCTGACGAACATCCACATCGAAGGACTCAACTTCTGCGAGGTTTTGGATAAGCTGGCGGGAGATGTCGTCCTGAGCGTAGTCCACCACGGCTATCGTAGTCGTCGAAACCCTATCCTGGGCTATCAGGCCAAAGATAACAACCATGACCAGGGGAAACGCCATCGCCCAGAACAACGCCTGGCGGTTGCGGACGATCATCTTTACGTTGGCTATTGTGAGTTGCAAAAGAAGCATAGTAGGTGATCAGGTTTTCAGGTGTCAGGTAAAGTTTGGGTTCAGAAGTCAATCGCGCAAGGCTCTCCCCGTCAGCGAGAGAAAGACGTCTTCCAGGTTGGCGGGGGTGACCTCCAGATGGGTTAGCTTGATGTCGTTCTTTGCCACCCAGTCCATCAGGGCCGGCATGGTGGATGCGGCATCGGAGCAGCGCAGTCTGAATCCTCGGTTCTGGTCGTCCAGAACTTCGGTTACACAATCGAGATCAGCGAGGCCGTTGCTTGAAAACTCGTTGAGCGTCGATGCTCTGACCTCGTAGGGCACAGGCAGGGAGCGCACCAGGTTGGTTGGAGTGTCCAGCGTCACAATCCGGCCCTGATCCATGATAGCCACGCGGTCGCACAGGAACTCCGCCTCCTCCATGTAATGAGTGGTCAGGACGATGGTGCGGCCCTGGGAGTTGATGCTCTGAACGAAGTCCCACAGATTGCGGCGAGCCTGAGGATCGAGGCCGGCGGTCGGCTCGTCGAGGAACACGACCTCCGGGTCGTTGACCAGCGTGGCGGCGATGGTGAACCTCTGCTGTTGGCCTCCGGATAGTTTCCCAACAGTGGTGTTGGCCTTGTCCTCCAGCCCGACGGTGGATAGAAGTTCGGCGGGCGGAACTCGTCGGCTGTAGAACCTGCCAAATAACTCAAGGATTTCCGTCAGCGTCAGGTAGTCAAAGTAAGCCGATGCTTGAAGCTGGACTCCGATGCGTTCCTTGACGGTGTTGGGGTCTCTCGCAACTTCTGTGCCCAGCACGCTGATCCTGCCGCTGGATGGTTCCTGAAGCCCTTCGATGCACTCTAGAGTCGTAGTCTTGCCCGCCCCGTTAGGGCCGAGGATTCCAAACACCTCGCCCCGCCGGACGCTGAATGATATGTCGTCCACCGCCACCAGATCGCCAAATCTTTTGTTGAGGGACTCTACGCTGATTACTTCGTCCACAGGTTCACTCAAAGAGTCGATCAACCTCCACCTGGATGCCTTCGAGGGTGGGTGACGTGGCCGTTGTCCCCTCTGGATAGACCCGCACGGTCTCGAACTCGGTGTCCCCGGCTTTGAGAACCTCTAAGGTTCTCTCTTGAGGATCAATCAACCAATACTCTCGAACTCCAAATCTCAAGTATTGTTCGAGTTTTATGTCTCTATCTCGGGTTTCTGTGCTCGGCGAAAGTATCTCGATTACCAGATCAGGCGCTCCCTGGATGTTACGGTCGCCGATTATGTGAAGCCGGTTGTTCGAAATAAACAAGATATCGGGCTGGAACACATCATGATCGGACAGCACCACATCCATAGGGGCATAGAACAACTCACCAAGGCTCTGTGGTTCCACAAACTCGTCCAGCGCTCTGAGCAAGTTTCTTGAAATTCTATGGTGTTGTGTTACTGGAGATGGCGCCAAGATAAGCTCCCCGTCGATTAGCTCATAACGTTTATCATCACCTTCCGGTATGCTCATATAACTACGGACGGTTAGCTTTATGAGTTTGGGTTGGAGCATAAGGCTCTCCTAATTCAGCCGTAGGCCGCCACCGTTGGTTCCTTCGAAATCGCGAGCACTGTACACGCCCAGGTCTCGGCCCTGGTGGACGTGGACGATGATCTCCTGCCTGATAATGCCCACCGCGTCGAGAAGCTCCTCGTCGATGGCATCAATCAGGTCCTGAATGCTGTCGGTGGTCAGGCTTTCGCTGACGGTGAGAGTGGCGTGGACTATCACGTCGGCAAAGTGGATGTCCAATCTGCCCACAGTGGCCTCATCATCTAGCACCGTGTAACACTCCGAAAAAGGGGTCCGGGCTTCACGCTCAAAATTAAATTTCGCCATGTGTTTCGTCTTTGACCTTGCTGATTGTGTGCTCGGGTGATATAAGGCAGCGCGAACCGCGTCATTCTGAATCACGATGAAGAACCTGATCGCGCACAAAACCGTTGCGCTGCAAACGACTAGATAGGCTAAAGCTACGATTGGCGTTCTATGAGTGTTCTGCTTATAACACAGATATGATGGGTATCCAAGCATTATAATACACCCAGTACGTTTGGAGCTTCGGCGCGGTGCCACCTCAGACGCAGGGCTTCGAGCATGCAGAGAGCTTGATAGATGCCGTGGGGCTCACCGAATCCGCGGCCAAATTCCTCAAAGAGAGACGAACTGTCGTTTGGCATCGTCGGCGAAAGGCCGTACAGTTGCGCCATCCCAACATGGTGTGTTTATGAAAGCGCTGGATTCCATCTGGGAAATACTGGTGTAGAAACGGAGCGGAATCCATGAGTTCGATTGAGGAGGCTGAGCAGTTCTTCGATGCCTGTGAGACTGGAAAGGGATGGGAGGCATGTCAACAGTACTGCCAACCGCAGGCGACATTCTCAGCCCAGGCGGATGCGCTTGCTGGAGTCGACACCGTTGAGGCCTACACGGAGTGGATGAAGGGTTTGCTCACGCCCGTGGCCGACGGCCGCTACGAGGTGCGTTCGTTCGGCGTGGACGAGGATCGCAACAACGTGACGGCATACGCCATATTCCGAGGCACTCATACTAACGATGGTGGGCCTGTGCCTCCGACGGGAAAGGAAGTGGAGGCGGACTACGTCTACATCATGGAGTTCGAGGGCGAACAGATCCGCCACATGACCAAGGTCTGGAACGATGTAGTCAGTCTGAAGCAACTCGGCTGGATGTAGTGATGCTAGGAGTCTTCTCGAACATAGGATGGTGACAGGCTCCTCCGCCTCGCGATATGGCAAACGCTCCTCGAACCAGGCCAAGGGCATCTTCTGCCAGGCCTGCGTCAGCCAGTGTCATTGTGGGACGCGTGCTTGACGCCCGGGTAGACGTTCATCCGGTGGGTAATTCCGGTTAAGGCCGAACCTGCCCGTCGCCGATGACCGTCCACTTGTAGGAGGTCAACTCCTCAAGACCCATTGGGCCTCGGGCGTGGAACTTGTTGGTGCTTACGGCGACCTCTGCTCCCAGACCAAACTGTCCGCCGTCGTTGAATCGAGTGGATGCGTTGACGAACACGGCGGCGGAGTCCACCTCGTTCAGAAACCGCATGGCGTGGGTATAGTCCTCTGTCACGATGGCGTCGGAGTGGCCGGAGCCGTAGGTCTCTATGTGGTCCAGAGCCTCGTCCAGCGAGTCCACAATTCGGACCCCCGCCCTCAACGACAGGTGTTCGGTGGTCCAGTCCTCTTCCGTGACGGGTATAGCTTTCAGGCCATCCACAGTCCCCAACATGGTGAGAGCGCGGCGGTCGCATCGCATCTCGACGCCGACCTCGGCGAAGCGTTTCGCGATCTCCGGCAGGTATGAGGGCGCGGCGGCTGAGTGTATGATCACAGTGTCCAGCGCGTTGCAGACCGAAGGTCGTTGCACCTTGGCGTTGAACACGATGTCGGCGGCCATGTTGACGTCCGCCGACTCATCAACATAAGTATGGCAGACTCCGACGCCTCCAGTGATGGCTGGAATGGTGGCATGTTCGGCAACTCGGTTGATGAGCTCCTGCCCTCCTCTGGGGATGAGCAGGTCAATGAGGCCCTTGGCTGTGAGCATCTGGCCCACGATGGCGCGGTCGGTGGATTCGATGAACTGCACTGTGTCCGCTGGGAGGCCTGCCTCCGCGATGGAGTCGCGAACCAGCCCCGCCAGCGCGGTGTTGGAGTGTATCGCCTCTTTGCCGCCCCTCAGGATTATGGCGTTGCCCGACTTCAGGCACAGCACGGAGATGTCTATTGTCACGTTGGGCCGGCTCTCATATATGGTCCCGATAACTCCCAGCGGGACGCGGCGTTTGCCTACCTGCAATCCGTTGGGCATGGTCTTCATCTCTATCACTTGGCCCACCGGATCGGGGAGCATCACGACGCCGCGAACGTCATCTGCCATGCCCTCCAAACGGTCGGGGGTCAGCAGGAGGCGGTCCAGGAATGCCTCGTCGAGACCCGCCTGTTGTCCTGCCTGATAATCCTTCTCGTTGGCCTCAAGAATCTCTTCCTGTCGAGACTTCAGCCCGTTGGCAATGCTCAACAGAGCGTTATTCTTGACCTCGCCCCTAGTCTTGGCAAGCTCGCGGGCGGCCTTCTTCGCCGCCTGAGCTTTGATGGTCAGTTCATCCACTGCCGTCTGCATTTTTGGCGCTCCTGGTTTTTATGTGTTGGTCCGAGAATGAAATGGCAATGGTAGGGTGAGTCTGAAACCCGCCTCTAAGCCAAGTGGCAAACTTTGCCTGTTTTTAGGACAGGATAACCATGTTATCTCGATGCACCACTTCATCGCCGTAGTGATGACCCAGAGTGTCGTTTATCTCGGTGGATTGCATTTGCCGGATTTTGTCGATCTCGTCGGAGTCGTAGTTGGTGATGCCGCAGGCTATCTGTCCGCGATCCGGGCCAACGATAGACACGATGTCGCCACGCTTAAATTCTCCCAGCGTTTCCACCACTCCAGGAGGCAGGAGACTGCGATTATGAGACACCAGAGCGCGAACCGCCCCCTGGTCAATGACGATAGTGTCGGACTCGTCCATGTGGCTGAGCATCCAGCGCTTTCGGCTCTCCAACCTGGTGGTGGCGGCAGGAAATTGCGTACCAAGGCTCTCGCCATCAGCCAATCTGACAATAGCGTTGGAGGTGCGGCCTCCAGCGATCACGGTGTCCACTCCAGAAGCCGTGGCGCGTTTCACTGCTTCGAGCTTGGTAGCCATTCCGCCTCTGCCCATGTCGCTCCACGACGGGCCGCCCATCGCTCCAACCTCGTCGTTCAGTCGCTCCACTTTGGGAATCAGCTTGGCGTCGGGATCAAGATGGGGGTCGCGAGTGTACAGCCCCTCCACCTCTCCCAGCATCACCAGAAGATCAGCATCGACAATGTTGGCAACCATCGCAGAGAGGGTATCGTTGTCGCCGAACACCTCTCCGCCCGAAAGCTCATCGACGGCCACTACATCGTTTTCATTGATGATGGGGATGACCCCCGCGGCCAGCAGGCCCAGAAGAGTGTTTCGGATATTCAGGTAGCCGTGGCGGTCGCTGAGGTCTCGTCTGGTGAGCAAGGCTTGAGCAACGGGAATGCCGTGCCGGTCGAATAGCTGCTCGTAGGCCTGCAACAGCCTGCCCTGGCCCACTGCGGCCAGAATCTGGCGCACAGGGACGTCTCGGCTCTGCTTGGTATATTCCAGCACTTTCCTGCCTGCCGCCACTGCGCCCGAGGACACGATCATCATCTGGCGCCCCTGAAACTGGAGCCGCGCAACCTGACCAACGAGTGAGGACATCATCTCCAGGTCGAGCCTGTCTGTCCCGCCTGTGAGCAGGGTCGTGCCGGCCTTGACCACAATACGATTGTACTTGGGTTGAGACTGGCCGGACGCGCTGGAATTCTGCTGGTTCAGTGACATTTTCTTGTATCTAAATGTTGGGTCTTTCAGGTTGCAATAGCGCATCCATTATAGCACCGGAGGTATAGGGCTAGACGATGGCAATCCGGCGCTACAGCGTTCCCTGACACCTGATCGTCAGACAACCTGTTTCCTACCCATTCAGGTCGCCTCACCTGTTCGGATGACACATTTGTTCAACAAAACAACTAACCATTTTTTTAGCTTCCATCAAAACAAGAAATCAACCTACTCGACATAACATTGGGGATAACTCCCCCAAAAACGGGGATAACTCGATCCCCATGTGGACAACTCGGGCAGTTGGGCAAGTCTAAAAATTGATTTTGACAGCCACACACTCAAACATTCCAAAGTTATACGCACTCCTTCCACAAGACCTCCATGCTACAATTGTCGCGTGTCCCCAGGTCGTCAGGCACAGCTGTCCCCACAATCCACGGCATTATTATTATTACTGTATAACCCAGAAAAATGATTGATAGAGTATTTATCCTCATTAAAAGCGGAAAAGGCGGAGATGGCGCGATAAGCGGGCGTCACGAGAAGTACGTGCCGCGTGGAGGCCCAGACGGCGGAAACGGCGGAGATGGTGGCAGTGTCTATCTTTTAAGCGACTCCAACGTGAACACTCTGCTGGAGTATCGCTACAAGAGACATCACACCGCAGGCCCTGGAGGCAAGGGCCAGGGAGCGCTCAAGCACGGAAGGAACGGCAAGGACATCACGCTGACTGTGCCTGTGGGGACTCAGGTATGGGTGGGTAAGGACTCCTCACAACTGCTGGCCGATCTCGACACTTCGGGAGAGCCGCTGCTGGTGGCTAAGGGCGGACGCGGCGGAGCCGGCAACGCTCGGTACGCATCTTCCACTAACCAGTATCCCATGATCGCTCAGGCCGGAGAGCCTGCAGTCGATGTGGAGGTGCGGCTGGAGCTAAAGCTGTTGGCCGACGTTGGAGTCATCGGCGCTCCCAACGCTGGCAAGTCGAGCCTGCTGGCCGCGCTGACATCGGCCCGCCCTCGGATTGCAGACTACCCTTTCACGACTCTGGAACCTGCTTTGGGCGTCGTTGAGCATCGAAACGAAGACTTCGTCATGGTGGACATTCCAGGCTTGGTCGAAGGCGCTCACGAAGGGATTGGCCTGGGTCACGACTTCCTGAGACACGTCGAACGCACACGGGTTCTGATTCACATGGTGGATGGTTCCCTTGACGACCCTGTCGCTCAGTATCTTCAGATCAATAAAGAATTAAAGCTGTTCAACGAAGACCTCGCTCGCAAACCCCAGATTCTGGCTGTAAACAAGATCGACATTCCAGCGGTCGAAGAGTACATGACCCTGCTTGAGGAGGCGTTCGCCGAGGCTGTGCCCGACGAGAAAGTTTATTTCGTCTCCGCCGCCGGACGCCAAAACCTCGACCCGCTGATGGACGCGACTGTCCAAATCCTGCAATCGGCGCCGGTGCGCTGGGAAGCAGATGGCCTGTCCACGCCCACAGATGAGTTGCCCGTTCTGCGTCCAAGGCCTCGGAGAGCCGTCCCCAAGGTGTCAGTGAATCGGGAGGGCGAGTACAAAGTGCAACTGGCAGACGCCATACGCATCGCAGGCATGGTTGACCTCGATCGCTGGGAGGCCAGGATGCAGTTCTACCGCAGGCTTCAGCACACGGGAGTCGTCAAGGCTCTGGAGGATGCCGGAGTTCAACCGGGGGACACTGTCCACATCGGTGAGTTGGAGTTTTTGTGGGAGTGACGTCCGATTCCGAGCCGGCCCAACCGTCGAAGATAGGACTGCTGGGCGGCACATTCGACCCAATCCACATAGGCCACCTGCTCATCGCCGAGGACGCCAGAGAAGCGCTTGGGCTCGATACTGTAGTTTTCATTCCCGCCGGAAGACCATGGCTCAAGGCCAATCAGAGTGTCACTGACCCGCAACACCGCCTTGCCATGGTCGGGTTGGCCATCGGTCCGAACCCTCATTTCCAGGTGTCTGATATTGAGGTTCGTCGTCAGGGGCCTACGTATACAGTGGACACCCTAGAACAGCTTCAACAAGATTACAGCCCCAATGCTGAAAAATTCCTGATTCTGGGCATGGACTCGCTGAACGAATTGGCGCGATGGCGCAGCCCTGAACGACTGTTTGATCTCTGTGTCGTCGTCGGAGTATCCCGACCCGGCCAGGAAGAAATTGACATCGACAAACTGGAGTCTATTGCAGAGGGCGCGTCTGGAAAGATAGTTCTTATCTCAGGACCGTCCATCGGAATCAGCGGCGCCGATATCAGAAATCGAGTTGTCCACGGCAAGTCCATCAAATATCGCGTGCCAGAGGATGTTGAATCCTATATCCTTGAGCACGGCCTTTACACGCGCCAATAATTCGGAGGGTACACCCATGCCATCAGACAATCAGACACTTACCCAAACGGTGCCTGCGGCCTTTTGAACTGGTTGAGGAGATGCCGTCGCCCGTGAGGTGAACAAACTGCAAGGGATCGTGAAGTTTGCTTATAACGAAAGAACGAAAGAAGCGACAGTCGTTTTCGACCCCTCCCAAGTGGACCGGGAGACAGTGAGCGCGGCCATCACAAAAGTCAACACCGGCATGTCCGACGACGATGACGACGCGGAGAACGCAAGCAAAGTGCTAGGCGACCTTTAGATGGACACTCTCAATCTCGTCCAGATGCTGGGAGACAAGCTAATGATCGAGCTTCCTCCGGTGGGCTTGGCCTTCGTGTCTGAGCAGCCGGAAGACATGGCCGCCACGCACCGCGAGCCTCAATCCTTCTGCACCCTGTGGCGGTGGGCTGAGGAGCGCGTGTTTTATGCCGCTGGCGAACAGCACTTGGAGTGCGGTCTCGGAGGTCTGGTGTCTGGTTTCCTGACTCCGGAAGGCCGAGAGGATGAGCTGGCCTCGCTGTTGGACGAAATGTGCGAAGGCGGCGAAGGAACCCGAGAAGAGATAGCTGAGACGACCAAGTTCCAACACGGAGCCGCCGGAGCAATCTATGGCCCGCTCTGGATGATGCCCGTGGAGCCGGATATGGCATTGATGTGGGCCACCTTGCCCCAGATGGGCGTGCTTCAGGAGATCGTCGGGACCATCATGTGGCGCAACAATCCCCAGGGCGCTGTGTTTCCTCGTCCGGCCTGCGCGGTCCTGCCCATCGCTTCGATAAACGACAAACCCGCTCTGTCACTGGGGTGCATTGGGATGCGAGAGTACACTAACGTCCCGCCGCATATGTACCTGATCGCCCTTCCGGGTTCCCATCTGGAATCGCTGGAACAGAAAATGCAGGAAAGGGACGACATCCCCCAGCGTCTGGAGTTCTACCAAAAAAGAATGGCAGGCGGAGGCGGATAGGAACACGCCATTCTGAGTCGTGTCGGAACCTTTGTCTTCGGCGGTGCATGGGTAGATTGTCCATCTGTAACGTTGATGTTAGACTTCTCCGCATTTATCCGGTAGGTTCAAAAAGTAAATGCCCGATGGTCTGAGGGTCGGCCTTGTATCTCAAAGAGGGATGATGTGAGCGAGTATTACGGCAAAGAGTACAACTACGATATTTTTAAGCCCAGCAATGGAGCTTTTGAGGATTTCAGGTCGATCTTCCACGCGGGAGATAGGCCTCCGGATTTCACCCTTCCGTTGCTGGATGGCGGCGAGATCACCCTCTCCAAGCTGAGGCGCAAGCCTGTAGTCATTGAGTTCGGCGCGATAACTTGACCGCCATGCCAGCGGGAGTTCCCGCTGATGGACGAGTTGGCCCGTGACTACGCTGACAGCGTGCACTGGATATTCATCTACAACAGAGAACCGCATCCCGACGATTATCGCGATCACCGGGCGCATCGAAGCATCGAACAGAAGTTTCAGCACGCCCGAGACATGAGAGAACGGCACAACACGCCACGCCAGATTCTGATCGACGATCTGGGCGGCACAGTCCAAAGAGAGTGGGGCGGACTGCCCAACATGACCTGGATCATCGACCATACAGGCCATATTACGTATAAGGCTGGCTGGCCGGTGGCTTCGGACATCCGTCAGTTTCTTGAGGACGTGGTGCGAGTCCGGGAGCTCAAGCGTCAGGCGGCTGAATCCGGAACAAGAACCCCGACGTACTACGTGGAAACGTTGTCTTTCGGGGCGAGCCGACGACCGGCGATCAAGCCGGCCGAAACAGCTGTCTCAGTGGGAGACGGTTCCTAGTTCCGTTCTCGAAAACCCGACATGCAGGACGAAAGCATTGTCGTTAGTCTGTCGTCCGAATTCGGGTTGGACGTTGTCCAGATAGCCTTTCTTCCCTTGGGAGCGGACCAGAACACAGCCGTCTATCGGGCCAGCGCTGACGACACAACAGACTATTTCGTGAAATTGAGGCTGGGAGACTTTGACGAAGCCGGAGGCGGCCTGCTTCTGTACTCATTCATTGAGGGCCACAATAGCTACGAGGCTAGCCTGTCGGACGACCATTGGGTTGAGTTCGGCGCAACCCTCAAGCGCATCCACACTGCCTTTGCGCCGCCATCACTGATCAGGCTCATCCAACGTGAAGCCTATTCCCCACAGTGGCGGGATGCCGTAAGGACATTTCTGGAGACCTCAGAGGCTGGCGCACGGGACGATCTAGTCTCAGTGAAGCTTCGAGGGCATATAGTGTTTGCGGCGGTCTGAACTCATTGTGAATTGATAGATCGCAACCGCAAACCTTAGAAGTTCGTATTTACGACTAAGGACAACGTTTCGCCAGCCGCGCAAGGTTTACCTATACAACAGACGAAGCCTACACGTACACTCTTTAGGATTTGCTTGAGCGATGCCCTTTGTATGGATAATCCTGGACAACATGGATAAACTTTTATGACAACACAAAAATCCACACCGGCTGGCATTGAGAGCATAGGCCAGCGGTCAGCGGTTCGAAACACGACAGACGTAGTTGCTGCTGACCGACCCCGAGATCAGGTAGACCTTCAGTCAATCCAAGAGTACGCAGAGTTGAAACACCTGGTTACACAACGCGGACTCCTGAACAAGCAACTTGGTTACTACGCCTATAAATTCACCTCAACCCTGGGGCTGCTGGCCCTCAGCATTGCGGTCCTCGCCCTCGTGGATGTCTTTTGGGTGCAGCTCATAAACGCTGGATTTATGGCCTTCGTCTTTGCCCAATTGGCATATATAGGCCACGATGCGGGCCACAGACAAATCTTCCAGTCGGCTCGCAACAACGAAATCGCAGGCCTTTTTATCAGCTTCACGTTGGCTCTGGAGCGCACATGGTGGGTCGAGAAGCACAATCGACATCACAACAACCCCAATCACGTGGAACTGGACCCGGATGCAGACTTTCCGATTCTGGCATTCACAAAAGCGCAGGCCGTGACAAAGAAAGGGATTTTCAGGCTAATCGTTGGATATCAGGCGTTTTTGTTCATCCCAATGTTGCTTTTGGAAGGCCTGGGCCTGCGGCTGGTAGGAACCCAATACCTGTTCACCAATAAACTGAAATACCCGGTGGCAGAGCGGCTGCTTATGATGGGCCATTTCATAGCGTATTTCGGCCTGGTGTTCTTTTTCTTGGACGGCTGGCACGCGGTGTATTTCATCATAGTTCAGCAGATGCTGTTTGGACTGATTCTAGGATCGGCCTTTGCGCCAAATCACAAAGGCATGCTCATGGTGGGCGAAAATGAACAGATGGACTTCCTACGACGTCAGGTTCTGACTGCTCGAAATGTGCAGGGTCACCCCATCACAGATATGTGGTATGGGGGCCTCAACTATCAGATCGAGCATCACCTGTTTCCCAACATGCCGCGGAACAATTTGAAAGAGGCTCAGATTGTCGTCAAGGCCTTCTGTGAAGACCACGCCATCCCGTATTACGAGACAAACGTGGCTCAATCAGTGAAGGAAATCCTCCACCACCTGCACCAGGAAAGCGCGCCACTGCGGGGGGGCAGAGCGTAGAGTTTCTTCTGGGCAAATCCGATGGCGCCGAGATGCGGACGCGGTCAGCTTCAGCCAACAACCGCGTCGACGATCTTGGAGATCGTGACCTGCTCCAGTTTCAGTCGCGCCCGCTCTTGATGCACCTGAGTCCAGGGGCCGGGGTTCAGCACGACCACGAGATCGGTTGATGGGCTGACCCAGATGTGTTTTGCGCCTGCGCCCCAGGCCGCGAAGGAGTCACGGGGGAGGTCGGGCCACTGCCTGCCGTGTTCGTTGACCCAGAATCCCAGACCGTAGCGCCATCGCCTCTCAGGCTCGTTGGCTAGGATGTCCGGGTTGGTTGTGGTGGCCTGCTTCATGTACTCTTCAGGCACGACCTGAATACCGTTCCAGTTGCCCTTGTTCAGCCACAGGTGGCCGACCCTTGCGGCGTCCAGCGCGGTGCATTGGATACTCAGAGAGTGGCCGAAGATATTCTGCTTGGCTCCGGACGCGTGCTCGAAGTTGCCGTAGCCGTAGCTCCAGGTTCCGCCTATCGGGTCGCGCAGTTTCTCCTCCACCAGAATGCCGCATCCGGGGAGACGGTCCGGGTTGGCGCTGTCGTACACGCCATACGCGGTCGCCAGTGAATTCGTTATGATATTCATTCCAAAAGTCTGATAGTGGAACTTTTTGCCCGGTTCCTCGCCCGGTTTCATGTAGCCTGACGTGTTGCCGATTAGCTGGCGGAATGTGATGTCGCGGTCCTTGTCGAAGGCGTATCGGCCATCTTTGGGGCCTGCACCCTCCTCCACGTCCATCAGTTCGGGGTAGTGATCTATGGCTTTGGCGTCCAGGCTGGAGATTTTGCCCTCGGCCTCAGCGATTCCCAGAAGGCAGGAGTAGAAGGATTTGCTGGCCGATGCCTGTCGAAGTTTCTCCGAGGCGTCTATGGCGTGGTTCCACTCGGCGGCGATGTATCCATGCCGGGCGACAACGACCCTGAACGGTTCGCCTTTGGCAAGTTCCAGCAACCAGCTTTCGGCGCTGGCGAGCTTTTCTTCAGAGAATCCCAGATCAGCAGGATTTTTCGTTTCCCACTGCGCGCCAGGGAAGGTTTGAGGCATGGTTTGCTCCTTCGGTGTCGTCGCCCGTTAGTATACCGAACGCGGAAGGTCGACGCTCGAACCGTCGGAGCCTAGAAGCATGGAGAGCGTCAGGGCCATCACTACCACCAGAGTCCACAGGGCGGGAGCGGCTGTAAGCGCCTGCTGTCGCCTTCGCTCCACCCGTTCCGTGGCGGCCTGTCGTCGGGTAATCCACCAGGGGTTTTGGCCGGCATCCATCGCGTGGAGCATCGCCCCCAGACCCGCGCCATACATCAAGTGTCCAACCAGGGAAGGAAAGGTTCCGGCGACAGCATCCGCGCTCCAGTTCGGCACTGTCCCGACCAGTATGGGGAACAGTGTGAGCGACCCGACAACCCACCATATGAACCCATTAAGATGCGCCCAATCCCAACGCCGAGCCAAGATCGTAGCTCTGGTCTATGAATAATGGAGACAGAAGCCACTACCCAAACCCGACGACCGGAATAGCGACAACTCCAGCAGTGATTAGCAAAAACCAGAGCAGGCGATTCATGATCGGCCTCCTCGTGTCTTAACATCGGAAACTCAGACTGCCACCGCAATTCCCGTCCCTAAATGTATACGACTCGAACGGCGAACTGGCTCAAATCTGACATGATTCGTTCTTCGCAGGTTGCGGACCAGTCTCAAATTGACGATAATCACAGCCATCTCCTACCCTTGGGCTGGGTGCGTTGGGGCATCGAGAATCAGGGATTTTTGTTTTCGGACATTATTGGCACACGGGCATACGTTGTCGGACACGAGAATGTAGCGCCCGTCGCCAGAGGCTTGAAAGAAATCCTCGGAGAAATTCACCCAACCTCCACAGTGGTAGGAGTTCCTGCCCTCGGCGGTGCGAATACTTTGGTGGAGATTGAGGCTGTGGCAGTGCGTGGAAGCTAGACGGAATGTGGAGAGAGCAAAACTCGAACGGAGAGTGATTCATGGCAACAATCGAAGAACGTTACGTCCAGAAATTCAGCAAGTCGGTGGACTGGCACGAGCGTGGAACGGATGTGTTCGCCGGAGGCGTCACCCACCAGACCCGATTCACGTCGCCCTTCGCCGTTTATATCGACCACGCTGACGGGCCATTCAAGTACGACGTGGACGACAATCAGATCATCGATTACGTGATGGGCAACGGCAGTTTGCTCATGGGCCACAACCCGTCAGAGGTGGTCGCTGCCGTGAACGCTCAGGCGTCACGAGGGACGCACCTGGGAGGAGCCACGACTCACGAGATCAGATACGCCGAAGCGGTCAAGGACCTCATGCCAAACCTGGAGCGGGTGCGCTTTACCTCGTCGGGAACCGAGTCCACCTACCTGGCGATTCGGTTGGCCCGCGCCTACACTGGCAAGACCAAGATAGTAAAATTCCGCGAGCATTTCCACGGCTGGCACGACTACGTGACACCGGAGTCGGGTCAGTCGCTGGGCGGCGTTCCTCAGGCTGCGCTGGACACTGTGATCGTCGCGCCTACCGACGTTGCGGCGGTGGATCGTATTCTCACCAACGATAGCGACGTG